>ORMF010275474.1_pt1 | contig 33978 bp, 45 predicted proteins | sample 1779871 | NCBI WGS metagenome assembly ORMF01 (sample SAMEA104232316, study PRJEB22302) | groundwater metagenome | biome: forest; feature: aquifer; material: groundwater | place: USA | collected 2011-08-07 | depth 5.4 m
AACCTGTCCAAAGGCAAGCTCGGTGCTGAGAACTCCCAGGTGCTCGGCAGCCTCCTCTTGCCCGATTTGACCCTCTAGGTCATGGCACAGGCCCGCCTCCCCAAACACGAACTGAAACTCTTCTCCGTCTACGCCGACGAACTCCAGAACCTGGTCGGCCCCCACGTCGCCACGCTCATCTCCGAAGCTCGGAAATACGGCGTCGCCCTTGTAACCGGACAGCAGTTTTGGACCCAACTGACCCCGTATATGCGCGCTGCTGTTCTCGCCATGGGCTCCCACGCTTTCTTCCGCCTTCACTATGACGACGCCTACCACCTTGCCCCGACACTCGACCCTGGCCGCCGTAACTTCTACACGCAACAACTCACCAAGCTCTCGCAAGGCGAAGCCTACTTCCGTTCCGCTCATCACGCTCCCGCTTTCATTAACGTTCTCCCTCATCGTCCTACCCACCCTTCTCTTCAACAGCTGGCCTCCCTCCGCGCTCACTCTTGCCTTCGCCACACCAAACCACGCGCCGATATCGCTCGCGAACTCCTCTCCCGCTACTCACTAACTAAGACCTGACCCTCCCACTCATGAAACGCTGCAATGACTGCAAACGGACATCCTCTGACGACGCTGCCTTCTGCCACTGGTGCCGTGCCACTTTTGACGTCAGCCTTTGTCCACGCCGGCACCGCAATCCCCGCCACGCCCGATACTGCCTCCAATGCGGCTCCCCAGAACTCAGCCGACCTCACCATATCCCCCGTTTCGACCGCGCCTTCATCCTCCGTCTCGTCATCGCTCTTGCCGTTATCACTGCCCTCCTTCTCTCCTATCTCACGACCCGCTAATGTACCTCTCCACCGACAAAGTATGTGTTTTCGGCGGCGCTAACGCGTCCCAGTGCTTATTTGACGCCATTTTTTTCGCAGCGTCCTATTCCCCCCGCGGGTATACCCGCGGGAAGACGTTGAGCACCGCAAGAATCCTTTTTCCACCGCCTCTTTCCGCACACGTCTTCCCCCGGAGGGAATATCTCCGGGAATACCCCCGGAAGACCCCGCGGCAGGAGATCATCCCCCATGCGTCTTCAACCTCGCGATCTTCAACTCCTCACATACCTCGCGGATGACTTCCTCCTCCTAGCCCGAGACCAAATTCAACTGCTCATCCCTCGCTCGAAGCGCCGAACGAACCAGCGTCTCGCTGCCCTCGTTGATGCTGGATGCTTGTCCCGCCGGGAGCCTGAGAGCCGCTGGTCGCCGCAACTCCTTTTCTATCACCTGGGAGATCGAGCCGCAGAAGTTCTCGGTCGGGATCGCCCTCTTCTCACGGAACGCAAGCGTCATGGCGCATCTTTTGCTGACTCGCACCTCCGCCATCTTTACGACCTCAACTGGATCCACATCGGTTTTCTCCGGGCGCCCGACAAAGATTACCGCTTGATGCTTTGGATTGATCCAGATCGAGCCGGCTGGGATGGAGCTTTGAGTTTACCCATCCGCCCCGATGCGTATCTCGAGTACGAGAAGGCCAGCATAAACTACGCCGCCTTTGTAGAGCTCGAGCGCGCCCCTGGAACGGAGAACCGCGCGTATCTTGTTGAGAAGATCGAAGACTACGTTCACTACGAGCGCTCGGGCGCCTTCCGCGTTCACTTCGGCAGGGAATGGTTGCGCGTTCTCTTCGTCACCGAATCTGAGTCGCGCGCGAGAGCTCTCCTCAAGCTCTTTCCCTCCGATGTATTCTGGGTCGCCACGCTCGACGCATTTCGATCAAATGAACTTTTCAATCCCTATTGGCAGTCTCCACAAGGAAACCGGTCTTTGGATTTCATCCCAGAATACGAGAGCTCCGCCGCTTTGCTGCAGGATCCGAGAGTACCTGATCCGCCAGACCCCCCTTACGAGGCCCCCACGCTGTCACAGCCTGTGAGTTCCACACGACTTGCGTCGGAATTCAGCCAGTACGTTGCAGAGAACAAGCGCGGAACACGCTGGTACTTGCTCTTCATTCCTGTCGCGGGATTCCTCGCGTTCCTTTTGGCCGGCCTCATGTACGTTCTCTACAGACTTTATCTCGAGGCGCTAGAGCTCTTTGCCAGGGTCGGTCCGAACACAGAAATCCTTGGCCTGCTCATCCTTGCCGCCGTCTTTGCTTTGCTCAAAATCGCACCCTAAAGGTCCTTTGATACTCATATGAATTCGTCCGACTTGCGACAACTGCATACTGAGTTTATGAGCTATTCCAAGTATGCACGCCAAGCATCTGCAAAAACACTTCGGGACTATCAAAATGTATTTCACCTTCTCACGAAGCGTTACCCTGACCTCAGTTCCGACATGATTACCCCCGAAGTCCTAGTCGATTTCTTCAAATGGCTTCAAACAAGAGAGCGCATCGTCGGCCGGGGCCTGGTCCGGCAGGGAGTTAAAAAGACAACGGTTGCGACTTACTGGCGTAAACTCAGCAAATTCTTTGCTTGGCTTGTCACGAAGGGACTTCTACAGTCGAATCCTCTTCAAAATGGCAGCATGGAGTTCCCGAAAATCCGCTATGACGACCGGAAATATTTGAGTCGAGCAGATGTGCAAAGGATTTTTCTTGCCGTATCGAGTGGCATTCAGTGGAAAAACCGCCTTGTTCGGACGAGGAATCTTGCCATCATTTCGGTTGCCGTCTTTTGTGGTCTTCGGAGGGGCGAGCTGCTCGCGCTGAGACTGGCCGATGTTGACCTCCCTCATGGCCGGCTTTTCGTCAGGGGGGAAACTTCAAAGTCACAAATGTCTCGCACTATTCCTCTTAACGTTCAGGTGAAACAGCACCTCGCTGATTATTTTGACGAGCGCGTAGGTCAGAAAGCCCTATACACCACCCCAGCGCTTTGGGTGGCGGGTAACAAAGATGCGCCACTCATGAGCGATGGACTGCGACACGTGATCGCCGTCATACGCGTGGAATCAAAGGTCAAGTTTCACTTGCATCAGCTTCGCCATACGTTTGCGGTTAATTTTCTCCACAATAGCGGTCACAATTCTTTCAAGTTGCAGAGCTTGCTGGGACAGCGCAGCATTGCTTCTGCTGCTGTCTACACGCGATGTCTACCTCCGGAGATGGTCCAAGCAGATATTGAGCGCATGGGAAAATTTGAGAACATGTTGTGAGCGGGTCGTCGGAGCAGATTGGGAATGAGAAGTCGGCTTCCCGGAAGTTAACCCACCATCTAACGGACCGCCTGGCTTGCTGAGTCGCTAAATTCGTTTTATGATACGCATGTTCCTACCAATTATTTCTAATCGCCGCCATTGTGTCGCGTTTGCCCCAACACCAGAAAACAGGCAGGGAGCTGCTCTAGGAAATCAGGTCTCACCCACCATTTTTGGCAGCTCTCGAACCAGGCAATTTGCCTTATTTAAGCCAAAATCTGGCCCCCCGCCCCTAGCTCAGTCGGTAGAGCAGCTCCCTTTTAAATAGGCGGGGTCACTAAACCTAGAATTTGGGCTTGGATAAGCGAATTTGTGTCTCGGCCGGGCACCTCTCTCACCGGAGATGCTCCGACCACCTCCACGAATTCCTGATTTCCGTAGAGGCAAATGCCGACGTAGTGGCGCGGCATTTTTATGCAGTTATCTTTTCTCGTCACCCAGTTCTGCGGGTACTCCGGTTTCATCAAGAATTATTCACGAGACACGATTCGACGGTATCGCCACGTCATACAGCTCTTCGTCCGAGATAGCCGAATCACCGAGGCAGAAGAGATCAATTCGAACGTCGTACGCACGTGGTTCTACAACGGAAGAGCCATGCGACGTTGGAGTGCGTGCACCTTTCTCACCTATCACAAAACATTGAAGGTCTTCTTCCGCTGGTGCATGCGTGAAGGACATCTGCACGAGAATCCCGCAGAAGACATCGAACTGCCCAAACTCGAAAAGAAACTCCCGCCAAAACTCACAAAGCAGGAAGCACTTCGGATTCTCGAAACCGCCTACAACTATCCGTCCGACAATGTGTTCGTCCGGTGCCGAAACCACGCAATATTCGCGACCCTAATCTTTGCGGGCCTTCGGAAACAGGAACTACTTGCGCTGAAATTCGCTGACGTGGATGTAGGAAATCTCAGCATCTTCATCCGCCAGGGCAAAGGGCAAAAAGACCGGATCGTGCCGATGACGCCGACCCTTGCAGACATCCTCACCAGGTACCTGAACGAACGTCACAGACTCGGCAAGACGTGCCCCGAATTCTTTACCTCGTTTCTCAACAACTCCCCCTTTCCCGATATCGAACTGAGGAGGCTGATCATGAGGATCAGGCCCGCCTCCGGTATTCGATTCACTGCGCACATGTTGAGACACACGTTTGCGACCCTGATGCTTGAAGGCGGTTGCGATATCTACAGCCTGTCCAAAATGCTTGGACACACGGACATCAAAACCACGACCATTTATCTCGCGGCAAGCGTTGAGCACCTGAGGGCCCAGATGAACAAACACCCGCTGAATAACTAGAGCGCCTCCGTGTCTTGACCAGTCGCGTGAATGCGCTAAAGTAGAAATTGTATTTCCTTTCCCAGAGACTCCCGGCGCAATCTTTGGGTTTGTCCGAGTCTCCGTTTGCAAATTGGAACCGCCCGTAGCTCAGTTGGTAGAGCAGCGCCCTTTTAAGGCGATGGTCCCAGGTTCGATCCCTGGCGGGCGGACTGCAGATGCATTCCTCAAACGACCACAATAACACCGTAAAGACGGTGTTTTGTTTTTGAAGAATTTTACGAACTTTTGTCCAAAACCGCGCAGGTCGTGAGAGGAAATGAACTCCTTCAAGAGAACTGAGGGTTCCCTCTCTCTTTCTGAGAAGGTGCGAATCCTGGAAAGAGTCTCGCCGAACCTGTTGGCTAGCCTGTAGCGGACGTATGGTTCGGCCCCTCCGTGGGAAGCGAGTGTGGGTTGACCTGCTCCCCCCCTGGAGACTCCGCATCGTTTTATACGGAGACCTTGCGCGAGCCCCCGGGAAGTGCATTGAAGTTGTCTATACAAAGCTCCTCCAGTTGCCAAATCTCACCCGACAACCATTTAAATCCAACGACCTGCAGCAGTGAAAGGTGCACTCAAGAAGTATTTTGAATTTTAGCGACTGCGAAACGGAAATGACCACTCCTCGACCCACACCATTCAGGTTATTTGTCTTCAGTGTTGGCCGAATCTCTTGGCATCTCGCCACTGTAGATGTTGCGGTACTTCACGAGCACTGCCAGTGTTTCCAGGGCAAATCCCTCAAACCCACACTCTTCGTAGTGGTCCCGGCGGTGCGCACGTAGCGCGCGGCCAAGCAGAAGGTAGAGTAAGTGTGCAGCCTCCTCTACAGCTTCATCGACGGAATCTCCATCGACGATGATCGCGTATTTGGGTGGTCCGTCACTCATAGACGAGATCGCTGGCTTCGTCCCGGCCGTCCCAGGAGACATGCTCCCCGGAGAGTTGATCAGCATGCCGAGAAAGAACGCCGAGCACGTCCCGAGCAAATGTCTCAAACTCGCACTCCTCGGCTTCGTGGTTCTCATGCGCTGCGAGCGCTTCTTCGACGAGTGCATATAGGGCATCGGCAACCGAGCCGATCGCCTCGTGAATGTCGTCCGTGCGCACTGACACGGTGTACTCCCTGGATATGTCGTTTTTTGAAGACATAGAGCGGACGCGAGTTACAGGAAAAAGATAACGCTCAAAAGGACAGCGCTGATATAGATGCTTGCCTTCGTTACGGAGAAATCAGCCAGGAAACCGACCCCAAAGGCCATGAGTGTTGATCCTAGAAAGACCTTGCCCGATGGAGAGAGCTTCATGGAGCTTTTGGTTAGCGTAGTAACAGCCCACCTTAGCATCTCTATGAGTGCGCGCTAGACGAAAAAAGTTCGGCTTGCGCCGAACTCAAGGGCCACAGAATGTTCCGAGACTCTTGGACTATCGTCGTCCCGAAATCTTGTTGCCGTTTTCGATGGTCTTCAGGAAGGTGTAGATTTGCAAGACCCCCAGCCGGAGCGCGCTTGGCAAGTTCAAATCGTTTTGGCGGATGTCTGGGTCCGGGTTCTTGTTTATCTGCGAGACATGTCGGTCGAACCGAACGCGCCAGTGAAGCTCTTTGACCGTTTGAGCAAGCAGCTCCTTTTGAGCAGACGTTAGCTCCAAATCTGGGAACTCTTCGGCGACTTCGTTCAGAGATTTTGCAAGATTTCGCAAGTTCTGGTTTTCCTCCAGCCAGCTTTGCCGGAACATCGAGGTCATCTCTTCGTTCAATGAGACGATAATTTCCTTTGCGATATTCGTTTGTTTCTCGGCTTCCCTGGATCTTTCCCGTTCTTCTGACCCCTGTGTGGTCCCTTCTGGGCTTGGTGAAGACTCCCTCATACGGCGTTTGTTAAGACTTATACCTCCACCATACCGACCTCGGCGGTCCTGTCAAGGAAGGGGTTTCCGTGAAAAGCTCTCGGCATAGAGTAGGCTTCAAGAAGGGCGGGCTAGGGTTGTTGGCGTGGGTTCCTTGCAATGACGTCCCAGAAGTAGTCAGCACGGTTCGCCGTGATTCGCGGTTCGAACCATCCCTTGTAGAGTGTTGTATTCAGGCCAGAGATTGGGCTGCGGAATCGGGGGCTGGCGCCATTCTTGCGAGCAAAGCTGAGAAATAAGGAATTCGCGTCCTCGAATCTTTTCTCACTCATATACGTGAAAAGTAGGTTCGCCGTCCATTCCGGACCCCGGTCGTCAAGATGCAGCGCATTCTTTTCAATGAAATCACCTGCTTCTTTGTACCTTTCGAACCGGATCAAAAGCTCAAAAACCGTGGTTCTCTTCGAATGTGAGTAGTCATAGGGATATTTCTGTAGTTCGCTATACGACTGCGCGAGTATGTCTTGAAGTTGATGCTCGCTGAGTCGGATGAACCTCATATGATATGTGGCCGCCCACCAGGAGTTCGCTGCCGCCTCGTACTCTCGGTTCTTAAAGAGCGCGTACCCTTGGCAGAGCCGCGAGAGGAGGATGATTTCTCCTTGATTCATGTACAAAGACCGCGCATCCTTGAAATGGGTGAACCGTGACCTAAATCTTCTTACGAACTGGATAGCCTCTTCGAACTCGCGCGCAGCTCCGGCGTAATCTCCTTTGTCCAAGAGGAGCAAGCCCAGGTCGAAGCTCGTGGCCCACCACCACTTCCAGTCATCTTCGCGTATTTGGAACGAGAACGGACCGCTCCCAGCCACATAATCTCTGTCGGTCGGTGTAGTCTCCAGTGCTCGTCGTTTCGCCAGCCGGAGCACACTCTCCGCATCTGCGTACCTTCCCGCGCTGTGTAAGATATTTCCGATGATGTCGAGGACGGCGACCGATTCGGCCGCATCTTTCTTCCATCGCTCCTTAAGAAGGGGACCCTCCCCGTATCCACGTATCGCCTCGTCGAATTGACCCCGCCTCCAAGTAAGCTCTAGAAACAACTCCTCGAGCTCAAAGTCGAGGGCCCCAGTTGAGCGCGCCACACACTGGAGGAATTTCTCTGCATCTTCGAATGCAGTGAGTTCCCGCATGGCCATGGCGGCCGAAAATTTGCAGACTTCGACATCACCCGGCAACTCCTGCGCCGCTCGTTTGAGCGTGGCGAGGGCCTGGTCGGACTGCTGCAGCGCGTAATGCGCCCGGGCAAGTTCTTCCAGAAGGCGTATGCGCGTATCTCGGGGGGCCTGGGAAGCTTTCAGAAACTCTTCCGCGAACGAGACGTACCTGTGCCGCTCACTGGTCTTTGCGGAACCGACAGCGTCCCGGGTGCGATTTTGAAGGAGAAGCTCTTTCTCATGCCAGTAGCCAACTATCGATGGGTCGGCCATGATCGCCTTGGTAAGTTCCTTAATCGCTCCTTCCCAGTCCTTCGTGGGTCCTTGCCAGAGTAGTTTCGCACGACCGAAGTGTGGTTCTGCGGCACGTGGGTTCAGCCGTTCTGCGTCCGCGAGCGCCTTTTCCGCAATGGCGGGTCTCGTCGTGACCATTGCCAGGAGGTATTGGAGAAAATACGACTCAGGTGCTTGCGAAGCAGCCGACTCTATGAGCAGCTCAAGCTTTGCGACCTTTCGAAGCATTTCAGTGAGAAACGGCTCCACTGATGGCTTCGTCGGCTGATAGGCCGCCAGCACTGCAAGATTCCTTGCTGGTAGGCCGAGCTGTCCCTCGGCGAGCAGGGTTGCGCCGACGCCTCGTAGCCCAGGAGAGAGGTGTTCCGATTCCAATGCCTTTTCTATGGGTTCCTTCCATGTGGACTCGGCCGAAGCCCTCCTGCCGCGTCCGATGAGCGCTTCGCACCTTCTTAGGAACCCCAGGCGCACAAGGTCATCGTCGCTTATCGGCCCTTCATCCAACAGCTTCGTGAAGGCACGGAGTGCTGCATCGTACTCCTTATTATTGAGCCGTGAGAGGACAAGCCAGCGCTGAGCAGTTACGGCCAGCTGCTGAGATTCGTTGCTTGCAGCAATTTTTTCGAATAACTCTGCTGCTTGTCCATATGCTCCCAGCGTGTAAAGGTCAATTCCTCGAAGGAGACTTGCGAGCAGCCCGGCTTGACGATGGAGGAGCCGCATGCCCTCGGGTTTGGCGAGGTCCACGGATATCTCTGAGAGATCGAAATCTGTCGTGTACGTTTGATCGTCACGGAAGACGTCCTTGAAGAGCATACGGAGAAAAAATCGCTTGTACGTCTCGGCATCATGATCTCTTTCGGATGTCGCGACGCGCGTCCCGCTGAGGTGAATCGTTGCCGCCGTGGTTCCTCGGTCCCCCGTCCCCCAAAGAACTATGGCGGCTCTCTTCTCCGTTCCCCATTGCCGGGCTTCATCGTGGCTTCGGAACGGCGCCTCGATAACACGCACCTTGAACTCGTTCTTTGGCAGAAGCTCAGCGATCGCGTTTTCAAGTTGCTGTTGCGTGATCATGGGTTCAGGCCGACCGTGTTCACCACCGGCCACATCTTTTACGAGCAACGGTGCAGCTGCTACGCCAAACATGCTCTTCGGGAACGGTGGCAAGATCAACGGTCGCAGGAACCACAGCAAAGCGAGAAGGCCCGCGAGAACAGAAACGATGAGCGGAGCTGTGCGCAACGGGGACTTTGACGTGACGCGCACGCGTGGAAACACTTCGGCATCAGGCTCACCGTAATGAACATAGAGGGCCCAGATGGGGTGGCCAGGTCTTTCATAGAACGTAAGGCGCGCGTTGCCAAGTGCCTCGCCGATCGTGACACCTCTCGCAAGCTCCGCATAGAACAATTCCGCAAAGTCTGCACTCTCCTTGTCCGCAAGCTTTACTAGGGCGCCGATGTAGTGCGGTACTCCCTTACGCAGAAATGCCCGGTGGACGCGACCTACGTAGTGTTCGGAGGCGGAGAGTGAGGGATGAGCGGAGTCACAAGCGTTCGCAAAAATGAGAAAGGGAAAGCGTTCCAGCTTTGGAGTTTCTTCAATGAATCTGCACTCGAGCACGTCTCCGCCCGCACACCGCCATCCCGATTTTGCAGGATCCGACTCGTCGTAGACCCCGTGCCCGACGAAGTGGACGAGGTCGTGTTCTTTGAGCTGCTGGAAAAGGTCCTGGCTATCAAGGGCGCCACCGAAAGAGTTAGCGAAGACACAGCGCTTCTCAAGCTCCGTCCTGACGGCTTCCTGTTCTGTTGCCGAACTCTCAAGTGTCTCAGTGTCGCCGACCGCGACGAGCGCCCGGAGCCCTTCGTGCTCTCGCTTCCTTTTTTGTGAGAGTCCCTTCGTAACCGCATCGAGTTCCTCGCCGCCCTTCGGCAGGAGCCGCCCCAGCCGGAAGCGGGTGCATAAAAACTCGTTCCCATCCCAGATGAGTTCCCAAGGGACCCAGTCAAGGTCCTCCGGCAGGTGAAGGCGGAGACCGGTGCCACGCGGCAGCATCCGGAGGCGCGCCGCGACTTCCTCGTGCATTACGGCGTCGCGGAGTTTCGTGCCGAGGTCCCGTAACTTTCCCCAGTCGGCTGTTTCTGATGGCTCGTTGAGCGCGGTCCAAATGTCCTGGGCGAGCTCCCGCGCAACCCTCTCGCCGAAGCTCCGTTCGACCTCACGGCGGCCTCCGGGTGACTCATAGACAAATTCTAGGAGAGATTCTTTCCGCTTAATGGAAAGCGCGTGGATCTCCTCCAGCATGGACACCACGAGATACTCCTACGAGCCCATTACATTAAGAGGCACCGAATTCCATCCTTACGCTGTTTGGATGTCTAGAGTGAAACTCGCGAGGAGCTTCCTTCCGCTCCAGATTGCGATCGTGTTGACCCCGGCAACGTTTGAGCTGAGGATTGTACTCCGAGCAAGCGACACGGTTGCGCGCTTCAGGCCCGCTGCGTCAATAAGCGTTGCGGTCCAGTTGTGCCGTGGCGGATCTGCCTCGAGACGCACCGCTGTCTTTCCGCGCTCGAGGGCGATCCGGATGCGGACCATCGAAGTTGCCTTTGCGTCAGGGTCGCTTACCCGGTCTTCGATCCGGAGGCTCTGCGCCGCCTCTTCCTTCTTCCCGCGGACGGTCGCGAGCACAGGCTGGAGGACCTTGCCAGAACCATTCGCCTCCAGCAGCTCTAGCACCTTTTGGACGGCCTTCCCGGCCATTTGTGTGGCCTTTTCGACCACGCGGATCACGACGTCCGTCCCACGCGGGGCGCCCAGAGACGCGAACACCTTCTCCTCGACATGCCTCTCCCTTCCGCTGTGGAGGATGAGGTACGCGTCACGGCAGGGGGTGCAATGGAGGACGTGCGCAAAGACGTGGCCGGCGGTACGCTGATCAAGCTCGTCCGCCTCCAGGGCGACAACGAGTTCGGCATCCGGGCAGGGCTCGGCAGGCTCGGAAGACGGGGGACGCTCCGCGTAGGCCTCAAGCATCTTCCGGACGAAAACGACGTTACTGCGGCACTCCGCGCAAGCCTCGAGGTGCGCCTCCACTGCAGGCGCCTCTGCGTGGGCAAGCTCGCCCCATGCGTAGCGGGTCACGTGATCGGCGAGCCGTTCGCACTCAGGTGTCTCGGTCTTTGCCATCTCGTCCCTCAGTGCTCGGGCGGCCGCGAGGTAATTTCTTGATACCGCCGTGTGATCTCCATCACATCGTGACGCAGAAGATGCCAGACATCGTAAGTGGTGGTACCGCGCTCGCTGGCAATCTTCTCGACCGGCCGTCCTTCATAGATTCTCACTTTGAGCCATGCGGCGCTCGCCTTGTCGCGCTGTAAGGCACTCTCCCCGTGCTCGTCAATGAGTTTGTCAAAGATACGCCACATCTCGACTTCCTCTTTATAGACCTTCTCGGGATCGTAATAGATCGACTGGTACGTGGAGAAGCGCTCTGCAGCTTGGCGTCCAGGGCCCCTGTCAATGACATAGGTCGGCGTGGCACCCTCGCGCTTCTCTCCCTCGAGTGACACGAACACTGGTGGGTGCTTGGCACGGCCGTACCACTGGGCGATCGCGGTGAAAACGGTTCTCCGCGCCCAGCGCGAGAGGTACGAGCGCACCTGTTTTGGGTCCGCTATCCCCCGGATGCCGAGGCGCTGGCCGCGCAGGCCCTCCGCGAACTCCTCGTGCCACGTCGAAATGGCTTCCTCGATGAAGAGTTCCTTCGTGCCTGTTCCGCGCACAAACCCCATAACGAGGCGCGTGATGACTTTGAGGTATTCGGCTGCGAGCTTTTCATGAAGCGCGAGATTATCGGGGTTCTTGAGGTACTGCTCCGTAAGCTGAATGAGCTCCTCTTCGGTCAGCGCGCGCTCTTCTTGGGTGGACTTCTTCAGCTTCCGGGACTGTGCTTTTGCGCTCACTGGCCGGGCACCCTCGATGGCTGGCAAAGTCTAATCAAAAAGTCATCTACTTACAACGGTGAGTATTTCGTTTCTGGACCTTCGCCTTGCCGGGTTCCCCACTTTTCCTATCAGTTTGATGCCCGCCGTTCGGTCTTCTCGGGTAGGACGGACCGTCCGCACTCGCTGTCCGGTGCGTAAGCACCACGGAGCGGACTCATCCCGAAAGGAGACACATGCGCAACGCAACAATCGCCGAAATCTTGCACGCAAAAGGTCCAGTGCGATTCGGGAAGCTCGTTGCAGCGCTGATCCAAATGGGGCTTTTGGAGCCCGAATCGCTTCAGAATCGGCGCTCGATGGGACGTTCTGGAACCCGCAGATATCAGTCCCGACGGGCTCGCGTGGTCTTTTCTTCCGGGGCCTCGCGCTCTAGGCTTCGACCTCTTCAGGTCTCGAGCGCAACTTCATGAAACAGGCACTTCCGTCTGGCCACATTCCCGAATGATTTCGTGTGTTGCTGTGTCAGGAGTCGAATCGTCGGGTCGTCTTCTGAAGTGAAAGGAGTAAGGAATGATCAACAAAGCTGAAGTACGAACGGAGAACGGGCACGTCGAGATCCGTGTGAATGGCCTGTGGAAACCTTCCTCAAGGGAGGAGATTCACCGGTTGCTTGCGGAAGGATGGCTGGTCCACTGGAACCCACGCAAGGGCTCAATCACTCTGTCGGAGATCAAATACCTTTGTGGGCAATACTGAGCCTCCTCGGAGTTGCCAACGCCTGATACAGCAAGAGAAGGACTCCGGTTCGCTACCGACTGACGATAGGCTCACTTCTCGGCTGTCTCACCCGTCAGAATCCAGTCAATTCTCTTTCCAGAGTAGGCCTTGAGTTTTAGCAAGATCTCTATGGTCGGCGCACTCTGACCAAGCTCGTACTTGGAGAGTTGAGTCTGTCCAATGCCGAGGATGACGGCGAACCTCTCCTGCGTGAGGTCGAATCCGCGAATCTCGCGGATACGGCGTCCCACGGCCTTGAGATCGACCGCAGCATTGAGGACGCGCGCTTGAATATATCGTTGACGCCTACTCATTATAGTGGTATATTACCCTTTATGCGACTACACACCCTAGCCGGGTCGGCCCCGGTGCTTTTTGTATATATCCCACCTGCACCTCCAGCGCAACCTCGGGCGACGGGAAGCATGTCAGTGCGGTGCCGATGCGGTCGTCTCTTCTCCAGGAGGCCGTAATCATGTTCTATGGAACCGAGGATCTGTACTTCACCGACGAAGAGGTTAACCTTATTACCGACGGCGAGGCCCGAAGGCGGCCCCGTCAAGCACGAACAGTCTATGCTCGCCCGCACCAGCAACCTCAGCACGTAGTCCACTTTGCGCGCCCGCCGGTCCATCGACCGGACAGCGGCGCAGCCGTTCTCATTGGCCTCGCTCTCGCGGGACTCTTCGTGTTTGGCCTCTTAGGATCCATGACCAACACACAGTCTCAGGTGAGCACTCAAAGCGGCAGCGCGCGCCCGAGCTTGCCTGCTCCTCCTAGGGTTCCACCGCGTACACACGGTGTTCCTGCGACCTCGTCAGTTTCCGAGGCCGGACCTCCCGTTGCACCGCCCCCGGCAGCGCCACGGGTATCAGAATCCTTGCCGGTAGGGTGGAAACTCGGAACCTTAAGGGGCGAGGTAGATCTTCGTGAGTTCCCCCAGTGCAATTCGCAGATTGTGACGCGGCTTCGGGCCGGTACGGAAGATCTCTACCGAAAGGTTGGCGACGCAGGGAACTGCTGGCACGCCGTCGTCCTGATGAACGGCGAGACCTACGGCTATGCCTGTCTTCGCGTTCAAGAACCCGATGACTCCATCGCCTACCCGCTACCCGAGGGTTGGCGCCGAGTGGTTTTCGCGAGCAATGGGCCTGCCGGACTCTACGGGCCCCTGCATCGATTCTTTACTTCCCAGCTCCAGCCGGGCAGCGAAGTAGTCGTTCGAAGGATAGGAAACACGGATTCGCATTTGGCCATCTCGGCCGACGGACTTTCGTGGGGCTTCGGCCAATTCCAGGATGTGCTGCCCCGGACAGATTTTTCACTCAAAACCGCCGCGCTCGCTGCACGCTGATGCGCGGAGAAAGGAGGACTTATGGCGCTCTTCGGACGCAAGGACACACCGAACATCCCCGAAATTGACGTTCGTGGCGATGAATTCAGTGTCCGCCAGTCTCAGGGCGGGGAACCGGAGTCCACGGAAATTGCGGACGGTCCGGACCCCACCCGCGCTCCTGACGTTGCCGAACACAGGGGCAAAATCCCCAAACACACTTGGGGCGCATAACCCGACGACCGGGACGGTGGAAAGCGTCGTCCCGGTCGCTTTTTCTTCCACCAGGAAAGGAGTCAGACGAATGATCAGCAGGCGACGATGGCACGCTGAATGCATCCTCATGGCGAACGTTTTTCCGCATTTTGAGCCCTTCGTGAATGGCCAACTCTTCGGCTTTCGCGGGCGCCTCGGCGGGCGGGCCGGGCAACAAGAGGGAACGCCCTACGCCCTTGAGATACGCGCCGAAAAGAATTCCTACCCGGCGCTCAAGCCATCCATCTTCATCACGCCGAGAGTCGGCCCGAACTGGCTTGTAAATGGCGCGCTCTGCGTCACGCATCCATGGCATCCCGCGCGGAGCACGTTCGCGCAGTTGGTGCTCTATGCAGCGGCATACCTCGAAAAGGAGAAAGGATGAATCCGTTGGAACAGGAAGCAGATGTAAGGAACAGGCCAACGATCACCCTGCCCGAGCACGTCCGCGCGGATATCCGACGCGTCGTTGCCGAGGCGGGAGACGTGGACGAAACGGGCGTGTCGCTCTTCGGGGTGGTCATCGGCGGGCGCCGCGTGGTGCTTGCGGCAGTGGGACCCGGGCCGCGCGCGACTCATACGCCCGTCTTCTATCAACCGGATGTCGACTACGTCAATGCCGCCTTCGATGCGCTCAAAAGCGCGCTTCCCAGCATTTGCTGGATCGGAGAATTCCACGTCCATCCGAGCGGCATGGCCTGGCTCTCGGGACATGACCGGAAAACCATGCAGCGGCTGCTGGCCGACAAAGAACTTCAACTCGTTGATTTTGTCGCGGGGATCCTGCAGCGCCACGGGAGCGACATTGCCATCCATCCCTACTGGTTCAGCCGCAGCGTCCCGGAGGGACAGGCCGCCACGGTCGAGGTGGTGGAATCCTCTGCCGATGTCGTGCGGGAAGCACGGATGCGCGCAGCCGAGGATCGGGCGGACAAGCCGGGCAGCGACCAGAGGGAGGAACGCGAAGCAGACGCCCCGGTCCGTCAGAGATGGCTCGGAAAGGTCGTCAGTCTTCTTAGGAGGAAAAACACATGACTATTGACCCCGTCTTTGCACGAAACCCCAGGGAGCGGGAGCGCCACGGTGGGCAGCACCTTGCGCTCATCGGCGCCGGGAGCGTCGGGAGCGCGATTGCGCTCATGGCCGCCCGGGCAGGCATCGGCCGCTTCACGCTCATCGACCCTGACCTTCTCGCGCTCGAGAATGTCGGGCGGCACATGCTCTACCGCGACAGCGTTGGCCAGCCCAAGGTCAAAGCAGTGAAGCGCGCGATCAAGGCAATAAACCCGGCGGCGGAGGTTCATGCCATCGCCAGAGACTTCACGAAGCTGAACATGGAGACCCTCTGGACGACATCGGCACCCGACCTCCTTGTTGCCACTACTGATTCATTCCGTTGCCAGTCGCTCGTCAATAGCCTCTCGCTCGAGAAAGGCGTCACGGCGCTTTATGTCGGATGCTGGGGCGAAGCCTCGATCGGCGAGGTGCTCTACGTGATTCCCGGCCTCACGCCGTGCTTTGAGTGCTATGCGGGGTTCCGGCGGAACACCACGCCCCTTCCTGCCGGGGACCCCCGCAGGTACACCGACCCAGACTTTGATGACACCAAAATGCCTGGGCAGGCTGGACTGTGGCCGAACATACTCATCGTCTGCGGGATCGCCTTCCAAGTGCTGTTGGCGCTCCTCGACCCGGAGAGCGAGCGGGCCCGAAACCTCCTCGATAACGAACGGACTCTGTTCCTTGCGAACGTTTCCGACTACGCCTCGCCCCTCCAGCCGCTTGCGGTGACCTTTGCCCGGGTCGAGAAGGGGTGCGCGGTATGCGACGAGTCAAAGCTCGCCGATCTCGGCAGGGAGCTCGAGGAACAAGTCTTCACACCATTGACCACGAAGACAGAACAAGGGAGGTCACAATAAGCGACAATGCAAGCAATGCAGCAGGGTCAGAGCAGACCCAACATGAACAGGGCACGGCTCGGAGAAGGGAACCAGTTAAGGTACGGCGGATTTTCTGGATAGGCCTGGATGTATACTGCTGCGCTGGTGTTCGCCATTTGCTCGAATGCGAGAGGCGGGCGAAACTAGAGAAGTCCGGCGCCTCCCACACACCCAAGAATTCCGACTGCGGATAATCAGCGTACCGCTCCACATTTAACTTACAACTCTCGCGTCGACAACGGATTAAACACGCCGCTCGCGGTGTACTCTGTGCGACTCCAATAAGAATCGACCTGCTCCGATCCGTTAGTTGGATGAATCTGCCCGCAGTCTGTCAGCACCTCCCTCCGTACGTCGTCTATCACAAGTAAGGAGGCTTTGCGCCTCCTTATCCATCAGGGAGGTTCCACATATGCGTTGGAGTGATTTCCTGCACCCCGAACGAGTGGCACAGACGGTTCTCAAGCTCTGCGCGGCCGGCCTGGTGCTCGTCATTATCGGCTCAGTGCTCACCCGCGCGCTTGCCTGCGCCACGCTGCCGCACGCGCCGGGCCTGTGGGTGCTTCCCGGCCTTGCCGTGCTCAGCGTCGTCGCCTACCTCGTCCGCGAACGCCGCCTGAACGCCCGCCCCCGGCCAAGGAACACCCGCGGCGCGGAGCGCACGCCGCTCCTGCCCCGCACACTGGAGGAAGAATGAAAACACTGGCACTTCTTGACCGGTTGTCCCGTAGACGCATCGCGCGCAAGACGGACGAATACCTGCGGCAGCTTGCCCAAGGCCCGGTGCGCGAGTCGCGCCGCGCGGTCTCAGCGGTTCTCGCAGTACTCCAGGTCCATCCGGGGCCCAAGGTATGCCTGGGCCATACGCCATGGGGCGAGGCGGTGGTCGTCCCGCTCGAGGAACTCGTGAGAGCCTCGGGCATGACCACGGGGGGTACCGGGGCGGGAAAGAGCATGGCGGCGGGCCTCCTCATCGAGGCCCTGGTGGCTGAGCTTCCGAATCTTCGCCGTATGGCTTTCGGGGTGCTTGACGCCAAAGGAGAACTTTTTGAGCGCGCGCTCTGGCTTCTTGCCAGGCGCCTTGAGACGCTCGGGGGGCCCGAACGAGACGCGCTTCTTGAGCGCATTGTGGTCATCGACTTCTCCGGGCGGGACGCCATCAGCCCCTACAACGTGCTTGCGCGCTGGCCGCATACCGAGACGGATTTCTTCGTGACCGGGCGCCTCGAGACCCTGCGGGAGCTCCTGCCGGCGGGCGAGAAGCTGTCCCTTCGCGGGGCCGCGGTGCTCAAAAACGTACTTTCCATCCTCTCCGAGTTCGGGCTGCCGCTCACCTACCTCGATCGTGTGCTCTCCTCCGATGCGCTCCGGAGACGGCTTGTCTCCCGTTCGCAAAACGCCGAGGCGCGTTTCTACTTCCAGCAGCACTTCCCCCAGGAAGGAAAGCAAACCATCGCGGCGTTGCGAGCCCGCATGGATTCGCTCTTTGCTTCGGAAGGCGTGCGCCTCGCGCTTGCCGGAGCCACGGCACCGGACTTCCGGCAGCTGCAGAACGAAGGGAAGATCGTGCTCATAAACTGCGCGGGGCCGACGATCACGCGCGGCGTGCGGTTGCTGCTGCAAGGACTCGTCCTCTCGGACATCCGCCAGGCGATCTGCGCGCTACCCAACCAGCCGCCGGTCTCGTACCTGTGGCTTGCCGACGAGGCGCAAAATTTCTTTTTGACGCGGCAGCAGCAGGAGAATATTTACGACATCCTGACCATGGCACGGTCCTTCGGGTCGTTTTTCCATTTCCTGTGCCAGAACATCTCAACCGCAGTGCCCGATGCGAGGATTCTCGAGACGCTGCACACGAACATCCGGTGGTCGCTGACCTTGCGTTCCACGCCGCGTGACGCGGGATTCTTGCGCGCGGCCCTTCCGGTCACCGGCCGCCGGAAGCGTCCGAACATCGATCCGTTCCAGGAGCCGACCGTCTACTCTCCCGAGGAGGAGCGGTCTCTCGCCCTCGAGAGCATCGCGCACCTGCCCGACCGCGAAGGGTATCTCCTCTTGAAAACCCACGCTCCGGAGGCGATACGCCTCCGCACCCGGAGGCTCGTCCTGCCGGAAGGAGACGCATTCAGACGCGTCATCGAAGAACTGCGGCGTGAGCCGCGGCTCGGCCTGCGGGTCTCGCGGGAAGCGTACCTCGCGCTCATGGCGGATCGTGACCGCGAGTGGCTCGGCGAGGATCGAGCGCCCGGAAACCTTCAGGACGAGATGGAAGCAAGGTACAGAGGCGAGGAGGCGCGCGTATGAAGCAGGGAAGGGCCAATCTTCTCCTCTGGGTGCTTGCAAGCCCCGTCTACTTTTTTCGCGCCTGTATCCGGACCTACCGCCACTGCCAGTTTCTCAAGGTCGCGCGCACGCCCGCGACCCTATGCGAATGCGGGGAAGCGCTCTCACTCGTGGGGCTCTGGAGGTGCTCTTGTGGGTTTACCTACCAGGGGCACCTGCTTCGCCTCTGCCCCGTATGCGGGACCCTGCCGCAGGTCGTTCGATGCTACAACTGCGGGGTCACCACAAAACTGCCGGAGCCCTAGCCATGGCTGTGCGGCTCGGCGACCGGGATCTCAAGATCCTTGCGAAGTGCGCGCAGGCCCAGTGGCTCTCGACGAGTCAATTGCAGCGGCTCTATTTCGGCGGGGTGACGCCCGATGCGGTTCGGCGGTCTCTCCGGCGACTCACGGGGGCGGGGTATCTGACCGCTTATCGGGAGAACCGGATGTCCGAAGCCCTCCATGCGGTGGGACCGAAGGGAAAGCCCATCCTTGAAGCAAAGGGCATCGCGGTTCAGGTTCACCGAACTCCGCCGCGGCAGCTTGCGCATCTCGTGGGCATAAACGATATCCGGGTAGCGGTAGAGACAAGCGGCCTGGAGGTCGCCTTTTTCTTTGCGGCCTGGGAACTCGGCGAATTTGGTTGGGCCTACGAGGTGATACCCGATGCCGTATTTGCTCTGAAGCTCGGGGAGCGTCACACCTTTATCGTGGAGTATGACCGCGGGACGGAGACGGTCGAGACAGTCTTTGGCAAGGTCCGTCGATACGGCGAGGGGTTGAGGGGGTTCCCGGTGCGAGCAGTCCTCATCGTCACCGACGCTTCCGGGCGCCTCGCGGACCTTGGAGCGCGCCTGCAGGACGAGACCGTAAAGGTGCCTGTCTACAAATCGTGTATCAACGAGATCCGGAGAGAAGGTGTCAGCTCTTCGGTCTTCGCCGATGCTTCTGACCCGCGCCGCCCAAGACTCTCAATTCGCGAGATCATGGGGCAAGGTGCGGCTGTTCCAGACCCGTCCTTCTCCTCTTCTCGAGGCTCTTGACGACAAGAGGCGTCTTTTCGACTTACTCGCGCATTTTCAATCGATTGGACTTTTCGGCGCTTCTAGCTATTAGGGAACGAGAACTCCTGTCAGGGTCGGTCTCCGCGTGTCGTCTCTTCTCTAGACGGGCGTCTTGAGGCGGAGCGAATAGCGGGGACGGGCAGCTCCAACCCTTATGGATATGGACCAAAACCCTCCGGTAATCGTTGCGTATACGGATGCACAGGCTCTCGCCGACGGCGTGCTTGTTGCCTTTCCGGGCGAGGGCGGCGTCAACCGTATCACGAGAGCCGTGTTCGATCACTTCGCAAAGCCCATGGGGAGTTCTCCTGCAACCGGACAGGTGACCGACATCACTCCGATACAGGATGCTATCCGGGCAATGCTCAAGGTCGAACCCGACAAAGACGGTTGGCGGACCGGCACCCATCAAGGAAAGGAACTGTGGCTTGTCCCCAATGAAGTCAGAGGATTGACCCTCCTCTTCCCGGACGATTATTAGAAACCCCCTAACCCAGGGCTGTCCGGAACCTGCTATTCGTTCCGCCTGAAGGCGCTGGCTTTCTTTCGGAGTCTTATGGCCGGTCTCCATGCGTCGTCGCACCTCTTGAGGAGGGCTCAATGCAGCCTCTCGACTTACCGCCAAAAAAGCTTGTCAAGGGACGTAGGGATTCGTCGTCTCCAAAGGCAGAGCGTGCACCGGGCTCTCGGGATGGTCGGGGATAGCGCCGACGGGCCAACCGCAGCCCACTCTGCACAACGAAAGGAGTTAAATCTCATGGGTCGCTACGAGAAAAAACACAGCGTCGTGGAACTCGGTATCCCGGTCATTCTTCCGATGCCTGCCAAGAAGACCGTGATCACCGACACCGAAACCGGAAAGCAAAGCCAGGGTCTCGATTGGTCGAGCTACAAAGAGAGTGACCTGAAGGCCTGGAAGAAGCTACGTATCCAGACGGACTAGCCAGGGAGGCCGAGCCGGTTTTTTTTGCTGCCTTGAGATGAGGCGAATGGCAGGGAGAGGTCGGTCGCAAACCTATGCAACACCGACAAGTGATCGAGAACTTTGTCCGGGAGGGCAAAGGAAGCCTCGGGACCTACGTCCGGGCCAACGAAGACGTCCTCTATTCGAGAATCCCCGAGCGATATTCGCCCTGGGGACATCGAGCATGGAGAGCGCCTGAAGGCCAGACCGTCCCTCTCGCGGTTCGACTGGCGGGCGGGGATATTCTGGCAAATGGCAACGCGCTTCAATGGCCGATGCACGGGCACCAACGACAGGTCCTCAAGGCTCTCGAAGACGCACCAGTCCCATTCAGTGTGGTTCCTTTTCACTCGATCGTCGCCGCCTGGACGGACGGCAAGGTTCGCGAGTGGGACCAAGCTCCGATTCCCGTAAAGGACCTCCAAAAGGAAGTGGGCGTCGTTGTTCCGAGCGTAGGAGAGCGATGGCAGACGGTAACCGTGAGAGACAAGCACGGCCGCGTCGAAAAACGGCAAATCCACACGTTGGGAGACAGCGTAGTGCGGATCCAAGACCGCTTCTACATCTCCGCGGTGGATGAGACCGGCGTCGGCAGCGGCATGTACTTCTTCGCGGAACTCCTCTCCGACCGCGCTCCGGCGTCGCTCGAGGAGGCGCTCAACTTCCTCAAGCCCACGGTGGTCCGGGAAGCGGAACAGGGCGGATCCTACGTGCGGCGCCAGGGTGAGTGGTTCGCGGTTCCTACGAAGCACCTCACCTCGGAGCTGATGCGGGACGTGGACCGCGGGATCGCGGTCTTGCGTACGCGCCACGTCCTCGGGAGAGACGGCCACCACGAACTGGAAGAAGCCGTCGTCTACCGGGCCGGACCCCAACGGGGCGAGGTGTACGCCCGGGGCGTGCTCAAGCACACCCAGAGCGAACATGGTGACCTTGACCTCGGCACGATCCGGTGGCACTTAATCGTCCATAACCGGCAAGGTGCCTCGTATACCTTAAGCGGGAGAGGCACCGCGCAGTTCGACTGACCTCGAACCTCGCCATTCGCCTCATCTGAAGGCAGCAGAGTTTCTTTAGAACGGTTCTCCCCTTGCCCCGTCCTTTGTGCCCACGCATGCCGTTCGTTTCGGGGCAAGACACATCTCCCATCGCCGCGTCCCTGCCGGCTGGTGCTTCCCCCTGGTAAGCGGGAAGCGCCTGCATCCTATGCCCTACGAATTTCAGGGCCCCATCTTCACCGTCGCGTTGCTTGTCGCGCTCGCGATACTCGTCAAGCACGAGCGGCGTCTGAAGCGGTGGCTCATGAGAAGCGGGAGGCGCAGGAAGCGGCCCTTCCGACAACCAGTGCTCCCATGAGCGCTGGCCGGCGGGGACGGGCGGCCAGACAAGAACGGCAATGGACTCCCGAACCTCCGTTATGGCAAACACATCGGGTAGCCTCTCGCCTTGAGATGAGGCGAATGGCCGGGACAGAGTCAGCCCCATCCCCATGGCTCACCGAACACACGTGCTGGAGTACCTGGCAAACCACTTTCGGTACTACACCATGCACTCTTGGAACCGAAGCACGTCCTATGCGCGGAACGTGAAAATACACAACCTCAAGCTTGATCCGGAAACCCGGTCGAGAGCGTACGAGCTCCTGGATGTCCCGGAAGCCTTCGCCGAAGTCAACGAGCTCATCGAAGCGTTTGGCCGCAGGCACGACTGCCGGTGGCAGGTGGGATTTAACGGGCGTTCCAACGGCTACCTCGTCCTCTACCACGGCGGCAAGGAGAAATCGGGCTACAAGACCCGGTGCAACCTATGCAGAAGGTTGACTTGGTACGAGACCGAACAACCCTGCCATGTCGAGGGGTGCGACGGAACCCTGGAACTGCTAGCCGAAGACCACTACCGGGTGTTCACCTATCCCGGCAAAGGCGTTGATGACGATGTTGATTTTCTGGAGTGGACAACGGAAGAACTGGAGGAGCGCGTCCGGCTCGTTCGGGAATTCGACCGGCTTGCGGATGCGTGCGTGAGGGCATTCATTCGGTTCGCAAAGACGCACCGGACGGAGGAACGACAGATCCTCGTTCCGAAAACGGTACGAGTTGCGGTTAACCTTCGCTGACTTTGGAACCTGCATCATTCGCCTCATCTCAGGGCGGCAGGCCTCTTTGCAAGCAGGCGCAACACAAAGTTCTTTTAAGTTTGTCCAACGCCCGTCTTGACGAGGCCGCATGCAAACTCCTCAAGGGAGTAGCGCGGATACCTCGCCCGGGACGTGGGGCATAACGGGGAGCGAGCCGTATCTCAAACCGACGATGCCCTTGAGCATTCGCGGCAAGGGACGGGCGCGCTCCCCATTTTTCTTTTTCCATCGCCCACCCGCCGGGTCACGGCCCGGGATAACCATTAATCCCAAACCGTATGGCTTGGCGACCGTATGAAAACCTCATCGAGGGGGAGCTCGACAATCGCATCCCCGGCAAGGTGACCGGATGGATGCGCTTTTGTCGTCGCGGCAAGGAACCTCTCAGGGTCACTCTTGACCTCGAAGGAGACTTTCACGAGGACATCCGCGGGAAGGTGATCAGGCTCGAAAACCCCACGCCGGCCGATCGGCACGAAGTGGAACTCGACCGGGATGGCACGTACATGGAAGGGTTCGCCCAAGTGCAGCGCGGCGCGGTCGGCGACATCACCGCCGGACTTCCGCTCGGCCCGTGGACCGAAGAACTCGCCCGGAAGCTCATGGCTCAAAATGAGCTTATCTGGGACGAGAATGGTCTTGACGGAGCGGAGCGCGAGGAACGGCGGAGGGAATTCGCCGGGCGCTATCGCAAGCACATCGAGGTGGGCGACCTCTACCATGCCTACTCGGACTACCCCTATGTCGAGTGGTACGCCGACAACGGCCGAGTGGTGCTCGAGCTCGATCCTTCCCAGGTGGAGGTCATCGACATCCAGGGAGTCGTCCCGAGGCGAGAGAAGACCCCGCGGGAGCTTGTCGAGAACAGGCAGAAGCGCGAGGAAGCCATGATCGGGTTCCTTGCGGGGATGCTGAAAGACCTTTCCCGAGAGAACCGCGACAAGGGCGGTGACGGCAACGTCACCGGCATCGTGGTTGGATGAGGTTCGCCGGGGCTTGCGCCCCGGCGGGTGGGCGACCAAAACCACCCCAAAGGAGGACTTCCCTATGCAAAAAGAACCACACTTCCAATCTGGAGAAAGCCGTGCAGGCTAGCATCGCGGAGCGCCAAGCGAGCTCCAACAGCGTACCGGAGCTTCTCACCGCTAAGGATCTCGAGGCGCTCCTCAAGATCGACGTGAAGACGATTTATGCGTACGTGCAAAAGGGACTGATACCCTACGTGAGAATCCAGTCGAACGTCCGCTTTCGGAGAGCGGAAATCCTCGACTGGATCGAAAAGCAGTCATACCGGCCGCAACCGGCAAACGGAAACGGAAAGCGACGCAACTAATACCGGGAAAAAGAAAGACCGACGACAGCTCGCCTCTCGGTGAGCTTTTTTGTTTTATACTCTTCGTCGCACCAATACCTGTGAACGCTGAACATATTCTCCGGTTCCTCATTGAGAATGGCCGTGCCTGGGTCGTGGCCCAACGGAACCATCATCGTCCAGGTGCCCGACCGCTGACTGACCCAGAGAAGGTCGCGCTGCACCCCTTCTTTGAAGAAAACGTTCTGGACATCGCGCGCGTTGCTTCTGTGCCTGTCATTGCGAATCCCGAGTTCTACGGCAACCTTGCAGCGTTGGGAGTTCCTGCGCCGCTGGATTTCACTGCGTCGCAGGGGATCACTTTCCTCGACACCATTCTGGTATCCCAAAGGGAATATCTACCAGCCGAGCCTCTTGAACCTCTTCTCTTTCACGAGCTTGTTCATGTCGTGCAGTACGCCCTGCTCGGGACGGATGCTTTCGTTGAGCGCTACGTTCGGGGTTGGGCAGAAAACGGGCAAGACTATTTCGCGATCCCGCTGGAGCGGGATGCCTATGGGCTTCAAGAGCGCTTTGTGAATCGCCCCGGAGTCGGCTTCTCAGTCGAGGCCGAAGTTCGTCACCGCCTTGGCCTAGTCTGAATCTTCACCAGAACCCGAAGTCCACGTCTTGTCAACTGTCCTCCGGCTCCTCGCCTTTCTCCTCATTGTAGCAACCCCCCCGCCTCGTCAAGGTCTTCAAGCCAAAAACTCATCCCGCTCGCGCGGGATGTTTTCTATCGTTTCTGCCTTCGGCGCTCCACCTTGACTAGGCAAGGCCCCCCGGTCGCTTGGGCGGAGCCGCAGCGAGTCGCACGGCCCGACCGCCGCACCTAACTATTCAGGCTGCGCTTACAAACATATGTCGAATCTTCCGAAGTACTACTTCCGAGACATCCCCGCAGAAATCATGCGCGAGATCATGGATGAAATGCTTGCGCCAAATCCCGAGCCGGAGCTTGCGGAACTCGACCGCGACATTCAAGAGGTCAAGCGATGGCTTTTGTGCCAACTGCGCTAACGACCAGGGCGGCCACGCGCCGCCCTTTTTGTTTGCTCGTCGCCGTACATTGCATATACTCCACCAGGATTTCAACATGCTCATCGGCGACCGCATCCGCGCCATCCGCCAAGCAAAGGAGCTCTCCCAGGGCGACATCGAGGAGCGCTCAGCGCTCCTGCGCGCGTATCAGTCGCGCGTCGAGTGCGGCCACACTGTGCCGGCCGTTGAAACGCTGGAGAAATGGGCCCGCGCGCTGGAAGTCCAGCTTTACCAGCTCTTCTACGAAGGAGAAGAGCCGCCCCGGATTCCAAGTCTTCTCAAAGGAGAGGTGACCACGGGGAGGGTTGCTCGGAAAGAAGCGCGGGAACTCGAACGATTCCGCCAGCTTCTTGCCCGCATGAGCGAGAGAGATCGGACATTACTTCTCCACGCAGCATCCAAGATGGCGCGGAGCTAGTCGCGCTGTCCGTCATTCACTTCTCTATGGCGAGGAGCACGAATTCGACGGGAATCGGCATGGACTCTCCCGGGTTATCCTCCAGCGCTTGAAGAATCCTTTTGCCGTCCATGCGCGTGATCCCCCAAAAAGTAAACTTTGCGTTCTTCTTAAGTGCTTTGAAGGTGGTATCCGCATCCGTCCCAGTAATGCTGAAAATCCGAAGTCCCGAACTAACGACGGTCTCGCCAGACACAATGTTAACCACTGCCGAGTGCCCATCATCGGTTTTCTTTGGTGCCGACGTGAGCACCGCCTCGAGCCGGAAATAGTTCGCCAGGCAACACCCGCTTTCGATAGAGACATACGACTCTCCATCCTCGCCGTCGAATTCCTGGATGGTGACCTTTCTTTTGAGAAGCGTCCGCAGCTGCTTCGGCCCTTTGGCCGCGTAACGCTTGCCGTCTTTTTCAATCGGGCCTATCGCAGCAAAGAAATCTTGACCCCCTGCTCGAACAACCGGGTGAATCTCAATCGCATGCGCGGGATTGGAGGTCTTGTACGGCGCAAGCGGCTCTTCTTCCGTCAAGACCTCGTCTTTCTTGCCGGGATGCTCAAACCATATGCGAAACACGCCGGCGATCTCGGCTGCGCCATTCTCTGTGAGATCTTTCACCTGTTGCGGCTTCAGCCCCGTCGAGCAGGCGTTCATGAACTCGCTCACGACCGCGACTTTGATCTCATCCACGCGGACGGGCGCATGGAGGTCGCAGTCGGCGTCCAAGCCATTCACCGTGTCTTTCACGTGGTCAAAGCGGCCGTGCGTAACAATGAGTGCCCGATCTGCCTGCTTCTTTACAAGTTCCTTTCGCAAACGAAGCTCCGAACCCTCTGCTGCCAGGGTGAGCGTAATGAGAACAGCCAGAAGTGGAAGTCTGAATCTCAAGGACATCTTTCCCTCCTTATGAAAGCGCGACATATAGCATCTGTGTGCCGCTACGTCAATTGTTCTCTCTTCATGTTGAGTACCGTTACTGAGAAGGAAAAAATGCTTGACTTCCCGCAAACAGCGGGCGCAGAATCCGCGCTCGGGTTACCTTCCAGGAGCAACCAAGAGAAAGACATGTGGGGCGGGAGCCATTCTCCGGTCATTAAGGAGGCACAATGGCAGTAACAAGAACACCCAGGACCGAGAATCCTGGTGTTGTCCCAGTTTCTAAGGCTGCCGGTGAGCACCTTCACTTTACGCTGGACGCAGGGGGACCGGTACCCATTTTCAGTTTTGTGAGCAGTGTCAAAGGGGTGCTTTGGGAGGCGCTTGATTTTCAAGGGCACCCCCTGAAAAGGTACGAATGGGATCATTTGCGGAATCCCTCCGACATTCAACAGTTGGAAGAACTGACGCTGCGACTGGCGTTTTTCAGTAATGCCGAATACACGTACAAAGTGGAGCTTGTGGGCGCAACGCGACGTACCGTGCTTGAGATCACCTACAAAGGAGATGCCACTGACAGTTACCCAGAATCCTTCACGGTTGTGATCGTGCCATGAAAACTGCTGCTATGTGTGGCTTCCTAAGCGTGATATTCCTTTTTGGTGCGGCGCCGTGCGACGCGCAAGTATTCAACGTATGGCTTAACCAACGAATTGACACGTTGCTTCAGAAAGCTCAAGTCCTTGAAAACGGCAAGGGAGGCAGCCGACAACGTGAAGCCCCTAGTGGAGACAGCCGTTCGACGTCACTCGTGGACCAAAGCTCTGCGACGGACTTTCTTAGCACAGCCATCCAGTTCATCCCGGTGGGCAACATACGTGGAGTTGTGACCGGGCAACAGCCTGGATCAATGGCTGACTCTTCTCAACAAGGCAGCGGTTCGGGCTCCGTGACCGTGACGGGTTATAGCTTGCTGGCCGCGCTCAGCAAGCGCGGATTGACTGACCCTCAATTCTATAAGGAACATACGAATGCCCGGAGGTTGTCCTTCACACTAGGTACAGCGGCTTCTGATGCGGCAACCGACGGCACTGACAAAGCCGGGATGGTCTACGGCCTGAAATTCACACTCATCAATGGCCGTGACCTCTATTCGAAAACCGGAATTGCAGTTGTTCAGAGCGTTCAGGCCGCGACCAGTGCGGCGGCCATGAGTGACGCGCAACTCTCGCTGGAAGTGAAAAAGATCATCTTCGAAGCCTGCCAGCCAGACCCTCCGTGCACACCGGGTAAGACGCTTCCAAAGGACTACGAGCTCGGCTTTGGGACTTTCTGGGGTAAATACAACGATATAAGCAAGCTTACGCTTCCCGATTGGGTATTAGAGAAAGTCGACGAGAGAATTCAGAAATCGCTGTAGGTGTACCAAACCTATCAAACCAAACTCAACGAGGCTTACGACCATGTTCGAAACGGTCGGCAGCTTGCCATCTCTTATCAGGTTGTGCACAGACCCGACGAAGGAAATGATGACCATCGTGTCGCGGTCATTTTCGACTACGGCCTGACAAACCGAATTACGTGGACTTGGAATGCGAGTGGTGACTTCAAAAACCGGAAACAAATGCGGGATAGTCAGGGCGGGCGCGTTGCCACGGAGTTTAAGGGCAACCTCACGCGCGAGAGTCTCGACCCCTTGGGCCGCGCTCCCGTAGCATTGAGCTTCGGTGGAGAAGCGAAGTGGATGGACAAAATGAAGCCACAATACACGTTCCAAGTTAAGCTCAGTGTTCCCTTGGGAACGGGATTGGATTTCCCGATCGTGTATCGCTTTGCCAACCGACGAGAGCAGATTAACCAGAACGATTCCGAAGCCCGTTTAGGCCTGACAGTAGATATCGGAAGGCTGGTTCAGCTATTCCGATAGCTGAGGTCATCTCATGTGCAGAAGGGCAACGGTACTAACCTGTGCGTTGCTTGTGTGGGGGCTCGGCGCAATGCCCAGTGCCCTAGCCGCCAAGCCAGCAGAGCAAGCTCCCGTCCCACCACTGCCTCCCGCTATCACGCTGTGCCAAGGTCAATCAGATAACCTTCAGCTTGCTGCGTCCGGTTACGCAACTGTATGTGTGCAGTTCACCTCGGAGAAAGACTTGTTGCAGGTTCCCGCATTGAGTGTGAGGGCCACACGCGTGTTGCCGAGTGGCAGCACCGCGGTTCCCTGTGTGCCGGGATTCAAACAGCTCTGGGGGCCTTCTCGATTGTTGGCTGGGAAACCCGAAGAAGCGGTCTACGAAATAAGTGGATGTGGCACAACTGTAGGCACACTCAACGCCAAATTGGTCATGCCCGGAGCGCCGAGCGCGATTGGGCTGACTCTCTTGCCTCCGACGGCGGCAAGTGCCATGTCGATCCTCCGAAAGAGCTCTCTGTTGGCTGGTCTGTGGTTTTTCATCGCCCTGCTCGTTTTGCTTGTGCACCATTACAGGTGGAACGACGTAATGGGACCTGCAGGATGGGACTTTGGGCAGAGCTGGGCCTCAAACCTCACGGCAGCAGGTAGCATACTGGGTTTCATAGTGACATCTGTGGTCTACCCGGACCGTCCGATTCATTTGTCTAAAGAGAACTACTTGGCTCTGAACGGTCTCACGCTGGCTTTGGCAGGGCTAGCTCCATTCGTGCACAAGGTTTTCAGTAGAACCACCGTCGTGCAAGAGGCTGGCGTTCAAGTGCAGGGGCGCGTCTACGGATTTCTCTTTGCGTGCGCTATTACGGTATGGTCCGTCTTGGCGCAGTTGTGGACGCAATACTATGTACTAGATGAGGCGAGACTCGCGCTGACAGCTTTCGAACAGTTGGTTCCGCTATTGCGGAGCATCCTTTTGGGCTTGGGCGCAATGGTTCTGTGGTATGCGTGGCGGACGTTTCTAGTTCTGGCCGGGTCAGGGGCCAGCAGAGCAGCAGGGGCACTGCCTCGAGTCAAAATGCAAGCTTTCGTGGCGGAGTCACCTATGCCACAAATCGCTGCCTCTAGGCGTGTGCCACTGCTTTAGAGAGTAAGCCTCATAAGAAAAGACGCTTCAGTCTTGGAGCCTTTCGATACCACAAGAATTAGTACTTGACCTTTAAATCTTGTTAGGCAGAGAATCCGCCCATCGCCTCGCCGTGACTTCGGCCCGTGAGCCCGTCCCCAGCCGCGTGCGAGGTAAGGCCCTTTCCAGGTCGGCCCTAGTTCCACACTGGGTTGCGAAAGTAGGAGAAACCGAGATGCCTTCCCGTGATTTCTCCTTTGGAGAACGGACATGGAGCATGACAAGTACATGCGGGAGGAGATAAGAGAAGCTCGGAGCGAAGCGAGAGAAAATGTCTTGCAGTCCAGGATAAGTGCTCTGCAAAGCGAGCTTGAAGACCTGAGACGACTAAGCGCAATTGCGATGGAGATAGTAGGAAAACCACCCCATCTTCAGAGAGGCATCGGTACCCTCCATAAGTTCTACGCCGGTCAAAATGAGCTGCCGAACGTGCGGGATTTCGTATTGGCGTTGTTAAGGATTCCAGAGCGGACTGATCCAAACGACTCATACCAAAGCTAGAGATAAGCGCTTGCTCACGCATTATTCTCTAGGCAGTAGCTCCCCGGGTGGCGCGCCTTGAAAAAAAGTAAGGCGAACTGCCAAATGCCCTCAAGCAAGGTTGCCGAGGATCCATGAAGGATGGCGTGCCATTGGGGTGTCAACGCTGATTGCGCAAGGTACGGCTGAGAGGAATCCGTTGGCCCGCGACATCAAATACAAAACTGCGTCGGCCCCAACTGTGCGATTTACGAGGGATTCTCAACTCGGGCTCAATTTGCATTTGAGGCAGACTACTGAAAGACCGGGTATCAGACGAATGGTGCGGGAATGCTTACAGCAATTTGGCCCCAATCTTTTTAGCGTCATAATTCACGGTTCCGCCGTACGGAGACGCCTGGGCCAATTTTCAGATGTGGATGTTCTCATTGTATGTGGTCAATTGACCAAGCGTCTCTTCAGGCGGGACATGCTAGCTCAGAGCCTTAAACAGCGGCTATTGGACAGCGAGCGGCCTTTCTCTTTCGATTTCTGCACCGTTAGCGAACTCAAGCGAGGCATCAGAGACGGACATCCATTCCTGTGCAGTATCCTCGACATGGGTGTGGGGGTGTACAGGACCAAGCAGTTCGACCTACGTGGGATGAAGTCCGTGCACAAGCGAGCAAGCAATGGCTTTGAGGAAACTGCGGAGAACCTACTCACAAGAGCTAGTTGGCATCTGAAAATGGCCACAATCCTTTCGGGCCACGGTGAGCATTGCGCCTGCCTATTCCATTCCAATTTCGTCTTCCAAAATTGCGCTCGAGCCTACCTACTTAGGTGCGGCAAGAACGTCTTCAAGGGCGAAATACTCCAACTTTTCCTCCGCGAGGTAGAGAAAAAACTCGACGATCGCTTAAGAGACGTGGTATGGAAAATCGCATTTCCACTGAACCAAGCATTCTGTCGCATGATTGATCCCAGTATTGACATTCCGATTCGAAGTTTTACAACCTCTGTCAGGTCTCAGCTGCGGTACTTACCGGCAGCAAAGGTCATCGCTTCGGCTCGACAATTCCTAGAATTCGTCGCAAGATATGAGTATGATATCCGTTAACGACAAGGCGTTACTAAAGGCTGACGAGACGGTACTCCGGGGACAAAAGGCACGGGGCCGGACGGGCCCAGTGTTGTTTATCTTGATGGGTCTTCCGGGTGTGGGAAAGTCTCGTGTCGCTAGAGCCCTCCATGACACCTATCGCTTCACAGTTCTCTCGGGGGAAAACATAACTCACGCGCTTTTTAGAACTAAAAACTGCAGAGGGTCCCAGTATGCCTTCGCGTACAAGGTGCTCCGAAAACTCGCGGCTGACTATCTCAGACGCCGGTTTAGCGTCGTCGTCGACGGAACCAATCTTCGACTTCAGTATCGCCGAATGCTGTACAGGCTGGCGACTCAAGCTCGCGCGAGGCCATACTTGCTCGAAATACGGGCAGCCGACAGGGTCGCGCTTGCGCGCCTGAAATCGCAGGTCCCCAGCTATGCTGATTCTCACGCTATACGGAGTTCGTGCTCCCGGCGCACGTTCGATGTGTTTAAGCAGCAGTTGCAGAGGCCTCTACCCTCCGAGCCAACACTTCGCCTTGTTTCAAACAATAAGGTTAAGGACCAACTTCGAGAAATTTGCCTAAAGGTTCTGTGAGTATCTTTTTCAGTGTAATTATTCCTACTTACGACAGGCCGAAGCTCCTTGAAAGTTGCTTGGACGCACTGGCTAACCAATCATTTGATAGGTCGAGATTTGAAGTGATCGTGGTCAATGATCGTCTTTTTCCGGATCTCACTGAAGAAGACATGCATCGATGGAAAAAGATTTTTTCGGGAGGTTTCGAGTTCCTAGTCCAAGAACATGCAGGAGCCGCAGCCGCGAGGAACAAAGCAATCCGGCTAAGTAAGGGAATCTTTGTCGTTATGACCGATGACGACTGCTTGCCCGACAACAATTGGCTGACAAATCTCCATCGATGCGTTGTCGAACACGAAGCGGTTGTAGGGTGGGGAGGCAAGGTTCTTTCTGTCCGACCAAAGACCTTGGTTCAGAGATACATCGCCTTTAAAGAGTTGCTTCGAGAGCCGAGTCGTAGCTCTGATGGGAGTATCGTAAATATTGTCACTGCAAACGCTTGTTATAGGTGGGACGCCTTAGCGAAGGTGGGGGGCTTTCGAAAGGACTTTATAGCGCAGGTGGTGCCAAGCGGCGGGGAGGACGTTGACCTAACACACCGGATCCAGCGACTAGGCACTCTCGGGTATTGTCCTGATGCGATTGTTTATCACCATCATCGTGATAGTCTCAAAGCACTCATCAGACAGCACATCATCTATGGGCGCGGGGCTTATCTGGCCTGTCGGTTGAACAACATTCCATGTGAGGGCCTAAGATTCTACCGACCAACGCCGCTTAATTGCGCCCGATACGTATTCTACGTGCTTAAGAGAATTTTTCTGGTAAGCGTTCCCGAGTTTAGACGCAAGAAATTGTCTTTCGGCCTGTATCCGGTTTATGCATTCCTCGATGTTGTCCGGAAGCTATCGTTCTTGGCAGGGACAATCCAATACCACTACTTTTTCAGGAACAGCTACGAGAAAAACAACGCCAATACACCGGGGCCGGCTTAACGAAATTCTGACCGCATGGCAAGGGCGGGTCCAGTTCATCATCAAGAAGAGCATTGTGAACGAACCGGTTCGCCCTAACAGGCTTGCTGTAGAGCGTTGGGCCTTAATTCGAGCGAGAAAGTTAGGATTACCCGTTCCCAAGGTTCTTTCCTACGCGAACGAGGCAGGCGAAGAGTCAATCTATATGCAAAAAATACTTGGCGAACCACTAACCCATCTTTCCAATCGAATCAGAAGGAAAGTCTTTCACGACTGTGGGGGCCAACTGGGAAAGCTCTTAGGAGGTTCCTTCCGGGATTATGGATGGGTAGATCCGGAGAAGAAAAGCGGAACCTTTGAAAATTGGTCCACATTTCTGATCAGTTTCGTGGACAGGTACGGCAGCACGCTGATCAGCGACGGGATCTTAACCGATCGGCAGGTTCGGAGACTCAAAATCAAACTAGGGAGCTTACCAACCGTGAAGCCAACGCTCATCCATCGAGACCTCAAACCAAGCAACCTGCTTGCGAAAGGTGGTTGCTTGAGCGGCATTCTTGACTGGGAGAACGCAATTATTGGTGACGGCCTTTTCGATTTGGCAGTGCTGATTGCCAGACTCGGCCTCGATAGTAAGGACGCCGCGGCAGCGCGAAGAGGATACGAAGGTAAAGCGGGGTCAGTGGACGACGAAAAACTGAACGTTTATGTGCCCGTCGTACTTATCGGGGAAATAGCTTTCAGGAGGAGGCGAGGGCACCCATTTTCGACTTACGCTAGGAGACTACTTATCGCGATCAACAAGATCCGCTGAGCCCACCGGGGGAAAACCGTGGGATTCGGAATGGATGTTGGTTACCTGCTGATGGTAACCACGCGACCACTTTGCGAGGATCAACCGAGACAAGAGATTGACTGACGAAGACAAGAAACGTCTGAAAGAGTTCTACTTGCAGAACTTCATCGCCCCTCGCGCCCGCAAGCTCCTGCAAAAGTATTTCCCCGAAGACTTCGCTGGTGCCGAGCCAGCCGGCGACCCCGTACCGTCCCACGAATCTTGAGGCCATCCCAGCATGCCTCTTTTTCTTTACCCACTTCATCGCCCCGGCATAGAATCTGCGTCCAGTATGAGAGGAAAAGCAGGAACCAATGCCCAGAAGCATGGCCAAGCCTGTTGAGATCTACCAAATCAAAGTCACGCTCTGCGACTCGCGCCCGCCCATCTGGCGGCGCATTCAAGTGCGAAGCGACATCACGTTCGCCAACCTCCACAGCATCCTGCAGCGCGTCATGGGCTGGGAAAATGCGCACCTCCACCAGTTCATCATCCGGGGCGAGCTGTACGGCGCCCCTGACCGGGGCCCGGGGGAACCGCGCAAGACGAAAGATGAACGGAAGCACACGCTAAGCGAGCTT
>ORMF011543370.1_pt1 | contig 33874 bp, 33 predicted proteins | sample 1779871 | NCBI WGS metagenome assembly ORMF01 (sample SAMEA104232316, study PRJEB22302) | groundwater metagenome | biome: forest; feature: aquifer; material: groundwater | place: USA | collected 2011-08-07 | depth 5.4 m
GTGAACGAGCCGTCGCGACGACCGCGATCGACCGAACACATAGCGCTCGTCCCAGGGATCGAATCTGCCGCGCCTTCGTACGCCCGCGCAGCCACAACTGCGCGCAACGCGAAGCAGTTGAGCGGTAGGGATCCAACACTGACATTCCCTCCTGCCAGTGTCGGGATCTGGGATTTCGTTGGGATCTTGGATTCTGGATCTGGGATCTCGCACCCCCGGCGACGCTATCGATTCAAGGCGGCGATCGCCTCGTCGCCCGCCTTTCGCACGTCCTCGTCGACGGCGCGGTCGGCAGCCTCCCGCAGCAACTCGACCACGATCGGCCGTGCCGACGGCGGGGTGTCGCGGAGCCGCGCCACGGCCTCCAGACGCACCGATGGGTCGGCGTCCGTGGCGAGCACGGCGCCGATTCCGCGCAGGACCTCCTCGGAGGCCGAGCGCGGGTCCACCGCCTGCAGCGCCGCGATGCGGAGCGAGGGGTCGCTCGCGCGTGCCGCCTCGGCCACGAGCGCGGGGTGGAGCCGCGCCGCCGCGGAGGCGTCCGACGCCGCGATCGCCCCAAGCAGCTCGAACGCCGTGGCCCGCACCAGCGGGTCCGTGTCGGACCGGGCGATCCACGACGCGTCCGCCTCGATTCCCGCCGACCTTGCACCCGTCCGAGCGAGATAGAGGAGTGCCGCGCGGCGACGGTCCGATAGCGGGTCGCCCCGGGCCGTAGCGAGCATCTCACGGGCCACGCCGGACCATGCCGCGGCCTGGGTGCCATCAGCGAGCGTCAGGGCAAGGAGCTCGATGCCGGCGGGATCGTCCTCGGCGCGGAACGCCTCCACGAGGGACAACGCCCGGCCCTCGTCGCCGCCTGCCCACGCCGCGAGCGCGTCCGCGGCCCGCGCCATCGCGTCGGGGTCCCGGGCCGCCAGCGCGCAGCGCAGGTCGTCGATCGGTCCCGATCGCGCTGCCGGCGCCGCGTCGCCCGTCGTCTGCCTTGACGCCATCGGGGCGGGGAGCGCCGACGAGGACGCTTGTCGCACGGCGGGGGCCTCCGACCGACCCCTCGGGGTGGGCCCGCCACCGCGCGCAGTCTGCAGGGCCGCGGCGGAGATCACCGCCGCCGCGGCCACGATCGGCCAGCGCATCGGCGGCTACCTGTACTGGAGCAGCCAGAGGCGATTGAAGTTCGCCTGGAACGTCGCGATCTTCGCCGCGTCCGCCATGAAGTCGGCGTTCTCGAAGTTCGAACGGTTCGCGCTCACCGTCCAGTTGTAGGAGCCCGTCTCCATCCGTACGCCGTCGAAGACTGCGTACTTGTGGTGCATGAGCGAGTACGGGTCGCTGGTGCCGAGCAGGTGGACCCGGATGCCGCTCGCGCGCAGCCAGCGAGTCTGCGAGCTGGACGAGGTCGACTGGCCGTAGTCCGAGATCACCCGCACCGTCACGCCGCGATTCCGCGCCGCGACGATCGCCCGCGCGACCGCGGAGCTGGAGATGTTGAAGACCGCCACGTCGAGCCGCGTGCGGCAGAGGTTGATCTCGTTGATCAGCCTCGTCTCGGTCCCGCCGTTGGGCGAGAAGTAGACGTCGCCGCGGGCCAGCGTGGGGAAGACCAGGCAGGCCAGCGCGAGGCCGCCCGCCACGAGATAGCGCCGTGCGCCCATGGGTGAACACCCTCCTGTTGAGACCCGTCCACGGCCCTCCTGACCAGGGAGGACCACATCAGGATCCCGGCCTGTCCTCTACCCACGACGCCCTCACGGGCGTCACTCCCCCGCGCCCTCACGGGCGCGACTCCAGCAAGTTCGTGCGGGCGCAACTCCAAGGCTACGGACGGAACCAGGGGTCCGTCGTCGCGAGCACGGAGTCGATCCAGTGCCCTCCGTACGGGTCGGCGATCCGCAGGACGTGCCGCCCCTTCGAGAGGCGCACCGGGTCCTCCAGCTCCGACCACTGCCATTTGTCGCCCCCGCCAGTCACCTTGAGGAACCGCTCCTTGCCGCCGTCGAACGTGAGGCGGAACGACCCCTTCGTGCTCTTGTAGTCGCCCGGTGCCACGTGGCCGAGGATGCGGTAGTCCCCCTCGCGCTCCACTTCGATCGCGACCTCGAAGAAGATCTCGTCGCTCTTCTTCTTCTGGCGCGGCGAGGAGACGTACTGCCCGCCCCCCGCATTCGCGTCCCGCACCGCGCTCACGAGCGCCTGGAACGTCCCGCTCTCCGCCTCGACGGGCAGGAAGACCTCGACCTCCCGCGTCCACGCCAGGAAGGCCCCGACGTCCGCCTCGCGCGGCGAGATCGCGACCTGCCCCTTCGCGACGCGGCTGCCGTGGCCCCCGGGAACGCCCACCGGTCGTCCGCCGCTCGTGATCGTGACCTCGCCTTCGAGCGACACGACCTCCGCGGCGTCTCCCTCCAGGCGCACGGCGCAGCGGAGCCTCGGCCCGTCCACGAGCGCCCCGGCGACCTGGATCGCGATCGGCTCCGAGAAGCGGTCCGCGGAGTCGACCAGCAGGCCCCCGCGGTCGAGCGCCAGGTGCAGCCCGCGCGCGTCCCGCGAGAGCGTCATCTCCGTCGTCTTCTCCGCGGTGACCACGCACCCCGCGATCGTGACCCTCGCGGCGTGGTCCCCTCCCGAGCGGATCGCGACGTTCCCGTTCGCGACGAGGACCGACTTCCCCGCCGGGAGCGGCCGCCAGTCGCGGTCCGCCGCCTCGCGGACCTCCGGTGCGCCCGCGATGGAGGCCACCTCGACCTCGGCCCCTCGCGGCGTCGTCCCCTCCTTCGGCGGCTCCGGACCGGGGGCGGGCGCCTCCGCGACCTCGGGCGGCTTCTCCGCAGGCTTCGGCGGCAGGAGCTCGCCCTCCAGCGGGTCCCTGGGCGTCTCCGGAGGCCGCGTGGTCGCGACCGAGGGGTCCTCGGGCGGCCTGGGCGGCGGGTTCGCCGGCGTCGGCGTGGGCTTCGTCGGGCCTTGCGCGACTTGGGGCGCGGCCTTCGGCCCGTCGGGGCGCGTCGCGAAGTAGAGCGTCAGGAGGACCGCGAGTCCCGCCGCGGCGGCCGCGTAGGCCCACGGGAAGATCGACGCGCGCCTCGGGGCCTTCCTCGAGCGCTGCGTGCCGCGCTCCTGGACCCGCTTCGTGCCGCGGACCGAGGCCGACGGCTGCGAGAGCAGCGCACGCATCTCGAGGACCTCCTCGGCGCACGTGCGGCACTCGCCGACGTGGGTGAGGAATGCCGCGCGCTCCAGCGGCTCCAGCTCCTCCTGGACGAACGCGGCCGCGTGCGCCGCGGGCGGGCACTCCCCGGCGGGGCGCCGGCGGCCGATGAGCTTGCGTAGCGATTCGGGGAGGTCGGGTTCGTTTGGTTGCGGGTTCATGCTCAGTGCCTCCTTGCCACCGATCCCGCAAAACGGGGCAGGGAATCTGGAATTCCCGTGTCAGGAGAGGAGGTCGCGGAGGACGCGGAACTGCGGCATGCCCTGGAGGTGCTGGATGATCCTCGACTTGCGCTTGCGAAGGGTATTCATGGGGATGCCGAGGATCGAAGAGACCTCCTCGTGGCCGCGCTCCTGGACGTAGTAGAGTTCCAGGATTGCCCGGTCCTCGGGGTCGAGGGCCTCGAGCATGGACGCGAGGGCGTTGTCGCGCTCGACGACGGGGCGCTCTTCGGCGGGGGGATCGGAGCGCCCGAGGGCGACGGTCTCGGGGGCGGCGCGGCGGAAGGCGCGCACGCAGGCCCTCCGCGCGATCACGGCGAGCCAGGGCTCGAGTCGCCACGGCGGGCCGAACGACTTGAGCGTCGCGCGGTCGCGCGCGAGGAGCTCGTGGAAGACGTTCGCGCACAGGTCGTCCACGTCGTGCGCCTGGAAACGGACGCCCCACCGCCCGAGCGTCAGGCGGACCACGCCGCAGACCCAGGGCGTGAATTCCTGCACCAGCCGCTTCCACGCGGCCTGGTCTTCCTGCAGGCAGGCCTCGACGAGGGCGCGATCGTCGTTGTCCACGGTCACGCCTTGATTCTCACACGCGAAGCCCATGCGGGCGAGATCCAGATCGCCTGCGGGCGACATCGGAATCCGAAATCCGAAAACCAACATCCCAACGAAATCCCACATCACAACACTGGCAGACCTCTGCTGGGATCTGGGATTTCGTTTGGATGTTGGATTTGGGATCTGGGATCTCGCGCGCCGCCGCGGCGCGCGTTAGAGTGGCCCCCGATGGACGACGCAGCCGCCCGCCACCTGCCCGACCCCAAGGAGACGCCGCCGACGCTCCCCGGGGGAACGAGGCCGTTCGGCGCGGGCGGCACGCCGACGCTCGCGGGCGGAGACGCCTCCGCGAGCGCGCCGCCGCTCCCCGTGCACAGCCGCCTCGGGCGCTACTCCCTCCTCGAGCAGCTCGGCCAGGGCGGGATGGGCGTCGTCTGGAAGGCGTGGGACAACGACCTCCGACGCGTCGTCTGCCTGAAGCTCATCCGCGCCGAGGAGGCGGGCGGGCCGGAGGCGCTCGAGCGGTTCCTGCGCGAGGCCCGCGTCGCCGCGAGGCTCCGCCACCCGCACATCCTCTCCGTCCACGACGTGGGCGAGGCCGATGGTCGGCACTACCTGACGATGGACCTCGTCGAGGGGAAGAGCTTCGCCCAGATCGTCGACCGCTCCCGCGAGGCAAAACGGGCGGGGCGCTCGGCCGCGCACGCCGACCTGCGCGACGAGCTGCGCATCCTCGCCGACGTCGCGGACGCCGTCGGCTACGCGCACCAGAACGGCGTGGTCCATCGCGACCTCAAGCCCGGCAACGTCCTCGTCGATCCCCAGGGGCACGCCTGGGTCATCGACTTCGGCCTCGCCAAGGAGACCCAGCTCGGCCAGGAGACCAAGGACCGACTGAGGCAGCTCACGATCACCGGCATGGCGATCGGCACCCCTGCCTACATGTCGCCCGAGCAGGCGGGCGGCCAGACCGCCGACATCGGCCCCGCCAGCGACGTCTGGGCCCTCGGCGTGATGCTCTACGAGGTCCTGACGGGAAGCCTCCCGTTCGAGGCCGAGAATACCCGCAGCCTGATCTTCGCCGTCCTCCTCGAGGAGCCCCCCACGCCCCGCAAGCGGAACGGGCACGTCCCGATCGAGCTCGAGGCGGTCTGCCTGAAGGCCATGGAGAAGGAGCGAGGCCGCCGCTACCGCACGGCCGACGAGTTCGCCGAGGAGCTCCGCCGGTGGCTGCGCGGGGAGCCGGTAGGGGCGCGGAGCCACGGGACGCTGTACCGCGCATGGCGGTGGGCCTCCCGCCGCAAGAAGGCCGTGCTCCCTGCCATCGCGGCCGTCGTCGCCATTGCCGGGCTCGGCGTGTGGGGCTGGCGCGCCCGCGAGCGCTCGCAGGAGGACGTGGAGGCTCGTGTCGCGGCCGAGGGACGCGCGCGGCGGGACGCGGAGGCCCGCCAGCGGCTCGTGCGCGGCCTCTACGAGCGGATCGCCCGCGACGTGACGGGCTTCGAGGACAACTTGAAGCGTGTGCGGATGCCCCCGGCCGCGCGGCGCGCGATGGCGCAGCCGTACCTCAACATGCTCGACCAGATCATCGCCGAGGAGCCCGGGTTCGGACCGGCGTGGTCGTGGCGGGGGCGCGTCCATGTCCTCCTCGGCGACGGGACGGCCGCGCAGCGGGACCTCGACGAGGGGTGTTCCAGGTCGCCCGAGTTTGCCATCGTCTGGTACCTGCGCGGGCTGTACTACGTCGAGAGGTACGCCTCGACGCGGTCGCTGCCGGGGTTCGACGCCGGGAGCACCGGGGTGGTCTTCGAGGAGATCGCGCCCGAAGGGAGCCGCGAGCGCGAGTGGAAGATGCGCGGCCTCGCGGACCTGGACCGGATGTCGACCGTCGCGAAGTCGGACGCGCTGATCGCGGAGCCGCAGGCGCGCATCGGGCGCGCGATGGCGCTCCTCGCCACGGGCGGCGAGAAGGCCTGGAAGGAGGGCCTCGGCGAGCTCGAGGGGGTGCCGGGGCCGGAGGCGTGCCGCCTGCGCGCCATCGCGCTCCAGCACCTCCGCCGCTTCGAGGAGTCGGCGAAGGCGATGGCGGAGGCGCTGCGTGAGTGGTCCGAGGACGGCGAGACGTGGCTGGGGAAGGGGGATGCCGAGACGGCCTGGGGCCTCTCGGTCGAGGCCGAGGGGGGCGATGGGCGGTCGGTCATGCGCGCGGCGATCGCGTCGTACGGGGAGGCGATCGAGCGGGAGTTCGAGCTGGCGGACTCGTTCTACAACCGCGGGCTCGGCTACCTCTACCTCGCCGACATGGAGGAGATGCGCGGCGTCGATCCGCGGGCGAGTTCGGGCAAGTGCATCGAGGACTGCACCGCGGCGCTCGCACAGGACCCCGACGTCGCGGAGGCCTGGCTCAATCGCGGCGTGGCGCACTTCAGCACGGGGGAGTGGATGCTGCGGAACGGCGAGGACGCGCGGGAGTGGTACGAGAAGGCGATCGCGGACGACGACGAGGCGGTGAAGCGGTCTCCCGGCGACCCCAGCGGGTACGGGAACCGCGGGAACGCGTACATGGGCCTCGGCCAGGCGACGGGGATGGCGGGCGGCGACCCGAGGGAGTGCTTCCGCAGGGCGATCGAGCAGTTCGAGCTGGCGCTGCGCCTCGACGCCTCGCGGGCCTCGACGCACAGCAACCTGGGGAGCGCGCTGTTCACGCTGGGCGAGGAGGAGGCGGCGCGGGGGGACGACGCGAGCGCGACGATCGAGCGCGCGATCGCGGAGTACGACGAGGCGATCCGGCTCGACCCGGAGCTGGCCACGGCGTACTTCAACCGCGGCAGCGCGTGGCTGCAGCTTGCGAAGGAGGAGGGGAGGCGTCAGGAGGACCTCCGGGAGACCTCGCGGAAGGCGATCGCTGACTTTGGCGAGACGATCAAGCGGCAGCCCGCGAACGCGGCGGCGTACGGCTTCCGCGCCCTCGCGCGCTACTACATCGCCTGCGTGGAGAAGGCGGTCGGGGAGGACGCGGCGGAGACGCTGGCGAAGGCCGAGGAGGACGCGAGGCGCGCGATGGGGGCCGGGTACCCGCCGGCGCGCTACACGCTGGGGATTATCTGGGAGCTTGCGGGGCGATGGGACGAGGCGATCGCGGCGCTTGAGGAGCTGGAGCGCGAGGTCCCCTCGATGGCGGGGCAGGCGCGGGGCGCGATCGAACGCGTCCGCAAAGCGAAGCGCGCCGCGGAGGAGCCGCCGAAATAGCGGCGCTACGCGGCCTTTCGCACCGCAAGGAGGAGGACGCTCTGCGCCTCCAGGAGGCTCTTGCGGGCTGCGGCGAGCATGTTTCCCGCCTGGATCATCGAGAGCCCGAGGAGCAGCGTGAGGAGCGAGAGCGGGTTCAGGCAGAATCCGAGGCCCCCGACGCCGACCAGGAGCAGTCCAACGACCCCAAAGATCGAGCTCGCGGCGTTCGACACCGGGGTGTAGAGCTGGCCTTTCCTTGGGAAACTGACCCCGTCCACGACGTGGATCGCCGCGATCACGGAGGGAGCGAGCCTGGAGGCCCCCTGCTCGAGGACTGAGATCGCGCGCGCCTCATCACCCTGGTCGAGGAGGGTCCGGACGTCGCCCGACACCTCGCGCGCGTTCTCCGCCTCACGGCGCATTCGCTGCCAGGCGGGGAGCACGGTGAGGATCGGGAGGAAGATGACGAAGCCGGCGGCGGCGAGGATCTCCATGGGGCCTCACGGATTCACGAATCCGAACCTCGAGGGCGGCCAGACGCGCAGCCAGGCGCGATAGCGGACCTCGCTCGACCCCACGGGGCCGTTGTATCGGCTGTCGTCGGAGTCCTTCGAATCGTCGCCGAGCACGAAGTAGCCGTCGGCGCAGGAGACCCAGTCGCCGCGGCCGTACGGGCCGAAGCCGTAGTAGTGGAGGAACCCCAGCGACGCGGGTACGGCCAGAGGCGAGCCGTTCACCAGGGCCTTCCCGTCGCGGATCGACACCGACTCGCCCGGCAGGCCGGCGACCCGCTTCATCACCTGGTCCCCCTCCGGCGTGACGAACTCCACGACCTCCCAGCGGCGAGGGCTGCGAAACCAGAGCGTCACGCGCTCGGAGAGGACCCAGTCCTGGTCGCGGCCGGCGTCCCCCTGGAGGGTCGGGGCCATCGAGGGTGACACCACCACGGAGAGGTGAAAGCCGATCTGGTAGACCGTGAACGCCACACCCACGACGGCGAAGGCGTGGACGACCTGCCTCCACAGCCAGCGACGGCGCCCTGGCTTTCCGGGGGCCGAAGGCGTCACGACCGGTCCTCCTGCGGGTCAGGCGGTTTCACGGTGCGCTCGATCTCCGTCTGACGTTTCTCCCACTCCAATCGCGCGCTCCGCGACGCTCCACGTGATCGCGTCGGGCTGGATGCGATCAGAAGGACCGAACTCCCCACGGCAATGATCGTGGTCCCGATCGCCCCGAACAGGGCGAGCCACGAGGTCGCGTCCTCCACCGGCTCGGGGGCGCCGAGCGGCGTGTGTTCCCCTTCCATATCATGTCCTCCAATGAAAGCTATCCCGCGCAGGCCGCCACGAGGCCCCGCTCGGAGACCGCGCGCGCCACCTCGCGGTAGCAGGCGCGGTCGAGCAGGCACTGCAGGCCGTCCGGCCGCCGCGTGTCTCCCGTCCGGACCCAGTTGCTGCAACGGCACGTCGTCGAGCAGGCCGACTTCAGGGCGCAGACGTCGCACGCCGGGTCGGCCCTCTCGGCCGGCGCCTCGCGCGGCAGGAAGTCTTCCCCCTCCAGCACGTGGCCCGGCAGCCGCATCGGGTTGTCCTCGCGGTCCTCCCCGATCAGCCGCTCGCACGGGTAGAGCCTGCCCGACGGCGAGACGGCGATCTCGCCGACGCCGAAGCCGCAGGCGGACGAGGCCGTCTCGGGGACGCGCGCGAGCTTCCCGAGCCTCGTGTCGAACCAGGACACGGCGAACTCCGGCAGCGAGGAGGCCCACAGCCGGGCGGATTGCGCTATCGCCTGCTCCAGCCGCGCCGCGTCCGCCTCGGTCCACCTCGCCCAGAGGTCGAGCGAGGGCTCCACGCGGCGGACCCCGAGGTCCCGCAGGTACGAGAGCCCCTCGGGCAGGAGGTGCACGGTGTCGGGACGCACCACGGTGACGACGCTGAAGTCCTTTCCGACATCCAGCAGCCTGCGGAGCGTCTCCTCGACCTTGCGGGAGCTTCCCGCGCCGTCCAGGTCGACGCGGTGCCGGTCGTGGGCCTCGGGGAGCCCGTCGTGGCTGATCGCGAGCTCCAGGTCGGGGCGCGTCATGATCTCCCAGGCCTCGGGGCGTGTCTGCGTGCCGTTCGTCGTGAGGGAGAGCGAGACCGAGACGTTCGACCTGGAGGCCGTCTCCCGTGCGAAGTCGATCATCGACGCGATGAGCCCGGCCTCGAGGAGCGGCTCGCCCCCGAAGAAGGAGAGGTCGAGGACGCCGCCGGGGGAGAGCGATCGCAGGGCGCGCTCGATGGCGCAACGGCCGATGGCCGCAGTCATCCGTCGGCGGAACTTCTCGCCTGCGTAGCAGTACGTGCAGCGCAGGTTGCAGGCGTGCGTGACGGTCAGGACGAGGCCGAAGCGGGCGAACATCGCTCGAACCCCGATGGGGTGCTTCTCACAACCGAGGAACCAAGGGAGTATACCCCATGATTCCCTGGGCGGACTTGCCCTCCGTCTTCGCGCCGAAAGGTGCTCGAGGGGAACCAGGCGGCCACACCGGATCTTCTTCACCGCCAAGACGCCAAGGACGCCAAGGGGAGAGCGGCAGTCCATTGCGGTCGACCTTGGCGACCTTGGCGGTAAGAAAGGAATCCCGCCAAGGCCGTGCGGTCTCGCATCGCCTGGTTGCGAGAACAAACCTCGTCTCGGCGTAAGGCGACGCTGACAGATGTGTCCGATCTCGGAACACGCGCCCCAACTGCGTGTGCCAGCATCGGGATGAGGCCGCGTTCTCCATCGCGTGGCTCGCCGGCGCTCCAGCGGCTGATTGGGTCGAGTGCTGTCCGAGCTCTCACCCTCGTGCGCAGGCAAGTCCATCGGGTGTCGTCGATTGCGAAAATCTCACCACGTCCCCATGCCCTGGCTCGTTGGTTGCCTCAAAGGGTCGTACGACCATCGGGGAGAGAGAGATGCGAGTGACTCTGTCGTTGTGCCTCGCGTGCGCCTGCGCGCACGCGGCGACCTTCTACGTCAGCCCGACGGGCAGCGACTCCGGGCCGGGCTCCACGTCGCAACCCTTCCGCACCGTGCAGCGAGGCCTCGATGCCGTCGCGGCGGGCGACGTGCTCGAGATCCGCGCGGGCACCTACAATGGCTTCTTCCGCCTCGAGACGTCGGGCACCGCGAGCGCGTGGATCACCGTCCGCGCCGCGGCGGGGGCGGCCGCGATCCTCGACGGGCAGGGCGCCGACGACAGCGTGGTGCTCACGCTCGCGGGGGGAGTCTCCTACGTGCGCGTCGAGGGGCTCGTGATCCGCAACGCGCGCGGGTACGGCCTCCTCCTCGCGGGCAACAACACGAACATCGAGATGCGACGCATCGAGGCGACCTCGAACGAGACGGGGCTTCGCGTGACCGACCCGGGGATCCCCGGCGGCACGGTCGACCACCTCCTCGTCGAGGAGTGCCGCCTGCACCACAACTCGCTCCTCGGGTTCGACCTGGCGCCGGGGCCGGGGACGAACATCACGATCCGCGCGACGGTCTCCGAGGACAACGGCGCGGGGACGAACGACACGGCCGCGGACGGCTTCGCGTTCGAGAGCGGGAGCGACATCCTGATCGAGGACTCGCGGGCCGAGCGGAACGCTGGAGACGGCATCGACACGAAGTGCGACCGCGTGACGATCCGCCGCTGCGTCTCGGCGGGGAACGCGCGCGAGGGGATCAAGCCGTGGGGCACCGACTCGCGGATCGAGAACTGCCTCGTGACCGACAACGGCTTCACGGGGATCGTCGGGATCGAGGGCGGCAGCTACACGATGGTGAACAACACGGTCGCCTTCAACGCGGTGGAGTCGGGCAACTACGGCATGTACATCGCCTACGACGGGCCCCAGGACACGCCGGTGACGCTCAGGAACAACATCTTTGCGTTCAACGGATCGGCGGTCTTCCTCGGGACGGGCGTCAGCCTGACGGAGGACCACAACGTCTTCTTCAGCACCCCCGACCTCGAGATCGAGTACGCGGGGCGCAGGAGTTTCACGCGGGCGGAGATCCAGGACGGGACGTGGGCCCGCTCGACGGGGGGAGGGGTCGGGACGCGATCGGTCGACCCGGGCTTCATCGACGGAGCGGGACGCAACCTGCGCCTGACCGCGGGGAGCCCGTGCGTGAACGCGGGCGTGGCGACGGGGGCGCCTGCGGACGACCTGCTGAGGGAGCGCAGGCCGAGCGGCGCGGCGGTGGACCTCGGGTGCTATGAGCGGCGCGTGCGGCCCGAGGGGGAGGCCTTCGGCGGGATGGGGCCGGGGGGAGGAGGCTACGTCAAGGTCTGGTCGGGCGGGCCGACGTTCGCGCAGCTTGCGTGGGCGCGCTCGCCGCTCTCCGCGTACAACGCGGCGATCGGCGAGGCGCGCCCGGCGTGCGCGGACGTGGACGGGGACGGGCGGGAGGAGCTGATCGTCGGTCTGGCGCCGAACCCCGGCGACGGCGGCTGGGTCGGGGTGTTCGAGGACGGGGCGGGCGGATACGCGTTCCTCCGGTGGCTGCGCATCCCGTGGTTGGCGTTCCGCCAGGCGGGGGGCTCGACGTGGGTGGCTGGAGGGGACCTCGACGGGGACCGGCGGGGCGAGATCGTGGTGGGGCTCGGGGGGACCACGGTTGCGGCGGGGTACGGTCTGGTCTTCGACGACGCGGCGGCGGGGTACGCGGTGCGCCGTTGGTTCCGCCTGCCGTGGTCGGCGTACGACGCGGCGCTAGGGGAGTTGCGGGTCGCGTGCGGCGACGTGGACGGCGATGGTCGCGCCGAGGTGGTCTGCGGGATGGCGCGGTATCCCTCGGCGGGCGGCTGGATGTGTGTCTTCGACGACCTCGTCGGCGTGCTGGCCGTGAGGAGGTGGGTGAGGGTGCCTGACGCGGCGTACAACGCGGCGAACGGCGAGGTGAGGCCCGCCTGCGGCGACCTGGATGGCGACGGCCGCGCGGAGGTCATCGCGGGTCTTGGTGCGTCGGGTGCGGGCTGGGTGCACCGCTTCGAGGACCTCGGTGGGGGGCTCGCGTGGCGAGGGCGGACGCAGATACAGTGGAGCGCCTACACGTCGACGGGCGCGGGCGTGCGGCCCGCCTGCGGCGACCTGGACGGCGACGGGATCGCGGACCTGCTCCTGGGCACGGACGCCTTCCCCTCGAACGGAGGCCTCCTCGAGGTGCTCCGCGGCCGCACGTTCGCTCACCTCGCCTGGCTCACGCTCGGCTGGGCCGCCTACAACTCCGCGAACGGCTCCACCTGGCCCGCCATCGGCCGCACGCGGTAGCGACGCCCCCAACCTGGCCTCACAGAAGCACCCCCCCGAAAAGGAGCGAGCGAGAGTACCACGATCCAGACCATGTCTGCGTCCCGCTCGGCGACCGTCCGTCCCCCATGTCGGAGGCGGCCCGCGTCCACACTGGCTCGAGTCAAGGAGTCGGGGGAGAGGATGGCGCGATGCCGCAGGCCTGGGACAGCTCCAGAAACCGCTGCCGGAGATCGCCGAGTTCGGCGTTGAGAAAGTGAACGACTCGCGACGGCGTCACCGCCGCATACGAGTGGACAAGCACGTTCCTGAATCCGGCCCAGCCGCCCAGGGATGCGGCCGCCCTGGCGTCGATCGCCTTGTTCTCGGCAACTATGGCGAAGGCCTCGCGTGCGGTGGACGGCGTGCGCCAACGACGAGCGGCGATCAACTCGTTGGCGAGGTCGATGGCCGCCTCGATCGCCACTTGGAAGTTCCGCTCGACGATGTCGCGGAGGTCGCTGTCTTGAGTGTACTGCGACTCCGTGACGCCCCTCGCGCGGATGGCCTCCAGCTTCAGGAGGGCCTCCTCAGCGCGACGCCAGCGGTCGAGAATCCCGGGGCTGGGTGCCATAGGTTCCGTCCCTGAGCCTCTTCAGCAGTGCCTCGTCGTGCAGCCGTCGGCGGGGCTCCCAGTCCCAGTACTGCCTCCGCGTCGAGACTTCAAACTCCATTCGCGCGTCCGTGGCGCGGTCCAGGACGATGCGCCCGTCACGGACGACCGAGAAGCGCAGGCCGGGCGGAGCGTCATTCAACAAGATGCAGTCGACCTTCAGCGGAGCGAGGGCCTGCTCCAGCGCCCCCATGGCCATCAGCCACAGGCGACCCGTGTTTTCGCCCTCGAGGACGCTGATCGCGACATCCACGTCGCTGTCCGGTCGGGCATCGCCACGTGCGCGGCTGCCGAAGAGGTACGCGAAGGTCACCTCGGGAAAGGTGCCGAGCGCCTTGGCGATCCGCGATTCGATCTCCGCCGTTTCCATCACTCGCAGTGTATCAGGATCGGCTTTGATCTCCAAGGCGACGCTCGGGAAGCGCGTGTCATCGTGCTTCGGACGACATGGAGCCACCTCCCCGGGTCAGTCCTTCCTGTTGTGCTGCGCGTTGCCGCCCCACGCGGACCAGCCGTCGGCGTCCTTGTCGCCCGTCTTGAGGCAGACCAGCATCCCGTTCGCCGTGCCGACGTACATGTTTCCGTTGGCGAGCGCGGGCTGGAAGGCCATCGGCAGGTTCGTCGCGTACTGGAAGCCGACCTGCCCGTCCTTCTGCGCGACCGAGAGCAGGTGCCCCTGCGCGCTGCACAGGTACATGCCCCGCTTGCCGAGCGCGGGCGGCGAGAAGACCTGCGTCCCTTCGCTCACCGCCCTCCCCGTGGCACGGCCGCGCCAGTTCGCCGCGCCGCTCGAGGACCAGTTGCAATTCAGCGTCGAACCCTGCGCATTCATCATCATCCCGCCGTTGTAGGCCGCCCGCGAGCCCTGGTACGCCCACCCGCCAGCGACCGTCGAGACGCCCAGGTGCTCGTTCGCCTGGCCGAGCTTCGCCGCCTCCGGGGCGGTGGAGAACCCCACGCCTGCGTCGAGGGTCGCCTGCATCTGGCCGGACATCGCCACGCCGCCCCCCTGGTCCTTGCCAAGGTAGAGCGCGCTGCTCTCCGCGAGGAGCACCTTGTCCTTCGAATCGCCCTTGGCCGCGTCGAGCCGCCTCATCCCCTCGCGCGTGTCGCTGCCCACGCCTGACTTCGCCGAGAGAATCACCTGCCCCTCGGCGATCACGGGGGCGCTCGTGCCCGCCTCCTTCTTCGTCCAGGCCACCGCGCCGTCCCCGGCGCCCACGCAGAACGAGGTCCCGTCGAAGCACGTGAAGTAGACCTTCTCGCCGTCGATCACGGGGGCCGAGATGACGTCGCCCGTGATCTCCTGCGCCCACAGGTGCTTTCCCGTCTTCAGCTCCGCGCACAGCAGGCGGTGCTTGCCATCCCCCTTGGACTCGGGGTAGGCCATGTAGAGCTTCCCGTTCGAGATGGCAGGCTGGCTCATGAGCGGGTCGCCGAGCCACTCCTGCCAGAGGAGCGTTCCCGTCTTCGCGTCGGCGACCACGACCGTGCAGCTCTCGGTGTTGAAGGCGACGCAGCCGTCCTCGACGACGGCGGCCGTCGGCCCGTCGTCCGCCGTCTGCATCTGCCAGGCGAGCTTCCCCGTCTCTGCATCGAATGCGTAGAACTCGTGCGACCCGTAGCCGCCTCCGATGAAAACGAGGCCGTCGGCGTAGGCGGGGGTCGCGATGGGGCGGCCACCCGGAATTCGGATCGCCCAGCCGTCCTTCCCGTCCGTGGTCTGGAACGTGGCGGGCTTCAGGTCCTCTTGGAGGGTTGGCATGGCCACGGGGATCGACTTGTCGAGGTCGATCTCGACCTCCTTCACGGGCCCGGCGGGAGGCTCGTTGCCATTCGCCGCAGGCCCCTGCCCGGCAGGCTTGTTGCGGCAGGAGAGGAACGTGACGGCGAGTGCGGCCCCGAAGAGGGCGGTCAGGACGAGGTGCTTGCGGGACATGGATGACCTCCTGTTGTGCATGTGGATGCGTGGTTCGACGCCCGTGGGGGCCGCAGGTTCTGGGTTTATGCAAATCTCAGGCCGTGCCCCCAACAGTGAATTCGATCCGGGGCCGCCCCATCTTAGTCTCCGCGTGAGGCGTGTCGTCACGCCCGGAATTCGGCGGGAATCGCGTGACCACGCGCAGGGGGCCTGTCAGAATTCGCTGCTGCTGCCGGGCAACGAACGGAATCACTCCATGCACCGGCGCCTCCTTTCCGCGACCCTGCTCCTCTGCGTCTCCCTGGCCTCCACCGAAGAGGCCCGCCCGTATCCTTGGGTGGAGCAGGTTGATCAGGCGAACGCCCTCGGCGCACGCATCGCAGCACCTGCAGGGTTTGAGCGTGTGGCCTGCGAGGATGGCTCGTTCGCGGCGTGGCTGCGCGGGCTGCCGTTGAAGGAGGGGTCGCCCCAGGTGCTGCTGTTCGACGGGCGGCCCAAGGCGAACCAGGAGGCCCACGTCGCCGTCCTCGACATCGACGTCGGTGAGCGCGACCTGCAGCAGTGCGCCGACGCGGCGATCCGCCTGAGGGCCGAGTACCTTTACTCGCGCGGTGAGACGGGACGGATCGCGTTCCGATTCACGAGCGGCGACGAGGCCTCGTACCGGCGGTGGGCGGACGGCTTCCGCCCGAAGGTCCACGGCAACAAGGTCGAGTGGGCGAAGACGGCGGGGAAGGACTCCTCGTATCGCGCGTTCCGCTCGTACCTGGACACCGTGTTCACCTACGCGGGCACGCGGTCGCTCGCCAAGGAGATGACCCCGGTGCCCGATCCGAAGGGGATCTCGGCGGGGGACGTCTTCGTGCAGGGCGGCTCGCCAGGGCACGCGGTGATCGTCCTCGACGTGGCCGAGGAGGGCTCCACGGGGCGCCGCGTGTTCCTCCTGGCGCAGGGTTTCATGCCCGCGCAGCAGGTCCACGTGCTCAAGAACTCCTCCTACCCGGCGCTGAGCCCGTGGTACGACGCCGACCTCGGCGACACGCTCGTGACGCCCGAGTGGACCTTCCAGAAGGGCGACCTCAAGCGGTTCTGATCACGCGGGGCCCTCTGGGTGGCTCGGGACGAGGACCTGGTTGAGCTGGGCGACGATCGACTGGACGCGCACGGCGTCGACGGTCTCCCAGAAGCCGAGGACGCGGACGCGCTCGCCCTGGGTGGTGAGGGCGACGACGTGGTGATGGGGGCGGGAGAAGACGCCCCACTCGCCGACAATCTCCATCTCGAAGCGCACCACGTCGAGGGGCGGCGAGGGGTCCTGGCCGGGGAGTCCCCACCGCACTGGCCCGCCCCTCACGGGGACCTCCACCCAGCCCCGGAACTCCCATCGGAGGTACGCGACGAACGCGGCGAAGAGGGCGAGTGCGGCGACGGGGGCGCCAACACAGATGAACAGCGACGGCTGGACGACGACGACGAGGACGGCCGCGACCATCAGGAGCGCCGAGACGCAGAGGCAGACGAACACCTCCTCGGCCTTGGACACTCGGAGCAGGTAGGAGTCTTCACGCTCCGTCCAGCGAACCATCGTGGGCGTCCGTCTGTCAGTCGAGGGAACGAACGAGGTCTTGAACCCGCGTCCCCGGCGGGACGAGGGCGCCTTGAGACCGTAGCTCGCGCAACTGCTCGAGCTTTGGTAGCCAGTAGGCACGGCCCAGCCGCATTGCCCCTGCCATCCTCCCGTCGAGCACGGACCCCGCGGACTGGAGCGCGTCCACCCAGCGGGGGCCGGATCGTTTCTGGACCCGAAGGAGGGGGCGCAGCGCGGGGTCCCGCCGCAGATCGGCGGGCAGATCCCCATCGAACCTGCGGACCACGGCTGCGAGGTCCTCGACCCGGAATAGGTTCGGTATTGCCCACGACAGGAGGCGAGCGGTGGGATGGGAAGGGCTGTCCAGCCGGGTCATGGCGAGGGCCGAGATCACTTCATAATCGCCGGGACGGTTCGTCTTCTTCAACTCCACGAGGTCCGGGATACCGACGACGCGGACCTGGCCGAAGTGCGACTCCATTATGCTGGACCGCCGGGCCGCCGCGGAGTAGGTCCCGACCCTTGGAGGACAGCCCATCACATCCAGGTAGCCGTCGATCCGCCCTGCTTGCGGCAGCAAGAAGTGGAAACCGTGTCCCTGGCGAATCCACCTGAGGGTCGGCGGAGGAGTCAGCCTGTGGACGCGGGCGTCGAGCCGAGCGATCGCCCGGAGAAACGCCAGCGTATTGGCCCGGGTGGGGGCGATCCAGAGGTCCATGTCCTGCGTGAATTGGGCGGCGCCGTAGAGGATCGCCGCCTGACCGCCGATGAGGAGGTAGCGAACTCCCTCCCGGTCAAAGCTCCGGAAGAGTTCTCTCATCGTGCGCCTTCTCAGGGTTCTTCAGGTACTTCCGCGAGTTCCACGCCCGCGAGAGGCGCTGCTTTGGGGTGAGCTTGAGCCAGTCCTGGCGGACCGGCTCCGTTTCCATGTCTTCGAGGAGCGACGGCACCCTGGGCACGGCTCGCTTCTTGCGCATGGGCACAAGATACAGCGTGACGTAGTTCCCGGCAAGGCGCCAGTCCTACGCTCGGGGCGGATCGACGCCGAGCAGTTCATTCAGGCGATTCGCGACGCGGCGGGTGTTGATGGGCGGCGCGACCCAGGGGGACAGGACGGCGACGCGGCGTCCGTCGGGGAGGGCCACGACGACGTGGTGCGCCCAGGGGCCGAGGAGGTCCACGGACTCGAACCGCTCCACCTCGACGAACCCCTCCATCGGCGGTCCTCCGCGCGAGCCCCAACGCGCCCCCTTGCCCCGGAGGGCCACCTCCACCCACGCCAGCGCGCTCCAGTAGGTCGCGGCCTTCGCGAGGCATCCGAGGTAGATTGCAACCGCGAGACCCCCGATGACCCATGGCGCCGCGGGAATCGACTCGACTTGGCTCTGCCCCATGGCGCTCGCGAGCTGGTACAGGAGGAAGGATGGCACGAGTCCGGCGAGGCCCCAGATCGTCGCCGTCCCGCGACGTGAGACGCTTACGACGTACCCGGTGTCGGTCTCGCGCCAGTGGATCATCGGGAGGGTGACTCCTCGACCACCGCGGCATTATCATGCCCGCGGCGCGCTCGCACAATGGGAGGCATGACATGGAAGGGCAGATCATCGTCCGGCCCGTCGGGTGGGTCCGCGGTCCTCGCAAGGGGAAGACGGACGACTACTGGGGCGATGTGGAATCGGCCATCGAGCTCGACGCATCGCGGTTCGGGCCCGACGCCGTGCTTGGTCTCGAGGAGTTCTCGCACCTCGAGGTCGTCTTCCATCTGCATCTGGTCCCCGAGGACGCCGTGAGCACGGGGACCCGCCACCCGCGTGGACGCGTCGACTGGCCCGAGGTCGGGATCTTCGCCCAGCGTGCGAAGGCGCGACCCAACCGCCTCGGCGTGTCCCGCTGTCGCTTGGTACGCATTGACGGGACACGACTCGTCGTGGAGGGCCTCGACGCCATCGACGGCACGCCCGTGCTCGACGTGAAGCCCTGGATCGAGGCCTTCGGCCCGCTGGGCTCCGTCCGCCAGCCCGCCTGGGCCACCGAACTCATGTGCGACTACTACGCGCGTGGCGGGCGGCCGTAGCCAGGGCAAGGGAGGCAGTTCGTTCAGGAACCTGAGGCAGATTCCGCGAGCTTCCACAACAGATGAAGAATACACAGGATATGGCGTGATCGCGCGCCGGAGGTTTCCCCCGCGGCTCGTGAAGTAGAGGCGGAACGAGAGGTTGGTAGTAAGGGGGAAACGAGATGAAGAAGATCAGCACGCTCATCCTGGTCGCCCTGATGGCCATGCCCGTGCTCGCGCAGGAGCAGGCGCCCAAGCCCGCGTCGGACACCGATGCGAGGATCGAGGCCCTCATGGCCAGGCTCGCGGAGCTCGAGGCCGAGGTCGCTCGCTTGAGAGCCGAGCAATCCCCGAACGCCGTCGAGGATGGCGCAAAGGTGGCCTCCGAAGAGCCCGTGCTGGAGATGCTTGAGCCGCCCGCGCCGGCCATCAGCACCGAAAAGGGGACCGGCTTCCGGTGCGCGTCGTGCGGCGGGTCGTTCTTCCTCTCCGCGGACGCGCAGGGCGGAATCGCCGAGCTGGGCGACTGGGTCGTCTGCCCCGCCTGCGGCGCAGGGTGCTGGGTGAAGAAGTCAGGCGTCCCGCAGGCCGAGGCGAAGGGCAGCGTCGGGCGCATCCTCTTCGGCGAGGACAAGGAGCCCCAGTGCGACCGTCCCGGCGGCGGCTGAAAGTAGACCCGCGTCGGCCCGTCGGGCCGTTCCAGAACGCGTGTCTCGGGAGGACGTTCCAAGGGCGACCCTTCGGGTCGCCCGTAGCGTTGATTCCGGCGATGCGCCGGTAGACAATGGCGCGCCCTTTCCGCCACGAGGCACGCCAATGGAACTCGACCGAATCATCGTCAAGGGTGCACGACAACACAACCTCAAGAACGTCACCGTCGAGATCCCCAAGAAGAAGCTCGTCGTCTTCACCGGCGTCAGCGGCAGCGGGAAGTCCTCCCTCGCCTTCGACACCCTCTACGCCGAGGGGCAGCGCCGCTACGTCGAGTCCCTCTCCGCCTACGCCCGCCAGTTCCTCGAGATGTGCGAGAAGCCCCTCTTCGACCACATCCAGGGGATCTCCCCCACCATCTCCGTCGAGCAGAAGGCCGCCAGCAAGAACCCCCGCTCCACTGTGGGCACCGTCACCGAGATCCAGGACTACCTCCGCGTCCTCTACGCCCGCGCCGGCCGCATCCACTGCTGGAAGTGCGACGAGCCCGTCCGCCCGCAGACCTCCCAGCAGATCGCCGACGCCATCCTCTCCCTCCCCGCCGGGACCCGCTGCGTCCTCTACGCCCCCCTCGTCTCCGATCGCAAGGGGGAGTACAAGCTCCTCTTCGACGGCCTCAAGGCCAGCGGCTTCTCCCAGGTCCGCGTGAACGGCCAGACCGTCGACCTCTCCGAGAAGATCGCCCTCGACAAGAAGCGCAAGCACCGCGTCGAGGTCCTCGCCGACCGCCTGACCGTCGGCAAGACCACTCCGGCGCGCGCCGCCGAGGCCGTCGAACTCGCCCTCCGCTACGGCAAGGGGAACCTCATCCTCGCCCCTGAGGGCGGCCAGGAGTCGCTCCTGTCCGAGCAGCGCACCTGCACCGCCTGCGGGATCTCCTACCCGCCGCTCGATCCGACGCACTTCTCGTTCAACTCCCCGGCGGGGATGTGCGTCGAGTGCAACGGGCTCGGCACCCGCGCGGAGATGGACCCCGAGAAGTCCGTGAAGGACCCCGACCTCTCGCTGGCCGCCGGGGCCTGCGGCCCGCTCGGCAAGGTCGACTCGAAGAGCTGGGACTGGGACGTCCTGAGCGGCCTTGCGAAGGAGTACCGCATCGACCTGAAGGCCCCGTGGAAGTCGCTCTCGAAGGACCAGCAGAAGGTGATCCTCCACGGCATCGGCGACCGGCGCATCCGCGTCACGTGGGTCGGCAAGCACGGCCGCGGGACGTACGCCTACCGCTGGGAGGGCGTCCTCCCGCGCATGATGCGCCGCATGAAGCAGACGCAGTCGGAGCACGCGCGGAACTTCTACTCGCAGTTCCTTTCGAACCGCCCGTGCGAGGCGTGCAACGGGTCGCGCCTCCGTCGCGACGTCCACGGCGTCCGCGTCGGCGGGCGGACCATCATGGAGGCCTCCTCGATGACGATCGAGGACGCCACGGCCTTCTTCCGCGGCCTCTCCTTGGAGGGGAACGAGAAGATCATCGCGAGCGAGGTCCTCAAGGAGATCCGCAGCCGCCTGCAGTTCCTGATCGACGTCGGGCTCATGTACCTCACGCTCGACCGCGCGACGCCGACGCTCTCGGGCGGGGAGGCGCAGCGGATCCGCCTCGCGAGCCAGATCGGGAGCGAACTGACCGGCGTCGCGTACGTCCTCGACGAGCCGAGCATCGGGCTCCACCAGCGGGACAACCAGAAGCTGATCGGCGCGCTCGCGAGGCTCCGCGACATCGGGAACACGATCATCGTCGTGGAGCACGATCGCGAGACGATGGAGAGCGCGGACTGGCTGATCGACTTCGGCCCCGGCGCGGGGAAGCAGGGGGGCGAGATCGTCGAGGAGGGGCCGCCCGCGGAGGTGCGCGAGCGCGGGCGCTCGATCACGGCGAAGTACCTGAACGGGACGCTCGACATCGCGATGCCGAAGTCCAGGCGCGTGCCGGGCGACCGGTGGATCGAGGTGGCGGGCGCCACGGAGAACAACCTGAAGGGCGTCGACGTCCGCTTCCCGCTCGGCCTCTTCGTGTGCGTGACCGGCGTGAGCGGCGCGGGGAAGAGCACGCTCGTCAACCAGATCCTCTACCCTGCGCTCGCGAAGCACCTGCACGCATCGGACGTCGTCGTGGGGAGGCACAAGGCGATCCGCGGGCTCGAGCACATCGACAAGGTGATCGACATCGACCAGACGCCGATCGGTAGGACGCCGCGAAGCAACCCCGCGACGTACACGAAGGCCTTCGACCCGATCCGCGACTTCTTCGCCACGCTCCCGGAGGCGAAGGTCCGCGGCTTCTCGCGGTGCCGCTTCTCCTTCAACGTGAAGGGGGGGCGCTGCGAGTCGTGCCAGGGGGCGGGCGTGAAGACGGTCGAGATGCACTTCCTCCCCGATGTCTTCGTCCCGTGCGAGGTCTGCCACGGGAAGCGCTTCAACGCCGCGACGCTCGACGTGCGGTACAAGGGGAAGAACATCTCGGACGTGCTGGAGATGACGGTCGACGAGGCGCTCGATTTGTTCCAGGCGCACCCGACGATCCGCCGCGTACTCGCGACGCTCGCGGACGTGGGGATGGGGTACGTCGCCCTCGGGCAGGGGAGCCCGACGCTCTCGGGAGGGGAGGCGCAGCGCATCAAGCTCTCGCGCGAGCTGGCGAAGCGCGAGACGGGGCGGACGTTCTACGTGCTGGACGAGCCGACCACGGGGCTGCACCTGGACGACGTGAAGAAGCTGCTCGCCGTGCTGGACCGCCTGGTCTCGACGGGAAACACGGTGGTGGTGATCGAGCACAACCTCGACGTCATCAAGACGGCGGACCACGTCATCGACCTGGGGCCCGAGGGGGGCGCGGCGGGCGGGCGCATCATCGCGACGGGGACGCCGGAGGAGGTCTCGCGCGTGAAGGGCTCCTACACCGGGCAATACCTCGCCCCGCTCCTCAAGCGCTCCGCGCCCCGCGCGGTCGCCGTCGCGGCGACGTAGCTCCGAATCCGAGGGCCCCAGTCGACACGGTGGCCGTTCTATCTCTCCCGTGGTAGGATCGCGGCGCTGCATCGACGAAGGGAGGGGTCGTTGTACGAGCGCGTCCTCCGTGCCATGCGCGATTGCGTGCGGGTGGGGAGGTACGTCATGACGACCCACGCCGACGAGGAGATGACGGCTGACGGGCTGACGGTCTTTGACGTCGAGCACGTCCTGCTGTCAGGGCGGATCGTCGAGCGGCAACGCGATCGCGAGTGGGGCGGGTGGAAGCATCGCCTGCGGGGGCGATTGCCAGGAGGCGAGGAGCTCGAAGTTGTGTGGAAGATCGGCGCGCGCAAGGAGGCCGTGATCATCACGGTCTACAAGGCATGAGCCAGGGGAAGAAGCCGGACACGTGTTCTCTCTGCGGGCGCCCCGCTGCGCGCACGCGCCGCGTGAGTCGCAGCTACGGAGCCGGCAAGACGCTGGTCGTCATCGAGGGCGTTCCCGTCGTGAGCTGCGGTCATTGCGGCGCCTCGTACATGACCGCTTTGACCCTCCGTACCCTGGAGTCCCTGAAACGCCGTCCTCGGGTCCAGGTGACTCGACGTCAGGTCGGCGTCGTCAGGTTTGCACAACAGGCTTAACGACTTGCAGGGACGGCCGTACGGCGAGGTCGGACGAGATGGAGTACACCTGCTCGGCGTGCGGCAAGAAGGACACAGCCACGGCCGCAGCTTCCGCGAGCACGATGCTCTGCCCGTCCTGCGAGGTTGCGAGAGGTCTGGCCGAGGACCGGAGCTCTGGTCCCGACGTCGTGCCGACGGCGATTACCGTCCTCCCGTCGAGCGACTCTCAGTTCACTGAGGAGGCAACGCTTCACCTGCGTTCGCCGGGGAGCAGCGCATACCCAACGACTCTACCCGTCGCCAGGGGTGTGACGACCCCGACCGGCGAGCGCCTGGCTGGCGACGTGCTCGGTAGGGCCTGCACTTCGTCTTCGATGCAAGCATCGCCACCGCCAGCTCCGACGAAAGTCGGGCGGTACCCGGTTCTGGGCCTTCTGGGAGCGGGCGGAATGGGCGTCGTGTATCGCGCGCATGACGACGTGCTCGACCGCGACGTGGCCCTGAAGACGATAAAGCTGCCCGAGGGCGAAGATGCGTCGGAGTGGTCCCGTCGGTTCTTCCGCGAGGCGCGCGCCGCGGCGAAGCTCCGTCATCCTGGAATCGTCCCCATCCACGAACTGGGCGAGGCCGATGGGCTGGTCTACTTCACCATGGACATCATCGAGGGGAAGTCTCTCGCGGCAGCACTGGACGACGGGGGGCTCAGTGCCCATGGAGGCCGCTCGGAGTCGATGGGGCGCCGTTTTGCGACGTCGGAGGAGCGTGCAAAGCGATTGCCCGCAACCCTGGACGTGCTCGCCAGAGTGGCCGAGACCCTTGGACATGCGCACGAGCAGGGCATCATTCATCGCGACATCAAGCCGCAGAACATCCTTCTCGATAGGGAAGGGCGACCGTACCTGGCCGATTTTGGTCTTGCGCGAAAGACCGATCCGAAGAGTGGAAGGGTCACCGAGTCCGGGGAGGTGGGCGGAGGTACCCCGTCGTACATGAGCCCAGAGCAGGCCCGCGGGAGCCCTGGCGAAATCACGGCGGCCAGCGATGTGTGGGCGCTCGGCGTCATCCTCTACGAAATGCTGACCGGCACGCTCCCGTTTGCGGGGAAGAACCACTACGCCGTGTTGGCCAAGGTCCTTCACGAGACTCCGAAGCGCCCGCGGGAACTCGATGCCGCTACTCCCGCGGAGCTCGAGCGCATATCTCTGAAGGCGCTCGAGAAGGACCGAGCCGACCGCTACGTGTACGCCCGCGACTTCGCGCACGACCTGCGGCGGTACTTGGAGAACAGGCAGCGCGAGGATGACATTCCGACAGTCGAGCCAATCAACTGGGAGGAGCTGGAGCCTGAACCGCTGGAAGATGTGCCCACCGCAACGCGCTATTCGGTCTGGCACTACCTCCTCCCCGCGGAGATTGCAGTCGTCGCCATCATCGTGACCTACCTGTCATGGCCACAAGATCCTGCAGTCCTCACAGTGTCCCCGTCGGAGATTCAGCATCCGGCGGACACCGTGGACCAGATTAGGGACTTGCAGGAGGCGGAGACCGCTCTCCGCGAGGCTGAGATATGTCTCGGGGGCCAGCCGTTTCCCCTGGATTACGGGGCGTTCGAGAGGGAACACGGCGGCATTCGCTCAAGGCTAGAGAGTGCGAGAGCGGTCATCGTGAAGTACCCAAGAGAATGCGCGCGTTGGGACGGGACCACGGAGGCGTGTGACGCCATCATCGGCGCCCTGAGGGCCGCGGACTACCGGGGGCAGGCGAGCGAAGTACTCGAAGCAAGCAACTCGTCGAACTCCCCAGCTGAGTCGATCGAGGGGGACCGACGGCACGCGATGGATCTACTAGACAAGGCCGTGGGAGGGTTTTCAGAGGCGAAGCGCGTATTCGCTGAACGGGGTGATCGGTCCAGGGCCGCGCGAGCGGAACTCAGAATTTGGAGTGATCTGGCGGATGCAGAACGCTGCAAGGACCAGCCCGACACCGGCATCCTAGCAGGTTGCATACGCCGGGTCACGCAAGTGCAAGACCAGTTGCCCCTGATTCCACAGGTTCCGCCCGGGTGCGAGGCGCAGCGATGGGACAAGGAAATCCGGGAGACGAGGAGGTGGTACGGACATCCCCTGGGGTCGGTAGACTTCGCGCTACTCTGGCTGGCGCGCCACCAGTGCCCGGACGGGAGCTGGAAGGCGGCCGCGTTCCACGACCAGTGCACCGGTTCCAAGTGCGCCCACCCCGGGTACAGCGACTACGATACGGGCGTTACCGGCCTGGCGCTCCTCGCCTTCCTCGGCGCGGGGCACACTCACCTGTCGCCCGTGGAGGTGACGGACAAGGTCAACGGCAAGACGATTAAGCTCGGCGAGGTCGTGAAGAAGGCGATCCGCTGGCTGGTGAACAACCAGGACGCCGACGGCTGCATCGGCGCGAAGGATTCCAAGATGATGTACAACCAGTCGATCTGCGCCCTCGCCCTCTCCGAGGCGTACGGGTTGACCGAGTCGCAGATCCTGAAGGAGCCCGCGCAGAAGGCGATCGACCACCTGCAGCAGGCGAAGAATCCCAACGCGGCGTGGGGCTACCTTCCGAGAGGTGGCGAGGACAACTCTTCGGTCACCGTCTGGTGCGTCTTGGCCCTGAAGACGGCGGAGCTCGCGGGCCTGAACGTCGGGCACTCGGCGATGGTCGAGGCGAGACATTGGATTGACGAGGTCACCGACAAGGACTTCGGGAAGGTCGGCTACCAGAGCTTGGCGGACGTGGGGGTGAAGCACGTCGATCCCGGGAGGAATGAGGACTACGTAGGGCACGAGGCCCTGGCTGCGGTCGGCATGGTGGTCCGGATCTTCGTGGACCACGACCGCAAGGACCCGATGCTCGACATGAGTGCGAAGCTCCTAGCAAACGACCTGCCGGTGTGGGACCAAGCGAATTTCACGAACGACTACTACTACTGGCATTGGGGCACCCTGGCACTCTTCCAATTCGACGGCCCCGACAGCGGCGGGTCGCAGAGGTACTGGAATTCCTGGAACCAGGCCGTCGTCAACGCCCTCGTGAAAAACCAGAAGACTGAGGGCAGCGGATGCGCGGAGGGATCGTGGGATGCGGACGATCGCTGGGGATTCGCGGGCGGACGCGTGTATGCGGTCGCCATCAACGCCCTGACGATGGAGGTGTACTACCGCTACGCGAACGCCTTCGGCGTCGAAGGCAATAAGTAGCCGCAGGGCGGCGCGGCTCCAAAGTAGGGGGGGGCCGCCAGGCCACCGCTCGTCGCGTCAGCCCAGGAGTCCCTCCAGGCGCTTCAGGATGTCAGGACGGAGGAGCTCGCGCGCCATCCGTCTCGCCGTGACCCGCAGGTGCTCGACGTCGAGCTTTCCCCTCCTGGATGCCGCGATCTTCTCGGCATCCACCAGGTCCTGGCCCCGGCCTGCGAGCAGCTTGAAGAGCAGGATGTCCTCGGCGGTTCCGACCCTCACGTCCTGGTTCAGGAGCCTCATCGGAACGGCCCGTTGGATCGCCGCAGTCTCGATCGGCGACGTCCCACAGACGACGTCGAAGTGGCGGTCCCCAAGGAAAAGCCGGCACATGCCCTGCCTTCGCGCCTGCGCAGGCGTCTTCTTCGGGTCGAAGCGGAAGCCGAACCTGCGGGCGCGTGGCAGCGCCGCGATGAGGTCCTCCGGGGAGGCCGCGACGATGACGTCCACGTCCGCCGTCGCGCGCGGCTCCGCCCAGACGCCGACAGTCAGCCCGCCGACGAGCGCGTAGGGAACCCTCGTGGCCTCAAGCCAGCCGACGGCGGCGGCGAGAACCTCCTCCAGAGAGACGCTTCGCTCGGGCACGGCGCACGGCCTCCACACGCTTCTCGTACGAGTAGGGACCCACCGGCTCAGCTGCGCGCGGCACTGGCCAGTCCATGGAGAGGAGCGCCCCCAGGAGCTCGATCTTTCGCTCGATCGACGTGGTGCGCATCCACCGACGTCGTTCGCGCTCCTTGTAGGCGCCGATCCTCTTCCAACGCTCCGCGTAGCTCAGCATCGCTGCAATTCTATCCAATCACCTCTCGATGCGCCACCGCCCCTGACAGGCGACGGGGCCGACCGCCCTGTCGCGGATGTCACTCAGGAACCACGCGGACGATCGCTCGGCGCCAGCGGTCGAGGAACTCGGCCTTCGTGAGCGTCACGAGCCCCATGAGCGGGTCGGCCACGCGCACGCCGTCGTCCGCGGCGTGGAGCACGACGACCCAGTGGTCGACGAGAAACGTCAGCTTCATCGTCGCCATCGCGGGCGCCTTCAGGGCGACGAGCGACTCCCAGTCCGTCCGCTCGATCACCGCACGCCGGCCGGGGAGCTTCGCGTTCAGGCCCCGCGCCACCTGGAACTCGTCCGTCCCCCAGCCCGGGCTGGTGCCGCACAGCCCGGCCATCTCGCCCTCGTCGCTGTCGACGCCGATCTGCGCCAGGAGCGTGCAGGCCGCCGCCGCCCCGCAACTGTACGTCGAGGTCTGCATGCAGACCTTGTCCTTGTCAGGACGGCCCCCGAGCGCGGACGGGTCCGATTGCGCATTCTCCAGGAGCCAGCTCCCGATCATCGCGAAGAGCAGGCCCGCGAAGACCTCGACGAACATCCTCCGCCACGTGGTCCGCATCTGGAAGACCCCGATCCCGAGGGCGACGAACGCCGGCGGGAAGCCCCACCACCAGCGGAGGTACGAATAGGCGTCGACGGGGAGGAGGGAGTACTCGACGTTGGGATAGTAGCGGAAGACGACCTTCGGCAGGATGAGGGCGAGACAGGCCGTGGTCGCTACGAGCACCGTCCGCTTCGTCCGCCGGCCGAGCCAGACGCCGAGCGCGAAGCTGCCGAGGAAGAGGAGCGTCAGGAGGATTGGGGCAACCCACTGCATGGACGCCCAGTGTCGTTCCGACGCCGCTGCGATGTCAAGCCGGGCGTCTCTATGCGGGCTTCTTGCCCAGGCGGGCCATGCGAGCGACGGCGGCCTGGGCGAGGGAAGTCCCGGGCATGGAGTCGAGGACGGCCTGCAGATGCGTCATCGCGGCGGCGGGGTCGTTGCCGCGCTCGGCGGGGTGATCGGCCATTCGCAGGCGCAGCCCGGCCCGCTCCTCAGCGTCGCGCGAGAGGGCGAGCGCGGCCTGGAACGCGGTCGCCGCCGCGGGCCCCTCGCCCTTGCGGAGGAGGACGTCGCCGAGGACGAGGTGCAGCTCGGCGTCCTCGGGGTCCTCGTCGATCATGTCGCGGACCAGTCGCTCGGCCCGGTCCCGGTCGCGCACGAGGAGCGCCGACTCGACCTGATCGTAGGAGCGGGGCGCCCTGCCACGGTCGCCGAGGCACCAGCGGCGGACCTCGTCGTGGTACTTCCATACGAGGAAGAGGAAGAATGGGAGGAGCGTGACGCCAAAGGCGATCCACATCCAGAGGAACCCGAGGAGGTCCCGGATCCCGGATCCGCCCATCGCGAAACTGCCCCGGGCCCCCTTCCAGAAGCCCGCGTGGGCCATCAGGCCGACGCAGGTGAGGGCGGCGACGAGCGCCGCTGCGTGGAAGCGCCCGTTGTGGCGGAGCGCGACGGCGTAGCGCAGGAGGGCGAGGATCGCGACGTTGCAGACGACGCCCACGCAGAACGCGAGGTCGAAGCTCATGCCGGCCCCCCTGGACCGACGCCCTTACGGGCGTCCCCCCCCCCGCGCCCTCACGGGCGCGACTCCAGCGATGCTAGCCGAGCGCCTTCTGGATCTCGTCGAGGGCCGTGCGCATCTCGGAGACCTCCGTCTCGAGGGACTCCTTGTCCTTCTGAGCGACCGCGAGGAGGTTCTGCAGGGCCTGCATCCGCCCGCGCGCTTCCTCGCGCTCCCGCGCGGCCGTCTCGGCCTGGGTCTTGAAGGCCGAGAGCTGCGTCTCGAGCGCCTGGACCTGCGTCGACATCTCCGAGTGCTCGCGCGTGGAGCGCTTCTCGCGGTCCTCCGCCTCCTGCTTCAGGCGGATCGCCTCGTCGGTCGCCTCGCGGTTCTTGGCGATCCGCTCGAGGATGTACTGCTTCTTCTGGTTCACCGGGGCGCGCCCCCCCGCGGGGACGCCCTGGGCCGGGACCGCCGGAACCGGCGCGGCCGGCGTCATCGCGGGCCTCGGCATCTCGTTAGACATGCGTGACACCCCTTTCCACGTGCTGATGCGTGCGGAAGACGATCTCGCGGATGCGCGACAGTCGGCGCCGCGCCGTTTCCAGCTCCCCCCGGACCTGCGTCAGCTCCCGGGCCGACTCCGGGTCCGCCGGCGCCTTGCCTCGGTCCCGCTCCAGACGCTCCACCCGCCCCCTGAGGGCGTTGTTCTCCGCCCGGAGCTGCCAGACGTCGCGCAACAGCGAGATCATCTTGAACATGAGCGAGCCTTATAGCCGCGTCCGCGAGGCCGGTCAAGTGCGACTTCCCGGCGGAGATTGGGATTCCCGATCCCCGCGTCCGCCGCTATACTGTCGCCCTCCTGGAGGCCCGGAGCGGAGCGTGAAGAAGCCCAAGCCCTTCCGAATCTCGTTCGTCAGCCTCGGCTGCGCAAAGAACCTCGTCGACAGCGAGGTCCTCCTGGGCCAACTCGTCCAGAACGGCGGCGTCCTCTGCGCCGACCCGGACGACGCCGAGATGGTCGTCATCAACACCTGCGCGTTCATCGACTCCGCCATCGAGGAGTCCTGGGCCGCCATCCGGGAGGCCCTCGACCGGAAGCGCGCCGGGCTCGTGAAGGGCGTGGTCGTCGCCGGGTGCCTCGCACAGCGCTTCCGCGAGAAGGTCATCGCCGACGCCCCCGAGGTCGACGCCATCATGGGCGTCTACGACCGCGAGCAGGTCACCGAGATCTGCCGCGCGGTCCTCGCGAACGGTCGCACTGGCAAGGCCAGCTCGCCGGCCCGGAAGCCCGCAAAGGATGCCTGCTGCCCCCCCGAGGTGGGGGAGTCGCTCATCCGCGTCTCTCCCCATCGCGCGCCGTGGGGGCCCGACACCTCGCGCCTGCGCCTGACCCCGCGGCACTACGCCTTCGTTCGGATCAGCGAGGGGTGCTCCAACCCCTGCACCTTCTGCATCATCCCGCAAATCCGCGGGGCGTTCCGGTCGAAGCCCCCGGAGCGGCTCCTCGCCGAGGTCCGCGAGCTCGTCGCCGACGGCGCCCAGGAGCTGAACCTGATCGGCCAGGACCTCACCGACTACGGCCGCGACCTGTGGGGGGAGCGGAGGCTCGGGCCGACACTGCGGGCGATCGCCGACGTCGAAGGCGTGCGCTGGGTGCGCCTGCTGTACGCCTACCCCGCGCACTTCGGCAGCGACGTCGAGGACGCGATCGCCGAGCACCCGCGCATCGTGAAGTACCTCGACATGCCGATCCAGCACGCGAGCGACCGCGTCCTCGCGCGGATGAAGCGCGGGCACACCCGGAAGCACATGAGCGACCTGCTCCTCCGGTTGCGCGCGCGGACGCCCGACATCGTGCTCCGCACGACCGTGATCGTCGGTTTCCCCGGCGAGACGGAGGAGGACGTCGCGGAGCTGATCGACTTCATGGAGGAGATCCGCTTCGACCGCCTCGGCGCGTTCGTCTACTCGCCCGAGAAGGGGACCCACGCGGAGAAGTACGCCGGCCAGGTCCCCGACGAGGAGAAGCGGGACCGCTGGCGCCGCGTCATGGAGGCCCAGCAGAAGATCGCCTTCCGCCGGGCTGCGCGGATGGTCGGGAAGCGCCTGGAGGTCGTCGTGGAGCGCCCCGCGGGGACCCGGCGGCGCGAGGCGACCGCCCCGGCGCCCGCGAGCATGGAGCAGTGGCACCACGGCGAGCACGCCGAGCCGGCGCGCTTCTCGAAGCGGACGTGGGAGGGTCGGACGTCGGGGGATGCCCCCGACATCGACTCCGTGATCTACCTGACGGGTCGGAACCTCGGCGAGGGGCAGTTCCGCACCGCGGAGGTGATCGGGACGAGCGGGTACGACTTGATCGGCAAGGTGGCGGACTAGCGAATGGCGAGCAAGCGCACGGGAAAGTCGGGCAACTCCTTGCGGGTGAAGATCGGCGTGATGGGCTCCGCGAGCGGGCCGACGCTCGCGAATGAGCGGAGCATCCAGCTCGCGCGCGACCTGGGGCACTGGATCGCGAAGGCGGGGTGCATCCTGGTGAACGGCGCCTGCCCGGGCCTCCCCGACTTCGCCGCGTGCGCGGCGAAGAAGGCCGGCGGGTTCGTCCTGGGAGTATCGCCCGCGTTCAGCCGGCGCGAGCACCTGGAGACGTACCGCTCGCCCCTCGACTGGTACGACGTCATCCTCTACACCGGCCTGGGCCTGATGGAACGCGACATCACGAACATCCGCTCCTCGGACGCGATCATCTGCGTGGGCGGGGGCGTGGGGACGCTGAACGAGTTCACCGTGGCGTTCGAGGAGAAGAAGGTCGTCGGAGTGCTGACGGGGAGCGGCGGGGTGTCGGATCACGTCCCCGCAATCCTCAAGATGTGCGACCGGGGCGTCGCGGAGGACCGGCTCCTCTTCGATAGCGACCCGAAGCGGCTCGTCTCGCTCGTACTCCGTGCGCTCAAGACGTACGAGGGTCCGAAGCACGAGTCGCAGGTCGGCGGGGAGAAGGAGCGCGAGCACGAGTCCGCGAGCCAGGTGAAGAAGGACAAGGCGCGGCTGCGCCTCCAGAAGGAAAAGGGAGTCCACGACCGCGAGAAGCTGAACGACTGATCGCATGCCCGACGCCACCACCGAAGCCCCGACGCCCCGCCCCCCCGACCAGCAAGCTGGCCTTGCCAGCCAGCAAGCTGGCATTGCCAGCCTCTCCACGGGGGTGATGAACCTCCCAAACCGGATCACCATTGGGCGGTTCATCGTCTCCGTCGTCTACTTCGTCGTCCTCGCCGTCGCCGACGACCCCGGCGCGGTCACCGAGGGGACCGTCCTCGGCGGGAGGTGGAAGGGCGACCTCAACTCCATCCTCCACGACGTCGCCTTCACGCTGTTCCTCATCGCGGCGTGCACCGACTACCTCGACGGCTACATCGCCAGGAAATACAACCTCGTGACCGATTTCGGCCGCGTGACGGACCCGTTCGTCGACAAGATCAGCGTCTGCGGGTCGTTCGTCTTCTTCGTCTCGTTCCCCTCGATCAAGACAGTGGTCCCGGCGTGGATCGTCGTGGCGATCCTCGCGCGGGAGTTCCTGGTGCACGGAATCCGCTCGCTCGCGGAATCGAAGGGGATCCCGTTCGCCGCGAAGTTCTGGGGGAAGCAGAAGATGGTGGTGCAGTGCATCGCCGTCTGTACCGTGCTCTTCTACATGAATCACATGAACGGCATCTCCTGGGCGATGTGGACCACGATTGGCGTCGTGTATGTCGCCCTCTTCTTCACCATCATGTCGGGGGCGGTCTACCTGTGGGACGCGAGGCGGATCTTCCAGCAGTAGGCCGCTGCCCGCGGGGGCTCCTGTTCCTCGCTTCGGGGTTCGGGGCGGGGCTCCTCCCGCGCGGGAAGGGGACCGCGGGGACGCTCGTCGCGGCGCTCATGCACGTCGGCTTGGTGTGCGCTCACGCGCCCTGGTGGTGGATCCCCGTGCTTGCCGGGTTCTGGTCGATCGTGTCGCTCGCGTGCGGCAACGCGGCGGAGCGGTACCTCGGGAAGGACCCGCCGTCGTTCGTCCTGGACGAGTTCGCAGGGTACATGGTCGCGGCGACGCTGCTCCCGGGGGAGGCCCCGATGTGGGCGCAGGTCGGCGGGGCGTTCGTCCTCTTCCGCGCGCTCGACATCTGGAAGCCGTTCGGGATCAAGCGGCTGCAAGACCTTCCGGGGACCTGGGGAATCCTCGTGGACGATCTTGCGGCGGGCGTCGTGGCCAACCTCTTGCTGCAAGCAGGGCTCCGGATCGCGGTTTGAGACCTAAGCATGCGTCGCAAGGGGGTATGCGTGCAATGCTTCGGGAAAACTCTTGACCGTGAGTGCGGGGCCGGGGTAGAAGACGAGTCGAGATGGGAGGCTTCGCTCGGACGGGCGGAGTCCTTTCCTCTTTAATGGTGGGGTCGAGATGAACAAGCCGGTCCCGCGACCTCGTTCGGGGGCGGGAAAGCCTTCATCGAAGCCTGGGTTGCCGCCGTCGGCCTCAGGGCCGCGGAAGCCCCCTTCCCGCCCGGCGTCGTCGACGGTCCGGCCGAGGACCCCGCCCGGTGAGGCGGAGGCCGTAGATCAGCCCGAGAAGGAGGAGCACCCGTCCTCCAAGCTGCGCCGCATGCAGCCGCTCCGCTCGGCAGGGGGGGCCAACACGCCGTCGCCGCCCGCCGCCGAGCCGCTAGACCGCTCCATGCGCCCCGTGGGACTCGGCCTCGCCGCGAAGTTCGCGATCATGATCGGCGTCACGGTGGCCATCACGTCGCTGATCATGGCGATCGCGGTTCACAGCAGCGTGTCGAGCGAGGTCGATACCGAGATCAACGAGGCGGGCGTGCGGACGACGCGGATCCTCTGCGGGTTCGACGCCGGCCTGGTGAAGGAGATGGGGGAACGGCCGCTCAACACCAGCTTCGGCAAGTTGCAGAGTGACCTCAACGAGTACATGAAGTACCTCCAGGGATCCGATGCCGACCAGATTCCGGGGCTCATCCAGGAGTTGCTCAACCGCACAGAGGATGGCAAGCTCCCGGATAAGGACAAGGACGGGCTCAGGGCGCGGCGAGATGCGATTCAGGCCTCGCTAGGGGGGGCCTTTGTCGACCTCCAGCGCCTCTACTCGAGCTCCGGAATCCTGACCGGCATGGTCAGCGCGAAGGACGTGCCGGGCGTCATCAACGTCATGATCACGGACTCCCAGAACAAGATCCTGGCCATCCTGGACTCCAATGCGGGAGA
>ORMF011051723.1_pt1 | contig 33814 bp, 33 predicted proteins | sample 1779871 | NCBI WGS metagenome assembly ORMF01 (sample SAMEA104232316, study PRJEB22302) | groundwater metagenome | biome: forest; feature: aquifer; material: groundwater | place: USA | collected 2011-08-07 | depth 5.4 m
GTGTATAGCAAGAGTTCAGCCGCCCCTACGGGGCTGGACGGCGTAATGGACCCGTGACCCAGGACTTCGTCCTGGGCTACTTTCATTCGCCCCTCCGGGGCTGAGCGGGATTGCTATACAGTAACTCTGAAAATGGGCTAGCGCAGCGATCTGCCGGCCCTGAATCCTCAACAGCCACACTTCGATGACTAGCCTCCTGATCAAATACGGCTACTCCGCTCTATTTTTCGGTGTCGCGATCGAAGGAGAGGTGTTTCTGCTGGCGGGCTCTTTCCTCGCCCAGGCGGGCTACTTCCGCCTGTGGGTGGTCATTCTGCTTGCCATCGTTTCCAACTGTACCGCCGACCAGATTTATTACATGGTCGCCCGGAGCCGCGGCCGCGAGTGGCTGGAGAACCGCTTCCGGAAGAATCCCCACTATCCCCGGGCACTTAGCCTGATGAACCGGTACGCCGGCTGGCTGCTCCTGGTAAGCCGGTTTGCCTATGGTTTTCGCATCATTATTCCGGCAGCGTGTGGATCGCTGGGCATGCCGCCGCTGCGTTTTGGTCTGCTCAATTTGCTGGCCGGATGCCTGTGGGCGATTCCGGTTGCTCTGCTGGGCTTCCATTTCGGTACGGCCGCCGAAAGAATTCTGGGCAGCGCAAGACAATACGAGACCTTGTTCGTATTGATCGTGCTGAGCGGCGCCGTCGTGGTGGTGCTCCTCCGGCACCTTCGCCAGACCGAATGGGTGGAAGATCTCAAATGGTCCGACCTTCACATGGTCGTCCCCATCCTCATCGGATTCATGGGTGTAATCAATCTGATTTCGGCGACCTGGCCGAGGTCTCAATCCGCTGTACGCGGGATCGAAAGCTGGCTGCCGCTGGAGGTGACCCAACGGAGCCGTTCTCTGATGCTCTTTGCAGGTCTGGCGCTGGTGCAGGTTAGCCGCAACCTCACCCGACGCAAAGAGCTGGCCTGGTATGTGGCGACCATCGCCTTGTCCTTCTCGCTTCTGTTACATATCACGCGCGCCGTCGATTTGCACCACTCCCTGATTGCGGGCTTGTTGCTCACCTACCTCATCTACTTCCGGCGACGCTTCTTTGCGCGAAGCGACCCCGCCTCCATCCAGTGGGCTTTGGTGATGGCCCCCATTTTATTCGGCTTGGTCTGCGTCTACGGAGTGATAGGGTTAAGAAATCTGGAACGCCAGTATGCCTGGGAGGACGGCAATACGCCGGTGAGAGAAGCTCTGAACTCCGGTATTCTCATTCGAGAGCCTCATCTGGAACCTCTCACAAATCATGCGGCGCGTTTTCTCGGTTCGCTTCAGATTGCCGGCTGGCTGGCCCGTTTTTACTTGTTGGTCCTGCTGCTTCGCCCTGTGATTTTGAGGGGCCGTGAGGAAGCGCCCGGCGAAAAAATCCGGCAGATTTTTCAATCTTACAGCCGATACTCGCTATCGGCCTTTGCGGTACAAGGTGACAAACACCATCTGCTGGTCGCCACGGACAGGGGCCTGATCGCCTATGCCACAAAGGGGACGGTTGCCCTGGCCTGCGGCGACCCGATAGTCCCCGAGGAACTTTTCGAGGAAAGTGTCAGAGACTACGTGAGCCATTGCCGGAGGAATGGCTGGACACCTTGCATCTATGAGGCTGCCGAAGCCCGTCTCCCCCTCTATCGGGGGATGGACTTCCACACGCTTAAAATCGCGGAGGAGGCCCTGCTCGACCTGGGGGAATTCTCCCTTGCCGGAACAAAGAAATCCAATTTGCGCGCCATGGTAAACAAAGTCGCCAAGACCGGAATGGTGGTCCGGCGATATGATTGCCGCAACCAACCCAATCCCGAGATCGACGAACAACTGGAGAAGATTTCCGAGGAATGGCTGGAGGAAAAACACCTGGGAGAAATGGGATTCACCTTGGGCCGGTTCTCCCTCGAAGTGCTGAATGGAATCCCTGTTTTTGTCGCCGCCATCAACGAAAAAGTGGAGGCATTTTGTTCCTGGCTGCCTTATCGCGGCGGCCAGGCAGCTGTCCTGGACCTGATGCGCAAGAGGAAGGAAGCGCCTGCCGGAACCATGGACATGCTCCTGGCGCAGTCATTGTTTGATTTGAAGGCGGCGGGTCTCATCGAGGCCAGCTTGGGGAACGCTCCGCTGGCTAATACAGGCGAGCCCCATGGCAAGCTCGAACGCGGCGTCGCTCTGCTCTATGAGAAAATGAATTTCCTTTACGGCTATAAGAACCTGTTCCAGTTCAAGAAGAAATTTGTGCCTCGCTGGGAAGGACGGTTTCTGGTTTATCCCAAGGGAACCGATATTCCTCGAATCGCCTACGCGCTGACGGGCATTCACGTCTCCGGCGGGCTGTGGACATTGCTCTTTAGGAGGTAAAGTTGAGATATTTCTTGTTCCTGCTGGTCCTTCTTAGTCCGTTCCCGATTGCGGCTCGCGCCGAATCGGTGACCGATCTGAACCTCAGGGGAAGAATTCAGCAGTTGCACCTCTACGGCGAGAAAGCAGGTCATCCAGTCGTGCTTTCCAGCGGCGATCTGGGCTGGACTGGACTCGTGGTTCATGTCGCCGAATTGCTTGCTTCCCACGGCTACTACGTTGTGGGATTCAATTCCAGGTTCTACCTCTCTAGCTTTACGTCGAAGAGTTCGAGCTTGCGGCCGGAGGATGTCCCTGGGGATTTTAAAACGCTTCTCGAGTTTGCCCGCCAGGGAAGCAGCTTCAAGCCCGTCCTGGCAGGGATCTCCGAAGGGGCGGGTCTTTCCGTGTTGGCCTCGGCCGATCCGGAGATCAAACCCACGATTCAGGGCGTACTCGGGCTCGGACTCCCCGATCAGAACGAACTCGGCTGGCGCTGGCAGGATTTCGGAACCTGGATCACCAAAAAGAATCCCAATGAACCGAGCTTCCGGGTGGAGGACGTTATTCACAACGTCAGCCCGACACCCCTGGCAGAGATTCATTCAACTCACGATGAGTTTCTTCCGCTGGAAGAAGCCAAACGAATGTTTGCCCGCGCGAAGGAACCGAAAAAAATGTGGGTGATTGAAGCGGCAAACCACCGTTTTAGCAATAACCGGGATGAATTGGACCGGAAAATCATGGAGGCCCTGGCGTGGATGGGCAGCGTCAAATAACTTTCGCCAGGGCCTCATGCCGACTGCTAGCTTCGTCAAAGGATCCGAGCCGCGACAGTCTATTTCTTCTCCTGGGCCTTGTGCTCCAGAAAGTCGCAAGCCTGTCCGACTCCGCTTGGATCGATTGCCTCCGACCCCTGTTCAATATGCTGAACAACTCCGTTCTTGTCCAGCAGGAACGAGGTGCGGACGGCGAGGCTCCGGGCGGGGTCCAGGATGCCGTATTGCACGCTGATCTCTCGCTTGAAGTCGCTGAGCAACGGGAAGGTTACGCCGAGGTCTTCGGCAAAGCGTTTGTTGCTGGGAGAGGCATCGACGCTGATGCCAATGATTTGCGTGTTGTTAGCTTCGTAATGTGCGATATCAGCCTGATACGCCCGTAATTCCTTCGTTCAGCCTGCTGTGAACGCGAGGACGTAAAACGCCAACACCACATTTTTCTTGCCGCGAAAATCGCTGAGTTTTACCGGCTTGTTGTTCTGATCGGGAAGCGTGAAGTCGGGGGCAACTTCGCCGACCTTCACCTTCGTATTTGGTTCCACCGCGCTCAAAAGCGCCGGCAACAAAAAGGTCAGAGCCATCAAGCTGAGCAGTGTTCTCACCCGCCAAAGGGTCATGCTTCTCTCCTCCTATAACAAACGAAAATGCGAACCGCCAAAGTAGTTGCATTATACATCAAGAGCGGTTCGCATTTCCGAATTTCAATCGCAGGATGGTCCAGATGATTTTGGCGCCAGCCAGAAGACTTGCGCGCAGGTTGCCGGAGACCTTGCTCGTGCCGCCGCTCCGCGGGCGGTAACTAACTTGAATCTCGCGGACGCGCAATCCATGTTGCAAAGCCTTAACCTGCATCTCGACCGTCCAGCCATAAGTGGCGTCCCGCATGGCGAGTTCTTGCAGACTGCTCCGGCGGATGGCCCGGAAGGGACCCAAATCGGTGTAGCAAAAGTGGTAGAGAAGATGAATTAAGAATGTAGCGAGCCGGTTGCCGAATCGCTGGTGAGGAGCGAGCGCTCCTTTCGCGACGCCCTCTCCGCGCCGCGCGCCGATCACCAGGTCGGCTTCGTTCTGGAGGATTGGCGCGACAAGCCGGAGCGCATCGCCGGGCACGTCGCTCGCGTCCGCATCCATGAAGACGACCACGGCGCATTCCGGGCTTAATTGCTTGAGAGCGGCCAGGCAGGCATAGCCGTAGCCGCGTCGCTCTTCCCGTACGACCGTGGCGCCGTGAGCCCGAGCGATTTCGCCTGTTCCGTCGGTGCTGCCGTTGTCGGCGACGACAACTTCCGAGAATAGCCCCGGCGGCAAGCCGTCCAGAACTCCGCCGATGGAGGCAGCCTCATTCAGTGCCGGAATGATCAGAGCGATTCTCGTGGTTCCGGCCGGCAAATCCGTCCTGACTTCCGTCCCTTTTTGAATCATAGAAGCGCACCCGCCGCGAAGAGGCCGGGCGGGGGAATAGGTTATTTTAAATCCGGCTTCCAGGCAACATCGCATCGGCTCTGCTAGGATAGAAACTGATTCGGGATGCATCGAGCAATGAGCACGGCCACCACATCTGTGCCGAAGCAAATGCCGGAAACCATACGGATTCTCGGCATCGAGACCTCTTGCGATGAGACGGCGGCGGCCGTGGTAGAAAACGGCTCGCGCATTGCCTCGAGCGTGGTCGCTTCGCAGATCGCCACGCACGGCAAATACGGCGGCGTGGTTCCCGAACTGGCCAGCCGCGAGCATCTCCGCGCCATTGTCCCCGTGGTACGCCGCGCGGTGGAAGAGGCCGGACTCGATTACGCGCAACTCGACGCCATCGCCGTGACGCAGGGACCGGGCCTGGCCGGGGCGCTGATGGTGGGACTGATTTACGCCAAGTCGCTTGCGCTGGCGCTCGCGAAGCCTCTCATCGCGGTCAATCATCTGGAAGGGCATATTTATTCCGTCCTGCTCGAAGAGCGCCTGAAGGGACGCCCCGAGCCGGAGCTTCCGGCGCTATCTCTGGTTGTCAGCGGCGGCCACACGCTGCTGGCCGTGAGCGAGGCCGACGGCGGCCGCCTTCACCATCGCTTGCTAGGCCGGACGCGCGACGATGCGGCGGGAGAGGCATTCGACAAGGTGGCCAAGCTTCTGGCACTGGGCTATCCCGGAGGGCCTGTGATCGACCAGATTTCGCGCCATGGAAACGCGCACGCCGTCCCGTTTACCAAATCCAAGATGAAGGGGAACGCGCTCGACTTCAGCTTCAGCGGAATTAAGACCGCCGTCCTTCGCTACGTCGAAAGCCACGACATGGCGCAGGAGATTGCCGAGCGCCGCGCGTATCTCAAGGAGAATCCATCCGCTAGGGCAAACGACTTGCTGCGTCACGTCTCGCAAAAGACTCTGGACTTGGCTGCCAGCTTTCAGAGGGCGGTGGTCGAGGAGCTGATCCAGCACACCATCGACGCCTCGAACCGCGAGTCGGTGAACTCGGTTTTTTTGAGCGGCGGCGTCTCGGCCAATTCGCTGCTCCGCGAGCGTTTCACAAAGTTGGGCACGACATCGCCGCCGGTCTTTTTCCCGCGCCTCGGTCTTACCACTGACAACGCCGCCATGATCGCCACAGCCGCCTACCCCAAATTCCAATCCGGCCAGTTCGCCGCCTGGGACCTCCCCGCGGACGCTTCGCTCGCGCTGGACTGAGGCCAACATCGGCAAGGAATGGTTAGTATCGGCGAATCGTAGACTTGACACTCGGTGGTCAATCATTGGAGTCTATTGGTATCGTTTATGCCAGTTGAAACCAAAAGGGCTAAATTGACCGGGAAGAAGGCCCGGGTGCAGGTTATCGGACCTAGTCCGATCACCGTGCCAATCACCACGTTCGCCCCAGAACCTTATGAGTTAATCCGGCCACTGCTTGTAGTTGTCCAGCCAAGCGAGGAAGGTTTCACCGCAAGCTTTTTCGATCTCAACATCCATGCCTCGGGGGATACGGAAGAGGAGGCTTATCGGAACCTGAAGGCTCTGCTGTTGGATGTCTTCGATAGCCTGCTAGCTGAATCGCCCGAAATGCTGGGACCGGAACCCAAGCGCCAGTTGGCCGTTTTCCGGGAATTCATCCGCAAGAAGAGCTAATATGCTCACTCAAACGGATGCCCGCGAAATCGCGAAGAAACTCAAAGCCGAGATCAAACCGGGGCGCAAGCATGATTTGGCGATCTTCCGGAATCGAGGCGTGCGGATCGGACAATTCGGAATCTCCCGAGGTTCCAAACAGCAATCCCACGACTACATTCCACACCAGCTTTATATCTCTTCCAAGCAGTGCCGTGACTTCCGAGAGTGTTCTCTGTCCCTCGATGGATACTTGGCAATATTGGCTCAAAAACAGCTTCTTCCGCCATGACGATGGCTTCGCTCGCGCTGGAGCAGTAGACCGAGCCGATCCGGAAATTTCCCTTGCCATATCAAATCCATCCAGAGCAGAATGCAACCCGGCGGTGATGTTCGGTTCGATGTGACAGCCAACAAACTCTTACAACTCTCGCTGGCGTGGCGGCTTGTTTTTCACTAACATTGCGCACGGGGAGGCGGCGTGAAACTCAGCAGGCGCGGCGTCTTGGGAGTATTGGGGTTGGCGACGGCCGGGATTCTCCTGAAGAGGTTCCGGCCTTATCCTCTTTCTCGATCCGCGGGCGATAAGTCATCCATGCGTTCCATCCGGCCATCCATTTCTGAAGGTCGCTCGCTGCACCCGCTTGTGTTCATCCACGGCATCAAAGGGAGCAAGTTATCGAATGCTAAAGGCAGCGTGCAGTGGCTTTCTGGATGGCAAGCGTTGGGACTCGCCTCTGCCAACTTGAGCCTGCCGTTGCAGTGGAACGGTGACGTGCAGCAGAGCGATGGATTGGAAGCAAAAGCCCCGCTGCGAACCGTGGCTGGACTCGACATTTACGCTCCTTTCCTCGATTGGGCCGAGGCCTCCGGGCGCGCGTTTCATGCGTTCGCGTACGACTGGCGTCGCGACAATCTTGAAAGCGCCGGCAAATTCGCGGAATTCCTAAAGGCCGTCAGCGAGAGGAATGGCGGAGCGAAGGTTCAGGTTGTCGCGCATAGCATGGGCGGGCTGATCAGCTTCGTCACGCTGAACCGCCATCCGGAGTTGTTTCACAGCGTCCTGTTTGCGGGCGTGCCGTTCGGCCGATCCATTAGCTTCTTGGAGGACATGCACGCGGGAGTCGCCGACGGCCTGAATAGATGGATGCTGAGTCCGCACGTTTTGTTTACTTTCGTCTCGCCGTATTGCTTTTTTCCGTTGGACCCAACCAAGTCCGGGCTGGCGGAAGCGAATGGGATTGGAATCGTGCACGATTGGTACTCCGCCGAGGATTGGGAGCGCCAGAAGCTCGGAATCTTCGCCGATAACGCACAGGATCGAGTGACCGATCAACAACGGGAACACCTGCGAAACGCACTCCGGCGCGCGAAGGAACTAAGGCTTCAGCTTGTCTGCCGCAAAGAAGATTCGTTTCAGTATCCGCCCATCGCGGTACTGGCCAGCGACACGCGTCCGACTCTCTCCACGGTTGTGCGTGATGGTCCACATTCCGTGAAAGGCTGGGATTTCCAGTCAGCACCGAAAGAGGCGGGCGATGGCCGTGTAGCGTCTGCCGAAGCCATGCCCCCGGAAGGCGTGCCGCGTGTTGTGCATATGTCCGCCCGTCAGCATCCAGACCTGCTGAACGACACTCAGCAGGTCGCGGAGATTCTGGCGCAATTGTGAAATGAAACGCTTCGCTAACGGCGATTGATGAATCGATCTTGAATCCTTCCTGTAGCTCGCGTATTCTTTTTGGCGAAGTGAAAGCTCCAGCCTAAAATTCCAGTGAGGTCCGGGCCGAGATCTAACATATGTCTCGAAGACGAGCATTTGCCGGTGTTGGTATCCTTCTCGTTCTCGCCGGCATCCTCCTGTCCCCCGCCGTGGCGCAGCGGCAGTACATGGAACGTCAGCGGCTCTTTCACGATATGGAAACGAATCGGCGTCCGCCGGAGGGCACCGAGTTCATCTTTGCCCGCGTGCAGTACAGCACCCACGTCAGTCGCCGTTTTGGGCGCGTGCGGCGGCTGGAAGGATGGGCGCACGACTACCCGGAGGCCGAGGAGCACATTCTGCAAATCGCCCACGAAGCCACCGGAATCAATCTGAACAAGATGTCTTACGTCATTGTGCGCCTGGACAGCGACGAGATCTATCAATACCCGTTCCTCTACTTCAGCGAGGTCGGCGAAATGAATCTGACCGAGCGCGAAGTGGCCAATTTCCGCGAATACCTCAACCGCGGCGGGTTTGCCATGGTCGACGATTTCGACAGTCAGCAGTCCCTCGCATGGTTCGCGAGCCAGATGCGCCTGGTTTTTCCGGAACGCAATTTCGTGCAACTGAAAGTGGATCACCCCATCTTCCATACTTTTTATGACATGCCGACGCTGGACACCGAGCCTCCCAACCAGCAGTACGGAGGGGGACTCCCGAAGTTCTACGGATACTTCGACGACCACGGCCGGATCTGCATGATCATCAATCACGACAACGATCTCGGCGACTTCTGGGAGTGGGTCGACCAGCCTGTGTTTTCCTTGCCGCCTTCCATCGAGGCGCTCCGCTTCGGCGTCGATTATTTCCTTTACGCCATGACGCATTAGCTTCCGCCTCTGTGAAAACCATCCGAGCCGCGACCGGAAGGGAGCGGTTTCCACATGGATGATTGTGCTTCTTGAAGAACCGCTTCCTTCCGATCGCGGCTCGGATTCATGCGAATGCCCCATCCGGGACCTGTGTTATATTTAAGAAAATTTTCAGACGTCCAGACTTTTTCCTCGTCTGGGGCGTCTCTCTATCGGGAGCCGACTGTTGTTTGAATCGAACGAGTCAGACGGGCGGCTGGTAGCGCAAGCCCGCAAGGGCGACGCGGAGGCATTTAATCGCCTGATTTCACGGTGGGAAAAGCGCCTCTACAACTACCTGCTCGGCCTGGTCCGCAACCGCGAAGACTCGCTCGATTTGTGTCAGGAAGCGTTTCTGAAAGCCTACCGGAGCCTTGCGACGCTGGAGGATTCGGAAAAATTTCCGCAGTGGCTCTTCCGGATCGCGCACAATCTGGCTTTTTCGCATTTCCGGCGGGATACCCCGCTGGAGCACGCGGAAAGCTGGCCGGAAGACGATAGGGAAGGCGCTATCTCTCAGACGAGGACTGCAACCATCCCCATCGGCTCGTCCCGAAGCACGGCGAGCCTGTTTTCGCTAGAGCTCGAGTACACCGTGGCCAAGGCTCTGGAGTCCCTGACGCCGGAGCAGCGGGAAGCGATCTCCTTGAAGGTCTATCACGGCTTTCAGTTCGATGAGATCGCAGCAATTCTTTCCTGCCCCGTCAGCACGGTGAAGTCGAGAATCTACGCCGGATTCGGCCTGCTGCGGAAGATGCTCGCGGCCCATTCGCCGGAGCGCGCCGCCGTGGATCGCCGGAGATAACAGCCGCAAACCGTTCGATGTGATCGATCCGAGCCGCGACCGAGAGGGAGCGGTTCCACGGGCGCGGCTGATCAGACTTCGGCAACCGCTTTCTCGCGAACCGGCGTCGCGGCTCGGGGGAAACCGCTCCCTTTCGGTCGCGGCTCTGATGGGTCGCAATAAGCCGAATTCGAGGCCATTTCAAAGGAGTTCGCCATGAATCAAGAAAACAACTGCGAACAAATCAAGCCGGTTCTGCTCGACTTCCTGATGGAGGAGGTTCCGGCCGATCGGCGGCGCGCGATTGAGACTCACGTGCAAAGCTGCGTCGCCTGCTCGAAGGAAATGGCCGATCTCAAAGAAACACTTTCGCTGGTGGAGCGCGCGGAAGTCTCCGAGGAGATTCCCCGGAGAATCCGAATCGTGGCCGAGCCGGAGCGTCCCTGGGTGGCGTTCTGGCGCAATCCGGCGCGGCTGGCACTGGCGGGCGGCGCGACGTTTTGTTTTGCGATTGCGCTGCTGGCGCTCTTCCACACCACGATTTCTTATCGGAACGGAAATTTCCAACTCGCTTTCGGCGCCCCGGCCGTCTCCTCCGGGGCGCCTCTGCCGGTGACGATGCCGGCCTCGGCCGCAGCTTCGCTGGATCAGGCTCAGGTGAACCAAATGATCTCGAAAGCCCTGGCGGCCGCCGAGCAGGAACACGACAGACAATCCGGAGCGATGGCGCAGCAGGTCTCGGAGCGTATGCAACAGCAATGGCGGCGCGACCTCGGCGAGATGGCCCAGAGCATGCGTTATTTTCAGGAAGCCCAGACCGTGCTCTGGAAGGGGCAGGTGCAGAACCAACAGCTCGTGAGCACGCTGATGGAGCAGTCGCGGCCCCCCGTGCCGCAACAGCAATAAGGTTTCCCATTACAAGCTGTTGCGAAACATGTTTTGAGGTGTTGTAAGGGCACGGTTTTAACCGTGCCGACAGCGAGTAGCGAAGCGAGCGGCTTCAGCCGCTGAGGGCCCAGGACGCACCTCAGGGGCTAAAGCCCACTGCTTGTCGTTCTGTGATCGGCACGACTAAAGTCATGCCCTTACGGGCTTACTAAGAGGTTGTGCAACAGCTTTTCGATTCGATGAAAGCAGCCTGTAATTTGCTGCCGGGAGAATTTCCAATGAATATGAAACAACGGTCAAGAGTATTCGGCCCGTTGGCAATTCTAATTTTGTCTATTCTGTGGACATCGCCAGTTTCGGCGCAAAGTTCGGCGCAAATGGCGGGAAACGCCGTCCGCGGCGTCTCGTCCGCTGCGGACCAGCCCAGCACCATCTCGCCAACCAACGTGGATCTCCGCGCCCTCAAGAGCCAGATGGAAACGCTCGATGCCGCGCTCGATCGCAGCATCCAGCAGAACTTCGCGCAGCCGTTTTCGCTGTTGCAGGACGCCAAGGGAATCTACCTGCCGGGTTTCGGCGTGGCTTTTCATCTGGAGGTCAACCTGCTTCCCATGCGATTGCAGATGCCTTTCGACGCCCACACCTTCACTCCTGAGGAGGTTCTCAAGGCGAAAGAAGATAAGCTGGCCCGGATTCGCCAGTTGAAATCGCATCTGAGCGGGTTTTTGCTGGAGAACGGCGGATCGCTGAGCGCCATGGCGCCGGAGCAAAATCTCGCCATCGTGGTGCACCTGTTCAATCTGCCCTCGGAAGGCCGGGACCTGCCGACGCAGCTTGTTATCATGATCAATCGCCAGATGCTGCTCGATTACCAGGGCCGGCGCTTGACGGCCGAGCAACTGCAAAAGACGGGCGCGGTGATTGAGTTTTGAATCGAATCACGTCCAATGTGAGCGGACTGATTTTAGCAAGCGGGAAGCCTTTATTGATGACGATGCGCAAGCGGCTGGGCGAAATCCTGGTGGAAAAAAATCTGCTGCAGGCCGATGAGCTGGAGAAGGCCCTGGCGCTCCAGCGCGAGCGGCGCGAGAAGCTGGGGCGCATCGTCTCCGATTTGGGCTTTGTCTCCTCGCGCGAAGTGCTCCGTGCACTCTCCGAACAACTGGAAATCCCGCTGGTGACGGCCCGCGATTTTCCCGCGCTCGCGCCCGAGGTGGAAGGAATTTCGCTGCGGTTCCTGCGCCAATTTCACTTCCTGCCGCTCGGCGTCGAGGATTCCACGATTACGCTGGCCATGTCGGACCCTCTGGATTCGGAGACCATCGCCGCCGTGCGCCTGTTCACGAAGATGGAAGTGAAACCGCTGCTTTGTTCCGAGCAGGAGATCGTCGCGGGAATCGAGCGCTACTATCCCGAAGCGGAGCCGGAACCAGATGCCGCAACCCTGGTGGGCGAGCGGGGGCCGGCCGAGGACATCGAGCATCTGCGGGACATGGCAAGCGAAGTTCCGGTGATCCGCCTGGTCAACAACCTGATCGCACGGGCCGTCGAGCGCGGGGCGAGCGACATCCATCTGGAACCGTTTGAAAAGGACTTTGTCGCGCGCTACCGCCTGGATGGAGTCTTGCACGCGGTGGAGGCGCCGCCGCGGAACCTCCAGCCGGCGGTGATCTCGCGCGTCAAGTTGATGGCCCGGCTGAATATCGCCGAGCAGCGCCTGCCGCAGGACGGCCGCATCCAGTTGAAGATTCTGGGACGCGACGTCGATCTGCGCGTCTCGACGCTTCCTACCTTGTATGGAGAAAGCGTCGTCATGCGCCTGCTCGACCGCAGCGGGAGCGAGCGTTACTCGCTCGAACGGCTGGGATTCTCCGCCGCCATGCTCGGGCGCCTGGAGCATTTCACTTCGCTTCCTTACGGAATATTTCTGGTGACCGGGCCGACCGGCAGCGGCAAGTCCACCACGCTTTATAGCGCCCTCAAGCGCATCAACACCAGCGAGCGGAAGATCATCACCATCGAGGATCCCGTGGAATACCAGATGGACGGGATCAACCAGATTCACGTCAATCCACAGATCGGGCTGACGTTTGCCCAGGGTCTGCGCCACATCGTGCGCCAGGACCCCGACGTCATCATGGTGGGCGAGATCCGCGACCGAGAGACCGCCGACATCGCCATCCGCGCCTCGCTGACGGGTCACTTGGTCTTCAGCACCCTGCATACCAACGACGCGCCGAGCGCCATCACGCGCCTTACGGACATGGGTGTCGAAAACTACCTGCTCACCTCGTCGGTCGTCGCCGTGCTCGCTCAGCGGTTGGTCCGCGTGGTATGCAGCGATTGCAAGAAGGAACAGACCGTCACGGCGACCCAGTTGCACTCGATGTTGCGGTCGATGGGCCTGGAGGCAGAGGTGAAAGTGGAACTAGGCGCAAACGGCGAGCAACACAAGATCAGCCGCGGCGCGGGATGCGAAGCCTGCGCGCAGACCGGCTTTCGCGGACGCGCCGGTATCTTCGAGTTGATGGAGCTCAACGACGATCTCCGCAAGCTGATCCTGGCCAATGCCGACTCCGGCACGCTCTCCCAAGCCGCGCGAAGCAACGGCATGCGCACCTTGCAGGAAGACGGCATGGCAAAGATGCTGGCCGGATTGACGACGCCGGAAGAGATTGTACGCGTCACGCAGACGTTTTAGAGGGCAGAAGCTAGAAGTGAGAAGTTAGAAGTTAGAATAAAAGACCATCCGAGGTTCCTTAATTCTAGCTTCTAACTCCTAGCTTCTAGCTTCCCGTTGAACCAATATGGCAACCTTTCATTACAGAGCGGTGACCAGCGCGGGCGAGTTGCAGGAAGGCGTCCGCAATGGAGCCTCGGAAAAGGCCGTCGCGCACGAGTTGCAATCGATGGGTCTGGTTCCGGTCTTTGTGGGTCCTTCGGCGGGCGCGCCGAGTGCCGGAGGACTAAGCTGGCTGGCGCAGTTATTTGGAGGTGGCGGCAGTGGGCAGGCCGCGTCGCCACAAGGCGGCTGGCTCACCGGGCGGCGCGTCACCTCTCGCGACCGTCTGCTTTTCACGCAGGAGCTGGCCACGCTGCTCAATGCCGGCGTGCCGCTCGACCGGGCGCTTTCGATCTGTTCCGAGCTGACCGAGAGCAAGGCGTTCCGCGAGGTCGTCTCGAGCGTCCTGCGTCAAGTGCGCTCCGGCAAGTCAATGGCTGAGGCGCTGGAGGCGCAGGGAAAAGTTTTTTCCAAGCTCTACGTCAACATGGTACGCGCCGGTCAGGCCAGCGGCACCCTGCACGTGGTGTTGCAGCGCCTGGCGGAGTTTGAGGCCTCGGCCGCCGAGTGGCGCGCGAATCTGATCTCATCTTTGATCTATCCCGCGCTGCTGACGCTGGTCGCCATCGCTTCCATTCTGGTTCTGATGGAATTCGTGATCCCGCGCTTCGCCCAAGTCTTCGAATCCACCGGCCTTCCGATTCCTCTGCCGACCTACCTGCTGCTGCAGGCCGGCAAATTGCTCCAGAGTTATGGATGGATCCTGCTCGCCGCAATCATTGCCGCCGTTGTCCTATTCCGCCGATACATCCGGACACCGCAAGGGCGCGAGCGATGGGACCGCTTCCAATTGCGCGTTCCGCTGGTCGGAGAACTGCTCCGCAAGGCCGAGACGGCGCGTTTCGCAAGGACCATGTCTACTCTGGTGGCCAATAGCGTCCCGCTCGTACAATCGCTCGGGATCGTGAAAGAGATGATCTCGAACCGAGTGATGTCCGCCTCGCTCGACGGCATCGCACAAGGCGTCAAGCGCGGAGAAGGCATCGCCGCGCCGGTCCGCAAGTCCGGAGTCTTTCCGGCGCTCGCCGGGCACCTCTTGTCCGTGGGAGAAGAGACCGGGCGTCTGGACGTCATGTTCGAGCGCCTGGCCGCGATCTATGAAGACGAAAGCCGCGTCGCCATGCGGCGGCTCACGGCGCTGTTTGAACCGATGGTGATATTGGGCATGGGACTCACCGTGGGAGTCATCGTGCTCTCCCTATTGCTGGCCATCACCAGCATCAACGACGTGCCGTTTTAGGGAACAGGGAACAGGTTACAGGGAACAGAGACGGACGGTCCGGCTGTTCCTTTCACAGGGGGTAGCGAATGTCTGAAGCAGGACAGAAGTTCCTGGAAGCGAGCGACCAAGCGGGTGACGTGCGAGGAAGTCGGCAGCCATATCTGCGAGAAAAGTCTTTGGACAACAGCGGGCTAATCACGGGAAAGGCAGGCCGACGCTCCGGCTGTTCCCTGTTCCCTGTTCCCTGTTCCTCTCCGCAGTCTGGCGTGACGCTGATCGAATTGCTGGTGGTCGTCACCATCATCGCCCTGTTTGCGGCATTAGTCGGCCCGCGCCTGTTTAAGCACGTGGGCAAGTCCCGCGCCACCGCCGCGCATGCGCAGATCAGCGCCTTCCAGACGGCTCTCGGCGTCTACAAGCTGGACACCGGAACCTTTCCGAAGACCGAACAGGGCCTCGAAGCGTTGCGGAAGAAGCCGGAAGGTGTCGAGCGCTGGGACGGGCCATATCTGCCGCAGGATATTCCGCTCGATCCGTGGAGCCGTCCTTATATCTACAAATTTCCCGGCGAGCACGGCGACGAGCCCGACGTCATTTCCTATGGCAACGACGGCCGGCCCGGCGGCGAAGGCGAAGACGCCGACATCCTAAGCTGGACCAGCAAGTCGGAGTAAATCCGAGCCCCGACCGCAAGGGAGGGGTTGCGTTAAATCCGAGCCGCGACAGTAATGGAGCGGTCAATCCGAACTGCGACAGCGATGGAGCGGAAACAGGAATAGGAAATGTGGATTAGAAATCAGGGAACAGCGGGAACGAAGATGCCTTGCAAATCCAGCAACGAAACGAACACACCTCGAGGCGTCACCTTGCTCGAATTGCTGGTAGTCGGGGCGCTGGCCGCGATCCTTATGGCACTGGTATTCCCGTCGATCCGAGCCGGAATGGGCACTCTGGAGTTGCGTACTTCCGCGCAGCGACTGGCGGCGGCGGCAAAGTTTGCTCGCGACCAGGCGATTTACCGCCAACGGCCCTTCGAACTCGAGATCGACCCTGCCGTCGGAACGGTTTCCGTGAACGATAGCGGAGGCGGGAGTCGCAGTTTCGAACTGCCAACTGGTGTTCACGTCGGTGAGGTTCTGCCCGCGGAACCGGATTCTCCGTCGAAAACACGGCGATTCCTGTTTTCGCCCGATGGCAGTTCCGTGCCGTTTGATATTACCTTGGAAAACCCGCGCCGCCGCATCGAGGTTTCGACCGATCCGCTGACGGGTTTCCCCAGAATTTCCGATTTGAAAGCCACTGGACTTTAAGAGGCTGTGTAAAAAAAGGCTGCGTGAAAAAAGAGGTTGTGTGAAAAGAACGAGTATGTTTGAAAACCTTGGTTTTCCGTCAGGGCACGACTTCAGTCGTGCCGAAAACAATGCTTGCAATGCGGCTTCAGCCGCTGAGGTATGTCCTCTGGAGTTTTCACACACTCTTTAAGAGATGGGAACTGAGATGGGAACGATGATGCACAACCAAAAGAGAGCAAGCGTGGCGAGCAGTCCGTCTGTTCCCTGTTCCCTATTCCCTGTTCCCTCCCACGGCTTCACGCTGCTGGAAATTCTGGTGGCAACGGCCATCCTGGGGACCTCCGTGGCCGCCCTCTTCGGCCTGCTTTCGAGTTCTTTGGGAAACGCTCAAAGACTCCAGGCTCCCTCGCAGGCGTTGCTATTGGGAAAGAGTCTCATGAACCAGCTGATCGCCGAGAGCACGGAGGTGGGAGGCGGCGCGGCCGTTTCCACTCCGCTCGATCAAAAGCTACAGGGCCGTTTCAATGAGCAGTTTCGCTGGGAGGCACAAGCAACTCGTTCGAATGCCGCCGTGCAGACACCGCCCGGCCAGCCAATCCTGGTCCGGTTGGTCCTCGATGTTTTTTGGAAGTCCGATCCCGGCAAGCCGGAAAAGAAACTAACGCTCGAAACGTATCAACTGCGCCAGGAGCCGGGACGATGAAGGGAACGATGAAGGGGACAGGGAACAGGGAACAGGGAACAGGGCGAAGCTGGCCGTTGGCTCACCGCTCCCATTTTTCTGTTCCCTCGTCCGGCGTTTCGCCTGTTCCCTCCAAGGGCTTCACGCTGCTCGAGCTGTTGGTCTCGATGACCATCCTTTCACTGCTGGTCACAACCGTTCTGTTTGGATGGCGAATCGCCGCTTCGGCATGGCAAAAGGCCAGCACACGACTGGAGCATAACCGCACCGTGACCGAGACCAGCCAGCTTCTGGAAGAACAGATGGCTTCCATGGTCGCTTACCGCGTTCCTGCCTCTCTCGGGAGCCTGGAGCTTTTCTTCCAGGGCGAGCCGCATACCGCTCGCTTCCTGAGCCGCTACGCGCTCACCGGCCGGTCGAGTTCGGGTCTCTACCTCATCGAATACCAGATTGCAGAAGGGCCGCGCGGTACACCGGGCGTGACACCAGGCGGGACACCTGGGGTGACTAGGGAACTCTGGGTGAACGAATTTCCGGTGAGGAGCAGGGAAGAACTGTCCCCTCTCTTTGTGAAACCGGACCCTGCCTCCACGGTAAGAATGCAGCGATTTTTGCCGTTCGAGCGCGGGCCGAACACCCTCGTGTTGCTGACGGGACTGAAGGATTGCCGCTTTGAATATTACAATCCCCCGCTCGGGCCGCAGCCCGGCGCCTGGACGGAACATTGGACGGATGCGGGGGCGAATGCGGGGCCGGGCGGTGGGGTCGTCCCCAATGGAGAGCTGCCCCGCGGTATGGCGATCCGTCTCGCGGTGACGGGCGAATCGGCCGAGCTCAAGCCCGTCTCGATCGTCGCGGCGATCCGAAATGTTTCGACCGAGAAACGCTTGCGTATCCCAGAAGAGGATTAAATGCAATTCGCTAGAGTTCGGACGAAAGGAACCATCGCAGTGACAAGCAGCCGGCATGAATCCCCGATGCAGTGACGAGCAGGAGGCATGAATCCCCGAAGGGGATTCCCGTGAATAGCCGTAGGTTTCAACCTACGGAAAAGGAAGCCAACGGGATCCATTCAACCCCGTAAGGGGTTGACCAGAACGCGCCGATTGTCAGTCCCATCAATAGGAATGGGAGAAATGCTTTACGGGAACAGTATGAGGGCGATATCGAAATGAACCGGGCTGTTGAAATGCGAAAACCGATGGAGGACACCCAACGAGGCGTCGCCCTGCTCGCCGTGCTGTGGCTGGCCGTGGCGCTGAGTTTCATGGGCATGGCCACCGCCCATCTGGTGCGAACGGAGGTCGAGGCCACCGCGAATCGGTCCGACTGGCAGCGCGAGTATTATCTGGCACGCGGCGGCATCGAGGCCGCGATCTACTCCATCGCGAATTACAATCCGGCTCTCCCATCTCCCGCCAACGGCCTCGAATCCCGTTACGTTCCGGGAAAAAGGTGGATCGAGTACCGCTTCGCGAGCGGCTCCTCGACGGTCGAGGTCGTGCCGGAAAGCGCCAAACTGAACGTCAATTCGGCGCCGCCCGAGCAGTTGGCTGCCTTGTTTGCGGCATTGGGACTGCCGCCGGAACGCAGCCGCCAACTTGCGGAGGCGATCGTGGATTGGCGCTCGCCGCGCACTTCGGACGTCCCCAGTTCGCTGGATCTTTATTACACCGGCCTGCCTCAGCCCTACGTTGCGCGCCACGCGCCGCTCGAAGAATTGGATGAACTGCTGCCCGTAAGGGGCATGAGCCGCGATCTGTTTTTCGGGCACGCGGAAAGAACGGTGGAAGGCCGCTGGCAGCAATGGCCTCCTCTCGCGGACCTGCTGACCGCCGACGTCTCCGCGACGGTCGTCAATCCGAACTTTGCGGCTTACGAAGTACTGCGGAGCCTTCCCGGCTGGAACGATGCGATGGCGCGGGCTGTGATCGCGGCCAGGGCGCTCGCCCCGTTTTCCAGCCTGGATGAACTGAATTCAGCGGTTCCGGGAATGTCGGCCACCGGAGCGCTCGCCTACATCGCCTTTGCCCAGGGACCCGTTTATACGATGACCGCCACGGGTTTTCTACCCAACTCGGGAGTCCGGCGCTCGGTGCGTGCGATCGTCTTGATCGACAGGAGACTTCCGCTCTATCACCGTATTTTGGGCTGGTGGGACGAATGGCCAACACCCGGCGAATTGCCAGTCGATCGCGCGGAGCCTCGTAAGGGCACGACTTCAGTCGTGCCGATAGCATTGGGGCCAGGGAAGGGCTTTAGCCCCTGAGGTGTGTCATTGGCCCTCAGCGGCTGAAGCCGCAGTTCGGGAGGGTCTCGGTTCGGCACGGTTAAAACCGTGCCCTTACAAGACAGTCGAAAAGTTTTCGCAATAGCTTCTACCAGGAGGGCAGCCAGTCATGAATTGGTCGATCTTACAAACCGGCGTCGGCATCGACATCCAGGGCGGAAATTTCACGGCCGTCTGCGTCAAAAGACTATGGAATCGCATTCGCGTCGAAGGGCGGCTGGAGATTCCGCGGTATGAAACGGTGGGGCCGCGGGAATGCGGGAAGCGCTACCGGGAATTTCTGCAAGCGTACGGATTGAAGACTCCCTGGAACGTCGTGGCGCTGCCTCGCTCCGCCGTTCTGCTGCGCTGGCTGAACTTTCCCGCGGCGGTCGAAAAAGAGCTGGCAACGGCCGTCGAGCTTCAGCTCGACTCGCTGCATCCCTTCGAGGAGGGCTCGGTCTGTTGGGATTTTGCCGCCTTTCACGCGCGAGGCGGAACGACAGACGGCGCCGGCGCGGACCGTGTCGAAGTACCCGTGGCCATCGCCGAGCAAAAGTATATAGACTCGACCGCATCCTGGTTCGAAGAGGCCGGTATCGGCGTCTCTCAATTCAGCGTATCGAGCGCCGTCCTGATGGCCGCCTTCAGCCGCCACGTGGGAGAGCGCTCCGCGGCCGAATCCGGGTCGAGTGCGACATTCTTCCTCTTGCACGCCGCTCCGGAGGCCCTGCAAATCATCGCCTATACCCCCGGCTCGTTCGTGTCCAAAGAAATCGCCTGGGAAATCCCCATCGCGCGCGGAAATGAAAAGGGGGACGACGCGCTCGCCGACACCGTCGAGCGGGAGCTGGAGTTGGCGCGCTCCGAGTTGCGGCTCGATCCGCAGCATCGGCCTCCCTTGATCGTTTGTGGCAAGGACCTGCCGCAAATTCCTCCCGCACGCTTGGGGGCGCTGCCCTTCGCGGTCACCCGTGCAGAGCAACTGTTCCCGGCTCTGAACACGGACGCGGCGGGTTTTCGCCTGCAAGAACATACCGTGGCATTCGCGGCAGCTCTCGCGGCGGCGGACCACACGCTTCCTTGCTCGATCAACCTGCTTCCTCCCGCGAGGCGCTCCTACCAGTCTCCCCTGGTCTACGTTCCCGCCTACGCGCTGGCGGGCGTGATCCTTCTTTTGGCGGCGGCGTTGGCGCTGCGGGGGACGGTTCAGGACTTGCGCTATGAGCGGTATATCGGGCGGGAGATTCAATCCCTGCAGCCGCAATTGAAAGCGGTCGAGGCGGCGCAGGACCAGAGCCGCAAGGCCGGCGATCGTCTGGCCCTGCTCAGCTCCGCCCGAAATTCGGCGGCGCTTCCGACGGAAGTCCTCAGCGAGCTGACCCGGCTGCTTCCCGGCGACGCCTGGCTCCTCTCGCTGCAATACGACGGAGATTCGTTATCGCTCACCGGGTTTGCGAAATCGGCCTCGCCGCTGCTCGAAGTTCTTTCGAGCTCGAGCTATTTCGAAGGCCCGCAGTTCTTATCCGCCATCAGCAAGACCCAGGATGGACAGGAAATATTTCGAATCGGCGTCCGGCTCAGGAAGCTCAAATAATTCTTTTGGGACGGCACGGATGCCGGTGAGATCGGCAGCCGCGAGGTTCGGAGATCCGTTATGAAGATTGGCCACAGAGACAAGATCGCGCTCGGGGGTGCCGTCGTCGCCGTCGTGCTGTACCTCGTCTTCCAGTTCGTGCTGTTTCCGGCCTGGGATTCCATGCAGGAGCAGAGTTCCAATCTGCCGGACCAGGAAGCGAAACTGAGGAAGTATTTGCAAATCGCCCAAACCGCAACGGCAAGGAGCGCGGAAGCCTCCAACGTGGACGCCAGACTGCGCGAGGCCGAAGGAAGTTTGCTGGCGAGCAAGTCCCCGGCACTGGCATCGGCCGAGATGCAGCAATTGGGGCAGCAATTGACGGCCGCTGTGTCGATTGAATTTCGGACCAGCGAATTCCTGGCCCCGAAGCCCCTCAGCGACGACTACACTGCCATCCCTTTGGGCTTGCAGTTCCAGTGCCGTTTGGACCAGTTGCTCGACCTTCTCAAAGCGATCGGGGAAAGTCCGAAAGTTTTGGCGATTCCCCGAATTCAAATTCAGGCCATGGTCAACAAGGAAAAACTGTTGAACGTCAGTCTGCAAATTTCGGGAATCATGCGCGCGGAGCCTGCCAAGAAGGATGGTTCCAAATGAACGCGACAGCGGCGGAATTCGATAGGAGGAAACGGTGCATCGGCGACAGCTTCTGATTCTCTATACATTCTTGTCCGTAATCGCGGGGTTGCTTGCTTGGCGCTTGGTGTCGGAATGGCACCGCGCTGACTTGCGCTATGGAAGCCTGCCGCGCCCCAAAGCGCAGACTCCCGCGTTTCTTCCGACCAACGTCCCTCTGCGGACCGCTCCGCCGGTTACTGAGATCGTGGCTAAAAACCTGTTCAGTGCCGACCGGAACAATCTAGCGCCCCAGGACGAAAAAAAGCAGCCACCGCCTCCGCTACCGGTTGTCTTCGGGACCATCAACCTGGGAGGAAGCTTCGAAGCTTTGATGGCCGAGCGGGGCGGGGCTGCGAGACCCGGCTTTCGCCGCGTCAAAAAGGGTGAGCAGTTGGGCGGCTATACCATCGTGGCCATCCGCGACGACAAGGTTGAAATCGAATTCCAGGGACAGAAAACGACTCTGGACGTTTACCAGTCTGCCAACAGCGTGCCGCGCACCGAAGCGCGAAGTGCGCCGCCTCCGCCGGCCGAAAGCGGCGGAAGCACTGCGCCACAACCGCCGCCTTCAGCCACTGCCGCTCCACCGAGCGCGACCGCCAACCCGAGCAGCGCCGCTCCCGGCCCGGCGAGTCCAGGCACCCGCGTGACTGTCGAGGGTAACCGCCGCCGAATGGAACGTATGACGCCATTCGGCCCGCAGGTGTGGTACGAGGAGATGCCGAAATGAACTGCCGGAGTGAGATGGAAATTCGCCGAGTCCGAAGAATCAGGGGGGCTGAAACATTGAACCGCAAATGGACCAAAGTGCTGACGAATATTCTGACGATGGCCGCGTTCGTCCTGTCTATGCTTGGGCCGGGCGGCCTCCTGGCGTCGTCCCAAAGCACCGCTTCCGGGCAGCGGAAAACCGAGCCGCAGAAGAAGGATGGAAGTGCGGCTCCGGCGAGCGCGCCGCAGCAGGCCCAATCCGGCCAGCCCCCCGCGCAGCCCGCTCCGGAGCAAGAGTTTGACGTGATCGAGCGGGATTCGCCTTTCGGAAAACAAATCTTCCGCGTTCCCAAGGGCTCTGTGACTCCGGCGGCGACCCAGGCTCCGGCCCAAGCACCGGCCGGCGGCTCCCAGGAAGCCCAAAAGCCGCAACCCTCCGCGGCGGCCACTCCGCAGCAAGCCGCCCCGCCACCGGTCCCGGCGACCCCGAACGTTCCGGCCGCGGTTCCTCCCGCCGCTGTGCCTCCGGCCTTGCAAGGCCCCGATACGGCCACTGTCCCTATCGCACTGCATCTGGAAAACGCCGACATGCTCCAAGTCGTCGGGATCATCGCGTCGGAACTCAAGATGAATTACGTGGTCGATCCGCAGGTGAAGGGAACGGTCAACATCAATACCCTGGGCGAGGTGCGGCGCGGAGATTTGTTTCCGCTGTTGCAGATGATCCTGCGGATCAACGGCGCCACCGCCGTGCAGACCGGAAATTTCTTCCGGATCGTTCCGCTGGCGGGTGTGCAGCGGATGCCGCTCGATCCTACCTTCAACTCCGAGGCGGCCAATCTTCCCCAGGACGACCGCATGGTTTTGAATATCATTCCGCTCAAGTATGTTTCCTCTCCCGATATGGCGAAGATACTGACGCCGTTTCTCTCCGAAGGCGGGCACCTCATGAGCCACGACGCAGGTAATATCCTGCTCGTCACCGACAGCAGCCGGAGCATGCGCCGTGTGCTGGAGCTGGTGGGCATGTTCGACACCGAGATCTTCACCAACCAGCGCGCCAGACTCTACCAGATCAAGAACAGCCAGGCGGAGAAGATTGCCGCGGAGCTGAAGGAGATTTTTTCCGCTTACGGACTCTCCTCCACCGCTCCCGCCATTCGCTTTGTTCCCATCGAACGCATCAACTCCATTCTGACCGTCACCGCCAATCCGGGCGCCTATCCGGAAGTCGAAAAATGGCTGGATAAGTTGGACCAGCCGTTTCAGGAGTCCGGCATTCGGAACTTCATCTATCCAGTCGAAAACGCCAAGGCAGAAAACCTGGCCGGTGTGCTGACAACCCTGCTGTTGGGCATCCCATATCAGCCGGGCGCTGGAAATCAGGCGGGCGGAGCCGCAGGAGCGGCGGGGGCCGCCCCATCCCCTCTTCCTTTGGCGACGATGCCGGCGGTTGGATCGATGGCGGCGCAGACCTCGCCCGGATCACCCGGTGCCTCCCATATTCGGATCGTCCCGGACACCGTCAACAATAATCTGGTCATCCAAGCGACCGCGCAGGAGTACGAAGAGATCAAGCAGACCCTAAAGGACCTGGACGTGGTTCAGCGGCAGGTGATGATCGATGCCAAGGTCTATGAGGTGGATCTTACGGGCGCGCTCTCGAGCGGCGTGAGCGCCTTCCTGCAAAAACGCAGCAATGCGGAACGCAAACCGCTGGGCAGTTTTTCCGATGCGGCGGGAGCGGCCGCCATCAGTCTTTCGCTCGGCACCCTGATTGGCCGGACGCGGGAGCTGATGGTGTTTCTGAACGCAGCGGAATCGCATAGCCAGGCGCGCGTAATCTCGGCTCCTTCGATCCTGGCCAGCAACAATAATTCGGCTCATATCAATGTCGGCACGCAGATCCCCGTCCTGACTTCGCAGGCCATCGTGGCCGGCGCGCAGGCCGCCGGCAGCAGCCTGTTCACCAACACCATCCAGAACGTCGACACCGGTGTGATTCTCTCCATCACGCCGCGCATCAACTCTTCCGGCTTGGTTAATATGCAAATTGAACAAGAGGTCAGCGCGCCGCTGCCGTCGGGGGGGGGAATCCAATCGCCCAGCATTCAAAAGCGCTCCGTTTCAACGCAGGTTTCGGTCGAAGACGGAGAAACCATCGCCCTGGGCGGCATTATCCAGGAGAGCCGGACAATGGAAAAAAATCGCATTCCACTGCTGGGAGACATCCCCTACTTAGGGGCGCTCTTCGGCAACACGTCCATCTCAAATTCGAAGACGGAATTGATCATCCTCCTAACCCCCACCGTCATCCACAACACCTCGGAGGCAAGGATCGCCACCGCCGAGTTGCGCAACAAACTCAAGGGCCTGCGGGCCATCATGCAGAACGAGGAGGATAAAGAGAAGGAACGGAAGAAACCGGGAAACGCCGGGCCGCCGGCAGCTCCCTGAGCGCGCGCACGGGAACGGCTCCTAACGATTGGCAAGGGCGCTGGTATCCGGGGGAGGCAATCCTGCTTCCCGGAATCGCTTCCTTGCTTCCTTCGTTACTTTCCTGATACACTCTCTACGGGCCGTTCGAAAAAAAAGTTTGGAAAATCGAAAATAGTGCTTGCATTCCATTTCGGAATTGATTAACATGAAATCCTGTTTTGAACCCAATCGTCTGTGCAGCTATTTGAACCACTCTGAAAACGGGAGGGGCTGGCTCCGAACAAATCGAGAAAATGATTGACTTGATAATTTCGGGGTGTTAACCTTCACCGACCTTGGCGAATCCGCATCGAGTAAAAGAGCAACTAGGCACTTGTTTGACACTGGGAGGTTGCGCGAACAAAGGTGATTACCTGCAACGGCGCAGAATTCTCTTGCATTCGGCAACCACAAAGTGATATGAAATGCCTTTATGCCTCAGTGTATTGGTATTTCGCTTTCCCATGAATGAATTTGTGCGGTTCCGTTCGAGGAGGTGGTCGCAGAGCGAAAGAGGGGATGGAGCGGTTCGGCAGCAGAGCGGTAAACCAACCGCCGTTTCCAGCCCAGTTCGGCCACGGAATAAAGAGATTTAGAAGAAGAATAGGCGCCTACCCGAAGGTGGTGCTTCAACATCAGCCATGTGAGGACAGGCCTTCGGGTCTGGACGAACTCTTGAACCAGCAACAGGCAGAAATGCCTGTTCTACAAATCACGAAGGAGACATAGATGAACCACTTGAAGAAAATTCTTTTGGGATTGATGGCAACGGTGGCTCTGACATTGATTGGAGCGAGTACCGCTGCCGCCCAATGCTCCGCAAGCCCCGTCGGCACCGCGCCGAATATCCGCGCCGAGGGAACAGTCGAGTTGGTCGGGGTCATTACCATCCCCTGCGGGGCCGCCACCGGCGGCGGCCTTATCGCCGGCGCAAGTAATATTGCGATAACCGTGAGCCCCTCCGCAACGAGGATTACCGCCGGCGCCGGCGGCCAGTGCACATTGGGCGGCTCTCCCGCTGCCTATGATCTTAAGAGCACCTTTCCTTGCCCGTCCGTTAACCAGGGAGGTGCGGCCATTGCCGGAGCATCTGCTACCATCAGCGGTAATACCATCCTGTTTAACTTCACACCCGCAGCCTGTGCTGCTGGTAGTGGTGCAGTCTGCACCATCACGATCACTGGCATCCGCGTTAGTGCCGCTAGTTCGGGACTCGGTATAGGCGGTGCGCTGCAGGCTGCCGTCGCCCGTGGCGGCGTCGGGTTTATCGGCAAGAGCGACAATGTGTTGGTCGCTTTCACCAACAATACTTTGACCTCCGCCAGCGGTTTCGGCACCACCGCGTTAGCGGTTCCCGCTTGCGGTCCAGCGGTCCCAACCCCGCTTGGGTCGCCTTCGACCCTCCCCGCCAATCCGGATCTCTCTCTGGGTCAATCAAACTCTTTGAAGTTAACCCTCGCAAATGGTTTTCTCGGATCGTTTTCAACCATTGCTGCCTCTGACGGCGGATTCGCATTCGCACCTCCGGTAGGTGGTCTGGCAGGTGGTCAAGGTATGCGCATGCGTGTTCTGCTGACAGGCATACCCGCCGGCATCTCTATTTATGCTCCGGAACAGATATCCGGTCTAGGTCCTTCGCCGGCTGGAGCGGTTGTGGCCGGAGTTTCTACCAACGGCGCAGGCGTCGCACAACCTAACAGTGCGCCAATTGCTGGCGCTTCCTTCGCTTCTACGGGCTCCAGTAACGGTACTTCGGTGCTCACCTTGGTTGGCACGGGCCCCGCGTTGGATGGCTCCGGCGGAGCGATTTTGGCGGCTCCGGTTGTAAACCAGTACGACTTGATTGCTCCATCGGGTGGGACCGTAGTCATTGTTTACGAGGTGACGACCGCGTCCAGTCTTGCTGCAATCGACACCGTGGTTATCAACATCGCTGTGACAGGAACTGGCTCGGTCGGTACGGGAGCTATTACGGGTGTTGTCGGTCCCGGTCCCGTTGGCCCACCGACGGCGAACACTGCCGTCCCGCAGTTCGCTGCCCCGAAGGGGAGCGTTGTAATCAACGTAGCTCTGTGCGCCAGCTATCTGATATTCCCATGGGTTGTTAACACGGGTGACGGCCAGTACGACACGGGTCTGACGGTTTCCAACACCACTGCCGATCCGGCGGTGATTGGTACGACCGGCCAGACTGGTGACGTAACCCTGTACTTCTTCCCCTCCGATGGCTCTGCGCCATTCTCGCAGAGTTTGCAGACGGGTGTGAAACCAGGGCAAACCGCCACATTCGTGGTTTCATCGGGCCTAAAGAAGACGTTTACTGGGTACGTGTTTGCGGTCTGCAGCTTCAATCTGGCTCACGGGGTTGAGTTCATCGTCAACCCGATAGCCGGTGGGAACGGATTCGCTCAGGGATACGCCGCTATCTCGGTGTCGAATCCACGCATTCCGAGCGCTACCACGCCACCGATCGAGAGCAGAGGGAATTAACTTGTAGCCCTTTCGGGTTCTTCTGGCTCGCCGAAAGGCGGGCCGGGGGTGCCCGGCGGGTAACTAACCTATTCGGCGGCCCCTCGGGGCCGCCTTTTTTTATCTATCCTCGCGTCGCTGGATGCCCGCGGAAGCAGTATCGTGGCGCAATACCTCGTTGTAATTCCTGCCGACATCGCATCTGCGGTTCTCGCTCTCCGTTCAGTGCCACCGTTCGTCCCCCGTGGAACTAAAGTCCCAACTCTCGGGTGGCAGCCTCAACGGCTATACTCAAACTATGAGTCCGCTCCCCCGGAAGGAAATTTCCCCGGCATTTCCTGCAGCCCGCTCCGCTCCAGTCCTTGGCCTTCACAAGACTTAGCGTGAATCGTATGCTCTAACCCGTATTATTCCATTTTCACAATTGGTATAGCCTCGAAGGTTTCCGAATCCGAGCCGCGACTGTGAAGGAGCGCCCACGAAACGCTGGGTGGCCAATCATTGCTGGGTGGACGCTCCATTACTTCCGCGGCTCGGATGTTTTACACCATTTGCGCGCGACGTGTTGCGTGTCCGCGGAGCGTTGCGCGCAAGTTTAGCGGAATGTTCTTCGCTGTGATGAAAAGGTGGAAGAAGTACTCGGTGAATTCTGCCGCGACCGGTTGGTCCCGGTAAAGATGCCGGACAGAACCTTGCCTGATAAGAAAGCTGAGGCCAAAGGGAACAATGGTGAAGCGGTTACGGCATTTTCACCACCTATGCGCCAACGAACGCCTGGCCTCTACCTGCACCGGTCGAGGCCAGGCGACATACGAAAGCGTGCTCGATCTCGAAACGTTCCAACTCCACTGCTGCGCGGAAATTAAGAACTAGAAAATTTCCGGAAAAGAGTAGGTGGCCACTCCGTTCACGTACTTGTCGGAGACGATTACGGTCTTGTGTTTCGGATCCACGGCGACTCCCCGCGTGTCTCGCAACAAACCCTTGGGGCCTCCGATGGTCCAGCGGGGCGGTACGACACCGTTGTCATTGATGCTCCAAACCCCCACATAGCCTTGGTCCGAAGAGCGTCCGCCCTTCTTGACAGCCGCCAAAATCAGGCCCTTGGGCGGGTAAGTAGTCATCAAAGTTGCGCCGTCAACTCCCGGGCCGCTAATAACGGCTCGCGGCTTCACATTTCCGTTATCGGTTCGGTTGAAGATGAGGATCTCGCCGCGGCCGTTGGCGCCTTCTCCCTCTCCTTCACCCTCACCGCCGTCTCCTCTTGCTTCGCCCGGTCCTCTCGGTCTTGAGCCACTGACGATCAGGAGGTTGTGGACCGGGTCGACTGTCAGCGCGGAGGCGCCCAGCATGGTATCGGGACCTTTGATGACGCGGATCGGCGCCACGTCGCCGTCGGCATCGCGCGGAAATACCAGGACAGAATTTCCCTGCGGAACGAAAATTTCGCCATGAACCGGGTCTAGTCCCATCCGTGCCACGTTCTTCAACTGAGTATGCGGACCAAAGATTTTCCGGACCGGTGCCACGTCTCCCGTGGCGTCTCCCTTGTAGGTCAGGATCGCGAAGGCGAAGAACTGCCCAATTACGATCTCGTCGCGGACCGGATCGTAGGCCATGTCGTGGATCGTGCGCGTGATCAAGGTGTTCTGTCCGGCAATCGAACGAGTCGCTCTTGCACTGCCTTCCGCCAGCCTGGCGAAAGCCGCAACCTGCGGATGAGCCACTCAGTTGGAGACGAGAATTTCTTCCCGTTTGGTGTCGTAAGCAATGGTATGCGGATTCCCCAGCATCGGCGCCGGCTGATCCGCTGGCGCGCTCCGGATGACGCGAAGCGGTTTGGCGTCTCCAGAAGCATCGCGCTTGAAAACGGTTGCCGCGTGGCTGCCGAAGTTCGCCACCCACAGCTCCTGGTTTTTCGCGTCGTATGTGATGCCCGTGGGATTCTTCACCATGGTGTTGGGGCCTTTGATGACGCGGATGGGCGCGACATCGCCGCTGGCGTCCGCCTTATAAACGGTGACGGTATCGGCTGTATCGTTCGCCACGAACAGTTCCGCGTGATCGGGATCGACTGTGATGGCAGTGGGCCAATTCAACTGCGCTTTGGGTCCCTGGATCACCCGCAACGGCGCGGTATCGCCGCTCGCATCCTTGGGATACACGGTGATGGAGGGAGGCAGAATCACACCGGAAGATGGGATCGCATAGTTTCGTGTCACGGGCCAGAGCGCTCGCTCCACGCCTCCGAACTTCGAAGGCTTCACGGAGGGATCGCCCATTAGCGGACGCCGATTGGCCGTGCCCCAGTTGGTGATGTAGAGCAACCGGGTCTTGGGATCGATGGCGATGCCATGCGGGTCGGCCATCTGCGTATGCGGCCCCTGAAGCACGCGAACGGGAGAGTCTTCGTCTTTGGCGCTCTTCTTGAACACGACGACAGCGTGGTCGTCCTGCTCCGCCAGAAACATTTCCTGTTTTTCTTCATCCACGGCGATACCGAAGACCGTGTGAGGAGCGCGCAGCTTGCGCGTCGGAGGCATGTTCCCTTTCACGTCGCGGTTGAAGACCGTCAGCCAATTCAGCGTGTCGTTGTTGACGCTATAGATGTCGCCGTTCGACGGATCGACGTAAACGCTGCAGTTGAACTCGAGATAGGCATCCATCCCCTGGATCATTCGCTTGGGTTCGCTCATCTTGGCCCTGGGAGGCGTGTTCTCGAGCCGGTCGTAGGCTAAGATGGAAAAGTTGTTTTCATCGGTCAGCACCACTTCGTTATTCTTCAGATCGACCGCGACGCCCGAAAACGCGGAGCTGGGGTCCCTCATCAAGCGATCCGGCGCACGCTTGGATGCTTGCAATCTGGCGGCATCGCTGGGGCGCGGATCGGCTGCGCCGCGGGCCGGCGCTGCGCCCGTCCCTCCTTGCGCCGCGCTCATCTCGGCAAACAGATTGCCGGTGGCGCTAGCGGGCTCCAACGGACAAAGCTCACCGTCATCGGGTATCGGCTCGATGGAAAGCAATCGGGCATCTCCCCCGGAGTGTGGTCCGACAATCGGCTCCCGGTCGTTTCGGTTTCCACTAAAGAGTACGAATCCCGCCACCGCTATGACGGTTCCGAACAGGATCACCAGCCTGGTATTTCGATGCGAGCCCAGGCGTTGTTTCTTGGCATGAGACATCTGCTCTCCTCCGCAATGAATTTGGACAACATACCTCGGGCTTGGATGCCCTTGGGTATCGCCTTGTCCTTAACCCCGGGACGATGTAACGAGATCAATCGGTGTATCTACGGTAGTTTCCAGCCAGAAGGGGAGTATACACCAGATTGAGCTTTGTTCAAGACACTTCCAGAATTGGTTTGCAGATCGTGTGTGTTATGTGGGAGGCGGCGAGAGTGCGCGGGAGTTGGCGGGTAACACTAAGAGCCGGTGCTAGTTATGATGTTATAGGCGTATGGTGCGGCCGTTCCGGTATTTGCATAACGATGGCTAAAATGCGGCCGTTTGTCCCCATGTTCCCCGACGCGGAAACGCCTGCTAAATCGGTAAACTCCCATACAAACTAAAAGGGTTATTAGAAACGAGAGGGAATCCCCTCTTTGCATAACGCGATCAAAAAGTGTCCCCACCATGCAAACACACTGTATGTGTATGATAGCAAAGCACTTATTGAACTTTCATTGCACCGCAACATGGGAACACATTTTTCCGAAAAACCCTTCTCCCCTATCCCCGCGCCGCCGCGCCGACACCCGGCCGCCACGCCCGCAGCTCTTCCTGGATGCGACGAACCTCCGCCGCCAGCTCCGCCCGCCCGACCTTATAGCCCTCGCCCTTGGCGCGCTTGATATTCTCCCGCGCCTTCAGCCGCAGCAGCCCGTCGATGGCCCCAATCGCCTGCCGAAACCCCAGCTCCTCGGGACACAGCGCCCCCGAGCATTTCTCCCGTAGATACCCCTCCAGCCGCCGAGGCTCGTCCGCCCACCCCAGGTACGCCTCGATCTGACGCAGCTTCCAAACCTGCTTCTTCGTGACGCCGGTCCGATTCGGAAACGCCAACACTTTTCCCTTGGCTCCCTCCAGCGCCCGGATCGCCGCCGCCGCCTCCGCGTTCGTCAGATTGGTGGAAGTCCGTACCGGATGCCCCACCACCTGCGCCAGAAACACCAGCCGCACGTCCCGCGAATCCTCCCCCGACGAAGGATATTTCGCGTTCCACAACTGCATCATCCGGCGGCGCTGTGGATCGGTCATGGTTCCACCGCCTTCTGCACCCCTCCGCGAAGATTGACTTCCCCGCCGGCAAGATAACCAGCCATGAATGCCTGATTCATACGCGGTGCGCGGAGCTTTTGCGAATGCAGGTTGTGAGACTCCTTCTGCCGTTTTGCAAGCGCGTTTCCCAGGCGGACCAGCTCCATAGTCGGGCCTTCTTGCGCCACGGCGGCCTTCAGCTTGTTAGCCTCTACGGCAATCCGCTGCGCTGCTCCGAGGCGAAAGCAATTCTTTCGCTTTCGCGCGTGGATGCTCGTTTGGCGAATCAGCAGCGCGGATATCGCATACTCGAAATAGTCCACCGTCGCGATCGCCGCTTCCACGTTCTGCGGGATGCCGCAGAACACAATTCCGGAGCCGGGACGCCATCCCCATCTGGTCGCGATGCGGCCGCCATAGCCGACAAACCACTCCACGTCGAACAGGAATTTACAGGCATCGGCTAGAAAGAAGGTGTGCCTCTCGATCCGCCCGCGATACTTACCCGCGCGCTCGGTGCCCTCCGATTTCTCGTTGAGCACTTCGCCGAGCGAGAGATTGTACTGGGCCAGCATCTCGCGTACACGGTCCGCCGCCAGCGCCGCTTCATGCTCATTGCACGGATCGCTGGCCAAACGGTATAACGCACGAATCTTTTCGAGGATTGCCGGGTCCACGCTCACAGCCTTTCCCTCCAATCCTTCCCCTCCATCACAATCGGCACCCACCCAGCCAGGCGCGACCGGATCGCGCCGTCGTAGCGCTCGCCGATCTCCACCAGCGTCAGGTTCGTGGTCGCGGCCGACATGGCGCCCGAGCCGATCCGCTTCGACAGAATCTCGTGGAGCACGCTGCACACCGCCGCAGACGGTTTCCCTTCGCGTCCCATGTCGTCAATCGCCAACAGATCCCATTCCGTGAACTGCCCGATAACGGCCCGTTCACTCGCCTCCGCTTTGTCCTCATAGCAGCCGCGAATCTCGCGGAATATCTCCCCGGACAAAACGAACCGGCAGCTCCTCCCGGCCATCAATTGCTCGAACAGGATTGCGGCCATGAGCGACGTTTTTCCGGTCCCCGCCGGCCCTTGAATCAGGAGGCTCTTCCCGGCATCCAGCGCCGCTCTCACCAGCGGCAGATAAGCCGGAAAGTTCCCGAGTCGCATCTCCTGGTGCTCGCGCATCACGCCACAGGAAACCATTTGCTTCATAGCGGCTTCGCGCAGCGCCTGCGGCGTGCGGTGCCATTCCATGTGCGTCCGCATTCCGGCCCGGTCAAAGGACTCGCCGCAGGAAGGGCACCCATAGCGATACCCGTCAGAGACCGAGCTTGCGCCGCGCCTCTTCGCTTCGGCGAGCATCGTCGGAAAATCCTCCGGCTTCCCCGGAAGGTTTTCTATCGCCTTTTGAAATGGATTGTCCATTCTTCCTCTGCGGATACCTCCCCCGCTCTTCCTGCCACTTGCGGTCCTTGATCCACCAATGAGCCTCCGGAATTCTCTCCGGCCTCTCCCAATACACCGACCCCGCCTGCCAGCGCACCGCCTCGATCATCTCGCGAAACGTCTCCCCCCCCGGATCGAGCGCGCCCAGCGCCTTCCTCACCAGCAAATCGTTAAACCGCGCCTCGCGAGGCCATACCCCCTTGAACTCCAAAAACATCCGGTCCAGCTTCGGATAATCCTTCATCTTCCTGTCCTCGGATCGACCCACTCCCAAAGGCCCAGATGTCCGGTAGCCGGTATAGGCTGCCGCAGGACTTCAATTTCACGAAGCAGAAATCCCCAGCGGCCCGGGCCATAGTTTCCGAAATCCTGCTCGTAAGGAGACAGGCTAAAAACGTTGGGCCAGCTGGCTATGTGCTCCGATGGAATACAATCAGTTAGACTTGCTATGGCTAGAACCCTGCCGCGCGGCAGATCGGCGACTCCCTTGATCCCAGCGGCGCTCAGCACTTCCTTGAAAGGGGAATCGCCACAGATATACATGTCCTCTTCCGTCAGACCTTTGGCTGCATGAATCGCCAATGGCCCTCGGTAATTCGTTTTCCAACTCCGCGTCTCGATTCGCTTCGCCCCGATCGCAACCAACGTCGCCGACGGCTGTGTGAGTGTAATAGCTTTTATCGCCTCGCCCTCCTCAACCCACGCCGATCCGTGCGCACCAAATAGCCGTCTTCGAACTCGATCAGCGCGCTATTCAAAGCCCCGACGACCAGCAGCTTGCAGCGTTGCCCCTTACGCTCTCCCAGCACCTTGTTCCAGGACCAAACGTAAGCGAATCCAGGGAGCTTCATGCCTTCTTCTCCGCGCGCTCCGCGCCCTCTGCGGTGAATTGCTTCATCCCCGCCCCTCCGGCGCCACAAACGGCAACCCCAAAGTCGCAAACACCTGTTCCTCGCTGTCGATCCGCAGAGGCTGGCACAGCTCCGTCTCAATCCCCTTCCCCGACGCATGCAGCTTCATCCCCAGCTCCCGCGCCCGCCGGCAGAGCTTGATATTGTGCTCCTTCGACCCCGTCCGGATTAAGAGCAACGTCGCCCAGGTCGCCTCTTCCGCGATATAAAGGTCAATCGAAATCCCCGACGCCACCGCCAGAAACGTCTTTATCAGCGGCCCGTTGCGCACTTCGCGGAGCGACTCTTGCTCCATCAACTCCCACAGCCGGTGCTCCAAGCCCGCGCGATCCGATGGCAGGCAGACAATATCAATGTCATGCACCATCGCTTTCCCCCTCCGCAGCGACCCGGCAATCTCCACCCGCGCGCAGCGCCCCCGAATCGCCCCCACACACTTCCCCCCCCCCCCCCCCCCCA
>ORMF012177144.1_pt1 | contig 33784 bp, 29 predicted proteins | sample 1779871 | NCBI WGS metagenome assembly ORMF01 (sample SAMEA104232316, study PRJEB22302) | groundwater metagenome | biome: forest; feature: aquifer; material: groundwater | place: USA | collected 2011-08-07 | depth 5.4 m
GACGCCCTCCGAGCGCCCGATCCAATTTTTTTGCATCTCCTTAACACGTTCCGGCCAATCCAAATCCTCCAAATCGGCAAGTAGACGATCGGCATAGGCGGTAATTTTTAAAATCCATTGTTTTAACTTCTTCCTTTCCACTTTTGTGCCGCAGCGCTCGCAGCAGCCGTCAATCACCTCTTCATTGGCAAGAACTGTTTTATCCTGCGGGCACCAATTAACTGGAATTTCGGCTTCGTAGGCCAGTCCTTTTTTGAAAAGCTGCAGAAAAATCCACTGGGTCCATTTGTAATAATCCGGGTCAGTGGTATTAATTTCCCTCTGCCAATCATAGCTAAATCCCAAACTATTTAGCTGCTCTTTAAATCTCTTGACGTTCTTTTTTACTACCTCCGCGGGATGGGTTTTGGTTTTAATGGCGTAATTCTCCGCCGGCAAGCCGAAGGCATCCCAGCCCATTGGATGTAACACATTAAAGCCGTTCATCCGCAGAAACCGGCTATATACGTCTGAAGCGGTATAACCCTCCACATGCCCGACGTGCAAGCCGTTTCCCGAAGGATACGGGAACATATCCAAAACGTAAGTTTTGCCCTTCGTAGCTTCACGCGAAGAAGGGTTTACATCCGCAATATGCCAGATTTCATACTCATTCTTCGCCCATACCTTTTGCCATTTTTTCTCTATCCGCTTAAAGTTGTATTTCATGAATGATTAAATTTTAGCTAATTTTCGCAAATGAAGCCACTCCACGGCCTTACGGCCGTGGTTTCGGGCTTCACCCGCCGAAATTTTCGCTTCGCGAAAAATTAGGCGGGTTTATTGTTTGTAACCAAATTTCACCGATATCTTTTCAAAAATATATTTAGGTAGGCGGGATCCCGCCAAAGGCGGTGACATCCCCGACCTTACCCACGGCCCCGCTGTAAGCGGAGCCTCGCCTATGGCAGGGCGTGGCGGTCGGGGTTTTCTTTGGACAAACAATAAAAAAAGCCGACAGTCGTCGGCTCTTATGTTTCACTCACGGAATCTGCGGTAGACGCATTGATGGATTGCTGGCAGGCATTCAAGGTCTTGATACGAAACATCGTTTCTCTCTTATCGCGGAGCGATTTATCGCGCAGGAATTTATTTATTTTGCCTTCCTTAATGCTTAGTTGTCTGACTCCTCGCGGCTTGCGTCTGAAACGACAGCATTGACCGGCAACGGCACTAATCAGCGACCCCAGGCCATATTCAATGCCTTCAAGCTCCATGAAACAGTGATATGATCTTGCCACTTATAAAAGAGGGTGCCGATGACTATTACCATCATCCAAACAGAGCATCCAGGGGCTGCAATAAGCAATATCAAAATCTCCGCCTTTCCCATTATGATTTTCCCAAATCAATTTATCGGAGTTGGTTAGTTCCACTAAGCGAGAAATAAAATCCGAGCCAGGATTGTTTTCTGCCACTTTGCCCTCCGAAATATCAAGAACCAACTACATTATATCAAAATTTTGAAAACTTGCAATGCGGATTTAGTGGTTTGTTCCGCAACTTTTTCCAAGTCAATGCCTTTTATCTCTCCAAGTTTTTTAGCAGTTTCCACAATATAAGACGGTTCGTTGCGACGGCCGCGGTAGGGCTCCGGAGCAACATACGGCGCATCGGTTTCAAGCAAAATCCGATCCAACGGAATATATTTTATTGCCTCATCGTAGTCGCGAGAAAATGTAATCACCCCGCCGAAAGTGAAATGCGCGCCAAAATCTACTAATTTTTTTGTTACCTCAAGCGACCCTGCATAGAAGTGAAAAATTTTATCCGGCAAACTATCATAAGTAGAAAGTAAATGTATGGCATCCAGATATGCGTCGTCTGTTCCTTTAGACGGACGGCAGTGCATCATCAGCGCTTTTTTGAGATCTTTGGCAATTTCAACTTGAACCCCAAAAGCTTCCTGTTGATCTTCTTTTTCTTTTTTCTCGCCAACTAGCCGATAATAATCTAAGCCAAATTCGCCAATGGCAACTACTTCCGGATTTTCGGCAATCTTGCGCAAACGTTTTGCATCAAATTCTTCCCGTTCGGTTTTTTCTTGCTCTTTTTTATCGTGATACCACGCGCTCGCGAAATGATTGGGATGGAAACCCGCCGTCGCCCAAATATCTCCCGGGTATTTTCTGGCAAGCGTAACCGCCGCTTCCGAAGAAGCGGCTTGAGTTCCAACGCTAATCATCTTCACTCCCACATTTTTGGCACGTTTAATCACCGCATCACGATCGGCATCATAAACAGGAAAATGTACGTGTGTATGTGAATCTATAATCATCTGGCGTGCTGACGCGTCAATACACTTAGAAACGACGGCCGTTTTTAAGTCCGATACCCGGAGGTCGTGGCGGGTTTTTCAATAAATCCAGAATATCAACACCGTTAAGACCATCTAATAAATCATCTAACCAAGATTTTTGAGCCAATAATTGAACGGGTTTGGATTTTGGACGGGATTTGAAAGATCGTTGACTCTTATAAGCGCCGAGATTGCCAAAGCAGTTTTTCTTCAAAGCATTAATCGTGGCTGTGCCCATCCAAAGAACGCGGCCGATTTCCCTAATTCCCATTCCGCTTCTAATTAGCGCCAACGCCGCTATTCTCTTAGTTATTAAGTCCTTTTCGTATTCGCTAAAAAGAGACCCCGCTACTCTGCTTGTCTCTTTTAATGTTTTAGTCGCCGTCAATTTTTCTAAAAATCTCTGCCACAAAAAATATTTCCATTCGGTACGGTGTTTGCTTTTAAAATCTTTATCGCTGACCATTCTTTTCATATTACATCTATATTACTCTGCCGTATTGACGCGTCAATACACGCCAGTACAAAATTTTCTCCTGTGCTGACACGTCAGCACAGGAGAAAAAAAGAAAGCCCCTGTTCGTCAGCTGACGAACAGGGGCTTTGGGGGGCCAGAGATCAGGGGTCCAGGAAATTATCCGGCCTTCTTTCCGCATGCCACGGGGAAAGACTGGCATCGCTAGAGACGCGAAATCGACAATTAGGAGTCAGGCAATCCGCGGGAAAAGATTCTCTATCTTTTTGACTCGCAAAACGCTCTTCCCTTCCCACGCAATGGCCGCCGTAATTTTTTCTGAAGTTTCCGGCAAAAATGGCTTTAAAAGCGAGGCAACGTTATCCAAAATTACTATCGCATTAACTATTGACGCTTGACGCTTGACGCTTGACGCTGATGCATCCCAAGGCTTTTCTTCGTTGATATAAGAGTCTCCAAAATGGATCAAATCCCAAATAGACGCAATCGCTTCGTGGAATTTAAAATTAACCAATTTTTCTTCAACTAAATCCTTTGCTTTTTCTATTTCGCCGGAGGCTTTTTTTAAAATATCTTTCTTTAAATTAACTTCCATGCCGCCTAATTTTTCGCCGAGAGTTAAAACCCGGGCGGTAAAATTACCAAGTCCATTTGCCAAATCGGCATTATAAAGGGTTTCAAATTTTTCGTAGCTGAAATCTCCGTCTTCAAAAGGCGAAATTTCGCGCAAGAGATAATAACGAACGGCGTCTGTACCAGCTTGTGGTGAGCCTGCTTGCCCCGCCCTGACGGTGGCCGAACCATATTTTTTGACCAGCTCCACCGGATCGATGACATTGCCGACGGTTTTGGAAATCTTCTGGCCGCCAACGGTTAAAAATCCGTGAACGAAAACGTTTTTAGGAAGCGGCAAACCGACCGCGAGAAGCATCCCCGGCCAGATTGCCGCGTGGAAACGAAGATTGTCTTTGCCGATTACCTGCACATCGGCCGGCCAGTATTTCTTAAAATCGGATTCATTAGCACTGCCATAGCCCAAAGCCGAAATATAATTCACCAGCGCTTCCGCCCAAACGTACATAGTTTGGCTAGAATCGCCCGGAATGGGAACGCCCCAAGATAAATCTTTGCTGGGTCGGGAAAAACTGATGTCTTCCAACCCCTCCTTCAGAAACGCGAGAATTTCGTTCTTCCTGCTTTCCGGAATAATTTTTAACTCATCGCTTTTAATTCTTTTTTCTATTTCTCTTGTGTATTGAGAAAGACGGAAAAACCAGTTTTCTTCCTCAATCGCTTCGGGTTTTTTTTGATGGTCTTTGCAAAGACCATCAGTTAAATCTTTTTCAGTCACAAAAGCTTCGTGGCCAACGCAATAGAGTCCCTTGTAAGTTTTTTTATAAAGGTCGCCTTTGTCGGCAAGAGTTTTCCAAACTTTCTGCGCCCCGGGCCAATGACGCTTCTGATCGGAAGTGCGAATGAAATCGTCCCACGATAAATTTAAAATCTCTTTCAGAGAACGAAACTTGGCCGAGTTTTCATCAACGAATTCTTTAGACGTTTTGCCGGTCATTTCCGCGCCTCTTACAATTTTCGCGCCATGCTCGTCGGTACCGGTCAAAAACCGCACGTCAAAACCACACTGGCGCTTGTAGCGAGCCAAAACATCCGCATAGATAGAATCAAGCACATTCCCAAGATGGGGAGCGGAATTTACATAGGGTATTGAGGTTGTGATATAGAACTTGGCCATCGGAGTAAGCACTAATAATTATTACTAATTACTAATCGGCACCAATTAAGCTAATGGCTAATTACAATGCGGATTTCGGCAAAATAATGTCCCGATTCCATCGAGGACTCTCGACGAAGTCGGAGCTAACAACGGATTCGCGTTATTTCGAAACAGATTAGCATTTTTCGCAATCACTCCGCTAGATTCCCAAGCTGCGCCTGCGAGCTTTCGCGGCGGACCAGTCGTTAATAACTTCCTGTAAAAGCACTGCCGCCGGAACCGCCAGAACCAAACCAACAAAGCCAAAAACTTGGGCGCCGATTAGAAGCGAAATCAAAATCACCACGGGCTCAAGCGAAGTCGTTAGGTTGGTAACGGCCGGGACCAAAACATGGTTTTCCAATTGCTGGATGATGATGAATAATATCAAAACGTAAAACGCCACCGATAAAGAACTGGTTAAACCCACTAAAACCGCGATGCTGCCGCTGAAAATCGGACCAACATAAGGCACTAGCTCGAAAATTCCGGCGAGAATACCTAAGATCAAGCTGTATTTCACTCCCAAAAGCCAAAGACCGATGAAAGTTATAAGACCCACGCCAACACTCAAAACAATCTGTCCGCCCAGCCAACGGCCGATTTTTTTTCTGATTCGTCCATAAAGGTCTAGAATCCTTGGTTCATAAACAGCGGGCAATATAGTAATTAAAAACCTCTCTACGCCGTCGCGGCCCACCGTCAGGTAAAAAGACAGCACAAATACCGAAAGCGTGGCCGTCAAACCGCCCAAAAACTTGGTGCCGATATCCAGAAGCGAGGTACTGCCGCTCAACAAAAGATTGGTTACCCTGGCCAATGACTGGTTAATGGATTCTATGAGTCCGGAGGTGTCAATGAACTCAAATACCGTGCCGGAATATTTACCGACGCTTCCCAAAAGAGTGTTAAATTCTGAAAGCGCGATTGGAATGATCGCGTAGGCCAGAAGAGCGATAAAGAAAATAAGCAAAATATAAATGGCGAGGGTTCCTAAAATTCTCGGAATTTTCCTTTTCTCAAGCCAAGTAACAATCGGGTCCAAAGCCGAAGAAATTACGATTGCCAAAAATAACGCGACTAAAATATCGCGCGCGGTAAACAAAACTACCGCTAGAACGAGCATTATCAAAACCCGCCACAGCGTCCCCCAACTAATTGTGATTCCCTTATTGCCGTCCATTACCTTCTACTCTAATTGAAACGGAGTAGTTTTTCAAATTGTTTCCTGTCCTTGTAGGGTCCGATTAGGGCCAAGTTCAATTTCTGATTCTTAAAAATATCTTTTGCCACGCTAACTATCTCCTCTTTTTTTACTTTATTAATGGCCTTGGCCACCTCTTCCGGCGTCATAGTGGAACGCTCCAAAATCTCCTGCCCGCCGTAAAAAATGCCTTGGGCATCGGAAGTTTCAAGTCCCAGCAACATTCTGCCGGTTAAATGATCCTTGGCGTTTGCCAAATCCTTTTCGCTGATGTCCCCGGCGGAAATTCTGGAAAGTTCGCCTAAAATTGCCTTTATAACAACTTCAAGCTTCTTATGATCCACCCCGGCTGAAACTGACAAAAAACCATGGTCAGTCAGAAGTTCCGAATCGGCCTTAACGTAGTAAGCCGCTCCCAATTCCTCCCGCACTTTTTGAAAAAGACGCGAACTCATTCCGCCGCCCAAAATATCCGCTAAAATTTCCAAAGCGTATTTTCTCGGATCAAAAAGATTGTAAGCGCGGCAGCCCAGAATCAAATGGGTTTGGTCGGACTCTTTGTATTTAACCAGAATTTCCGGTTTTTTCTGCGATTCCGCCGTTTTCACTTTGCCGAATTTTTTCGTGTCCCTAATGCCGGAAAAGGTTTTTTCAATTTTGGCGAGCATCTTTTTCGGCTCGAAATTTCCGGCGACCACAATCACGGTCGCTTTGGCGACATAGTGCCGCGAACGGTAATCGACAACTGCTTCGCGGGTGAGTTTTTTAATTATCTCTTTTTTTCCTCCAACATCCCATCCCGCCGGTTGGTCTCCATACAAAAGTTCCAAAAAAAGGTCGGCCACTTTTCTCTGCGGCATATCTTCGTACATATTCAATTCTTCGATTACCACCCCTTTTTCTTTTTCAATTTCTTTCGCGTCAAAAACGGGATTTAAATAGAGGTCGCTGATGACGTTTAAAATGGTGTCGTTGTGCCGCGCCGCCGCTTTGGCAAAATAACCGGTCCATTCCTGGGAAGTGAAGGCATTGTATTCCGAACCGATGCGGTCCAATTCCCCGGCAATGGCGAGAGCGTTCGGCCGTTTGGTTGTTCCCTTGAAACACAAATGCTCCAGAAAATGAGAAATGCCGCTGATGTCTTTTGTTTCGTATTTAGAACCCGCCTCCACCAATACCAAAAAAGTAGTGGCAAGCGTGTCCGGCCGCGGCACCATAATCACCCGAAGTCCGTTTTTTAAAGTTTTCTTTTGGAATTCCGCCATTGCAATTATTATAATGTATAAAATCTAATTCTGCCAATACTATCACGCGTGATAGTGCCGTAAAAGTTACTTTTAAAAAATTTATTTGAATAAGAAAATCCCCTCCGACGTAACGTCGTCGGAGGGGATGAGGACCCCCGCCTTCGCCAAGGCTTCGGCGGGCAAGCAAGGACCAAGGGTCCAAGGGACTGGCCCGCCTACCGGCGGGAGGACTTGCGGAACGCGAGGAAGCGACAGTGCCCGCACCAATCGTTCTCGAGGTAATCGAGGCTCAGGTCCCGCTCGCCGCGCCAATCATCGAGGTAAGGCACGAAGAGACCGCCGTCCGAGTCGCGCCAAGCCTGGCCGAGAGCAACTACGGCATCCTTGCCATTCCAGTTCGCGAGCATCCAGGTAAGGAGTTCGCGGAAGTTGGCGGGACGGTAGCCGTCTTTCTCCATTTTTTTGAGGGCGTAGTCTGAGGAGACGTCCTTATCGAAATGGTAGGCCTTGGCACCTTCACAGTTGATGCCGACATCCGGGAAGTTGGCTTCGGTGATGTTCGGATTGACGTAGCTGAAGTTGCCGGTGGAGATCAGATTGGTGAAAGGCTTAGCGGGGTTGGCAGCGCCGCTTGCGCCACCCTCCACTCCATTCCCAAGCCGGAACTTATTGTTCTTGATGGCTTGGAGAATTTTCACGACTTCTTCCGGATCGCGCTTGCCGCTGACTACCATCTCAACAATCCCACCTTCACCGCTCCAAAGCCGATGCATATGCAACTCGGCCTGCATTTTCTCCTGGTCGGTTTTCGCGACCATAAACGCCCATCCTTTCTCTATGCCTCCGGTTCTAGCGGAAGCGACTAATCCTTGCTCCGAGAGCGCACTGCCCGCGGAAAAAACAAGAATTCTACCTGATTCAAAGAACTGTGCTATTCTAGCATATCTTCAAGAAAAGTCAATAGCTTGGAGATTTTCACTCTTTTTTGTTTCATTGTGTCGCGGTCGCGGATGGTAACGGCTTTGTCTTTTTTAGTATCAAAATCAACAGTTACGCAATAAGGGGTACCTATTTCGTCTTGGCGACGGTAACGCTTGCCGATGCTTTGGGTTTCGTCATATTCGCAAACAAATTTTCCGGAAAGCTCTTTGTAAATGGGCTTGGCGATTTTGCTTAATTCCGGTTTTTTGGAAAGCGGCAAAACGGCAACCTTAATCGGCGCAAGCCAATTCGGAAACCGCATTACAGTTCGCATTTCTTCTTCTCCGCCTTCACTTTTTCCTTTTTCATTTTTACTTTTTACTTTCTCCTCATGATACGCTTCCAACATCGCAACCAAAACCGAGCGATCCACTCCCCAAGTCGGCTCAATCACGTGCGGCACGAACCTATCCTTAGGATTTTCGGGATCGGTATAAGAAAGATCTTGGCCGCTCGCTTTCATGTGATTTTGCAAGTCAAAATCGCCGCGATACGCAAGCCCGTAAAGCTCTTTTCTGCCAAACGGATATTCATATTCAATATCCACCGTGCGCTTTGAGTAGTGGGCGCGCTCGTCTGCCGGAATTTCTTGGTAGTGCAGTTTTTTTTCAGAAACACCCAAGTGCTTGAGCCACTTTTTCATTTCGCCCAGCCAATGCTCGAAGTGCTTTTCCCACTCCGCTTCCCGGACGAAATACTCTATCTCCATCTGCTCGAATTCCCGGGTACGGAAAATGAAATTTCCCGGAGTAATTTCATTTCGGAAAGCCTTGCCCATTTGGGCTATGCCAAACGGCAACCGCTTGCGGGTAGTATCCAAAACATTTTTAAAATCCACGAACATTGCCTGCGCTGTCTCCGGACGAAGATAAACAGTATTCGCTTTTTCTTCCGTCGGACCCATGAAAGTTTTGAACATTAAATTAAATTGCTTGGCTTCGGTTAGCTGGCCTTCGCAATCAGAGCAATGGTCGGCGGTTAATTGGTCAGCGCGGAAACGATGATGGCACTTTTTACATTCAACTAAAGGATCGGAAAATCCGGCAACGTGTCCGGAAGCCTCCCAAACTTTGGGATTCATCATCAAGGCGGCGTCTATCCCGACGACATCGGCGCGCTGGCGGACAAACCAATTCCACCATTCATCTTTAATATTTTTCTTCAATTCCGCGCCCAAAGGCCCGTAATCCCAAGAGTTTTGAAGCCCGCCGTAAATTTCGGAACCTTTATATATAAACCCCCTTCTCTTTGACAAAGAAATAATTTTGTCCATCAAATTACCAAGTTGTTCGCTTTTTTGTTGATTATTCATAAATTATTGTGGCCCCGAAGCAATTTTCTTCGAAAATTGACGGGGTGCTCGATTTTGTAACCTCGCTTCGCTCGGACAAAATCGGCAAAAAATAAAACCCCGCCTTTTCGATAAATTAATTACTTTGTCCATTAAATCGGCCATAGTTTATTGAGTCACCAAACCTTGCGATCCGCTCACCGTCGGATCGTCGGGCAGTTGCGTTGTTACGCTGAAATCTCTTTCGGAAAGCTCAACATCGGTAAATTCATCAACCGCTTTAATCGTGGTTTCGCCGATAAGCGGCATAAACCGGCTTAAATCCGAAGATGACGGCGTAGCTTCGATTTGAAAAATCGTTTCCGTTGGCTTGCTGATAACGCCAGTGGTGGCGGGAATGCGGTCAATTTTCCAGATTATTTCCTGGGTACGCTCATTGTAGGCGGGCGATGATCCCGCGGTAACTTTTGAAACTCCGATAAAACGAACATTACCGCCGAGGAAGGCCTTTACTTCCACGTCTTTAACGTCAGTGCTTTGATTGGTGATTAACCAGTGGATTGTGTATTGAGTCGGCTGATTAACCTTTGGCGGAAAGGGCCCTTTATTGAGAATCCCGGAAGGGGCGTCACGAAAATAGGCTCGGGCATCAATTTTGGTTTGGCCGGCAATTTTAGTTTCCAAACTTGTTACGCTGAAAGTTTTTTCCGCCGCGACAAAATGAGGAACAGTCGGCGACTCAATACTCGCCGAAACTTTTAGAGTGAAGTTTTTGTCACTTAACCGCTTAATCGGATAGGCCGATTTGGTTTTAACGGTAAAATTGACCGATCCCGATTGGCCGGCAGAAATTGTTCCCAATTGGGAAATGTTGGAAGCGTTCCAAACCAAAGTGTTGTCGGTGGAACGGAAAATCCCCGCGGTCTGTAAGGTGGAAAAATCAAACATACTGCCGATGAGTTGAGCTTTGATGATAACATCCCGCAAAGCAACATCGGTGCCGTTAACGTAGTTTAGAGCGTAAGAAAGTGTATCGTCGGCTTTGGCGATGTAATCATTGTCATTGTTTAAAGAAATTTTCAAGGAAAGCGGCGAGGTGGCAATGGCAATGGAGGCGATGTTGGCACTGATGTCGTAATTCTGTCCCAAGAAACTGGTTTGGATAACGGCTTTAATTTCAAAGGACGATCCTTCCGGCCCAATGACGTTGCCAGTGAGTTTAAATTTCATTTCCGACCCTTTCCGAAGGCCGCCTAAAATCCAAACATTATTCCCTAAATCCGGCTGCAAGGTTGATTTAACCAAATTAAAGGTGATCGGGTAATCGATTTTTAGCCGCAAGTCGTTAAAGTCGGTATCGGAAGAATTTTTATAGGAAATTTCGGTGTCAAAGTTCTCGCCACTGAAAATCTTTTGCGGAGTGGCGATGTCTAAAGGAACCGCGTACCCGCCGATGGCGACATCAACATCCGATTCTTTTTGGAAACGCGAGCTTAATGAACCGGATAAATAAGTGACGGAGGCGCTGATTCGCTTAAAGGTATTTTCTCCGTTAAGCGCGATCAGTTTAAAGCTTTGCTGGGTTAAACTACCTTCGCCTAGAGTTTTTAATTCCCTAAAATCAACGTTTTTGGTTGCCGGCGATCCAAGAAAAGCAACGCCTTCCGGCAAATTAACCGATAGCCGTACTTCTTCCAAAATGTTGTTTGAGCTGTTAGCGACATTAATTTTCAGATCGAAAGGAACGCCGATAAGAATTTTTTCCGGCGCGGTTAATTCCAAACCCAATCCCTTAGCTAATCCTCCTTGATACGCAAAAAAGGCGATGATACTTCCGCCTATAATAAAAACGGCAAGGAAAATTAAAATAATTTTGGTACTAATTCGCATTATTTTGAATCAAATTCGCAGTGTTAGCATGCGAATGCCTAGTGCGAATGTTTGCGAATGATGTGCGAATCGCGAATATTCGCAGTAATAATTCGTGATAATTCGCACTAGGTATTTGTGTGTACGCATTCTCTATTTTAACGCAAAACTTGACGGCCGACCAGCTCTGATAAAACAGGCGACGCAATAATACGTTAGTTCGTTGAGTAAAAAATGAGCCGGATCCGCAGCGGCGCAATTTTGACAAACGGCGAATTCCGTACCAAAGCCCAAAATCCCCAAAACCCTTTCGCCGTTTAACTCTTCTTTCTTCAGTAAATCCCAGAGCTCGAAATCCGGTTGGCCCTCCGCGGTTAATTCTTTAATCAAGTTTAGCATTCCTAAAATTTCCCATTTTTTCGGCAGATTAGAAATCTTTAGAGCGTCGACGATCCGGAAAGCGTTTTTTCGCACCAAGCGAACCTGGACCAAATTTCCGGGCTCGAGGTGCGAAGCCAATTTAGAAACTATCTTGCGGACGCTAGTGGCTTTGGCGACGACCTTGCCCAGATCTTTGCAATACAAAAAAATCCTGGAATCAAAATCACCGGAATCTTCTTTGTCCAAAACAACGGCTTCGGTATAGTACTCAACCACCCTATAATCCTATTAAATTCATAACTCACAGCGCAATGGTCAATATTCCGTCATAACACTTGAGTAGCGATCGCTACTCAAGTGTTATGACGTCAACGTGGCAAGATGAGCGTCCTCGCAATATTCCAATTACCACGCTATAGCGTGGTAATTGGAATAAAATTAAAACATTAGAATTTTGGGATAAAAAATCCCCCGCTGATTACAGCGGGGGATGTTATTTTTCTAAAAGATCAATAATTTTATTGGTTTGTTCGTACGCCTTGTCAATGGCAATTCTGAAACTACCCTCGTCGCCTTTATTAAAGTGAAGGGCATGCAAGGAAGCGGGAACCTCCGCGACAATAGGAATAATTAAATGAGGCACGAAATTGGGATCATCGCCGCGGGAAAGTGAAGCCATAAAACTGGTAAGACCATGAGTAAATCGCTCCCAAAGCGATTGAGAGGTAGCAGAGGAAACGTCCAAAATCTTAAAATCTGACGGCCTTTCCGGAGATTCGCTTAAATCTTCTCGGAAAATCTTCTGATTCAGCTCGTCGAGAACGATATTGAACGGCACCATAAGCTGATGCCACCATTCCTCGTTTTCCGGATTAGCGACAAATCGTCCATGATTAATAGTCAAAACAAAAATCGTATCGCATCCCGCCTTAATAGCGGAAGCTATCGAATGCGTCAGACCATCACCATGAAATTCGCCAAAAATATTAACTTGCGGAAAGATGGCGGGAATACTCATTGAGGCACGCAAAACATCTCGGAAAATCTCCGGATCCTTCACAAAACGCTCATCGTGATTAGAAAAAAGAGTGTGAGCGTTCTGCCGAGAACGGTTCCGGGTAGCAACCTGAAATTCAATCGGAGAAGCAATTATCTTACGCATATCCAAACGCTCTAAAAGCTTCCTCAAGCCTTTATCTTTAAAAATGTAGCCGGGGTGCGTTCTTGGCCAGATCGCCCCGACCATATCAAGTTTATGGCAAATATAAGACGGTCCTTCTCTGCAAATAAACATCCACTCATCTTCGGTTTCATTAACGGCATCTTCGGTAAAGTCGCCTTCTACCATCTTAGATCCATTAGCCGCGCCGACTGAAACAACCTGGACATATTGCGGCTTTATTCCCCGCTTTACCATTGAACGCATAGAGCCGAGTTGGGCGATTTGCTTAAATCCGCCGCCATCCAGAATCCACGCGATTTTCCCCAATAGTTTTAGATCCATCAGCCACCCTTGCCCTCCGAAGCTTTACGCGAAGGAGGGTCCTTATCAAAGAACTAAAAACTGCCATCATTTTGGCACTTTAAAAAAACGAAGTCAACCTCCGTTATTCCGACTGCACTTTCAGTTTTTTCGAACGCTGGCGATTGAGTTTGGGCAGTTTGATAGTAAGCACGCCGTTTTTTACAAAAGCCTCCGCTTTTTCCGCGTCCACTTCTTGAGGCAAAATAATCGAACGGGAAAATCTTCCCCAATAACATTCTTGATAAAAATAATCTTCGTCCTTAACGCGGCGCTCTTTTTGACGACTTCCTTTGATAGTTACCGATTCGCTGGTAATGGCAATATCCAAATCTTCAGCTTTAACTCCGGCAATCGGAGACTCTAAAATAATTTCATCGGGCATTTGATACATATCAATCGTCAATTGGCCATCGCCTTCGTCAAGAAATTCTTCATCAGCCAAAGACTGCCTTTCTTTTCCGCCGGAGGCGGATCCTCCTCTGGAGGACAACGCGGAATTGCCGACTTTAGCCAGCTCCACATCGCCTTCTGCCGAAGATTCCAGATTCTCCGCGTCTATATTTTGTTCTTCTAGTTCGTCATTCATATTATTTATAATATTCGCATTATTTTGCAGTTATTCGCATTGTTCGCCCTGCCTACCGGCAGGCAGGGATTACTCCTTTTTCAGTTTCTCAAAACCATTGAATATAAACAGCGCTATGAACATAAGAAATACCAATGGCAACGCTACGGGCTCTGATTTAATTATAAGATAGTTGAAAATAGCATGCAATAAAGTGGCGATGGCCAAACCGGAAAGAATTAACCCGGCATAACCGGACCGCCGGGCGATGGCCTTGCCCCAGTAATAGCCCACTAATCCTGAAGCGAGGGCGTGAAGAAGAGTAGCCCCTACAAAACGCAAAATTATGGTTTCGAGCGGCCCCGGAGAGGATAAAGACAAGGAGTTGCTCTGGACAATCGAAGCAATATTTTCCACGGTGGCAAAACCCAGCGCGGCAACGATCATATAGATCATGGCATCCACCGGCTCATCAAATTCTTTCCTCCGGCCCACCGCCAGATACACCGCTAAAAATTTGAAAAATTCCTCGATCCCGGCAAGAAATAAAAAAGCAACGAAGCTGTAGGATGCGAATCCCCGGCCAAGCAACCAGTCATTTATCAAAATCTGCCCTTGTAAAACAAAAACCGTAATCAGAGCGCCAATCAGAAAGGTTAAAAAAATCAGGCGCTTCGGCTCCGGGTGGCGCAAATCTTCTTGCAGATAAAAAACCAACCAGGCCAATCCGGGGAGTACTCCCAGTAAAATGGAGAAAATTATGACTACCATTTCTCAATAATTAAATTGCCGAGGGATAATTTTTGATATATCTCTTCGGTAATAAAGGGCATGAAAGGATGAAGTAATTTCAGCGAATCAACCAGTATTTGCCCCAATACCATTTTAACATTTTCGTCTTCCCGCTTTTTAGACAACTCAATATATTTATCGGCAAATTCATGCCAGACAAATTCGTAGGCCTTGTGTAAAGCGGGACCAAGATTGTAATTTTTTATATCTTGTTCTATTTCTTTTTTAACTTTTTCAAGTTTTTCCAAAATTTCTTGATCTTCAGCAGCCGTCGGCTTGACGCTTGACGCTTGATGCTTGATGCTTCCGATTTTTCCCAAACAAAATCGGCCGATGTTCCAAATCTTATTCGCGAATTTCTTTCCGGCCATCACCGCGGTTTCGTCCCAATGGATGTCCTGCGTACCCATCGCTTGCCAGATAATGCCGAAGCGGGTGGCGTCCGCTCCATATTTATCAATAAGCCCCAGCGGATCAATGCCGGTACCCAAACTCTTGGACATCCGCTTCCCTTCTTTGGTTAAAATTGTCGCGTGAATGAGCGTTTCGGGAAAAGGCGTTTCGCCCATAAATTCCAAACCGGAGAAAATCATTCGGGCAACCCACAAGTTAATAATGTCGCGAGCGGTTATTAAAACGTTGGAGGGATAAAAATCTTTACGATCTTTTTCCGAGAGTCCGGCAAACGGCCAGAGGGCGGATGAAAACCAGGTATCCAGTACATCGGTAGATTGAATCCATCCTATCGGCTCTGGAGGTTTCTCCCCAACGAATATTTTGGCCTCGCTAGTTTTCCGGTGGATTTTTTTACTTTCAAGCCATGCCTCATCAATAAGTCCTCGTTCCTTGAGAACGTTTATGTAACCCCGATATAGCTGTATTTCATCCTCGTTTGACGGATAGGAGGCCCATGAAATATTCCTTTTCCCATCAGGATCTAGCTTATGCGAAAAATGATCGAACTCAGCGTCATTTTGAAAACCCAATTTCTTATACAAGACCCCTTTTTTGAAGTGTACTGCTTCCATGTCGCTACCCGGACTTGTCTTAAACCAAACCGGCAATTGGTGCCCCCACCAGATTTGGCGCGAAATGCACCAGTCTTTGATGTTCTCCAACCATGGCAAAGGCACTTTCTCAAAATTTTCCGGAATGATTTTAGTTTTGCCTGACTTTATAGTTTTTAGAGTTTTTTTAGCGAGCTCCCCCATTTTCAAAAACCATTGATTGCTACGTAGCGGTTCAAGTACCGTACCCGAGCGATAGCAAATCGCCACATTATGTTTATAATCTTCCGTTCTTTCCAAAAGTCCCGCTTCCTCCAATTCTTTAACCACTTTTTCTCTTGCTTCCAAAACTTTCAGCCCTTTAAAATTTTCACCCGCCGCTTCGGTCATTCTGCCGCGCTCATCAATGATATCTATCGGTTCCAATTTGTGTCGCTCGGCGATTTCCGCGTCCAAAAGATCGTGCGCCGGGGTAACCTTCACCGCTCCGGTTCCAAAGGCCATATCAATCGCGTCATCGGCAACAATCGGAATCTCACGATTCTGAATCGGCAATAATATTTTTTTACCAACCAGTTTTTTATAACGAGCGTCTTTCGGATTCACCGCCACTGCGGCATCACCAAGCATTGTTTCCGGCCGAGTAGTCGCGACTGTCACACTGGCTGACGCATCAGCCAACGGATATTTTATATACCAAAGCTTCCCTTGCTCTTCTTTGTATTCAACCTCCAAATCCGAAAGCGAAGTTTGGCAAGCCGTGCACCAGCTGACTATTCTTTTTCCCCGATAGATCAATCCTTGTTCGTAATAATGAAGAAAGGCTTTTTGCACCCACTTGGCGTATTCGGAGTCCATTGTAAACCGCAGCCGCGACCAATCGCACGATGCGCCAAGCTTTTTGAGCTGTTCAATGATGATATTCCCGTATTTTTCTTTCCATTCCCAAACTTTTTCAATAAATTTTTCCCGGCCCAAATCCCAACGACTCACGCCTTCTTTGCGTAATTGCTTTTCCACTACATTTTGGGTGGCAATGCCGGCGTGATCCGTACCCGGAAACCAAACAGTCCTATCTCCCCGCATCCGGTGATAACGTATTAAAATATCGGTAATCGTGGCATTAAGCGCGTGACCCATGTGCAAGGAGCCGGTCACGTTGGGAGGGGGCAGATGGATCGCATAGGAAGTCCTTCGACTTCGCTCAGGAACTTTATTTGCTGAGCCTGTCGAAGCAATACTATGGTTGTCTGGATTAAAATAGCCGGACTCTTCCCAAAGTTTGTAGATTTTTTCCTCGGTTGATTTAGGATCGTAAGCTTTTTCTTGCTCCTCGTTCATTGGTGTTTATTATAGCTTCAAATTAAGTACAAAAAAAGCGCCTCATTAAAAGGCACGGTCTTTTCTCTTCCAAGAGAAGTTCTCGGAGAAGAAAAACTATAAGAGCTCCCTAATGCCCTTCTCGAGAGTGATTTTCGGACTCCAGCCCAAAAGCTCTTTGGCTTTGGCGGTGTCGGCCATTGAATGCTTCGGCTCAATGCGGGGAGTAATATAAGCCTTAGGTCCGCCGACCAGCTCGGCAATATAATTCACGCTGTAGCTTTTAGCCGAACCGATGTTGATGGCCTCTCCCCGACCGATTTTCTTGCCCCGCATCGCCAAAATGTTGGCGTTCACTACATCTTCAACGTGAGTAAAGGCGCGGGTTTGTTCGCCATCTCCGACAATGGTTAATTTAGCGCTGGCCGCTTTCTGGTTTAAAAAGGTTTTAATAACGCTCAAATAAGCGCCGGCATCGGCCATTCTCGGGCCGTAAACATTGAAATAGCGAAGCGAAACGGTTTCCATGCCATAAAGTAAAGAGAAAATTCTGGCGTATTCTTCGCCGATGTATTTTTGCAATCCGTAAGGGCTGATCGGCTGCGGCCGCAATCCCTCATGAACCGGTAAAACTTCGGCGTTGCCGTAAACTGATGAAGACGAAGAATAAACTACCCTTTTAACTTTGGCATCACGAGCGGCTATCAAAACATTTAAAGTTCCCGTAGCGTTTGCTTCGTGGGTTTCACCGGGTTTTTCGATGGAAAGCGGAACTCGTGGAATGGCGGCCAAATGAAAAACTCCGTCTTGACTCTTGAAGACAGGTCGAATTTTTTCCAGATTCGTAATGTCCGCTTTTATGAATTTGGCTTTCCGGTTGATGTTGGATTTATTGCCGGTGGATAAATTATCCAAAACCGAGACCTTGTGGCCTAAACCAATTAATTCGTCCACCAAGTGAGAGCCAATAAAGCCCGCGCCGCCGACTACAAGGTATTTTGCCATGTCTATGTTCTAACATTCACAAAAGAATCCGTCCAGTTGGTCGGTCGCAATTGCTGAACGCAACGCAAGCCTATTTTGTCTGCCAGTCCGACCTATCTGCCAAAGCGTTGGCGGCGGCACGAAGCAAAACATTTTTCTCTTTTTTTATAAGAGCTGGCTAGACTTTTATTTCGTTCGTCTCTTTAGGAAAAACCATTGCCGCAATCTTTAAAAGCAAAGCTAGCGCTATCACAATGGCGGCAACGAGGCTTATCGGCAGCAACCCGCCGGGCCACCCGGCTGGTTTTAACCATCCCGCAAGTCCCATAACGAATACGTGGAAGAAGATAAGAATCAGACCGAGATAGCCGAAGCGTTGCACGGCAAGCCACCGCCCGGGCTCTATTGATTTTACTACCGCGGGAATTGAGGAAATGGCTACCAGCGCGAAAATAAAGAAAGCTAAAACTCCAAAAAGCATCGAAAGCTCGCCGACAAGATTGAGTTTGCCGCCGACGAGGAAAAATTTTGGATAATAAGCGGGGCTAAAAATCAGAAGGGATATCAGGCCATGAATAGCCGCGAGGCCAAAGCCCAAAAGCCCAAAAAACTTCCGCAAACCAAGCGCGGAGACGAACGTCTTCGGCCAAAATCGTGCGAGTGAACCAAGCGCGTACGAGAGCGCGATGAAAACGACGGCCGAGAGCGAAATTGCTTTGTTCGAGATAAAAAGAGGCAATTCAATCCATGGAGTCCCCTTAATTATATTGTATCGAATGACGGCATAAGCAAAAACTACCAGAAAAATAACAAATGATACAAAAAATTGCTTTTTCATAATAGCATTATACTAATTTTGCAAATCATTGACAACTGAATGCTTGCCTACTCGAAAGCTGGGAAATAGACAAAATTTTTCAATTTAGAACTTAGATTCAGTTTCGGATACAAATCACAAGGATATATTGCAACCAGTTTTATTCCAAATTTTTTGCAAAGTCTTTGTTTGATCTTTATGCTTTTATCGTAACGCGGGCTGTCTTTAGCAAGACCAAAGTATTCAACAAAAATATTTTCACGAATAGACCAATCAGCTTTGTGATTGCTATCAGGATAAGCAACATCTCGTATGTGCTCAACCCCATTGTCGGTTAGCCAGTTATCAATCAACGCCTCGGAAATAGAATCGCAAGAGTGGCCGTCTTTGGCTTTGGTCATAACGCGCTTATACATTCGATTTTCGTGAGAACGATTGGGTTTGAGATCGGCTGCAATTATTGAGTTATTCCAAGAACCGAATGCATGCTCGCACGCATTCGCCAATTTGGGTATCTCACGCTTTGCCGGGACTCGTCCCAATTTTTCATAAGTATGTTTTAGAGATTTAATAAGATCCTCTGGTTTATGCCGTACGCGAGATTTTTTATAACAAACACCGGAACAATAAGTATTACCTCCTTTAAATTGGTTTTGGCAAATTCGGCAAGTTTTAAATTTAACAACGTGTTTAGGAAATTTTTTGTTATTAACAATAGCGGCGCAGCTCCCGGTACAATAGTTGCTTGGTCCAAATTCTTTTCTCAATTTCTCAAATTGTTTACCGCATTCCGTATTATCACAAATTACAATAACTCGCCTTCTAAAATAATTTCCTTGACACTCTTTAGAACAATAAAAATTGTGGCCTAGTTTTTTATTCTCGTTAAATCTATTTCGGTGACGGAAAAACCCCTTTTTGCAATAATTACATTTTACCTGAGGCATAATAATACTAATTATACCATGCCCAATCGGTATACTAGGAATCGAACTCTCTTGTCAGGCTGCCCAGATTTGAACTGGAGCCGCCGCCTCCCGAAGGCGGTATGCTACCGCTACACCACAGCCTGTAACCTACTTCACAAAGTACTTCTTCTTGATTTCTTCGTCACTTGGTTTTTTTTACGCTCTCCACACGATACTGGGTCATAATCGCTTCGTCAACACGCTTCTGGGCTTCAACAGCCTGCTTTTTGGCCTGCTCCCGCATTTCAGACAATTTTTTATCGCTAAGCTTTCCAAGTGTTTGCACTTCTTTTAAAAGTTTTTCTTTTTCATTAAATTCCGGATTATCCAAAGCTTTTTCCAATAAAATCGCTAAAACGGCCCCAACCTTCGGACCAGGCTCAATACTTAACTCATCCATGATATCTTTGCCTTTAACCTTCAACATTTTCGCGCTAATCGGATCTTTCATCGCTCTTTCAATCATGGCTTTGAAATGACGAAGCCGGTAGGGAACGGCGACTTCGACTCCGGAGCCGATGCGATCGGCCTCGCGAAGTTTCATGAGATCGTCAACATTTTCCACGCCAACCCGATTAACAAATCTGCGCGCGCCCCGCGTAGTTCCCATCTCCGGATCGTAAGAAAACATATGCTCACGAACCAGTAAAGCAATTTTTTCAATTTCCTTTCTGGGAAATTTCAAACGATCCAGAATCTCCAGAACCATTCTCTCTCCAATGTATTGGTGTTGGTAGAAAGTCCATTCTCCTCTCTTTCCTTGATTAATTCGAGTTCCTTCGGGCCTTGCTTCCCAATCGCGAGATTTTGGCTTTCCGACATCGTGCAATAAAGAAGCTAGACGCAGATATAATGGGAATTTTTTACTGGACGCGTATTCCAAAGCATGAACGTTATGCTCAAAAACGGTATAGATATGGTGCATATTTTGGTCCATTTCAACGCCTTCGCATAATTCCGGTATCACATATTTTAATAACCCCAGCTTTTCCATTTTTCGGATGCCGTTTCCGGCGTTTTCGGTCATCAACAGTTTTTCCAATTCTTGGGCAATTCTTTCTTTCGCGATAAATTCTATCAAGCCAGCGTTAGCCTTAATCGCCTCGGCTGTTTTTTCTTCAATCTCAAAACCAAGGCGGGTTGCCAAACGAACGGCCCGCATCAACCGTAAAGCATCTTCCTGAAATCTCTCCGCGGGATTGCCTACCGCTCTGATTAACTTATTTTCTAAATCTCGACGACCGCCGAAAGGATCTACCAACCCGGCTGTTCTCCTCACTCCGGTGGTAACTTGGTAAGCCATGGCGTTGATGGTAAAATCGCGGCGCGAAAGATCTTCTTCAACTGTTTCCGCGAACTTAACTTCATCGGGATGACGCTTATCCGTGTATTTTCCTTCTTTTCTGAAAGTGGTAACTTCCACGATCTTCATCGCCGGATCTTCTGATCCGGTTTTTACCGCGACAGTGCCGAATTGGTTTTCATAAACGCTTTCAGGAAAAGTTTTTTGGATCTGTTCCGGTTTGGCATTGGTGGTAAAATCCCAATCTTTGGGTTTTTGTCCAAGCAAAAGATCCCGCAAACAACCGCCTACCAGATAAGGCTCGAAACCGGCATCGGTTAATTTGTCAGATACATCTTTTATTTCTTTGGCTTCTTCAAACCGCTGTTCCAGGTTTTTCAAAAATTCTATTTCCGTTTCAGTTTTCTTTGGCATTCTTTCCACAGATTTATCGCGCGGTAGTGAGCGCTTTTTCAATCAAAGCTTTTAAAGTTTCGTAAGGGACGGCTCCGGAAACTGGCTCGCCGTTTACGAAAGTGGTCGGGGTGCCGCGAACTCCTGCCGCCACTCCGTCGTTATAATCTTTCTGGATTTCCTCTTTGTATTTTTGAGAATCTAAACAGGAATTAAATTTGGCGGAATCTAAATTAAGCTCAACAGCCAAGGATTTAAGAAAGGCACTGGAAAGATTACCGTTGTGCTCTTTGCCATCGGCAACCTCCGCTTCATAAAGCTTATCGTGATATGCCCAAAACTTGCCTTGTTCCGCGGCACATTCGGAAGCCAAAACCGCGGCTTGAGATTCGGGACCCAGAAAAGCAAAATCACGGTAAATCATTTTTACCTTGCCGGTTTTGATATATTCTTCGCGCAACAACGGCTCAACTTGAGAGAAAAATTTCCCGCAGAACGGACACTGATAATCTCCAAACTCAACAATTGTTACCGGCGCTTTTGGATCACCGAGAACAACATCGTCATCCGCCAAGTCTTTATTTTCCACAGTCGCGGAAACATCCGCCAACTGGCCGGCAGTTTTAGATCCAGTGCTGTAAATGACCGCTCCGGCTATCAACAAAGCAGCCACCAAAATGCTGGCGGGCAATAAAAAATCTTTAGAATTTTTTTGACTATCATCCATACTTTCTTTAATATAAAGGCATTATGTCCCTTGCTGTCAAGCTAAAACAACTGGCTCTGGTTTTGGGAGACATCGCTGTCTTGTACGCTTCGCTCGCGGCCACGCTTTTTCTGCGTTATAACGGATTTTCACGAGAGATTTTAAGCGTTCATCTTTGGCCGTTTACGGTCATCTTTGCCATCTGGATCGTCTCTTTCTACATCGGCGGGCTATATGATCTCCGCGGTCTCAAAAACGATGTTAATTTTGCCAAAAGATTTGTGTCCATTTCGCTCATTAACGCGGGCATCGCGGTCATTCTTTTCTATTTTATTCCTGCTTTCGGCATTACTCCCAAGACCAACCTATTTATAGTAGTAGCGATTGCCGGTTTGGGCGGATATTTTTGGAGAACTTTTTATAACACTCTTCTGGGCGCCGGCGCCCCGAATAACCGTATTTTGATGCTCGGCTACAACCAGACAGTGGAACAACTGGTAAACCATATCAGCCAGAACCTCCAGTTGGGCTATGAGGTGAACTTCTGGATGAAAGAGGGCTTGCAGGACAAGGAATTGGATCATTTGGCCCAGATTATTATCGCCAACAAAATAAACCTCATCGTCATTCCGGCCCACATCAAGAAAAATTCCCGGGCTGCCCGCCTTATCTATAAAAACTTGGTTCTGGGAATCGAAGTTTGGGATTTAGCCACTTTGTACGAAAATATTTTTCAGAAATTGCCGCTTGCCGAATTGGAAGAGGTTTGGTTTTTGGAGAATATCGCGAAAAGCCATAAGGTTTATGAGTTCTTCAAGCGCCCGATTGAGGTTTCTCTGGCAATTATTTTGGGAGTCGTTCTCCTTCCGATCGCTTTGTTGATTTCGTTGCTAATCGCCGTCACCTCCCGCGGCCCAATTATCTTCCATCAAAAGCGTGCCGGCCAAAACGAAAAAGAATTTATGATTTATAAGTTCCGGACCATGAAAGTGGACGCCGAGAAAGACGGCCCGCAATGGGCGAGCCCTGACGACCGCCGCACTACGATCATCGGCAAATTTCTCCGCAAAATCCACCTCGACGAATTGCCCCAACTTATAAACATCGTTAACGGCGACCTCTCTTTCGTGGGTCCCAGACCCGAACGACCGGAATTCGTAAGTAAGTTAATAAAAGACGTTCCTTATTTCGAACTGCGGCTTTTGGTGCGCCCCGGCATTACCGGTTGGGCGCAAATCAATTATAAATACGGCGCTTCGGTGGAAGATGCTTATGAAAAACTGCAATATGATATGTACTATCTGAAAAATCGCTCTCTTGCGTTGGACTTTTTGATTTTATTGAGAACGATAAAATATTTATTCACCAACCTGAAATAATTCAAAAAGCAAAATGCAAAGAGTAAAATTACAAATTAAAATTCAAAAATTTTACATTTTGGATTGTCATTTTGATATTTGATTTTTAATTTTTTATATTAATGAAATTATTAGACTGGCTTCTTAATAATCACACGGTGGGCCAAACTATCGCCAAAAACACTTTCTGGCTCTTTTCCGGTCAGTTAATGAGCCGCCTTTTACGCGCCGCTATTGTTATTTATGCCGCTAGAATTTTAGGAGCCGCGAGTTGGGGAGCGTTTTCTTACGCTTTGGGAATCGCCGCCTTTCTGACTATCTTTTCCGATATCGGCATTAACGCCCTCATTACCAAAGAAACTATCCGCAATCCCCAGCTTAAAGATCGGTACTTATCAACGGCTTTTTTTACCAAAATAGCTATTCTGACGGTCTTTATCGTTGGGGTAATTCTTTTCTTTCCTTATTTAACTAAAATCGAAGAGACGGCAATAATTATGCCGATTTTAATTTTTGTTTTTGCTTTCGACACGCTTCGCGATTTGGGCTCGGCGGTCAGCCGCGCTTTGGAAAAAATGCAGATCGAAGCGGGCGTTCAAATTTTTACCAATCTTGCCATCGTAATTCTTGGCTTCATGTTTTTATCCCTAAGCAAAACGAGCCAAGCGTTGGCCTTTGCTTATGCCGCCGGCAGCGGTCTGGGGCTGATAGCTATCTTTTATACTCTTCATCGGCACTTTCGGAATCTTTTTAAAAATTTCCAATTCTCACTTATAAAACCGATCATCCTCACCGCCTGGCCATTCGGGCTGATGGGGATGATGGGCGTCATTATGCTCAATACCGATATTATTATGCTCGGCTGGCTCCGCTCGCCCGAAGAAGTCGGTTATTATTCCGCCGCTCAAAAAATCATTCAACTTTTGTATGTCTTTCCGGCTCTGATCGCAACGAGCATCTTTCCGATAATGGCCCGAATGGCTGCCCAAAACGCCGTCTTTGTAAAAAACACTCTGGAGAAAGCCATGGCTCTGGTAATTTTGGTGGCGCTGCCGCTCACGATAGTGGGGATTGTATTCGCGCCGCAGATAATTAGCTTGCTCTTCGGCTCTGAATACTCTCCTGCCGTTCTGGCTTTTCGAATTTTAATGGCAACGGTTTTGATTGTTTACCCCTCTACTTTAATCGGCAATGCCATTTTCGCTTATGACCAGCAAAAGAGTTTTATCCTCTTTGTTTTGATCGCCGCTTTTGGCAATGTGGTTTTCAACTTCCTTCTCATTCCTAAACTAGGCATTGAAGGCGCGGCTATTTCAACAGTCATTACCCAGCTCATTACCAATGCCCTAATTTGGCGCAAGATGAAAAAGATAAATAACTTTTCGGTGTGGCCGGTAATACAAAGGATTTTGAAATTAAAATAGCCCCTGCTTGCGCAAGGGCTCAACCTGCCTGCCGGCAGGCAGGAATTCAAGGATTCAAAAGTTTCAAGCTCTCAAATTTCAAGAATCAGCTTTGGCTTGTCCTGAGCTAGATCGAAGGAAACTTCCGAGAGACGCAGACACGCAACCAGCCGCCGCCAGCCCAGCCCGGACGAAAGCCGCGGACGCTGAGCCCAACGTGGACGAAGCCGCCGACGCTGACACGGAGGCCGCAAGAGTCGAGATTCCTTCCCCAGTGGTACCAGTTCTCCAGGAGCCGCTCCTGGGTGGTCTGGTAGATGGAGAGGATGGATTCGGAGACGACGGCTTCGTGAGTACGTTCGTAGTCGGAACCGAGCTTCCGGATCTCGGTTTCCTGGTCGTTCCAGCTGGTTTCGCCCCATCGGCCGTTGAAGTCAATGAGGTAGTAGCCGGGTTCGGGCTTCGGGGTGGCCCACTCGTCCTCTTCCTTCTTCAGCCACCAGTCATTCCAGTCCAAGCCGTAGAAACAGGGCTGACGTTTGATATCGATTCCTTTCATTTGCCGCTGTTCGCGGAAAGAAAGTCCGAAGACGTAGACCAGACGCCAGTCGGTACCGGCTGACCGATTCTGCTCGGCGCACTCGCGGAGAGTGGCTTCGCTGTAGCGGATTGGGACGTTCTGGGGAACCGGCTGGTTCCAGGCCTTGGCGGCCTGGTCGGCGGTCAGGACCTTGCGGTTGCCCATGATCTTGAGAGCACAAGCCAAAGCGACTCGATTCTTCACTGTGCACTTCATCACCGCTTCTCCTTACTGGAGTTCATCCGAAAATCCGTCGGGTACGGTTTTCCTTAACGTTAAGGAACTGCTGCAATTATATACTAAAATTCAGATTTCGTCAACCCTTTTTATCTTTTCCCGCCGTTTAAGTTCTTGTCCCGCGTTTGCTGAATCTGGCGGAGAAGTAATCTTACGAGGTCGAACCTCGTAAGATTGGCTTTGGATCTTAATAATATCTGTCAATAGCATTCCGGCTCTGCATCTATGTTATCCAACCATTCCTGCCTACCGGCAGGCAGGCGCTACAATTAGAGAATAGAAAAAACAATGACTGTTGAAACAATGGATTTAATTTTGTTCATAGTACTAAATTTTATTTTACTCAATCATCAAATAGAATTTATCCGAAAACTCCAACCCCACCTCTGTGAGGAATTTCCCGGAAGCGCGCCAGATTGGTCTTTTTATTATAATCGTAAAAATAAAAAGTGGTGCGCTGAGGGTAAAGGCAAACCGAACCGCTGGAGTTCGGTTATGCTGGTTCCTTTAGGAGGTGGAGTTGGAGTTTTCGCTTCCAAACACTACCACTCCTTAATGGCTTTCTCCCAGCGAGAAAAGGTTCCGCAATCAAACCAACGGCCATTTTTCACTTTATAACCGGCAAGTTTTCCGGCGGCGGCTAATTTCGGAAAAATGTCTTTCTCAATCATTAAAAATCCTTTTGACCAATCGGCATACTGAAAAACTTCCGGTTCCAAAATATAAAGTCCAGAAGAGATGTAATTTGACGGGGGATTTTTCGGCTTCTCCAAGAACTTTTCAATGTGGTTGCCTTTCATTACCGCTACTCCGTATTCCGACGGATTATTCACCTTGATCAAAGCAATCGTCGCCGCCGGCCGGTTTTTATTATTCTTGTGGGATTCTATAAGTTCCGTTAGGTTAAAATCTTTTAATTCATCTCCATTGGACATCACAAAAGTGGTTGGCAATTCTTTTCGCAAATACTTCAGACCGCCGAAAGTTCCCAGCGGTTCCGGTTCCACTCTGATTTTTAATTTTTCCGGAAGATTCTTTTTATGGCGTTTCTGCCACCATCGGTAATCCTCATGGTGGTTTTTACTGACTAAAACAATCGGCTCCAGAATGCCGTGCTTTTGGAAAAAATCCACCAGGTGGCTTAAAATCGGCTTTCTGTTGACGGTGAGAAGCGGCTTAGGAGTTTCCAGAGTTACGGGGTATAAGCGCGTCCCCAAACCGCCAGCTAAGATAACTGCCTTCATGATATCGACTCTAACAAAAACTAACCGTCAGCTCAAGTCTGACGGTTAGTTTTCCGCCGAAGGCGGATCCGCCTCTGGCGGACAAATTCATGCCTATGGGTTCTTTTTTGCCGCGTTAAGTCTGGCTTGCAATTCTTGAACCGACTTCAACAATGCTTGGATTTGATCAGAAAGACTCTTAGACGCCGCGGTAACGACAGGAGCTGGAGCGGCGGAAGACGGAGCTGGCGTTAGAACAGGAGCGGTAGCCGGTTTAGACTCAAAGATCTCCTTTAATTTGGCTCTGGTCTTTGGACCTAGATTGCCGTTTCCCGGGTCAGTGGCTTTCTTAATTACTCCGTACTTTAATTGGAAGTTTCTTATGGCGTTGCGAGTAAGATTTCCAAAATAGCCAGTCACCTGTCCTTCGGGATAAATTGTTTTATCCTGGGCGAGTAATTGCTGTAGCCGCTTAATGTCGTCTCCTTTTGATCCCAGGCTCAAATCTTTATTGAAGACCGGGGAAACAAGCTGAGCAACAAGTGAAGGCTTAGCGACTGTGGCTGCTGGAACCTGCGCTACAACCGCAGGCGTTGCGGAAACAGCCGGAGTTGCTGGAACGCCAGCTGCCGGGGAAGGAGTTGCGGGAGTTGCCGGCGTAGCTGGAGCGGCTCCTCCGCCACCACCTCCGCCTCCGCCGCCTCCACCACTACTTGTCGTGCAAGTAGTTTCTAAAGGAGTAATGGTCATCGTGCCGGAACCGGAGAATCCCAGTACCGAATTAGATGTGTTGCAGGTAAATTCAGATGTTAACCCAGGATCGCTGCCATAACTGAAATTTCTTTTATCAGCAGAGGTAATACTCAAGGTAGACCCGCCACTAGCCAAAGTAACCGTGACGCTACTCGGATTAACATTCATTGATTCCACGAGACCGCTAGCAACCGTAAATTCCAAATTGGTTCCGGCTACTGACAAAACCAATGTACCGCCGCTTGGTATTTGAACGTCATTGAAAGCCGCCAAAGCCACTGGAATTAAAGAATTCGCGCCTAGGATTATTAACGTTATGAGACTGGTAAATTTAAGTTTCATATTGATGTTTGTACGGGGGAAAGTCGCCTAAGTAAAACTATTTTGCTTAGGCGACTTCGGCCCCGTTTTTAAGGCGCTTTATTAATCTGGGCAGCCAACAACTTTTACAGTAAGGCCAATGCCTTCGTTCTGGGAACCAATAACTTTACCGCCAGCAGCAGCGCTGATGGCGACACATCCATTGCCGTCAGTAGATTTCAATATAATTTGAGATCCGCCAGCGCCTTCCGCGGCAATATAAACCGTGCTGCTAGCAGCACCACTGACGATAAAGTCAGGAGCAAGGGCGCTATTCTCTGGGTTCGCGCCCGGGAAAGTAGTTGTTCCAATCGCTACCCGGTTGGAAGTACCATCAACCAAGAAACCTATCGTGCTTCCTTTGACTATAAATCCGCCGGAAGAAGTAGTGGCTGCGCCAACTCCCAAGCCGCTAGAAAAATAACCGCTACCGGCAACGTTCAATTGAGCACCGACTGTAGGACTTGAAGTTCCTATATTAACAGTGGAAGTAGCAATAACTGACGAAACAGTTGTCGTTCCTGCTACGTTCCAATCGCCCTTAACAACTCCGTATCCTTCGACTCCAAGCATCAAGCCCGGAGAGGTGGTAGCGCCAATACCGAGATTACCACCAAAAGACGAGGTGACCGTAGATGTTGATTTTAGGTAAGAAACCGTCACACCGCCGCCAAACAGCGCGCCGCCATCAACTGAAAACTCGGCTCCCGGAGTGGAAGTTCCAAAGCCCATCGCAATGCTGGTAGAAGTAGCCACAACGTAATCAGCCCAGACACCGCCATCGACTAATGCTAAGCCTTTAACAGCAAGCATCGCGCCCGGAGTAGTGCTGGCAAGACCTAAATTACCGCCGATACTGGATGCGGTTGTGGAAGTCGCCCAGATGTAATCGGCTCTCAAAAATCCGTCAACTAATGCGCCTCCTTTAACGCCCAAAGCCGCGCCCGGCGTAGAGGTACCAATGCCAACGCTAGCCGTATTAATGTAGGTAACGGCCGATGCGATCATTGATATGAACAAAAACGATAAAACGACCGAAAGAGCTATACTAACCAACTGTTTTTTGTGAGATAAAATGTAAGTCATAACTTTACTTTAAATGTTTTTATATAATTATTTTTTAATTTAACGCAAAACGCCATTAAAACCCAAAAGAGAAAAACCTTAACATCGACCGCCTAAGATTTTTCGCTTTTAAAAATTAAAAGCGTAATTAATAATAAGTTTAGAATGCGTATTGAATAACGCAAGGGGGGCTGTGGATAACTTATCTGAAATCGTAATTGGCGATTTCAGAGTTCGAAATGTTGGAAATGATAGAGATGTTAGAAATGTTGGAGGTTCGATGTTCCGAACAAACAAGCGAAGCGGTCCAACACCCAACGTCCAACTTCGTACCTGTTATTTCCCCCGAATCTCTTCCAGAATTTTAACAAAAGGCTTGCTTTGAGGAACAAGCTCCGCTAGTTTCTCGAAGATTATCCGGGCATTGCCGAATTGACTATAACTAATAAACATATTGCCGATTCTTTCCAGCTGTTCTGCGTAAATTCCTAAAGCATTGGGTTCGTTTTTGGCTTCGGCGGCTTTCCAAATTTCCGTAAGTTGGCTAAGTTCCTGTTGAACAATGTCATTTTTTTCTATGGCGATTGCCACTATCGCCCGATTGGTGTGCGCTGCCGGATTCGACGGCTCCAACTTAATAGCTTTTTCCAGTAATTCCAAAGTTTTTTCTACTTCGCCATTCACTAAATAATTGTTGGCTAAAACAAAATAAATTTGCTGCTTGGCGGGGCTTAGTTCCAAAGTAATTTTGAAATGATCTCTTGCTTTCATTAAGAACTGCGCATTGTAAGAAGAAAGCGATTGGTAAAGATCGGCGATGAAAAGATGCATCCGAATATCCGCCGGAAATCTTTCTAAGTATTTCTCCAGTTCGGTAACGGCAAATTGGGCGAATCGCAGCTTAATTTCCGTTGGGACCTCCTTTTGGTCAACTAAACTCTTAGAAACTCTGGCCAGCTGCTCCAACGTTTCCGCGTTGCCGAAAGTATCATAAGCCAGGGTTTTTTGAAAAGATTTCAAAGTGGCGCCAATGGGGTCGGCTTTATCGGTAGTCGCCACCAGCGAGGCAATGATGCCTTTCGCTTGCAGTATTGGCACAACATTCACGAAATAAATCGCTAATATGCTTAAGATCACCGCCGGGATAACACCAACCATTGAATTTTTAACGTCTTTGCCGCCGATCACCGATCGAGTCGGCGCGATATTATTGGAGAATTGGCTAAGGTTGTTAACGTACGCCAACAACCCGAAAAAAAGAATGTAGGTATTAGAATTGTCAAAAACAAAAAGATTCTGAACGAAGTAAGCAATTGGCGCAATTATTAAAACCAGGCCTTCTTTTTTATCAACCAGACCGCCGCGCAAAGCGTCAATAACCGCGACAATAAGAAAAACAAACAACGCTACGTAAGAAATCAGCCCGAGGATGCCGGCGTTTATCAGCCAATCAAAAACGATGTTGTGTGAGCGGTCAAACCACGGCTCTTGGTCATAAAGACCGGAGTCATAGTGTTTCGAAAAAACCCTCAAGTAATTTTCTTGCCCCCAGCCCAGAATAGGCCTTTCCTTGAATCCTTCCCAACTGATACCCCAAATCATAAAACGCGACCGCACGGTTTTATCGTACAAAGACAGGCCGGCAAAGCGGGACAAAACCTGATGATCCCTGACCCATGGCTGATTTTTTATCAAGAGAAATACAAACGGAATGGCAATGATCGCGACCAACGCCGCGGCGGCCCATTTCCGATATTTTCTTTCCGTTTCGTCTTTTCTAAATAGGATTAAATAACCAATCAGGAATAGCGGGAAAGCCGCCAATAAAGCGATAATAACGCCGCGAGTCGCCGTAAAATAAATGATCAGTAAATCAAAAGCAATGACCGCGGAATAAAAAATTTTCTGCCATTTTTTTTGGGAGTTAAAAAGCAAAACAAGCCCCAGCGTTAAAATCAAAAGCAGATAAGCCGCGAGGTAGGTGGGGTTGCCGATGGTGCCGTCAATTCTTTCTTCCCCTCCTTGGATGGCTTCTTTCAGCCCCAGTTTCTGCAAAACTCCGTAAAATCCCACCAAAACTCCTGCTATCAAAAAAAGGTTGAAGAAAACCAGCCAGTCTTTCTTGGCGCGAAAAACGGTTGTCAACATTAAAAAATAAGCCGCCAGATGGAGGATCATCAAATAACCCTCCATTCTTTCGAAGCGTGACCAAAAACTATGATAAGGATCAACTCCAAGTAAATTGGCAACGCCAACAACGGCGACAAAAAAGAGAAGCGTCCACAATATGGAAGTCGCCCGCGGACGGTAGTCCTTATTTAAAATGATTAAGCCGACCCATAAAACTAAAGCAATTTCTATCAAAATGCGAAAACCGAAATTCCGGCCGGTAATGTACGGGAAAAACATCGAGGTTGAAATCCAAAGAGACAGAAACGGAATGACAAACAAGAGGAGTTTAATTCCCCAAGCGTAGTAATTTGTTAAAGTCCTGGCATTCATCTATTGCTGATATTTATTGAGATTTTTTCTTTTTGGAAAGATTGATGTCGCCAATATGTTTACTGACATCCTCTACCGTCAATCCCTGATCGGCCAGCAATTTTTCGTTAAATTTCCAGGCCGCCGTCAGAAGTTCGTGAACATCGTGAAGGCCTTTCTCTTTGGCAAAAGCCATGAAAGCCGCCGTGTCTTTCGGGAAACAATATCCGCCAAAACCGCGATAGCCGCCATGATTCACATCTAAGTGAGAGTCGCCAATCCGATAGTCGGCCGACATGCCCTTGCGTACATTTTCATAATCGGCGCCGATTTTTTCCGAGACTTTGGCTAAGGCATTGGCCCAATTAACTTTTTGAGAAAAATAAACATTGCCCGCGTATTTGATGATTTCCGCTTCGGTGGCGCTAATTCTTGTTTGGTTGTAAGTGTTAGTTCCCCATGGCGACATAAACGGAGCTTTCGGCAAAAGCGACAAAACCAAATGAGCGGCATCCATGCTTTTTTCGGTAAAGCCGACGATTTGGCGGTCAGGCTTGAGAAAATCTTCCCAAGCGCGGCTTTCGCTTAAAAATTCCGGATTGAATAAAAACTTATGATTGGGGTGCAATTTTTGGAACTGCTCGGTAGTGCCCGGAGGAATGGTGGATTTCAAAACAATAATTTTTTCGCCGGTAATTTTTGGCAAAACGGAAGCGACGATGGAGGTGTCGCAAGAACCGTCTTTATTCCGCGGCGTCGGCAAGGCGACAAAAATAACCTCGGCTTGATTAATGTCGCCGGCGCATCTTTTGGGATCAATGTCATAAAGCATCAAATCCACTCCGGCTTTATAACCATTGTGTTCCTCGAAATACCTTTTTAGCGGGGTGCCAACCCAGCCGACACCGACTATTCCTAACTTTGGATGGTACATGATGATTTTTATACTAACTTATTTTTTAAAAAAAATAAACCCCTCCCCCTAAACGGGCGAGCCCATCGGGCTTTAGCCCTAAAACGCGCGGGATTGCGCGTTCGGGCAACATCACTACGCGCTGTCTAGCCAAAATATTGCCACATTCCAACATTCTATAGAATGTTGGAATGTCAAAAAATAAAAGCCCCCGACAAAGATTTGTCGGGGGGCGAATTTCTACTTTTTGCTCATTTCCATCAAAACAGCCGCCATCGTCCTGACCGCCGCGCCCTTCTCCGGCGGGGCCGGATAGAGTTCTTCCTGCCTGCTTCTCATTTCCTTGCCGCCTCCATACAGGAGAACTTGATGGATGACAGAAATAAGATTGTTCGGATTGCCAACCACCCTCAACGCGGCGCCGGATTCGCAAAGATCCCAACTCCTGCTCCCGGTGTCCCCCTCAAGACGGGTAAGCCCGATTTCCGAGAAATATTCTATGACGGGCTTGCGTTGGCAAGCCGCTTCAATACCCACGGTGGAAGCCGACTCGATAACGAAATCGGAGCCCGGAATCATATCGGAAGACGACATATGGTCCTTGGTCATGATACGCACGGGCACTCGCTTGCTGTATTTGGCCAGTTCCCTGTAAGCATCGGCTCCATTGGCGTCCATAGGATGAACCGAGAGGAAAACTTTCCACATCTCGGCCACCGGCTCCGAGCTAAGGGCCTCAATGACTCCTCCCCAACAAAGCATATTGATGGCTAAACTCTTGCCACCCGGACAAAGAACCATGTTTTCCCCTTCTCTAACTTCGAGCCTGCTTCGCGCTTCCTCGCGAGAAAGCTTCGGGGTGAAAAAATCTTCCCACGTCGGATTGCCGGAAACCACCACTAAGGCGGTCGGGAAAATCTTCCTAGCCGCTTCGGCTTCTTTCTCGTTGATGACGAAAACGAAACTTGCTCCTTCGCGCAGATGAGAGAACCACGGATGATTGATCACGCCGAAAGTATCGGCGTAAAAGCCATAAGGCACGCCCAGTTTCGCCGCAGTCTCGGCGGCATAAATTTCGTCAGCCGCTAGTTTTTCTGAAGACGACATTCCCAAAAGCAAAACGTTGACCGCGCTAACCGGATTACTGATGTGTCGGCGATATTCGTCTGCGCCATTTTCCCCAGCATAAAGAAAAACCTCGCAGGATCGAGAGCCAAGCTCACTCGCAAGCAATGTAAACGCCTTCGATGGGGCGGTATCGCGCCCAAGCAGCATCACTTTCACTAGCCACCTCCTTTCACATAAATCTCTGGCGCGTTGTTAGCTAAAATGTTCAGATTCGCGAAGGAGTGAATCCGCAGCTGTAGAAGTCTACTGCCAGGATTCATCTCCAAAGCGAGCTGACATTTTAGCAACAACCCTTCGGGATGCGGCTATTTTACTTCATAACTTCGTTAAGCGGGTTTGGAATATA
>ORMF011551790.1_pt1 | contig 33769 bp, 34 predicted proteins | sample 1779871 | NCBI WGS metagenome assembly ORMF01 (sample SAMEA104232316, study PRJEB22302) | groundwater metagenome | biome: forest; feature: aquifer; material: groundwater | place: USA | collected 2011-08-07 | depth 5.4 m
AACAGAGGTAATAATGTCATATTCACCAGCTGCATCAGGAGTAAAGGAGGCAGTGAATTGACCAGAAGAGGTTGTATAACCAATCCTACACCAGACACATCTGTCATCAAAGTTTGAGTTTTTATCATTTTGGCAATTAAATCCTTTCACATCTTGGGGAACTGATGAAGAATTACAACTGTTCCTTGAAACTCTACCAGGAAAAGCAGAAGTACCTGAACCCAATCTCTTGGCAACGTAAACTGAGGCATTTTTTACATTTTTACCTGAACCAATTGAGGTAGTTGCTGCAAAACCCAGACTTTGTCCTCTGGTTCCAGGTGATCCACCTGATGATTGGGATAAACTAGTAGTAGGCGGGGTGGAGGATTGTTGAGGGTTATTAACTACCCCTCCAGGACAACTGAATCTTATGTGAGGAGGATTCACACTTGATCCTTTTGAGTTAAAAGCATGAACCCAAGCATCATAATTTTCACCTCTTACAACTGTAAATTCTGCTGATTCAGCATTGGTTTCCCAACTTCTTAAATCTTTACAAAAGTCTCCTTTTTCTTCATTGCAGGATTCCCAAGCACCTTTGGTAGTGTTATCCAAACGCACGTTATAACCTCCTCCTGCAACCTTACCCCAAGTCATGCGGGCTTTTGTATCAGACAAACAGGACACAGAAACATTGGTTGGATTGCTAGGGATTGATTGCGGATTATTTGCAGCACTAGAACAAGCATTTGCGCATTCTGTTGGAACAAACCCGGATTGTCTGATAATATCGTTGCGCCATTTTTCAACCATTCTGTCGTAATTTATACAAGAAGTACCCCGCTCTATATCTTTCCATTCATCAGCCCCACCATCTCTTAGAACTGTTTGCAGTCCGCCTTGAAGATTTTGAACTATACACTGAGAACAGGATGATGCACAGGTCCCTGACACATCAAAGCTGGCCTCAACTGCACACCTGATATGGTTGCTGGACTCTCCGCTGGCCACCAATTTATAATGACCTACCTGCTTAGGGGTGTATGCATATACACCTTTGGCTGTTTGACTAAAATTGGGATCAGTCCTGACATTACGAGTTACCCCATCAGGACCTGTCAGGAATATTTCAACTTGGTCTAAACTAAAATTACCCCGGCCTTTATCATTTAAAGCCCCCAAATTAACACTGTTACCCAATGCCACAAATTTATGCTGACCCCAAGGATCAAGGCTGGCTGCAGCACCTGTTTTTCGGTATTCTTCCTGAACTCTGGCCACACATTGACCTTTATTATCTTTTTGTCCCCAAAAAGCATCAAGAAGCTGGCGATAGCTGGTAGAACTTCCATACTCTCCTGTCCAGCCTTGCTCTTCCATATATGCCTTCAAATCAGCATAGCTTTTCCAACCATCCCAAGTACAAATACCAACTTGGGTACTATCATTATTTGAAGTTTCCCTTCCAATATTCATATTTTTTTGGATTGCCTCATTACACCTTCTTAAATCCTCACCGGTTGGACTACTACCGCCGTTGCCAATTGTTGAGGTTGTACTTGTTGTACCACCGGTTCCAGCCCCTGAAGACCCATTTCCCGAAGCATCTTTTAAGCTTTCAAGGTCACCTCTATGTTTATCATTGTAAGCTCTGAATACGTCACAGCGGTCAGAATATGTGTTAATCTCCCTCTTCATCTGGAGATAAGACGTCCAGCCGGCATAAGTACAAGCCTGCATATCATCAGTTGTTTCGGGATCATCACAATTGCCGGCAGTATCTAAGGCATTAGTCCTACCATTTGCCTGATCTTTTCTGGCTTGTTCACATTCAGAAAAAGATACTTTGCCGCTCTCATAAGCTCTGGATTTAAAAATTTGGGGGACTTGAATTAAATTAGTTCCAACTGCTATACCTATAATCAAAAGGATTACTATTAATATAGGTAGGATTGCTCCTGATTGGGAGTTTTTAAGGTAACGGGCAAAATTCATGACTTGTATTCAGTAAAGCAGAAATACCCACAACTTGTCAATTCATAAAAGCAAAAATGGGAAAATTTTAAAAAATCTTTTTCCAAATCCTGCTGATAGGATTTGATCTTTGGGCTTTCGGATTGGGTCTGAGGGGTCTTTCCGGAGCCTCATCAATAAATACACTCATCCCCATCAATGCTTTGTTGCTTGAAATATCCGGAGCAGTTAAATTGCCTTCAGAATCTACTGACATTTGGTCAATTTCTTGTTTCAATACCTCTGTCACCCAATCTTTCCCATTCCATCTATAAAAACCTGCCATTGTTCTATTTAATTCTTCCCTGTCATGACTGCCAAAATTTTCATGTAATACAATTAACAAAGGAGGTATTGGCTGACCATTTAGAGCAGATACTTTATTCATAGTATCTTCAATTGACAATCTTTCAACCGCATCCCAACCATCAAAAGGTGTTCCTAAAATCATTTTTTGGGGTACTAATTGTTCTGCTGCTGCTTCCGCCAATCTACCATTACCTTCAACCCTGGGATGAATTTTTCCAATCATTAATATTACCCAAGCAGCCAACTTTTCCTTTTCTTTTCCTTCTCCATACCTGGGGATCGCAGATTCAATAGATCCCACTTTTTTACCTAGGAGATTTAATAATTCATCAATATTTTGGTGACTGGGAGGTAAATATCCCGCAAAACCTACATCTACATTTCTCCAACCTTCTGAGAATAATCCATCTGCGTCTGTAAATATCCTTCTATCCAAAGCTCTAATATAGCCTGAATAATTACTCCCAGTAACTCTTTCCCTAAATTGACCAATTTCTATGCCTTCTCTCAAAGCCTTTCTATTTATATCACCCTTATTTTCAGCCATAAGTTTTATCTTAAGACTTCAGTAAACCAGATTCCTATGCAACTAGTCAAGAAGAGAGGACTATAGTAAATTATTATATTGACCTATAGTTCAGTCAATGCTAAAATCCATGAATGGCAAGACACGAAGCCGAAGCAAGTGAAACAGGCTATCAGACTAATAAAACTGAACAGGATTTTGTTCCAGGATATGCAGATCTTTTAAAACAACATTTAGCTTCTTTACGAGTAGGTGAAAGATTAACTAATCTTCCAAGATCAGCTGTATCTGCAGTAAAAGATGGTTATTGGATAACAAAAGATATTTTAACTCATTCCGCCTCTGCATTAACAATTGCTCCTTTAATAACAATTGCAGGGGCTGCGGTTGTTATGGCTACGAGCATAAACCAAGAAGACGAAAAATTGCATAAAGCCTTGTCTGCCACCACTACTCGAACTTCAACTGCGACAGTTACTTCCACCGCTGAACCTAGTGTAACTCCTAGACCTACCAGAACCCGAATTTCATACAAACCAACAGCTCCAAGTGAAGATCCGGAACAAGCTTCTGGTGGTAGAAATGGACCTCTCCCAGCCAATGCTACACCATCAATCCAAGAAAGACAGGCAACTGTTGCTGCTCTTGCCGCTGTGTATCCCACATCTACCAGAACTCCTTAATTAACTATTTTTTTCCCCTAAAGGATGATATTTTCGGTGCGACTCTTGGGCAAATTTATCTGAGGCATTAAATTTTAAATTATAGATAGAGGTTTAAAAATGTCCCATTATTTATCCGATTTTTCCGATAAAGGATGATACTTACGATGACTCTCCTGAGCAAAACGATCTGATGCATTTACATACCGGGTCGTAGTATTAAGTGACTCGTGTCCTAGCAGTATTTGAATTGCGGCTGGGCTGGCTCCTTCTTCGGCTAAATAAGTAGCAAATCCATGTCTTAACGAATGAGCACTTGTTGGAAGATTAATCCTAAGCTTTTCTCTGTACCTTTTAATCCTTTCTTGTAGGTAATTTGTAGAGATGCGCCTTTGGGCTTTTGTTATATTCCTACCCTTTGTAGGAACAAATAGTGCCTGCTGTGTATCCTTTCTAAGGGCCAAATATTGATCCAAGCAGTTTTGTGCCCGATCGGTTAAATAAACAAACCTTTGTTTGCGCCCTTTACCGGTTACAAAAATCCTGCCACTGCCATCCATATCTCTCTTATTAAGATTTAATAGCTCTGAGATACGCATTCCTGTAGCAAATAAAACCTCAAGCATTGCTCTGTTTCTAGCGGCTATTACAGGATCTTTTTCCAAAGTAGATGGAGATTCAATAAGAGCAATCAGTTCGTTAAGCTCAGCTACATTTGCATGAGGTCTTTCTCTCTTTACCATTTTAAATTGATCAGGCACAATAGGACATTCATATTCTTGGTCAATCAAAAAAAGGATATATGCCCTAACAGCCGAAAGACATCGATTTACACTAGCCGAGGATAAACGAATAGTAGTTTCGTGGTGCATGGTAGCTGTTTGCCGGGTATCTGAGACAAGGTAGGCTTTAAATTCAAATATTAATCTTTTATTCATATCTTTTATGTAGATGTTTCTGGACTTTAGAAAGTTATCAAAGTGGAGAAGATCTTTTTTATAGTTATAGATTGTCTCGGGGGAGTAATTGTTGGTTTCTAGGAAGAGAAAGAAGTCATCAATCAAATCTAAATTAGTATAATGTGTAGACGAAGTTTCATTTTTTTTATTTTGAGCCTGAGGCGAGCGTGAATCCATTATGAGTATAAGGTTGATTATACTCATAATACCAAGCCTGGATAGACTTGTCAAGGGCGTTTTTGAGGCCATTAAAGGTCGCTTGTCCTAACCAAAAAGCACCATTAATTATTCTTCGAAACGTAGTTGAGAAGTTCTCGCAAATCGCTCGAACAATAATTATCTACTGTGACAAGCCGACTATAACCATCATTATTAAGCAGATTAACCCATTTATGCCTATCTAGATACGAAGCCCTACAAGGGCCTAAAAACGGCTTTTCAGGGGACAAGAGCACTAACTGACCATCTAAGGTTTAGGTTGTCACAAAAACCTAATCTACAAATAGATATATTTAAATTAGTGCCAAATAATTAACCCGTTTTTCGACAGGGAAAAACCCATTTTAAATTCATTTTATTTTCCTTTAAATCCCTTACTATTTCACCTATTATTTGCTGTCATCTAGTCCCAAGGCCACTTCTCCGGATATGCCAAATTTACATATTGTGCGACATCAAAAGGGAATTTTGAGTACTATATCAAAAGGAGAAGAGGTATCCAGGCTGAACTTACGCATAAATGTACATTCATTCGCTTATAAAGAACATACTCCATATAACTACTAGGGAGCCTCTCTCCTCCGAGGACAGGCACATGCCTTCGGGTATTATTAGCAGTATAATGTAAGAGCCGCCAACTTTAGGCACAAAAGACCCCATAGTTTTCCACATCCGTGCCTAACTACTATATCATACTATATCATTTACTCTTTTCACGATTTCCCGCATTTCTTTTCACAACACCCTATAGTTTCACTCCTCTACTTCTCCACTTTGTAACTTTGAACTTTGAACTTTGAATTTAATTATCCTGTCCAGGAGGTGGTTAAGAAACTTACTATCAAAATTAGGGCCCCTATTCCCCAATACTCCCACACTACCCTCTTACTCACCTTTCCCCTTAAATATTGAGTTGTTAAGCCTAATAATACGTACATTGATGAAGACAAAGCTAAAGACCAGATGGTGGTAGGCATAGGCCAAAATGAGAAACTTAAGGCCAGTTCTGCCAAAACCAGGCTCAAAACGAGGCTCTGGATAAATATGGCTGGCGAAACTTTATCATCCATATTAATAGTCCAAAATGATTGTAAAACCAAGGGGAAACAAATTAAAAACACCACTACCCCATTCCATAAAAATAATAAGTTAAAAGCATAAATTACATTAAATATAAAAAAAGCTGACAAAAGCGTAAACAAAAAACTGGCTGTTGAGGCTGCCCTGTATAAAGGAATGGTTCTAATTGCAGCCACATTAAAAACATTTTGGGCCAAAAGCAAAAGGTAAAACATCAATCCAAATGCAAAGGCCACAGGCAGCCTGGTTAACCATCTAATTGGAAGCAGAAAATAGAAACTTGAGACAGCAGCTGTGAAAAAAACAGGCAGAATAAGTAAAACAGCGGCTTTGGTTAAATTTAAGCCTTCCCAAAGAGACCAAAGGGAGAGCACCAAAGACAAAACAGACAACCCAGCAATAAATTTAAACCTTAAATTAAAATCAACCAGTTGAGTTGATAACAACCCTATTGTCAGCAAAACCGAAGTTATAACTATCTTCTGACGTTTGGTAAGATTTATATTCATAATTCTATGGTAACTTCTCGCTCATCGCTCGAAGAGTATTATTATTCGAGTCGTACGAGAACATACCTTAAAGTTTGTTAATTAACTCCTTTGCTATATCAAAATTTGCATACACTTTTTGTACATCATCCATCTCCTCTATCCTATTTGCAAAGTCCAAAACTTTTTTGGCCGCATCAATATCTGATATTTCCACAGTAATATTTGGTCTGGAGACCAATTCTTTGCTCTCAATTGTATAGCCTGATTGGGTAATTTTATTACTCACTTCTGCTAACTTTGAACCTTCTGTATATACCAAGTACTTACTGCTATCGTAATCCTCTACATCCTCTGCCCCTAAATCTATCAGTTCCAGCATTTCCTCATCTGCTATTCCCCCTTTGCTTGCAACTCTAATCTCCCCTTTGCTGTCAAACATATAGGAAACACTCCCCTGTCCTGCCAAGGATCCACCAGATCTTTCAAAAATGTTTTTCATTTCCTGCAAGGTCCGGAGTTTATTATCTGTTGCCACCTCTATTAAAAAAGCGGTTTTTAAAGGCCCATATCCTTCATATAAAACTTCCTCAATTGTTTGTCCTGGAAGTTTACCCATTCCTCTATCTATTGCCCTTTGGACGTTTTCTTTGGGCATATTAACTGATTTTGCCTCTTCCATAACCATACGTAAACGCGGGTTATCATCAGGATTGCCTGAACCTCCAGCTTTAGCTGCAACTGCAATAGCCATGGCTACTTTTGTGAAGGTTTGTCCCCTTTTAATATCAGCTACCCCTTTTGCTCTTTTAATTGTCGACCACTTACTATGCCCACTCATAAGGGTTTAGTTTAAGCGTTTTTTAGTTCAGTTTCAAGAGAATACTGTTTAACCTCTAAGCTCATCACGGCTATATCCCAAAGCCCTCAAGTGAACAAAGGCTGGAAAGATTAATCTACTGGCTCTAATCATCGGAGCACACTTGAAATATTCTTTCTCGTAAATTTGCCCTACCAAATCAACAGGTATTTTATTGTAGGCTATAACTGCATCTACGGTTTCTAAAAATTCTCTGCCTGTCTGACTAAGAGCTAAGGGACTATGCCAATCTTCTGGGGTACTACCTTTGGGAGCAGTTCCTGTAGCAATATGACGCTCACACCATTCTCGAAGATTCATATCTATCGCTCCAGACACGGTAAATACTAGTTTCTTATAAGTTCCATAATCTTTATTTGGCCTTGGAAAGAAACTATGAAAATTATTCATAACGCCACTATAAAAAGTGGCTAATTTAAATCTGTGGAAAGTACCGTAATATCGCCTATTCATTGAATACATTTCATAATATCTTTGTTTTAACTCTTCTTCATTAGGTGATTCTTCAACTATAATTGATCTTCTTGTTTCTCTTATTACTCTTCTTGGAACGTAAATTTCCATCCTAAAATTATACTAAAAATTGTGTCTTTATTCAACTATAGGATATCTTACTGACTTGATAATTCTACCCGAGTTAACTAACAAAATACGAACCATTGACAACTACCTACAGTTATCACTATACTTTCTCACTTAGATGGACCTTTCGGTAAACTCAAGGTCTATGCTGAGTAAAACCGAAGTATGGACCCAAACCCCAACGCCCAAACCCTTGCCTACCAAGCTATAGATGCTGCCTTAGATTGTAGGTGGGATGAAGCTCTTAAATTAAACAAAAAGATCATCAAAGATGATCCTAAAAATGTTGATGCTCTAAACCGCCAAGCCAGGGTGTATATGGAGATGGGAAGGATGTCTTTGGCTAAGAAACACTATTCCGAAGTTGTAAAAATAGATCCTTACAACCCTATTGCTTTAAAAAACCTAAAAATTATTAAGTCATTTAAACCAAGCGCCAGTAATGGTGCTCCCATAACCACCACAGCCAAACTCTCTGCTTCCCTATTTTTACAAGAACCCGGAAAAACCAAAATTGTGAATTTGTTAAAGGTTGCAGAGCCTCAAAAACTATCAAAAACATTCTGCGGTATGCCTGTTACTATGACTGTAAAAAATAGAAAAATTATCATTGTAGATACTGAAGATGATTATTTAGGAGTTATGCCTGATGATATAAACCATCATTTATTAAGATTACTCAGGGGTGGGAATAAATACGAACTATTTATTAAGTCCATCAAGGTAAATGGTTTGGCAGTACTTATTAAAGAAACCTACAGAAGCAAAAGATTTAAAAACCAACCTTCATTTTTGGAAAATACTGATGCCACTTTGAAAATAAGTGAGATTTTTACCTCTTTGGATAACCGAGATGAATCTGATGAAGAAGTAGAAGAAACTGAAGACACCCAGGTTGTTTAAATTAGGATCAATTGTAAAATCTTCTCTGAGTGCATAGCTTGATTTTTATTATCTTTTCTAACACTTCTGTTTTGATAAAATTCCAAAAGTTGGGCATTTGAGAAAGCTTTGGGCAGTTTTTGCATGCCTTCCAAATTTTGTAGATTATGACTCAAATTGTGCCTATTCGTAGAGTCAGCTGTCACAACAATGGCAGTAATTTGAGGTTTAAAGGAGTGCGAGAGAATAACCTGCCACCAAAATTGTTCATTTTCCGGAAAATGGGCAAGATTTGCAAAAACTTTATTTTGTAAGACAGCATCTTTTTTAACCACCACTTCCCAAGCAGAAATAAATTCCGGGGAAACGTTTGTATAATTCTCAAGCTCTAAAAGGTCCAAAGAACTTACATGATTTAAAAGTAAACTTCTTGGCCCAAATACTACCATTGCACTCTTTGACCCTTTAAAAAGCCTTTCAAAACTGATAATTGCTTTTGATTCTAAAAGCTCGTTACGGATGGAATCTAAAAGTGTCGGGGTTAACCCTTGAGTATGACGGATTAAAAATAAACTATATTCTTTTTCATCTGAAGGGATTTCAGAAAAATCCCGCATTGATTGGGCTGCCAATATAAACGAGATTCCTAAAACCAAACCAAAAAGTACAACCCATAAAATCATAGACTATCAAAATAGTCTTCACCCAAAAACAAATTAATTTGAGCCCTGGATGAGACTAAATCCTTACTTTCTTTGAGATCAATTATATCATTAGCCTCAAAGATTTGCTTAAGTCTATCCAAAGTCTTTGACTTCTCCCCCACAATTAGGGTTTTTTTAAATTCATTTTGCCCATTTGAGGTAATGATTACATCTCCCCCAATATTGGTAATTAACCTGGCTGCTTTTTGGGCCAACCCAGGATGAGAGGTAGAATTAAAAATGGCAATTGTTTTATTTTCACTTTTTAAAACCGCATCTGTTAAGGAGATTATCGAGTCGAGCTTGACTGTATCGGCAATTAAAACCTCTGTTCCATCTGGCAGATAATTTTTTGTTAGCAGATCAGGAGTGTCCAAAAGATTAACTTGTTTAACTTTGTCAAAACGAACACCAGATAACCCCATACTTAATTTTATAAGTTCAAATGGAGTTAAATTAGTTTTCAAAAATGGCATGGCGTTTGTAATTGAAAGCGGAGATTTTCTAATTTCGGAAATTATTTGAGCAACTTCTTTTTGGGAATATTTACCTGAAAAATTTAAAACCCCGTCAATTGGTAAGCCAAAAAGGCTTTCCATTGTACCTTTCAAAAGCACTCCTCCCATATTTTTCTGAGACTCCCCAAAATCATAAATTGAACTAAGTTGCCATTTGCCAAAACCACTGCTTACCTCAAGGTAAGTATTTTCAGGGATATCATAAATTACAGCTTTCTGTTCACTTGGGTCAAATGAAAGCAACGAAATATTCTTGGCTTTAATTACGACATTAATATTAAATTTTCCGTTCCAAAGAACTGTTTTTTTTACCGTAATCGGTTCTTTCCAGGGACTAAATAACATATGGGTAAACTTAACTGCTTGGGATAAAAGAAAAAGCAAAAGTATTATGCCAAAAACAATCAAACCTAATTTTGTTTTTTTGCTGGTTTGTCTTCTTGATTGAAGATCTTTCCAACCATTATCTGCTTTCTTCCTACGGGATTTTTTAATGTGAGATTTATTGGGCATATTATCAGTGTACCCAAAAGCCTCTTGACCATGCAATAGCGTAAAGGTTAAAATTACCTATAAAGGAGGTGATATATTTATGGGACCAAATGATACAACAACAGATCCACAAGCAGATCCTAATGCTCCAGTAGTAGAGACTCCAGCAGCAGAAGAAGCTCCAACAGAAGCACCTGCTGGTGGTGAAGCTCCAGTAGTAGAGACTCCAGCAGAAGAAGAGGCTCCAACAGAAGCACCTGCAGGAGACAATTCACCTGGTGCAGTATAAGAAGATTTCTGATGCATCAGGAATTTGATAAGGCTGAGGGAGGTAAAACTTTCTCAGCTTTATTCTTTTAACCAAACTCTTTTTAACTGCTTAAATTTACTAAGCTCAATCGATTCCCTCATCTTTTTCATTAAATTCAAAATAAAATAAACATTGTGATAAGTACTCAGCGAGTGATACAAAATTTCATCTGCCATATAAAGATGGCGCAGGTAAGCTCGGGAAAAATTTTGACAAGTTGAACATTTGCATCCAGGATTTAGAGGCTTTTTATCATTTTTAAATTTGGAAGATCTGATATTTAATGTGAAGTGATTTGAGGAGCTACCTCCATTATCATAGGAAATATAGATTGAGCCGTTTCTGGCACGTCTGGTCGGCGCTACACAGTCAAATAAATCAACCCCCCGCTCCACCCCGTTAAATAAATCTTCCACCTCACCTATCCCCAGCAAATGCACAACCTTTTGTCTTGAAACATTCCCTAACACCCAATCAACCATTTGATACATTTCTTTCCTTTGTCCATAAATCCCCCCGATTGAAATTGCCTCAAAATTCTTATCAGTAAATTTGGCAGATTTAATCCTTAAATCTTTATATAAAGCACCGTGTACCACTCCATACATTAATTGCTTGCTGCCTAATTTTTTTTGGGCTACAAGTGAATCTATACCCCACTTTTCGGTTAAATCCAAAGACTTTTGGATATCAGTCTTACTCATCAATATGGATTCATGGTCATCAAAAGCCACAATTAAATCAACTCCTAATTGGTGTTGGATTTTTATTGACTCATTTGGTCCTAAAAAGAATTTGGTTCCATCTAAATGGGATTGAAAGGTTACTCCTTCCTCCGTTATTTTATTTAATCTGGGCTTATTCTCCCTTTCCCTTTTACGCTGGGCCCCCGAAGGGGAATTTTCACCCTTTCTCCACACTTTACTCTCTCCTGATTCCAAACCTACTCCTAAAGAAAAAACCTGAAATCCACCAGAATCAGTCATTAAAGGCCCACTCCATCCCATAAATTTGTGCAGTCCGCCAAATTTTTCAATTAAATCAGCCCCTGGTCTGAGCATTAAATGATAAGTATTAGCTAAAATTATGTCCGCACCAATTTCGGTTAAATCTTTTGGGGATAATGCTTTAACAGTACCTTGGGTACCCACTGGAACAAAATTGGGGGTTTTAATTACTCCATGAAGAGTCTCTAGCTCACCTATCCTAGCTTTTCCGTCTTTATGTATAACCTTAAACTGCATTGAGGTATTTTACAACTAAATCAGTCGCCTGCAAGGGTTTTTTTAGAAAGTCTTTCCAATTCAATCTTGCTTCTACCTTTGAAGAATTCTCCATTTAACAAATGATCCTTTAGCTTATCTACCAAATAATCCCCTGCCAAGATTTCTGGAATAATCACAAAATCTGCCCCTGCTTTGTATAAATCTTCGGCATCATCAATTGATGTAGCCCTAATAATCACCGGAATATTAACACGCCTTGATTTTAATTCCTCAAGAAGCAGTTTATTATCATCAGGGTTGGCTGCTGTTGAAATAATCATCCTGGCGTTTGGTAGATTTAACCCATCCAAAACTTCAGGATCTCCCATATCTCCATAAACAACAGGTATTTTTTCATTAATTAGGGCCTGCACTTGAGCAGGGTTAAAATCCAATATTATTTGGGGAATTTTTTCCCTTTTTAAAAGCTTCACAATCTCTCCACCAACTTTGCGCGCCCCAATTACTATTACATGCCCTGTCATTTCTTCAGCTTTGTTTCCATCTTCTGAGAGATGTTTATAGTTTTTACGTTCAAAAAAGCCCAAAAACCCATTTAATTTTTTATACAGCTTATTGGAGTGAGTTACCATAACTGAAGCAAAAATCATGGATAAAACTGTTGATAGAGCAATTACTGTTAAGGCTGATTGAGATACAGCCCCTAATTTAAAACCCACCAAAAGCAAAATTAGGGAAAATTCACTAATGTGAGTCAAACTGATGGCTGTTTGAAACATAGTGTGTTTTCTAAATCCAAAAATTCCCAGAATCAGCAGAAAAATTGTTGGCTTTATCAGCAAAGTATAGGTTGTGAAAATCAGTATCAGCGGATAAACCGTACTAATTTGAGAAAAATTTACTTGAGTACCCAAGTAAACAAAAAATAGGGTCACAAAAAACTCCCTTAAAGGCTTAACTCTTCCTTGAATTTGAAAATGGAATGGAGAGTTTGCCAAGGCAACCCCTGCCAAAAAGGCTCCTATTACCACAGAAAAGCCTAAAAATATAGCAAACGAAATATAAATAAAACACCAAGCCAAAGCTGTTATAAACAGTAGTTCTTTTTGTTTTGAAACAGCATTAAAAAGTTTGGGTAAAATAAAGCGGCTCAAGATTGGAACCATCCCAAAAATCAAAACTGCTTTTAAAACCACAGTTAAGATTGGAAAGGCTTGCTGATACCCAAGCCCCAAAACTGAACTTGAAACAGTTAAAACAACGAGTAGAGCAATTGCCAGCAAATCCTCCAAAATTAAAATTCCCACAGCCAATTTGCCGTACAAAGCCCCTATATCATGCTTATCAATCAACAATTTGATTACTAAAATTGTGGAAGAAAAAGCCAAGCCCATACCCAAATACCAAGATTCAGCCACCCCAAAACCCAACAACCTAGCAATTGATGAACCGGTAATTGTAGTAATAAAAATTTGTAACGTACCGGCAATCAAAACTGGTCTACCCAAGCTTTTAATTTCCCTTAAATCAAGCTCCATCCCAACCAAAAACAAAACAAAGGCAATCCCTATTTCAGGCAAAAAATGTAAAACTTCCGAAGCTCTTGGATCAAAAATGGCAGTTGAGGCAATGGTAAGTCCCCCAACAAGGTAGGCAATCAAAAGCGGTAGCTTAAATTTATAGGCAATTAAGCCCAAAGCTGAGGACAAAGTCAAAATAATTGCCAGCTGTATGAAAATATTATCCATAAAATTTAGGCCAGTTTACCTAAAGCCTCTTTCAAATCCTCAGGAATTTGGCTTTCAAGTTCCATCCATTCATTTGTTTTTGGATGAAAAAACCCGATCTTTTTGGCGTGTAGAAACATCCTGCTACACCATCTTTTATCCAACCTAAAGATCTTTCTCCCAACATACTTTTCATCTGAAATAATCGGATGATTGATGTATTTTAAATGTACCCTAATTTGGTGAGTCCGTCCAGTTTGCGGCTTACACAAAAGTAGAGTGAACAGCTCGTAGTTCATAGCTTTTAGCTTACGCATCTGAATTTTATTAAAACCAATAAATATTTTTTCCATTAACTCCGAACTCATAACTAATGACTGAATTGGTTCGTATTCTGTCACAGCTTCCTTCCCGCCCTCCAAAACAATGAATTTCTCGCGGTTTCCGGGATTTCTGCCAATATCCCCCTCAACTACACCTTTTTGCTCTACTTTCCCATGAACCAAGGCTAAATATTCTTTTTTAGTTTTTCTTTCCTTAAATTGAGATTGCAAATTTTCCAAAGCTTCTTGGGTTTTTCCAACCAATATTATCCCTGAGGTGTCTTTGTCCAAACGGTGCACAATCCCCCCTCTGAAAAGCTTAATATTAAAATCCCGAATTAAAATATCCGCTAAAGTTTCCTCTTTTACAGTATCTGCCGGATCAACTACCAAATTAGGGGGTTTGTTTAATACTAGGAGATCATCATCCTGATATATAACCTCAATATTAAACATTAGGAATCTTTGTAAGCAAATTTTTAATTTCAGAAAGTACTTGGTCGGGGTTTAGGGCTGACTTGATTAAAAAACCATGGGCCCCTAAATCAAAACACTGTTTGATTATCGAGTCCTGGCCTAAATTGGTTAAAATTACAATTGCTCCGTTTGCAACTTTAGGCGGAGAGGTTTTTGCATCTTTTAAAATCTGCAAACCGTCTTTTTTAGGCAGCATGATATCCAAAAGTATTAGTTTATAACCTCCGGAAAGTATTTTCTGTAAGCCTATTTCACCATCTGCAGCAACATCCACAGTATAGCCTTCCATTTGCAAAAGCTCTTGATAAAATTCTCTTAAAAATTGGTCATCTTCAACAATTAGAATTTCTTTTTTGAGACTTTCCATAACTTGATTAAGTATATCAGATCGCCACCGGTTCCAACGGTTTTGGTTCACCCATTGACCTTACAGTAAAATCTTTTGCGCGACTTACTATTTCTTTGCTTGCAATCGGTAAAGAGAAAGAAAAAGTAGACCCCTTACCTAATCCTTCAGAAGCTGCCCAAAGCTTTCCATGCATAAGCTGCACCAAATTTTTGGATATGTATAAACCCAAACCAGTACCTCCTGAAGAAGCTGAGGCAACATAGGAATTATCCAATCTGCCGAATTTTTGGAAAAGTCTACCCAAATCATCTTTTGAGATCCCTACACCTGTATCTTTTACTGAAACTTCAACAGTTTTGCCATCTGTGAAAAAATCAATTAAAATCTTACCTCCGTCTGGGGTAAATTTTAAGGAATTCCCCACCAAATTTAAAAATACCTGTCTTAGTTTTTCAGGATCTGCAAAAACCTTGGGAACTTTTTTCTCCAAAATTACAAATTGGATTGTTTTTTCCTGAGATTTGGAATAATAAACCTCATCAATGATATCCTTGGTTAAAGACAACAAATCAACAATCTCAGGCATTATCTCAATCTTGCCTGATTCAATCCTTGAAACATTCAACATATCATTAACCAAATTAATCAATCTTTCGGTTGATATCAACACTCTCACCAAATATTTTTGCATTTTATCTGATAAAGGCACATCTGCTTTGTGTAAAGCCATCCAGGCATAAGAACGGATAGCTGTCATAGGAGTCCTTAATTCATGTGAGGCAACAGATACAAAGTCGTTTTTCAGTTTATCCAACTCCTCAAGCTGACTATTTGCTTGCTTTAGTTCTTTTGTTGCCTCATCTACCTCTTCACGCAAGGTTATATTAAATCTTTGAATTTCCTGATAGGATTTGGCATTTTGGAAAGCTACAGACGCTTCATAGGCCATGGTAGTTAAGAAGTTAATATCTTGGACAGTGTAAGGGTCCAAAGATGCTTTATCACCAAGCACTACCAAACCAATAATTTTATTGCTGCTCAAAAGCGGGATAATTAAAGACAATTTCTCTTTGCCCATTATTTCTGCCAACTGCTTCAAGCTATTCTCCTCAAATCCAACTGTGACCCCTTCTGAGGCTATTTTTCTAAGTTCTTCCAAATCCAGTACTTTCGGTCCACGGGTTAAATAAACAGTTGTAAAACTGTTAAATAATAACTCTATATTATCTTTTGTTTGATCAAAACCTAAACTTTTTTGCAGAACATATTCCTTTTTTTCCTGGTCATAAAGCAAAATGGCGATTTTTTTTAATCTGAAAATATCTGCCAAGGTTTCACAAAGAGTTTCTATTAACTTTTGCAGTTCCAAATTTGCGGATAAACGCAGACTTAATTCACTAAGTGCATTTTGATAATCATAAACAGATAAACGCAAATACCTGGCAATTGCTGCTGAAACAAACGCCAATCTTTCATACAAAATTACCAATGTAACTGAAATACCCAAAATAACCGGAATTACTTCATATTTAATCCCTTGACCACTAAAAACCCAATAACCTACAGCCCCAACCAAAATGACTATTGAAATAAGAGATGAATTGATCAAAAAGATTACCAGTTCATGAAGAGCAACTCTGATATCAAGCAACCTATGTTTACCTATTGCATAAGCTGTAGAACCTACAAAAAACAATGAAAAGACAGCACTTAAAGAAAAGTAGGCTGAAGTATGAAAAAATACAGGCAAAATAGCATCAAGTACAACTGCACCCGCAATATAAATACCCAACCCTAAAAACATGTAAAGCAGTTGAAACTTAAATTTACCTATAGCTTTTAGGTATTTTCTAATCATTTTGTATTGAAAGAACCCACTGGTGAAAAAGATCCAAACAATAACTACATATATATAATTAGAACCGAGAATTGCTTCAGGTCCTGTGGGAGTCATTTCTACTGCTTTAACAAATTTATCGGTAAAAAGTAACCAATAGGCAGCAGGTATATTAAGTAAAAAATAAGTTATTAAAACCCATTTATTAGGTTTATCACCATAAGGGAAAGAATAGGCAAAATTAACCATTGCCGCAATCATAAAAATCACCACAAAGTAAACAGCCTTAATCCAAAAAACACTTGGATACAAAAAAGGGCTGTTATAAGGGATAAATAGAAAAGCCCAAACACCCATGATAAATGCCAGAAGGGCAAAAGAAATATTAGATAAAGAACGGCTGTTTTTGTTGTAGGTAAGGTATGCCAAGAATAGGTTTAGCGCTCCAGCAATACCTATCAGGATATTTATCATATCTTCTACTGTACCAAAGAAAAGGGATTATTTATAGGCGGCGATAACAACTGAAAAAGGCTGATCAAAGCTGGGATGGGTTAACTCTCTCACCCTTTCAACTTTGCCAAATCCCACTTCTTTTAACATACCCATTTGTTCAGTTACAGTTGCAGGATACATTGCACCAGACTTTCTTCCTTCATCAAATAAATCAGCGACTGGCCGCATTTTTGCAAATTCAGCAACCCCTTCTGCATTTCCTTGTTGCATTTCCCAACCAACAAATCTCTTTAACATTTCATTATAAGTTACACCCTCTTCAAGATTATTAGTTAAAAATACACCTTTAGGACCTAAGACTCTTGCTTGCTCTCCATACATAACTTTTTGTCCTTCTTTAGATAAGTATGGAGTTACCCAGTGAGCCAGAGACAAAGTAGCTACTTCATCTGGAATAGAAGACAATGGACGGGTTAAATCTGCCTGCAAATATGCAGCTCTTCCTGCAAATTCAGCAAGATTTTCTCTTGATTGCCTTAACCATTCTTCCTCTACATCAAATCCCATTACCCGAACTCTTTTAGATTTTTCCAGAACCATCCTAGAGCTGGTACCAGGACCTGTACCCAGATCAAAAACTGTACCATCCCTATCTTCCAAAAATTCACCAACAACTTCGGCAAAAGCTCCCCAGACTCTATCTTTTGTTGAGGGAATTGAATTTACCAACCAGGCTTCATAATTAAATTTTTGAGCATATTGTTTCCATGCACCTTTTAAGGGATTATCTATCTTCTCACCTTGAGACTGCAAAAAAATTGGTGCAACCACACCTCTTTGATCCCCTACCTTAATTACTTCTGTGGGAACAAAATATCTATCCAAAGTATCTGGATTACCTGACATAAATTGATAGTAAGCAACTAAAACTAAAATTGCAAGGGTTTATCTATTTTGAAGTTTTTTTAGAGCAGGAAAGGCAATATTGAGCTGTGGGCATAGCTAAGAGCCTACCCATTTCAATCTGCTTGCCGCATTTTTCACATTTACCATAAGTACCTTTGCCTATTTTTTGCAAAGCTGTTTTTATTGAGGTATTTGCCTTTTTAAGTTGTTCTTCCAAAGCCATGGTTCTGGTGTGGGAGTCTGCAATATATGAATCAGTGCCTGGTTCCGAGCTTTCTGCCAAGCTTTCCGCTTTTGCAGGATCTTCTGCCTCCACCTCTTTTAGGCTTTTTTCTACCTCTTTTTGCTGACGTTGCAGTACAGTTTTAATATAATTTATGGTTTTTTTAGGAAAATCTAACATTTCGCCTCCGTAGAGTCTTCTTCAAATTCCTTATCTTCCAAAGAACAGAAGTTTTTCTATTATAACAGTATTTTTTGAATCTTCCAAAGAGCTGTTTTCTGACATTTCCATCTGTGATTAAACTACTTGAAAACACTCCTGCAGCTTTTAAATCATTAATTGGACTTCTTTTGGTTACTTTGTAAAGCATGGTTACTCCAAGCACAAATAACACAATTGAGAGGAATGATCCTTCATCGTGAGTTTGCCTTAAAGGCTCAAGTAAGAATTTGACTACTCCTACATACATTAAGGAAATACTAAGTATCTTTCCCCTGGTATGAAAGTGAATTGCAGTTGACCAAACACGCCAGGTAATAAAACCTAACAATATTGCCTCAAGGAGTTGAACAGGGAATCTTTTTCCCACCATCCCTATCATACTTACAGCCAGAAACATTTTGCTTGGGATACCAACATTACATCCCCCAAAAAAACAACCCAAGCTTGCAAAAATTAAGCCTCCTAAAAACCCTACTGAGGCAATATCTCCAATTTTTAAAAAATCCAACTTTTTTATTCTGGCAAGAAAAAATAGGGTTAACCATCCACCTAAAACAGCTCCCCAAAAAGAAAAACCAGGTACCTTATTGATCAGAAAAATCTTAAAAACTCCTGAAAAAAGTTCTGGATGTTGTATGGCAAAATATATCCTGGCCCCTAAAAACCCTCCTAAAAAAGTAAGTAAAGTTAAATCCAAAATCTTTTCCTCATCCAAATCCCAAGCCCTGCTTAAACGCCAGATTAAAAAAATTCCAAACAAAAAACCGACAGTTAAAAGTATGCCGTATGTAGATACTGGAAGAGTTCCTATGGAAAAAAGCACCGGAAACATGACAACTAGCCTATCATATAACTCTTTTTGATTCAAATTGAGCTTTCGATTACACTCAGGATCAATAATGAGCACAAAGTCGAATTTATTGACAACCTAGTGTATACTGGTTTGTAGTCTTATGACAGCAACTGCACATGCATTAATCGGAGGAGCAATTGCCGCATCAACCCCAAATAACCCTACTCTAGGTATAACCTTAGCAGCCCTATCTCACCCCATCTTAGACTTTATCCCTCATTGGGATTTTGGTTTGGGTTGGAGAAAGAAAACCAAGATATTACTCTTTTTACAAGCCATGGCTGATTTAATATTTGGAGTTGTTGTAACTTTTTTGTTTTTTGGCAAGGCTACAAACCCCTTATACTTACTTATTTGTATTTTTATGTCACTTTCTTGGGATATTATGCAGGCTCCTTATTGGCTGCTTGGTTGGAAATTCTTCCCTTTTTCCACTTTTTACAAAGTTCAGCATGAAATTAATAAAAAAGCCAGATTACCTTGGGGAATTTTAACTCAGGCAGTAACAGTAACAGGCGTAGTTTTAGCCTTAAGAACCATTCATTAAGCTTTTTAAGTATTCATTAAAAGCTTCACCCAATTCAGGATGTTTTCTAGCCAAATCCACAACAGTTTTCATATATTCTAATTTGTTTCCAGTGTCATAATATTTACCATTTTCCACAACCACTGCATACAAAGGCACTCCTTGGTCTTTTAGATAGTTTATTCCGTCTGTGAGCCAGATCTCTCCACCTTGACCAGGCTGAATAGTTTTTAAAGCTTTAAATATTTCTGGGGGCAAGATATATGCTCCATGAGTAGCTATATTTGAAGGAGCCTCATCAGGGTTTGGTTTTTCAACAATTTTTTTAATTTTATAGACATTTCCTTCAACTTTTTCTAAATCAGCAATACCATATCTTTTTAAGTCTTCCTTTTTTTCTATTTTAACCCCTGAAATAACCATGCCTCCATATTTTTCATGCACATCTATCATTTGCTTAAGCCTTGGTGGTTCTGCCAAGATAAATTCATCACCCCAAATTACAGCAAAAGGTTCATCCTCTATAACTGATTCACCTGATAAAACAGGGGTACCGTTTCCATAAGGACCTTTTTGGCGGACATAGATAAAGTTGGCCATGGCGGAAATATGTTTGATTTGTTCCAAAAGCGCATCTTTGTTGCCACTTACTAAATTTTGAACCAAATCTTCATTTGGTTCATCAAAATGATCTTCGATAGCTCTTTTGTTTGCACCTGTTACGAGAATTATATTTTGGATTCCGGAATTAACAACTTCCTCAACTACATATTGGATAACTGGTTTGTCTACAATAGGCAGCATTTCCTTAGGCATTGCCTTGGTTTGGGGGAGGAAACGGGTACCAAATCCAGCTGCAGGTATTAAAGCTTTAGTTATCTTTTTTCCCATAATTTTAAGGGTATAGAGATTAGGGTATAGGGTTTAGAAAGAAAAATCAACTATACCCTAGACCCTAAACCCTATTTTACTCTCTCAACATACTGGCCATTTCTAGTATCAATTTTGACTTTTTCACCCTCATCCATAAACATGGGAACCCTGACCACCAATCCATTATCCAAAGTTGCTTCCTTGAAAACATTGGAAACAGTGTTGCCTTTTTCTCCAGGACCTGTTTCAGCGATTGTATAAACTAAACTTAAAGGTAATTCTATTGCCAAAGCTTCCTCTTCAGAAACAATTAATATGACGTCCAATCCATCTTTTAGATATTTTGCACTCTCACCTAAAACATTCTCAGGGATTGTGAATTGTTCAAAAGACACAGGATCCATAAAATTATAAATATCCCCATCTTTGTATAAATATTGGGCTTTTTTCTTTAAAACTGAGGCTTCATCAACTCTTGCACCAGTTATGAAGGATTTTTCAGTCACAGAACCTGAGCGCAAATTCCGAACTTTAAGCTTAATATTCCCTGATCCTCTACCTGTTTTAATATGTTCGTAGGTGATCACTTGCAAGATATCTTTACCCTCTTTGAAAAAGGTGCCATTTCTTAAATCATTTACATTGAGTGCCATGATGAAAGATTCTATCACATGAATTTTTGTTTGTCATGAGAATTATTGCCTTAAATTTAGGATTATGGTAATCTTTCAGGCGTTTATGAGAGAATTTCGAATTATTGAAGCACCAGCACAATCAAATGGACATGCTAGAATCGTAGAAATATCTGGTTTGCCACAACAAAGAACAAGGAGACTCTGGAGAAATCTTGCAATCGGCGTTGGCATTCTCACTACTGCAGGATTAGCCAGCTATGGAGTATATGAGGGAATGAGATTATTAAACCAAGGATTAGATTCTCTAGCTCATGAGACAAAATATTCCCAACCCCCTGTTACCCAACCTCCCGCAGGTTTTGATGTAGTTTTATTTCCTCGAAAAGGTTCTTAATTTTTTTGTTGTCTCTTTTAATCAATAAAAATTGTATTTAAAATTAAAACATCCTATAATATCTGGCATGAGTTTAGTAGATTTAAATGCAGAAAGACAAAGAGCTATTGATTCGACTTTTGCACAAGAATCAGAAAATAAAGGGTACGTTTCTTGGCGTGGGCTCCTAGAAACTTTTTGTGCTTCTTACCCTTTAGGATACATTGACACTCTTCCCAAATTTAAAGGAAAAGATATTGTCCAATTAGGTGATGATAAAGTTGCTGAGCTGCAAGACACAAGACCATATGAACTTTTGGATGTTGGGTGTGGAACTGGAAGATTTTTAGTTGATTGTTTTAATAGGTGGTCAAACCAAGTTAAACCATCTGGTATTACTGCGTACCTTTATAAGATTGCTTTTGGTCCGGATAATCAACCTTATGACATCAGTGAGTTAATTAATTTATATGGGATAGAAATTACTCGCGGGGATGCTCAAAGATTAACTAATTATTATCCAGAAAATCATTTTGATACGGTAACAGCTGTTCATGTAACAAGATATTTAGCTGATCCCTGGGCAATGGTTAGAGAAATACATAAAATATTAAGGCCTAAAGGTATAGGGTCGATTGCCGCGTTTAATCCACAATTTCAAAGAAGAGGAGATGACAAATTAGCTAATTTTCTACGCAATGAATATGGGTGGGAAATAGATCAAGAGGGACCAACATGGAATTTTGCATTTGAGAAGAAAACCGATCAGTTAGATTTACCCATAGAGGTAGACGGTATTGGGCAAGAGGAATTAAGAGGCAGTACATATGCTAAAGTGTTTTATAAGCTTAGCGGAATTTAATTCTTACTTATAAGAAAGTTTTTGATTTTTTTGCTATCTCTTTTTAACCACTCTGCATTTGAGTAAATTTGTTCCAAGGCTTGGGCTATTGTTCTTTGAGCCTCAGGGGTAGGATTCTTTTTCACAAAATTTAAAATATCTTTGGCATCTTCTTTTTTAGTAAACTCCCCTGCTGGGGTAAATACCCTAGTAAAATAATGTCCTCCTGCATATCTTTCCTTAAGCAGTTTCCAATTCTTTTTAACAAATTCCCAGGCTAAATATCTACCCACAGGATTACCCCAAACTGATGAGATTATTCCCAAAGAATTTTGAAATCTGACATTTTTGGATATGGCAAATTCCAAACTCTCTTTAAGCAAAGTTTTGCTTTTAAATTTACCCAAACTCCTGCCTAATCTTTCCTTTTCTTGTTGATTTTCCTCATTTTTGTACATTTTAACCAAAGTATCAAATTCTTTTTGACCTCCATTTTCGGCAACCAAACTATAAACAACCCCTCTTAAATCAGGATCAATTTTGCCTGTTTTAAATAATTCTTGAGCCTTCAAAATAGTATCTTTATCCCCAAATCCCCCTAATTTATTTAAAACCATACCTCGAAGCAGTCCATCAGTATGTTTTTCTCCTTTTTTGGCTTTCCAGCCCAACTTTTGAGCTATTTTTTGATAAATTCGCAGTCCATAATTTTTAAAATCAGGATAAAAAGATTCATATGCCAGCAAACTTTCAAGTTGACTTAAATGACCTGTGAGCTCTGCCCAAACTGTGTAGTCTGTTTCCTCAATGTAACTTAACGCTAGTTCCAAAGCTAAAGTAGTAGGAGATCCTCCTGCTTGAGCCAAAGAAAAAGTATCCCTGATTAAACCTAATCTGTCTGGAGCAGATAATTTTTTCTCCTTTACAGCCTCTTCCAGCCCTTTTAATAAATGGTGAGGATAGTCTACCCTAACTAAAGAACTTTCCCCTGCATTAAGTTTTAACCATCCACTTTTTGGAGTTTTAATGGTCATAGTTTTTTTATCCATTAAATAGCCATTTAAAGGAATGCTCCAAACAGTTTTATCCTTACTTTTCTTTTTGGAAATGGAGCTTGAGAAAAATCTTGATTGAGTAAGTTTTAAATTACTCCCCTGCTCTACAACAGTTACCACAGGATGACCACTCTTTGAAGTCCAATTTTTCATGACCTTACCTACTGGTTTTTTGGAAACTTTTTCCAAAGATTTCCACAAATCCTCTGTTTGAGTGTTTTGGTAGGAATGTTTTTTTAGATAAAATTGCAAGCCTTTTTGGAAATCTTTATCCCCCAAATATTCATGCAGCATGCGTAAAACTGAAGCCCCTTTGGAGTATGAGACCCGATCAAATATTTCGGAAATTTCTGCAGGATGCCCTACTTCAACCTCTATTGGGTGGGTATTTTCCAAAGCATCCAAAGAGTATGCTACCCCCATTTCATTTGCCACAAATTGGGTCCAGATATCCCACTCAGGAAAAATTTCATCTATCGCCAAATATTCAATAAATGAGGCAAATCCTTCGTTTAACCAAAGGTGGGTCCACCATTCCATGGTAACCAAATCTCCAAACCACATATGGGCCAATTCATGCGCAATTACTAAAGCCACCCATTGTTTATTGATTGTGGAGGTTTTTTGCTCATCAACCAGCAATGTTGATTCCCGATATGTCACTGCTCCCCAATTTTCCATAGCTCCTGCTGCAAAATCAGGAATGGCAATCATGTCCAAAACAGGCAAAGGGTAGTCTATCCCAAAATAATTGTTGTAAAATTCCAAACACTTTATCCCCACTCCCAAAGCGAATTTGGCTTGTTGTTTTTTACCAGGGGTAGTAAATACCCTGACTAAAACCCCATGTTTGGTTCTACCTTGAACATATTCAAACTCCCCCACCAAAAAAGCCAGAATATAGGTGCTCATCTTAGGAGTTGATTCAAATTCAACTAATTTAAGCTGCGCATTGTGTTCTACAATTTGGGTCTCAATGGTGTTTGAGATAGCTGTTAGGTGCTTTGGGATTATTAAACTTACATCAAAAATTGCTTTGTGTGCGGGTTCATCAAATGAGGGGAAAGCACGCCTTGCATCTGTTGATTCAAATTGGGTGGTGGCTAAATACCTCTCTTCCCCGTTGAAAGTGTATTTACTTCTATAAAAACCTCTCATTTTGTCATTTAAAATTCCTCTAAAGAAGAGTTTTAACTCCCCTTTACCTTTTTTTAATATTTGAGGGAAAGTTAAGGTGGCTGTTTCAGCTTTGAGGTTATATTTAACTTTACCAACCAAAGTCTCATTACCAGAAGTAAATTCTGCAGAATCTATTTCTATTTCCAAACTATGAAGGGTGATTTCTTTGGTGGGTTTTTCTAAGGAAAGATAAATTGTTTCTTGCCCTTCAAAGGAAAACTTTGAAAGATCGGGTGTGAGCAAGATTTTATATCTTTCAGGCTTAACATACGTTGCTAATCTGTGTGTATTTTTCATTACCTGAAATTTATACCTGAACCAGTCCTATTTGTCCATAGTATGGTAAAATTTCTAAGCTGACTCGCCGGAGTGGCGGAATGGTTTACGCGCACGACTCAAAATCGTGTGGTCTAACGACCATGTGGGTTCAAGTCCCACCTCCGGTACAAATGAAGAAAAATCTGCCTCCCAATTTCGATAAACAATTACTTGCCTATGTAATCGGAGTTGCCTTGGGAGATGGAAATCTATCAGATCCAAATGGTAGAGCTACCCGTTTAAGAATTACTTGTGATCTTAAATATCCTAAACTCATCAAGAAAATACAAAATTCAATTTCAACATTATTACCTAATAACAAGGTCTCTATAATTAAATCGCCAGGAAATTACATTAATATCAGTTGCTATTCCAATCACTGGGAGAAACTTGTTGGATGGGATGTCGGCAAAGGATCAAAACTAACTCAGAAAATTTCAATCCCTAATTGGATCAAAGAAAACAATGACTATAAAATTAATTGTTTAAGAGGGTTAATTGAAACAGATGGGTCGATATACTTAGATAGAGGTTATAAGACAGTTATGTTTACGAGTGCTATCCCTAATCTTGCAAAAGACGTTTATAATCTTATGATTTCTTTAGAATTTAAGCCACGTTTTTATACAATCCAGAATGGTAAAAATCTTGTTTATCGCATTCGAATAGCAACAAATGTAGATAAATTTCTTGAATTAATAAAACCAGAAAAGAACTAAGTCACAACTCCCTCTCGGTATAAATAGACTTATAGTTTACTTTACAACTTCGAAAACGTATAATTTCCTCAAGATAGAGTATAATTTTCTACTTATGTCATTACCAGATAAACTAGAATTGCGTGCAGTAACTCCAATGAGGCAATCTTTTGAAATGGGCTGTGGTCCCACTTCTGTTGCAATGGCACTTTCAGGTCTCGGAATAATTACCACAGAACAAGCACTGGCGGAAGCTTATTTTCCTTCTGCATTATTACCAAGTCTTAATCAAGATACACGAAGATTAAATCCAGACTCAGGACTTCATGATTCAAAGCTAATAGAAGGCATCGTAGATGTTGTAGAAGGTATGGGATTACAAAAAAGGGTAAATGTTGATGTATTTGATGCAAATTTGTTTGAATATACTTTCTCCTCCGAACAAGGGTATATTATTGAAGTTCAACCTAGATCAATGAAAGAACTAGGTACTAAATTTAGAAAAGGTGAAGAAGTTAAAGAATTTTACCAATCGTTAGAAACACTTTCCAAAAAGAGAAAAATTAAAGTTTATACAGCAAATGCAAGACTGATGAGGACTAATCAAGGATTTTTTGGACCCTCAAAAGATACTATACAAGGTTTTTATACAGAACTTGCTGATTTTATAAGCAGAGGTCATATAGTTGGACCGCATGGTGGAATGACAGCTCATATAAGAGCTCTAGATGGAACAAGAACTGAAACTCCTTATGGCAGAAGGGAAATAGGTTTTTTAATGTTAGACCCAAACGGTCAAAGCAATATTATTCCAATAAGTAGCTTGGTAATGGCAGGAGGCAATTCTGGAGTACGAGGAGACACTTTTGATTACTTATTTAGATTATCCCCAAAAGAAGTTTTAAGCCCACAACAATTCGGTATCCGTGGGTTTTTAGGTAGTCTTAAAAGTTTACTAGCAAGGTAATTCAATAGTTGATTATTTAATATTTATAAAACAGGTTCTAATAAAGTTCAGTGTGTAATACATTTCTCTCCAATCAAAGTAAACTACTAAGTTGACTCCCCTAGTTAGTTTCTGTTACAACAAATACCATGACTTTAGTAATCGGACTTGTTGGAGAAAAAGGTTCTGGTAAACAAACTTTTGTAAACTTTGTAAAAGAATTGTTTCCCTCTTCAAGTATTAGACAAGTCAGATTTTCTGATATTTTAGCTCAAACTTTAATGCTTTGGGATATTCCCCAAACCCGCCCTAATTTACAAAAATTGGCCATAATTATGAATGATGCTTTTGGAGCTACAGCTTTGGCGAGTGCTGCCAAATTTTCTATGGAGGATGACCCCTCAGACATAATTATTTTAGATGGAATCAGACGTGCATCTGAACTTAGGTTAGTTAAGGAAATGACAAACAGTATTGTAATTTATATAACAGCTGAGCAGGAATTAAGGTATAAAAGATTGAAACTACGCTCAGAAAAGGTTGGAGAGGTTGGATTATCCTTTGAACAATTCCTCAAAGAGGAGCAGTCAAAAGCAGAATCAGAAATCCCTGAAATTTCCAAAAAGGCTGATGTAACTTTAGAAAATAACAGCTCCAAAGAGGAATTTAAAAACAAAATTAAACAACTCAGGATTCTGGACAAGCCAGAATGACAACTGCGTAAGGAATGGTATACTCAAATCATGGCAAATTACCACATTACTGATGATGTGAAGGATAAATTATCCTCCTTGGTTGAAGAACGGCTGCCTTGGCTGATTGTGGGACTCTTGGGAGGAATTATTGTCACTATTTTAGTCTCCAAATTTGAATCTATTTTAAGAGGAAACATTGCTTTGGCCTTTTTCTTACCTGTGATTGTTTATATGTCTGATGCAATTGGCACTCAAACAGAAAATATTTATGTCAGGAATTTAAGTAAGTTTAGGGATAATTTTGTCCCCTATTTACTAAAAGAGCTTTCTGTAGGGGTTATTTTTGGGATAATTTTTGGGGTACTTTTAGGACTATTTGCCAAGTTTTGGCTGGGTTCAAATTTAATTGCCTTAACAATTGCCATAACTATGTTAATTAATGGAATATTTGCCCCAATTATTGCCTTAATTGTGCCTGAAGTGTTGTTTAAGGAACATAAAGACCCAGCTTTGGGGGCTGGACCTTTTACCACTATCTTACAAAATTTAATTTCTTTGACAGTGTATTTATTGGTTGCGTCAATAATTGTGCTCTAGTCTCAATTTAACCGGGGTTAAGCTGCAATTGGGGCTTCTTTTGAATCTTTTTCAGCAGGTTTGCTTCTAGTTTTCTCCATACCATAAAACTTGGTTCTCTCTGCCCTAAACACCATAGAAATTTCTCCAACAGGACCATTTCTGTGTTTTTGGATATCCAAAGTTACCTGCTCCATTTTTTCCGGGTCTTCCCTATAAATAAACATAACAACGTCTGCATCTTGTTCTATTGCCCCAGATTCACGCAAATCAGCTAACTGCGGTTTTCTAGTACCCCTTGCCTCAACCGACCTATTAAGTTGAGATAAGGCCATTACCGGAATCTTTAATTCTCTGGCCAAATTTTTCAGTTGTTGGGAAATCTCAGATACTTCTTGTACCCTGTTTTCCAAATTCCTACCACGAACCAATTGTAAATAGTCCACAATTAAAAACTTTAATCCATGTTCAACTTGAAGCCTCCTAGCTTTTGTTCTCATCTCAGAGATAGTAATACCTGGGGTATCATCAATAAAAATTGGAGCTTCAGCCAACTCACCCATAGAAAGAGACAGCTTATCAAAATCTTTTTCATCCAAACGTCCTGTTTTTAATTTCCAAGCATCAATGTCTGCCTGACCCACCAAAAGTCTGTCTACCAACTCTTCCTGACTCATTTCCAAAGAGAAAATCCCCACAGGCAAACCAGCTTGAACAGCCACGTATTGAGCAATATTTAAAGCCAAAGATGATTTACCTTGACCTGGACGGGCAGCCAAAATTATTAAGTTGGAATTTTGCATACCAGCCAATTTACTATCCAAATCTCTAAAACCTGTAGGAACTCCCCGCAATTTTCCAGAAGATTTCTGCAATTCATCCAACCTATCAAAAGATTGGGTTAAGGCATCTTTAATTGGTAAAAAATCCCGGGTAACGTGTTGTTGGGATATGGCAAAAATACCTGCCTCAGCATTTTCTAAAAGCTCATCAACTGGTTTTGATTCATCATAAGCTGTTTCAACCAATCTTGTGGCTTGGGCAATTAACTCTCTTCTGACTGAGTGTTCCTTAATAATCCTGGCATAATGTTCAATATGGGCAGAAGTTGGGACTACATTAACCAAAGTTGTTAAGTAGGCAGAACCGCCAATTTTTTCATAAAATCCGCTTTTTTTTAATTCTTCTGTCACTGTCACCAAATCAATTGGCTGTCTTTTTTCAAATAAGGCTTGGACAGCCTCATATATAGGACCATGTTGTTGAGATCTATAAAAGTTTGAGGAGTGCAGAATTTCAGAAATTCTGACAATTGAATCTTTATCAATTAAAAGTGCCCCTAAAAGGGACTGTTCAGCCTCTATGCTTTGTGGCGGAAGTTTAGTTGGATTGGCCATTTACTAAAATTTAACTCTTACTGAGCAGGACTACCTGGGGCTCTTCAGGTAATTTATCTTTTGTAATTGACAACTTAGGCTGTTCTACAACCCCTTCTGCTCCCATTTCCTTCAAAAACCCCTCTACCCCTTCCAGTTCAAATTTTAATCCTTCAATTTTATAGTGCATGGGGATAGTGATTTTAGGCTCAAGTTGGGAAACAATGTTAGCTGCAGCTTTACCATCTATTGTAAAACCAGCGCCCACAGGTATAAGTAAAATATCAACTGCCCCAATTTGGGTTAATTGTTGTTCAGAAAGCTCAGATTGCCCCAAATCCCCTAAATGCACAATGTTTAATCCATCAAACATCAGATGAAAAATAATATTTTTGCCTCTTTCAGAACCACTAGTGTTATCGTGATAAGTATTTATGGCACTAACCACAACTCCAGCCACTTCATACTCCCCCGGGTCTTTAAAAACCATTGGTTTTGCCCCATCTGGGCCACTGACTGCATCTGCATTACTGTGGTCTTCATGCTCGTGGGAGATTAAAACCATATCTGCTGTTAAATCTTTAGGAAGTTTTAAACCTGTATAGTTTGGGTCGTAGGGATCAATCACAACTGAGGCATTTTTACCCTTTATTCTAAATAAAGATTGTCCTCCCCAGTAGATATCCATGTGTCAGCTATACTAGCAAAAACTGAAAGTTTGAACAATCCCTCAAATCATGCAGCTGAGAGCGAACGATACAATCTTTTTGGTTCAAATTTGGAAACTGCCTCTTTTATAACTGCTTTTCTTTCATCAGGGGTGCTGGTTTTAATTTTGGCCTTATCTTCAGCTGAAAAAGCATTTTTTAGATAGTTATTACGGGCTTTTGTTGCCTCAATTATCTTATCTTGGATTTGAGCATCTGTTATTCCAAAACTATTTTCTATAAACAATCGGGCCCGGTTAATTTCGTATTGCCCCGGGAGTTCGTATTTTGCTGCTTGGCCAAATGCCCCATCATATCTTCTCATCATTTCTTCTGAAGCTACAACCTTACTCCTATCGTAATTATGGTCAGTTAAAACTAAACGAACCTTTCCCTCTTGTAATGATTTCCCTAAAGAATCAGTGAAATCAGCCTTAACTTGTGACTCTTCCATTTCTTTTTCATATTTTAAAACACTTCTGCTAACGCGTTGATCAATTGTTTCAATTGGATGCTTCCAAGGAGAATCTGGGTGTTGAGCATCCCATTGAGCTCTTTTTTCAATATCCCTCTGGTAATATTTATCTATATATTCTTTATCTTTTTGATAAACAAAGTCTTTCCATTTTTGAGAATCTTGCCTTAATGCTTGCCATTGGTTCCATTTTTCTGTCCCAATAATTGGGCTTTGAAGTCTTGGCCTGGCAAGATAAAGCCAATCCGCCGCATCTATTACTAGAAGCGGCCTTTGGGCAATAGGTACAACGGGCAATTTATCCAACCATTCAGTATATGGTCTAACCACAGCTTGAGCATCACCAGGAATCCCATGTTCTGTGGCTTCCTCTATTTGATGAATATTAATCAAAGTTGTGGGAATATTATTACTACTTGCATGTTCTGTTATTTCCCTTAAAAAAGGTGATTTACCTCTTCCCTCTTCACCAAGCACCATAACTGCAGGGTTATTTTGAAGAACATCCCAAACTGTATTTATTTCATTCTCCCTTAAAAAATTTGTTTTATATTCCGAAGCACTCTTTTCAGGAGGAAGAGGAGCCTCTCTAGGAACTTCTTGTTCAGGATCTATGGAAGCTGACTCAGGGGTGAGGATTTGAGGGTTAGCTCTTTTTCTGCCAATCACCCGACCAACAAAATCTTTTACTCTTTCTTTAATAGGTGCTTTGCTTACTGCCTCAGGTACCGGTAACCCTTCTGCCATGATCATTTATTTATATCATAGTTCCCATCATTTAAAGCTAAGTTATGCTAAAATATTTTGATCAATGAAACTGAATAAAAAACTTTCAGGAAAACAATTTGTTTTCTCCCAATTTATAATTCTTATCTTGGGTTTAGTTTTTTTAGGCGGGTTGTACTTTATTTTAAACCTCCAATATAAGATTGTTAGCAATCCTTTTTTAAATGGACCAGTCACTTCTGCTCCAAAAACTTTAAGGCTGGATTTGGATCAACCAGATGATAATAGTTTAATTTTTCAAAACTCCATTTTGATTTCCGGCCAAACTTCACCCTTAAAAGATGTTTTAATCTTTACAGATTCACAAGATTTGGTGATTATTTCCAAAAAGGATGGTTCTTTTTCCACAGTTTTAAACTTGGATGAAGGAGAAAACAGGATCAGTGTGGCTGTTTTTGACACAAATGGTGATAATAAAACACTAGAAAGAACAGTTTATTACTCAAAGGAGAAAATATGACAGGGTCTAGGGCTTGGGGTTTAGGGTTTAGATTAATAGCAATAATTTCTTTAACTTCTCTATTCCTAGTCGCTATACCCTATACCCTACCTATGCTGCTGACTCCACCCCTTCTGCAGATATAAAAGCAAAGCTGGAAGAACTTAAAAAAGATATTGCCTCAAGGGCTGCTCAATTAAAAAATGCTGTATCCAGCAAACTAAAAGACAAAGCCTATATAGGAAAGGTTAAAACCAATTCAGCATCATCTGTAACTATAGCCACAAAAAATGGGGCTAAAATCATAAATATTAACCAGGATACGCAGTTCCAAAGCAATATTAAAACCAAAAAATATTCCCAAAAAGCTATTGCTGAGGAAGACTATTTGGTAGGCTTAGGAGATGTTGATGAAACAGGAGTTTTAACAGCCAAAAGGATTATTTTACTGCCAACTCCAATCTCAGACCCAAAAACTTATTTATGGGGACAGATTATTTCAATGTCTGATAAGTTAGTAACATTAAAAGATAAATCTGGGAAAAGTATTGCTGTATCAATTTCTAATCAGTCTCAAGTTAAAGTTTTAGACTTTGTAATTTTAACTGGAAATATGAATAAAAATGAGATTTTTGGGTCAGAGTTTGTATACGTTATACCTCAAGGCGGAATAATAAAACCTAAAAAAGTGGCAACCCCTTCTGCTACCCCCAAACAGCCAGTCAAAACAGCTTCCCCTTCAGCCACACCTAAAACTAGTCCTCGCCCGCTAACGCACTGAGCGTAGCGATGGCGAGCGGGCTAAGCCAACTTCTCGTTAGGAGTACCAGACAGCCCTTCAACATATTTTTTAATCTTGGGAACAGAAGTTTTTGGGCAAACAAGCAACACATCACCTGTATTTACAACTAACATTCCTTGCAAATCTATACCCACCACAAGTTGGCCATTTGAATTAAAAACCAGACTGTCTTTGGTATCAACCAAATCAACATTTCCTTTAGTTACATTATCATCCTCAGATGCAGCCAAAGCCTCTTTCAAAGCCTCCCAAGCCCCAATATCTGACCAGCCAATGTCTACAGACAACACCAGTCCATTACTGGGATCAAGTTTTTCCAAAATTGCATTATCAAAGGAAATTTTCTCCATTGTCGGGTAAACCTCATTTAAGTGTGATTCATAATCCTCTTCCCCCACTTTTTCACTTATTGTTTGCAGTTTTGAAAAAAGTTCAGGGGCATTTTTTTCAAATTGGGACCATAAAAATTTAGGAGTTGTTACAAAGTACCCTAAATTCCAGGCATGTTTACCATCTGTTAAAAATTGTTTTGCCAAATCCTCATCTGGTCTATATTTAAAATCTAAAAATGCGTAAACAGGAGTATCTCCCACTTTTTTAACTTCCCCACCAAATTCTATATATCCTAAATTAACAGAAGCAAAACGGGGTTTTTGACCCACAAAAACAATACTTTCAGGGTTTTCATCAACCAATTTTTCAGCCACTTTTAAAGCATCTCTAAATTCTTGGTCTTTTTTGATTAGGTGATCTCCCCAAAGAATGGCAATAGCCTCATCCGGGTATTTTTTAATAAAGTTTGCAACCATCAGTCCTACAGCAGGTCCAACATCACGCATGGCTGGCTCAAAAATTAAGTTTTCTTCAGGAATCTCCGGAAATTGTTTTTTTAAAATATCACCGTATTGAGAGTTGGTGGAGATATAAATATCATTCCAAGTAAAATCAGGAAACAATTTGGAGATAGAAACTTGAAGCATAGATTCATCATTTACAACTTTTTCAAATTGTTTAGGGGTGTTTTTTCGGGAAAGCGGCCAAAGCCTTGTTCCAACTCCACCAGCAAATACGACAATTTTCACAAATACTAATATATCACATCCTGTCACCATTCGTAGAAATTAGCTTAAGTTCTAAAACGAAGTGCACCACTTCAGGTAAAATCTAGCCTGAAGAGGAGGTGCATTAAGCTGAATAAATACAAGCATTTAAGCTTGGAAGAAAGAGAGAAATATTTTCTTTGGAAAGACCAAGGAATATCTCT
>ORMF011836941.1_pt1 | contig 33758 bp, 29 predicted proteins | sample 1779871 | NCBI WGS metagenome assembly ORMF01 (sample SAMEA104232316, study PRJEB22302) | groundwater metagenome | biome: forest; feature: aquifer; material: groundwater | place: USA | collected 2011-08-07 | depth 5.4 m
ACTTCAGTCGTGCCGTAAAATCAATGCTTGCAACGCGGCTTTAGCCGCTGAGGTACGTCCTTCGGGGTTATCACACACACTCTTTAGCCATGCCGATACGGCTGCGTTTTTCGAATGGGCTTTAGCCCCTGAGGTCCGTCCCTCAGCGGCTAAAGCCGCCCTCTACCCGATCCCTTGGCGGCACGCCTGAAGGCGTGCCCTGACGCCCAACGCTAATCGGAGAAATCCTCCGGTTCAAGAAAAAGACGTTGCCGCGGCCGGCTGGTTTATTTCGCCGGCGGCGAGTCCCGCCGCCAATACTTCCCTGCGTCGCGCTCCATCAACTTACAGTCAATCATTGCCCGGCGCAAGCTCGCCGTGTCCGAGTGGAAACGCGCCAGAATGGCGTTCGCCTGCTTTTCCGAATACTCGCGCCCCGGCTCGAATTCTCTCAGAATGCGCCGCAGCACCGCAAAGAGCTTTTTCCGTTGGGCCGGGATGCGCTTGAGCGACCCGTCCGGATTCGAAAAGTCGACGACCACTTTTCTGTCGTAGGAGTCCGGGCCGGTCTCGTCAAACACCTGCGGCAGGGAATCTTTCGCCAGCAGTTGCGCCGCCATGGCGTGAACCGCATCGTACCGAAGCGCATAAAACTTGCTGTGCCCTTCGGTCCGGGAAGTGACCAGTCCCGCCTCGGCAAGTTTCGCAAGGTGATGCGAGACGGTTGCGGGCCGAATGTCCAGCATGGCCGCTAGCTGTTCCCCCGAGAAACCCTGCTTCGCCAACAAACCCGTCATCTTCAGCCGCGTTTCATCGGCGAGAGCCTTGAAAAATTGCAGCAACTCCGGCGAGTTCTCCGGCATGGGAAGCTCCTTTTACGATTAGATGATCGTCTAATCGTAGCATGGAAGCAGACGGTTGCAAAAAGGGAAAATAGCTTGGCGATAGTGTTGTGGCCCAGGCCGAAAAGAGTTGGTACAATAGCAGGCAAGGGGCGATTATGACGATCAAACTCAAGCCGGATCAGGAGCGGGTCATCGGCCAGGCAATTCAAGCGGGTCTGATCGAGAGTGCCGAAGACGTGCTGGACGCGGGATTGGAGGCTCTCCGCCGCCGTCTCGAAGCGGGCGCGGCATTCGCTGGGCCAAACAACGCCGAGCAATGGGTGCTCGAGTTTCGTGCCTGGGTCCGCAGCCATTCTACTTTGTCGCCGTTGCTTTCCGACGAGGCCATCGACCGGGAATCGATTTACGGCGAGCGCGGCCTGTAAATGCCTGTTCTAATCGACACCAATGTTCTTTTGCGTTCCGTGCAACCACACCATCCGCAATGCGCCGTTGCGGAACGGGCGGTGGAGAGGCTGCGGCTTCGGAGTGAAACGCTGCATGTGGCGGCTCAAAATTTCGTGGAGTTCTGGGCGGTGGCGACGCGCCCGCAATCCTCCAACGGTCTTGGCATGACGCCGGAAATGGCGGAGCAGGAGCTGGCGGTTCTGAAACGGTTATTTTCCTTCTTGCCGGAAACCAATTCCCTTTTTGAAGAGTGGGAGCGGCTCGTTAGTGCCTACCGGGTGATTGGAAAAAACACCCACGATGCGCGCCTGGTCGCCGCGATGAACGTGCATCAGGTGAGCCTGATTCTCACCTTCAACGTTCAGGACTTCGCCCGGTACAAAGAAGTCGAGGCCATTCATCCGGAGTCCGTCGACTGAGCAAAACTCGCCGGGATAATCGAGCGGCGGGGACGATCACCGAGCCGGCACGGTTGGCGCTTGGTCCTGGATCGTGTACCCTGGAGGCACCTGAAACAGCGTGATATCCGGCTCGGAGCGACTCACAATGGTGAATCGGTCCACAGATTCCGAGTTCATACGTGGGTTGAAAAGCTTGGCCAACATCCGCAAATGCAATTCCCGCGAAAACCAAACTTCTTCCACCATGGCAAACGGCTGTTCATTGGGAGGGCCGATGCCTCTAGCATGTATTGGGTAGTTGGTAGTCGTTTGGTTTCCTTCGACCAGCAATCCTTCCATCATTTGTGTTCCAAGTGACTTAGTTTCTCTTTTGGGTAGAAATTCGTCCTCGGCTGCGGAGGGGTTCCGTATCCCCGCCTGCGGGCTTGCGCCGACCGATCCCGCCGCGGCAGAGCGTGCCGGCGGAGTTGGCACCGGGGTCATGACACAACGTTGAGCAACTTTTTTGCGAACATCCAAAGTGTACCGGACACCGATGACGGGATCATAAATCCTGATCGTAACGGGATCATGCTCAATTGGGTCCCCCGTGTCGCCCGGGCGCTTGGGTAGGAAACCCTCGTCCCTACTTCTACCTTGTGAATCGTGATACAGCCGTCGTTGGATCTTCTGGTCAAGAACTCGAGTGCCGTCGCTCTTGAAACTAAAAGCATCCATATCTTGTATCGCAGAATACGCGCCGCTGACATCAACCCCAGAAACGTCTCCAGAACAACCGCCCCATCTTCTATCGCTTAAGTTTTGTGCCAATCCAGAGTGACTGAGCAGAGCGATTAATCCGCAGGCCAGGACAAGTTTCAGTGAAGTATTCACGGGCGCTCTCCTTTCCGCGGGCTGCCGCCGATAATGTTGATGACTAATTTTACCAATCGGCGATTCCCGTGCAGCAACGTCGTTTCAACCGGACCCCTACCGAAAAACTGATGACTGACGCGCGCTTGGGTATTCAGTATGGGAGGCTGTTTACCTCTGTGTCTCTGCGGCAATTCACGGCAACGGCAGCAGCGGCTTTTGGTCCGGGTGCAATTGGATGTCGAAGGCGTTGATGGTGTAGCTGATCGAGGCGTAGTCACCGAAGAGCGCCACCAGGTTCACCAGTTCCTCTTTGCCGAAAACTTTCAGAGCGCGGGCGAATGTGGGAGGGCTGACTGTGTGTTTGCGGAACAGCTCGCGGCCCACTGTTATGATGAGCGCTTCCTTTTCCGCGAGCTTGTCCGTGCCTTTGCGTCTGCGCACCACGTCTATGATGGCTGGTTCGAGGCCCTCTTTCAGCGCGGCTGGCTCGTGCGCGGTCCATTCAAACTGGTTGTCCAGCTCGCGGGCCGTCACCAGGATGGCCAGCTCCGTCAAGCGGCGTCCGAGCGAGGTTTCGTAGCGCAGATAGTAATTCAGCGGCTGCGCGCGCTCGGCCAACTTGGGGCTGTGAAGCCAAATACCGTAAGGCCCCTGGAGTCCGGCAAGCGAGCGGACCTGCGGGCTGACAAACAGGTCGTAGACTTTCTTGCCTTCCTCGCTCATCTCCTCGCGTTTGACGAGAGAGAGTCGCGCGAGCGATTGCGGGTCCACGTCGGCGGGCAGCGGCTTGAGCGCATCGGTCTTGCTGGCTGCCGGAGCGCCGGCGGAGCCTTGCTGCTCCGGTTCGCCCGCGCCAAACGCCGCCACCGCGGCTGCGCAGAGGCTCGCGGCAATCGCCATCGAAAACAGGAGCTTCATCGGCTCGCCTCCCGGAATTCGCGCCGGCGCAACTTGGGTCTGTCGGAGTCGGCGGGAGGAGCGGCGGGCGTCGTCGAGGCCGGCGTAGCAGGTGTAGCAGCTTGAGAGCCGCTCTCGGCAGGGCCGTTCTCGGCGCTCTCGATCTCCCGGCTCTGGCGCTCGTATGGGGTCTTGAGGTACTGATTGGCCTCAGTCTGCGCGCCCTGCGTGTTGTCCTTGGTGCGCACGGCCTGCTGGTATTCGTTGACGGCGCGGTCGCGCTGTCCAGTCACGTCGAAGATTTTGCCCAGATAAAGATGGCTCCAAACCTCGGTCCACTTGGGAATCAGGTCGCCGTTGAGCGCCTCGCGAAAGGCATTGGCGGCAGACTGGTAGTTGCGAAGCTGGAAGAACGCTTCGCCGACGCGATAGTGCGCGAGCGATGCGATTCGGTTGATGTCGATCGCCTTCTGATACTCTTCGAGCGCCGACTGATAGTCGCGCTGCTGGACCTGCTGCTCGCCCTTCGCCACGGCCACCTGCACGCGGATGCTGTCGTTGAACTTCAGCACGCGGTCGTTCGGATCGACGATCACTTTCTTGGGCCGTCCCTTGGTTGCCAGGGTGAATTCGGAATCGCGGCCGGTGACTTGAACGCGATCCGTCATCGGCTCGCCGTCCGTTTCCACCTTCACCTCGACGGGCATGCTGAAGGTATCCATGTCCTGATGAATCTTGCCCGCCACGCGGTAGCCGCCCTTCACGCGATAGACCACGTACTCGGCCTTGAAGTCGCTGGCTCCGGTCGATTCCATCCACTGCAGAAAGAAGGGGCCGAGCTTCATCGTGCTCGCCTTTTCAATCAGCTTCTCAAAGTCGTCGGTCGAAGCGGATTTGAAGGCGTATTGATCGGCCATGCTTCTCAGGGCGTTGAAGAATGCCTCGTCGCCGACCACCCAACGCAGCATGTGCAGCACGACGCCCGCCTTGTCGTACATGATGGAATGGAACTGGGGAGAAAAATCGGGCAGACGCCCGGCGGCGCGCACCGGCACGGTGTCGTTGGTCAGGGCGTCGATGGACATGATTCGGATGCGGTCCTGGAGCGCCCCTTCGCCACGCTCGCTCTCGATGTAGGTGGCCCCGGAATACGTCGCCAGACCATGATCGATCCACAGATCGGCCTTGGTCGCCGGGCTTACCAAACCGCGCCACCATTGTTGGGCGACCTCCTGGGCAAGCAGCGGGACGTTCACCTGGCTGCCGATGCCGCGCGCGGCCAGGAAGATCACCTCCGGCCCGGCGTATCCGCCGAGCGAGTGGTCGTCGATCTCGACGATCGAGAGGTTCGCCACCGGCGGCGGCCCGAACTTCGAGCTATAGAACGTCACCATTTTCGCCGCTTCTTCTCCGTAAATCTTGGCCATCGCTTGGTGGGAAGCGGAGAAATAAACCTTCATGCCCAGACCTTCGGCGTTCACCATTTCGGCTGGGTGCGGCACGACGGCGATGCTGCCGGCGAACTGCGGCTTGTCGAAACGAAACGAGTAGAGCGTCTTGTCGCCCGATCGCTGCGGCGCAGCGGCTGTGCCGCCCGAGACCACCGTCGAACCGTTCGGGACCGTGATGTGCAACTCCGCCGTGTAGCGGTCGATCGAGTAGCCTGTCATCGGAAACCATCGGCCCGGATAGAGCAGATAGGAGCCTTCTGTGCCGACGTAAGCGAGCTGGACTCCTTCTACGGGACTGTGATCGGCGCTCGACAACTCGCCGGCGTATTCGAACAGGATCGTCGAGGTCTGTCCCTTGGAAAGCGTTTTGCCGAGTGTGACCTCGACGGTAAGGTTGTCCGGCAGGCGCCGTGCCGAAAGCGACTGCCCGTCGCCGGAGGTAACTTTGGTGGGGAAGAGATTGTTGTTGAGCTCGAACGCCGCCGTGCCGGTGTTTTGCTGAGCCTGGATCTCAATCCGGGCCTTGGCCTTGAGCTGGTGCGTCTGGGGATCGAGCTCCGCGTCGATGACGTAATTCCGCGCGGCGGCGGGCTCCTTGCGTTCCAGTTCGGCCGCGAAATCCTCCACCGTGGTCTGCGGTCTGGACTCCTCGCGCTCGCTATACTGGGCCCGCAAATCGCGGGGCAGCGGAAGCGTCAGCAACAGCGCCGCGGCCAACGCGCCCCGGACCCATCCCGGCGATCTCCCACGCCGTTTGCAACCCATCATCCACCTCGAAACCATTCCCGCCATAGAAGTTACCATACCAGTAACCATCCTTTGTAGTCCCCTATCATTATGAACCCATTCACCGTCTCAAAGGTTTCCCTCCATTGAAAAACGAGCCCGCAGGACGGACTCCGTAACGGCCACGGACCGGTCAATGGCGTCCTCCATCCCGGCAGGAATCGCGGCCGAGATCACAGAGTGGGATGCCGCAGCGGCGCTGGAAGCAGTCTGTGAGCTCACGCCGCTCTCCTCGCCCGATGCCCTCTTCGCCGCGCCAGTCCAATTGGCGATGCCGGAAGAGGCCGGAGCACTCAGACGCAGAGCGAGCTCGCGAAGTCCCTGTTGCATCTGGCCACGCGCATCGGAATCTTCCAGCAACTTCCGTACTTCGCGCGCGACCGCGTCGGGCTGGAAGCGGTCCTGGATGAATTCGGGCACAATTTCGCGGCCCATCACCAGGTTCACCATGCTGTAAAACGGCACGCGCACCAGGCGGTGTCCCAGGAACCAGCTCAAGCGCGTCACGCGATAGACCACGACCATCGGAGTTCCGAGCAGCGCCGTTTCGATGGTCGCCGTGCCGCTCGCGACCACGGCCGCCTCCGAGTGAGCCACGGCGTCGTAGGTGTGATTCTCCACCACCCAATACCGGTCGGAGTAGCGATCGGGCTGGCCGTGCAGACGGCTTTGATGCAGACAACTACGAATCGCCTCGGCCGCCTCGGGCGATGCCGCCGGAATGACGAACCCGGCGCTCGACGCCTTGCCTCCCTGTCGCAAAAGAATTTCAGCCGTCTCGAGCATCGGCGGCAGGTTCAGCAGGATTTCCTTACGGCGGCTGCCCGGAAGGAGTGCAATCAGAGGCAGTTCAGGCAGCCCCAGCACCTGTCGAAACCGCGCCGCCGTCATCGACGGAGCCACGCGCCCGACCAGCGGATGTCCGACGAATTCCGCCCGCACTCCAGCCTCGCGAAAGAACTCTTCTTCAAATGGAAAGATGCACAAAAGCCGGTCCACGTTGTGCCGCAGTTGCTTCAGGCGCCCTTTTCGCCACGCCCAAACCTGTGGCGCGATGAAGTAGACCACCTCGACCCCGGCGCGCCGGAGCTTTTTCGCCAGGCGCAGATTGAAGTCCGGGAAGTCGATCAGCACGGCCAGCGCCGGCCGCCGTGTCCGTAGCGTCTTGACGAGCCGCCGGAACGCCCTCCAGACGCGCGCCAGGCCGGGAATCACCTCGACGATCCCCACCATGGTGACGTCACGCGCATCCACCAGCGTTTCGCAGCCGGCCCGCTTCATCTTCTCACCGCCGCAACCGTAAAACCGGACGCCCGCGATCTTCCGGCTCATGGCCTCGATGAGCAGCGATCCGTAGAGGTCGCCCGAAGCCTCTCCGGCCGAAATAAAGATGGGAATCGATGGCGCCACAGAGGTCCTGTCTGCCCGGAATAGCTGGCTTTATTATAGGGCGCGCAGGGGGCGGAGGCAACAGCGGAAGGAGGGACCCGAAAAATCAATTTTGGGTCCCTGGCGGATAAGAAACAGGATCATCCACAGATTTCGCAGATTCCGCTGAGGGAAGAGCGGAGCCACGCGCGGAACAAGCGATCCGGTTTTATGTTGCAAGCGAGGAAAAGGAACCGCTCCCTTTCGGTCGCGGCTCGGATTTAGCGCCAGGACCGCTTCGGTTGAAGTCAGGAAAAGGCTGTAGCCGCTGCCGCGGGAAAGGAATTTTACTTCGGAGGTGGTCTGGCCCTGGTTGGCTTCAAAGCTCAGCGGGAGCTTGCCGTAGGCTTCGACGACGCGGGCGTTTATCGGCGGAGCGGATGCGCGCTGCCGGTGGGCGGCGTGGAGCGATGGCCCCATCCATGGATTGTCCCGCAGAACCGCGACAGCAACGAGCACCAGGCAAAGCGAGAGAAGTTCTAACAGTCGGGTCCGCATAACACCTCACAGGGCAAAGGCACTTACCCGCCGAAGTGCGCTCTCCCCCTAGCGACCATATTGTGCCCGGTTTTGGGGCGTTCCGCAATTAGGGAAGCGGGGGAGGAGAGAAAACTTGGCACCGTAAAGGACGGCGCGTTTGGTAAAATTCCCCGGGCACGCTGCAGGGGCTTTATGCTATACTGCGCTATAGGTGGGGAAACAATGAATCAAATGTCATCCAGAGTGCGTCAAGCGATACTGATTCCAGCGGTAATTCTGATTTGTGCCTTGGCGGGGGGCATCTACGGACCGCGCGTCACGGCGCAGAGCGACACGGGCTCGTCCGAAGTCCAGCAGAGTCTCCAGAGCATCACCAAGGTCCTGCACGCGATGGAGGAAAACTACGCCGACCCGGTCGATCCCGAGAAGGTCATCTACAGCGGGGCGATCCCGGGAATGCTGCACACGCTCGATCCGCACTCCAACTTTTTCGATCCCAAGAGCTTCGCGTCTCTGCGCGAGGAACAGCGCGGGCGCTACTACGGCGTGGGCATGACGGTGACGCCGCGCAACGGCAAGACCATCGTGCTGGCGCCCTTTGTCGGCTCGCCGGCCTACAAAGCGGGGCTGCGTCCCGGCGACGTGATCGTCAAGGTCAACGACAAACCCACCGATAAAATGGGCACCACCGAGGTGGCCGAGATGCTGAAAGGTCCCAAGGGGACCACCGTCCGCATCACGGTGGCCCGCGAAGGCAACGACGAGCCGCTGGAGTTCGCGATCGTGCGCGACGAGATTCCCCGCGCCAGTATCGATCACGCTTTCTTCCTGGAACCCAACGTCGGCTACCTCCACATTTCGAGCTTCAACGAGACCACCTCGACGGAGTTGCGCGACCGGCTCCGGGATCTCAATCCCGCGACGCTGAAGGGGCTGGTGCTGGATCTGCGCAGCAATCCCGGCGGGCTGCTCGCCGAGGGCGTGGACGTCGCCGACATGTTTCTTCAGAAGGGCCAGTTGATTGTGTCGCACCGCGGGCGGGCCTCGCGCGAGAAGCGCTACGTCGCCACGAAGGGCAACCGGGGCTACGATTTTCCGCTGGTCGTCATCATCAACCGCTTCACGGCGAGCGCCGCCGAGATCGTCTCGGGCGCCATCCAGGATCACGACCGAGGCTTGATTATCGGCGAAGAGAGCTTCGGCAAGGGGCTGGTGCAGACCGTTTACCCGCTCAGCGAGAACAGCGGACTGGCGCTGACCACCGCGAAATACTACACGCCGAGCGGACGCCTCATCCAGCGCGACTATACGGGCGTCTCTTTGACCGACTATTACTACCGCCGGGAAGGCGCCGCGCCCGCGCAGTCCGAGGTCAAGACCACCGACTCCGGACGCATTGTTTATGGCGGCGGGGGCATCACTCCCGACACCGCTGTTCCCGAGACCAAGCTCAATCACTTCCAGGAGACGCTGGCACGCAAATACGCGTTTCCCAATTTCTCCAAGCGATACCTGGCCGAAAACAACGGGAACATTCCCAAGAACTTCGAGGTAACCGACGCGGTTCTGGGGCGGTTCAAAAAGTTCCTCAAGGAACAGGACGTTCCGTTTGAAGAGACGGAAATCGCGGCCAATCTGGATTACGTCCGGCGCAACATCAAGCTGGAACTGGTTCTCTCCGTCTTTGGCATGGACGAAGCTTATAAGATTGAAGCCGCCGGTGACACGCAGATCCAAAAGGCGGTTCAACTGCTGCCGCAGGCGGCTGCGTTAGAGCAGAACGCCCGGCAGGTCCTGGCCAAAAAGGAAAACCGTTAGGTTCGAGTTCCGCCCAGGGGGAGAACGATCCCCCAGGGACCGTGCCGTTCCTCAGTTTGCGCCCGATGCCGCGGGGGGCAGGAGGCCAAAGACCAATCGCCTGAGTGGTATTTTCTTCGCCGTAAACGGGCGTTGCAGCGCATGGATCATCATTAGAAGTGTGTTCGGAGCGTTTCTTTGCCGGCGATTTTCCGACTATAATGGAGAATTGCGTATCTGGCATCATCCACCATCGACCAGGAGCGAAGGGATGTCTTTAACCGATCACCGGCCATCCGCAGCGTTGGAATCTCCGGCCGAATCGGCGACGGCGATTCCGGCTGCCCGCCGGGAATCCCGCAATAGCGCCGCCAAGGAGATCATCTTGCTGAAGCCGCGCGGCTTCTGCGCCGGCGTCGTGCGGGCGATTGACATCGTGAACATCGCCCTGGAGTGCTACGGGGCTCCCATCTATGTCCGCAAGGAGATCGTCCACAACTTTCAGGTGGTGGCGGAGCTTTCCGCCAAGGGGGCAATTTTCGTGGACTCGGCGGATCAGGTCCCCGAAGGCGCCCGCGTCATTTACAGCGCTCACGGAGTCTCACCCAGGGTCCGGCAGAAGGCCGTCTCCCGCCACTTGAAGGTAATCGACGCCACCTGTCCCCTGGTGACCAAGGTACACCTGGAAGCCATTCGATTCGCGCGCCAAGGCTATTCGATTATCCTGATTGGACACAAGGACCACGATGAAGTGATCGGAACGCTGGGCGAAGCGCCGGAGCAGACCTGGCTGATCAGCACCGAAGAGGAAGTCGAAAGCCTGAAGGTTCCCGATCCTTCCCGCGTCGCTTATTTGACACAGACGACGTTGAGCCTGGAGGAAACCCGGGGAATTATCGCGGCGCTCAAGAGAAAGTATCCCACCATCGTAGGGCCACCGGCCCAGGACATCTGCTATGCCACGGAAAACCGGCAGCTAGCCGTCAAAGCCGTGGTTCCCAAGTGTGATTTGCTGCTGGTGGTCGGCTCGACCAACAGTTCCAACTCCAATCGTCTCGTCGAGGTTGCTTCCAACGCCGGATTGCCCTCTTATCTGATCGAGAACGAGAGCTCCATTCAGCCCGCCTGGCTGAAAACCGTTCGTACGGTCGGCGTAACGGCGGGGGCCTCGGCTCCCGAAAACCTAGTCGAGCGCGTCATCCAGTATCTGAAGGTGCAGGGATTCGGCCGGACCACCGAGATTGAGACCGTGACCGAGGACGTTCGCTTCGCCCTGCCTCCCGAGCTCTACCAACTCGAAGCCACGAACCCAAGGATTTCGACCACAGTATGAACGAGCACGATCCATTCGATGGCACGGCAGACAGTCGAGCAAATTGGAAGCCCGCGGAAACGATCGACGGAGAACCTTCCCGGTCCCTTGCCGGGGCCTTGCAATCTTCCGTTACGTATCTGCTGAACTCGCAAGATCCGGAAGGGTACTGGGTGGGCGAATTGGAAGCGGATTCTTCGCTCGAATCCGACGCCATCCTGCTCGACTATTTTCTCGGCAATCCCAATCGGGAGCGGGTTCGCAAGCTCGCCAACTGCATCTTCGAAGAGCAGACCGACGACGGTGGCTGGGCGCTCTATCCGGGCGGCCCTCCCAACGTCAGTCTCATCGTCAAAGCCTATCTCGCCCTGCGGCTCGCCGGTGTGAGCGAGTCCGACCCAGCTCTCCAGAAGGCCCTGGAGTTGGTGCGCGCCTTGGGCGGAGTCGAAGCGACCACGAGCTTTACGCGAATCTATCTTTGCCTGCTCGGACAATACAACTGGCAGGCGGTGCCGGCCATTCCTCCGGAAGTGGTTTTGATCCCCAAAGCCGCCTACGTCAATATTTACGAAATGTCCTGCTGGACGCGCGCCATCCTGGTGCCGTTGTCGATCATTTATGCGCACCGGCCCAGCCGCACTCCTCCGCCCGGCGTGAGCCTGCACCGGCTGTTTCTCGAGAAACGGGACGACGGAAACGGACTTCCGCCTCTCAAGCACGGCATTAGCTGGAAAACATTCTTCCACGCCACGGATTGGTTCCTGCGCAAGGCGGAAAAGCATCGCGTGAAGCCGCTGCGCCGGCAAGCGCTCCTGAGCGCCGAAAAATGGATGATGGAGCGCCTCGAAGGCAGCGAAGGATTGGGGGCCATCTATCCCGCCATGATGAACGCCATCCTGGCGCTGAATTGCCTGGGATACCAAGACAGCGATCCGGTGTTTGCGCGGGAACTCGGCCACTTCTGGAGGCTGGCAATCGAGGAAAAGGACTCCATGCGCATGCAGCCGTGCTTCTCCCCCATCTGGGACACCGCCATCGCCGTCTACGCCAGCTCGGAAAGCGGCCTCGAACCAACTCATCCCGCTCTGCGGCGCGCCGCGGATTGGCTCGTCTCCAAGCAGGTTCTGCAGCCGGGCGACTGGGCCATCAAGAACAGCAAGGGAGAGCCGGGAGGCTGGGCCTTCGAGTTTGCCAACGAACCGTACCCGGACGTGGACGACACCGCCATGGTATTGCTCGCCTTGAGCCGGGTCGAGCTTGCCGACGCCGAGCGCCAGCGCGAGTCAATGCGGCGGGGTCTGAAGTGGCTGCTCAGCATGCAGTCGAGAGACGGCGGCTGGGCCTCCTTCGAGCTCGACAGCAACAAGACCGTCCTGTGCAAGTTTCCCTACGCCGATCACAACGCCATGCTCGACCCCTCGACCGCCGACATCACCGGAAGGGTGCTCGAAATGCTGGGTGCGCTCGGCTACGATTCCTCGTTCGGGCCCGCCCGCCGCGCCATCGAATTCCTGCGCCGGCAGCAGGAACCCGACGGCTCCTGGTTTGGACGCTGGGGAGTCAATTACATTTACGGCACGTGCTTCGCCCTGCGCGGCCTGGCTGCCATCGGCGTCGATATGCGCGAGGCCTTCTGCCTGCGGGCCGCCGAGTGGCTGCGCTCCTACCAGAATCCCGACGGAGGGTGGGGCGAGAGCTGCGATTCCTACGACGATGCGGACCTGCGCGGCGTCGGCCCCAGCACCGCCGCCCAGACGGCTTGGGCTTTGCTCGGCCTTTTCGCTTCCGACGATTTCTCTTCCGATTCGGTGGGGCGGGGCATCCAGTTTTTGCTGAGCACCCAGAAGGAAGACGGCGGATGGGTGGACGACTATTTCACCGGCACTGGATTTCCGTGCGTTTTCTACTTGAAGTATCACCTGTATAGCGTCTATTTCCCGGTCCTCGCGCTCAGCGAGTACTCGAACCAACGCTCGCTGGGCGGAAACGGGGCCGCCCGGCGGCCGAACCTGCAGATTGCCGAATTTGCATAGGAGCTGTTGCAATACCTGTTTTTCACGTGCTGGAAGGGCACGGTTTTAACCGTGCCGAAAAGGTTGTGGGGAAGGAAGCGGCTTCAGCCGCTGAGGGGCCAAGAACGCACCTCAGGGGCTAAAGAGTCTGTGTGATAACTCCCGAGGACGTACCTCAGCGGCTAAAGCCGCATTGCAAGCATTGCTTTACGGCACGGTTGAAACCGTGCCCTTACGAAAAATCGAAATTTTCACAGACACTCTGAAGTCGTGCCCTTTCGGGGAGGCCGGAGAGGTTTTGCAACACCTTCCAGAATTTCCCCGGAACGCTCCGGGGGCGCCGGGTTTCTTTCACTCGTCAAGACGGCATCAGTCACTGCTTCGATGGGCGGCAGTATTGTGAACCAGAGCCGTTTTCTTTATGGGTAGCATTCTGGTCACGGGCGGAACCGGATTCATCGGCAACCATCTCGTCCGAAAGCTTTGCCAGGAAAATTATTGCGTCCGCGTGATGGCCCGGCCCACCAGCAACCTGGATTGCCTTCGCTCGCTGCCGGTGGAAGTCGTCAGCGGCGATCTGACCCGCAAGAAAACGCTATTGGAAGCGGTGAAAGGCTGCGAGACGGTGTACCACGTGGCCGCCGACTATCGCCTCTGGGCACGTCATCCGGAGGAGCTCTACCGCAACAACGTGGAGGGAACCGAGAACCTCCTCTCCGCGGCCTTCGAGTCGGGCGTCCGGCGATTTGTATACACCAGCACGGTGGGAACCATTGCATTTCCCGATGACGGCGGCGAAGGGACGGAGGAGCAATTCGCCTCGCCCGGCCAGTTGTCCGGCCACTACAAGCGGTCCAAATTCCAGGCTGAACAGATCGCTTTGCGCTACGCGCGGGAAGGCCGCCCCGTGGTGGTGGTGAATCCGACGGCTCCGGTTGGCGAACGCGACCTCCGGCCGACCGATACCGGGAAGATCATCCTGGATTTTCTCAATCGCAAGATGCCCGCCTTCATCGACACGGGTCTGAATCTGGTGGACGTAAGGGATGTCGCGGAAGGACATTTGCAGGCGATGGTGCGCGGCCGGCCCGGCGAGCGTTATATTCTGGGCGGACGGAACATGAGTCTGCGGGAGATACTGAAGGCGCTCTCCGCCATCACCGGAATTCCGGCTCCCCGCGTTCGCCTGCCTTACGGAGTCGCGCTCTGTGCGGGAGCGCTGGACACGTTTGTTGCGCGATTCACGGGCTGGCCTCCCCGCGTGCCGCTGGAAGGCGTCCGAATGGCCCGCCACAAAATGTATGCCAGCTCCGCGAAAGCGGAGCGCGAATTGGGATACCGCCACGGACCGATTGAAGACGCCTTGGAGCGCGCCGTCGAATGGTTTCGCAAACACAAAATGGCGTTGCCGGCGTGAACCGGGCGACCGACGCCTCGCCGCAACCCTCGAACGCTTCCAGGCCGTGCATCGGAATCGTCGCGGCCTTCCGCTGGGAGATTTCTTCCCTAATGCGCCAGGCGTCGCGTCATACTTCCCGCAACGTGTCGTACAATTCGTCCACGCCGCATCGGATCGATCCGCCACACGCGGCAGCCAATCCCGAACCAAGCGAGAACAAGCGGCCCGATCCCGGCCGTTGCGCGCTGCTGCGCGATGGAACGCCCGTGGTTATTGCCATCTCGGGCGCCGGCGCCGGGAATTCTTTTCGCGCCGCGCAGCGGCTGGCGGCGGAGTTCCCGCTCGGCGGTCTGGTTACGCTGGGCTTTGCCGGCGGTCTGATTCCAGGGCTCCGCGCGGGTGACGTGGTTCTTGCCGATGTCGTCATCGATCAGGATAGCCAGGAGCGCTTCGCGTGTTCGACGGATCTGCTGCCGGTCCGATTCAACCGCCGTGGAAACCTTTTATCGGCGGGAGCCGTTATAATTTCATCGGAGGAAAAGTTCCGGCTGGGGGAGAAGTGGCAGGCAGTGGCCGTCGACATGGAATCGGCCGGGGTGGCTCGGGCCGCCGCCGCCGCCGGAGTGCCATTTTGCGCCGTCAAGTCGATCACGGATTCGGCCGATGAGAGTCTTTCCATTGACTTCAGCCGCTGCCAGAGAGAAGATAAGAACTTCTCATTCTGGGCGATCGCTTGTCAGGGGCTAAGCACTCTTAACGGAGCAAGGGATCTTTGGAGACTGGCGCGGAATGCCCGACGGGCGGCAAGCAGTTTGGCTGCGGCGATTGGCGGGGCTTAGCTCGGTGATACCGGACACGGTATCGCAATGGATTAAGTCGAGATGCGCTGGAGACAATTCGAAGAACGGCCGGGATAACAGGAGTGAGTGTGCCGCAGGTTCGTAAGCAAGTAACGGCAGAAGCGGTCCGCACCGGCGAAGTGCCCGCGGTGATGAAAGCGGGCGTATACCGGGGCAAGGGCGCTCTGCAGGTCGAATGGGTGGAGGTTCCGGCGCTGGAGCCCGGAGAAATCCTCATCCGAGTGGAAGCCTGCGGCGTTTGCATCACGGACGTCAAGAAAATACAAAAAGATCTCCTCCCGCCGCCCCGCATCTTCGGGCACGAAACCGCGGGAGTGGTGGCCAAAGTCGCCGATGGAGTTTCCGGTTGGAAGGTGGGAGACCGCGTCGTAGTGTTCCACCACATCCCTTGCGGGCACTGCTTTTACTGCCAGCGAAAGCTGTTCGCGCAATGTCCCACTTATAAGAAGGTCGGAGTTACAGCCGGATTCGAGCCGAGCGGCGGAGGCTTTGCGGAATACGTGCGCGTTCGCGACTGGATCGTGAAACGGGGCCTGGTTCGGATTCCCGCGGGAGTCTCCTTTGAGCATGCCAGCTTCCTGGAGCCGGTCAACACCTGCCTGAAGGGCATTCGAAGAGCCGGAATCGAGCCGTGGGAAACGGTGCTGATCCTGGGACAAGGGCCCATTGGTTTGCTGCTGCTCCTGCTAGCGCGGCGCGTCACGGAGTTGGTTTATACTTCCGAGCCGGTCGCGGAGCGCCGGGAATATTCCTTGCGATTCGGCGCGGCGCGGGCGTTCGATCCGAAATCCGCCAACCTGCCGAAAGAAATGAAAGCGCTCACCGAAGGCCGCGGCGCCGATGTAGCCATCGTAGCGGCCGCCGCGCCCTCGCTGGTCGAGCAGGCCATCCAGGCCGTGCGTCCCGGCGGAAGAGTCGCACTGTTCGCACAGACTTCACCCGATGAGATTTTGAATGTGAACGGCGCCAGCATCTGCGTCGAAGAGAGAACTCTGCTCGGCAGCTACAGCGCCGATGTCGAGATGCAAGAGGAATCGGCGGCGCTGGTTTTTTCCGGAGAACTTCCGGTGGGCGAACTGATCACGCACCACTTTGGTTTGTCCGACATTCGGGAGGCTGTCCTGCTGGCTTCATCGCAATCCGGACGATCCCTCAAGATAATACTCCATCCGCAGCTTGCAGGAGCGTGAACTGAGGACGAGATCCGTGGCTTCCCGTCAAATGACAGCCGCCGTTCTTTACGGCAAAGAAGACCTGAAGATCGAGCAGATCCCGGTGCCCACGCTTGCGCCGGATGAAGTGCTCGTTCGCATCAAAGCGGCGCTCACCTGCGGCACCGATCTCAAGGTCTACCGCCAAGGCTCCCACGCCCGCATGATTTCTCCGCCCGCGGTCTTTGGACATGAGCTGGCCGGAGTGGTGGAAGAGGTTGGTCCGGAGGTCCGAGGCTTCAGCCCTGGGATGCGAGTGGTGGCGGCGAACTCGGCTCCCTGCCTGGAGTGCCGCTATTGCCGCCGGGGCCGCCCCAATCTTTGCGAGCGCCTGCTGTTCAATAACGGAGCTTACGCGGAATTCATTCGCATTCCGGGACCGATCGTGCGACAGAATCTGCTGGAGATTCCCGCGCACCTCGATTTTTCCGACGCAGCGCTCATCGAGCCGCTGGCTTGTGTCCTGCGCGGAGTCGAGGAAACCGGAATTCGGGCGGGCGACACGGCGGCGGTGATCGGAATGGGTCCGGTGGGGATGATGTTCACTCGCCTGGCGAAGCTGAAGGGCGCGCGGGTCATTGCGGTAGTCAAGCGGCAGGCACGCGTGGAGGCGGCGAAACGAATCGGCGCCGACGACGCCATCGACGTCACGCAGGTGGAAGACCCCGTTGCGGAGGTCCGCAAGCGAACCGAGGGGGGGCACGGCGTGGACGTAGCCTTTGAGGCGGTCGGCACCCCCGAGACCTGGGAGTGGGCCGTCAATATGGCCGGCCGCGGGGCAACCGTCAACTTTTTCGGAGGCTGCCCCAGCGGCAGTGTCGTGCGCCTCGACACCAAATTGCTGCATTATTCCGAGATCACGCTGAAGGCCAGTTTCCATCACACACCCGCCTATATTCGCAAGGCATTGGATACCGTCAGCCGCGGCGATATCCGCGGCAGCGACTTTATCACCGGCACGGCTCGCCTGAGCCACCTCCCCGAATTGTTACGGCGGATGGTGGACCGCAACGGCGATTTGAAGATGGCGATCGTCCCCTAAAATCAGTGACAAGTGAAGAGTGACAAGTGACAAGTAAACAGTCTCGCCGCGGGGAGTTTTATCTCGTCACTTGTCACTTGTCACTGTCTTATGAGCGTTGAACAAGCCATTTCCGGTGCTTTGGCAGAGCCATCCTCCTGGCGGGGCGAGTTGCCCTCAGCGGCTCCGTCGCTGGAGGAAGCGCGCCGCTATTGCGAGCGGCTGGCGCGCACTCATTACGAAAATTTTCCCGTCGCGACACTGCTGCTTCCCCGGCCGCTTCGCCGTCATTTCTATCCCGTCTACGCCTACTGCCGATGGGCCGACGATCTGGGCGACGAGACCGGCGACCGCGAGCTGTCCCTCGTGCTCCTGGAACAGTGGGAGGAGGAGTTGCTGGCCTGTTACCGGGGCGAAGCCCGGCATCCCGTCTTCGTGGCTCTGAAAGAAACCATCGACGAGTGCCAGATTCCTCCCGAGCCGTTCCGGGACCTCATTACCGCCTTCCGCCAGGATCAGGTTAGGACGCGATATCGAAACTTCGCCGACGTCCTGGGCTATTGCCGTTACTCGGCGAACCCCGTCGGCAGGCTGATCCTATACGTCTGCGGCTACCGCGATGCAGAGCGTCAGCGGCTCTCCGACTTCACCTGCACCGCGCTGCAACTCGCCAATTTCTGGCAGGACGTAGTGCGGGATTACCGCATCGGACGGATATATCTGCCGCTCGACGACATGGCGCGGCACGGATACACGGAAGAGGATCTCGCGGCCTCCCGCTTCGATGAGAGGTTTCGAAATCTGCTCCGCGAGCTGGTGGAGCGCACCTGGGAATTGTTCCGGCTGGGATTGCCCCTAGTCAGGAGGGTGGAGCCGAAGCTCGCGGTGGACATTGAACTTTTCAGTCGCGGCGGCATGGAAATTTTGCGCCTGATCGAGCGCCAGAATTTCAACGTACTGGCGCGCCGCCCCAAGCTCGAGTCCGGGAGCAAAGCATTGCTGGTGGGATCGGTGCTCGCGGAGAGACTGTTGTTTACTCGCCCGTTCTGGGGGCGGAGGAGCGGCTGAGATGCCAACGCTGCTCGAAGCCTCCACGGCCTATTGCCGGCGCCTGGCACGCCAGCGGGCGCGCAATTTTTATTACGGATTTCTGCTGCTGCCCCGGTCCCGCCGCGAGGCTTTCTGCGCCGTCTACGCCTTCATGCGCTATTGCGACGATGTGGCCGACGGCGACGACAGCGTCGCGCGAAAGTCGGCCCGGCTCGCGGAGTGGCGTCAAGCCCTCGATCGCGCTCTGCGCGGCAATTACGAAATGTGCTGCAAGAGTGGACCGGGCCGCGAGCAAAACCTGATCCTGCCGGCCTTTCACCACGCCGTTCAGCAATACTCGATCCCGCCGGAATATTTTCACGATTTAATTGACGGGGCCGAAATGGACCTTTCGATACGGAGCTATCGCACCTTTGCCGACCTGCGTCAATACTGCTACCGGGTGGCCTCGGTGGTGGGACTCTGCTCGCTTCATATGCTCGGCTTCCGCGATCCCGAGGCGAAAAAGCTCGCCGAAGAGTGCGGCATCGCGTTCCAGTTGACCAATATCCTGCGCGACCTCCGCGAGGATGCCCGCAGCGGGCGCGTGTATCTGCCGCTCGACGATCTGGAGCGGTTCGGATATTCGCCGGAGCAGCTAGCCGCGGGCGTCTATAACGACGAGTTCCTCCGCCTGATGCGATTCGAGATCAAGCGGGCGAAAGGCTTCTACAAGCGCGCGTATCCGTTGATCGAAATGGTGGAGCCGGAAAGCCGCGCGGCGTTGTGGGCTCTGATCTCGATCTATCGCGGAATCCTGGGAACCATTGAACGCAACGAATGCAACGTATTTTCGCGCGCGGCGTCCTTGACCGAAATGGAAAAAATCGAAGTGGTGCTCCAGGCCGCTAAAATACATCTCCAGAAGCGGCTTCCCTCCCGGGAGGGATTCGAGCCAAGGTGGCAACCATTCCGCGGGTAACCATAATGGGCGGGGGCCTGGCGGGCCTGGGGGCGGGAGCCTGTCTCGCCGATGCCGGATTCGAAGTGGAGATCATCGAAAAGCGGCCGGTGCTGGGCGGACGGGCTTCGTCGTTTTTGCCGCCCGGCGAGGCGCTCGGTTCCGCAGGGAGGATCGACAACTGCCAGCACGTGCTGCTGGGATGCTGCACGAACCTGATCGACTTTTTCCGGCGCACCGGGACGCTCGGCTCGTTTCGCTTTTACAACTCCTTTCTATTTCTGGGACCGCGCGGTGCGTCGCGGATGGCGGCGTCGCTACTGCCCGAGCCGCTCCATCTCCTGCCTTCGCTCCTGAGTTTCCGGGACCTGGATTGGCGCGACCGCTGGTCGATTGCACGCGCCATGCGCGCGATCCTGCGGCAGAACGACTCCGTTCCAGACGAGCCGCTGATCGACTGGTTGAAGCGGCAGCGGCAAACCGGCCCGGCGATAGAAAACTTCTGGCGCGTGGTCCTGACCAGCGCGTTGAACGAAGACCTGGAGCGCGTTTCGAGCCGACACGCCTTCAAGGTCTTTCTCGATGGCTTCCTCGCGAACCGCCGCGGCTATCGCATGGGAGTTCCGGCGATTCCGCTGAGCGATCTTTACTCGAGCAAGATTCTGAGCGAGCGATGTACCTTGCGCCTGGGAGTGAACGCGAGCGAGTTGGAGCTCGATGGCCGCAAGATCAGCCGCGTCCGCCTGCGCGAGGGAGGAGAGAGCCAGGCGGATTACTATATCAGCACGCTGCCTCCCGATGCCTTGCGGCATCTGCTGCCCGATGACCTGAGCGAATTGTGGCCGGAGTTGGGGAAGATGGGCGATCTCGAATGGTCTCCTATCACCGGCATCCATCTGTGGTTTGACCGGCCTATTACGTCGCTCGATCATGCCGCCATCGTCGGGCGGACGATTCAGTGGATGTTCAATCACTCGGCGATTAGCAAGAGATCCGAGCCGCGTCCTGCGCCCCATAGTCCGCCCTGCGGTCCAGAGCCTACGGGCGGCGGGGCAGGGCTACGGACGCCGGGGAGACCGGAAGGGAGCGGTCCCGTTGATAACACGCAATACATTCAGCTTGTCGTCAGTGCCTCGCGATCTCTGATGAATATGAAGCGGGACGATCTGCTGGAACTCGCGCTCCGGGAACTCCGCGAGCTGTTCCCGAAAACCAGCAAGGCCACATTATTGAAAGCGGTGGTGGTCAAGGAATCGAAGGCGACGCTTTCTCCGCGGCCGGGAATCGACGCGCTGCGTCTGGGGACACGGACACCGTTCGATAATCTATTCCTCGCCGGCGATTGGACGCAGACCGGATGGCCCTTCACGATGGAAGGCGCCGTGCGGAGCGGCTATCGCGCGGCGGAACTCGTAACGGAAACGGCGGGGCAGCCGCGAACGTTCCTACAGCCGGACTTGCCGGTGGCGCCGCTGGTGCGGCTGCTGGGAAGGTTTTAGTGGTGGTTGCTGGAGGGCACGCCGAAAAAAGCTGCTCCAATCTTTGACAACATCTGTCAACGTTTGTAGTATTGAAATATGAATTGAAAAACGCGGGAAGAGGCGCTATGCACGTTAATCTGACTCCCAGGCTCGATGAATACATTCTAACGAAGGTCAAAGGTGGCCGGTACAATAATGCCAGCGAAGTCGTTCGCGACGCCCTGCGGCGGATGCAGGATGGTGAGGCACAACAAGCCGCCTTGCTTTCCGGCTTGGCCGTGGAAGATATCGACGTCATACGAAGCCGCGTGCGGCAGGGGATCGCAGAGATTGATCGAGGAGCAGGCCGAAGCTACAAGGGCGAACCAGGGTTGAGGAAGCTTTTCGGCGAACTGCGGGCGGAAGCGCGTGAGGAACTCTCCGCGGAGCGGCGCAAGAAAGCGAAACGCTAGTGGCTCGGTTCACCGTATCACCCCAGGCACACCGCAACCTGATCGACATCTGGAAATTCATCGCCAAAGACAGCATCCGCAACGCCGATCGCGTTTACGAACGCTTTTATGAAGCCTTTGCCCTCTTGGGCAGCCAGCCGGCAATGGGGCCGGCATCGGACGACATTGAACCAGGCACGCGAAGATTCCCCGTGGGCAATTACATCATTTATTATCGGATCGCGCAGAACGGCGTTCAGATTCTGCACGTCTTCCATGGCAAGCGGGACCAGCGCAAGGCGATGAGTAAGAAAAAAGGTTCGAGAGGAAGATGAACGATTCGCATGGAGCAAATCCCCGCGACCCTTCCGTCAAACACCAGACCGCTGCCACACGCCGCAACCTCCTCGCCTGGTATGACCACCACCACCGCGATCTGCCTTGGCGAAGAACACGGGACCCGTATCGGATTTGGGTCTCCGAGATCATGTTGCAGCAGACGCGCGTGCAGGCGGTGATTCCGTACTATGAGAAATTTCTGCGGCGCTTTCCGGACGTGCGCTCGCTTGCTGCCGCCGATGAGCAAGCGTTGCTCGCCTGCTGGAGCGGGCTTGGTTACTACTCGCGGGTGCGGAATCTGCAAAAGGCGGCGCGGACGATTGTGAGCCGGCATCACGGGGAGTTTCCGCGCGAGCGGGACGATGTGCTGGCGCTCGCGGGTATCGGAGATTATACGGCGGCGGCTGTGCTCAGCATTGCGTACGACGTGCCGTTGGCGGTGCTCGACGGAAACGTGGCGCGGGTGCTCTCGCGGCTGTTTGCGATGGCTGCGGATGTTCGCACGAACTCCGGAAAAGAGCGGCTGTTGAAACAGGCTGGGAAATTGCTTTCACCCCGGCGGCCCGGCGATTTCAATCAGGCCATGATGGAACTGGGCGCAACGGTCTGCCTTCCTCAGCAGCCGCGATGCGGCGAGTGCCCGCTTCGGAAGGATTGCCGAGCGTTTCAGACCGATCAAGTTGGAAAATTTCCTCCGTCAAGACGAGCTGAGCAACCAACGGAGCGGCGCTTTCGGGCGGCTCTGATTCTGGACGGCAAAGGTAACTGTTTGCTCGCCCGCCGCGCGGCGTCCGAGAAATGGATGGTGGGATTTTGGGAGTTGCCGTCGGAGGAAATTCTCGGCGACCACGATGTACTGAAGGTTGGAGCGGCAACGGAACACAGGAGCCAGGCGTCAGGAGCCAGAAGTCAGAAGAAGAACGGCGAAGCAAGAATAGCCACAGAGGCACAGAGGCACAGAGAAATTCTTGGTAAGAAGAAAAGAAATTACGAGCTTGGATCAGAGAATTCGGGAGAGTTTAGCAAGAACGGCATTGTGCTGGGGTCAGGAATTCTCCTCGGCTCTCTGGTGGGGCATCTGCGGCATACCATCACGTCGAACAAGCTGGATATTGCCGTGTATCGGGCTGAATTGAACCGTCCTCTACGGCGCGCGACGGAGCGATGGGTTGGCCTGGCGGAGATCGAGCGGCTTCCGGTTACTACCATCACCCGCAAGGCGCTGCGAATTGCGCGGCTGGAGGGCTTCGAATAATGCGTTTTTCGCGTTGGTGTAGACCGCAATATCCGTTACCGGTCGACGAACGAAAAGCAGGTCCTTCTCCCGCTCTGCGGGATCAGGATGACAGCCTCGGGGGGTGTCTATTCCGGGAACGGCGTTTTTTTTCGAAGAACTTGACGATTGGCTCCAGAATTCCTATTCTAGATAGAGCGAGGCTTCCAATTGGCGGGAGTCTTGGGGCTATCTTTCGCGGAAATCAAGGGAGGGACGGAATGAGTTTTTGGAAGCGGAGCGGACTTTTGTTTGCGATCGGTTTGACCTCGCTGCTGCTGATTGGCGCGGGGCCGCAGGAAAAGAAAGAGAATGGCAAAGGCGACGTGGCCAAGGGGAAAGAGATTTTCCAGGCCAACTGCGACATCTGCCACAACGCGGATTCGACCGAGGATAAAGTAGGGCCTGGTTTGAAGGGCTTGATGAGCAAACCTGCCCACAAGCTGGCCGACGGCACCGAACACAAGCAGCACACGGTGGCGATCATCCGCAAGCAGGTTGTGGAAGGCAGCAGCGCCATGCCGCCTGTCGGCGCCGCTTTTACACCCAAGGAACTCGACGACTTGATGGCGTATCTCCAGGGCCTCTAGATCGAGATCCAAAGACCGGTTTTAATAGTCCGGCGGTGACCCTGCGTCTCGCAGAAAGGGGTCGGGACTCACTGCCGGCGCTATCTCCGGTTGCGAAATCCCCAGTGTGAATTTCGCGCTGAGCGAAGTTCCCGCCACGGTGGCGATCATCGTTACCGGCCCCGATTCATTTCCCACAACAACCAAAGTTGAGGCGTTTCCCTGCGCATCGGTCTGCGTGGATGGAGAGGTGAGAGAAGCTGTGCCCTCCAGGACGGCAAACTCGATCGCGGCTCCGGCGAAGGGAATTTGATTTGAATCCTGAAGATGGACGGCGAGCGGCTGAGGTAGCTGCGCTCCCGGCGGGCCGGTTTGCCAGTCTCCCGAGACGGGGGAGAGTGAAAGACTGCCGTCGGAGGGCGAGGAAAGCACTTCGACGACCGCGGAGCCGATCTCAAAGCCCGGTGCGGAAGCGGTCACCGTGGCCCTTCCCGGCGCGAGCGCGGCGATCGGGAACTCGGCGGAACGCGAGCCGGCGGGTATGGTGACACTCGCGGGCATCGCCGCAACCGAGGCGTCGGAGCCGGCGAGGCTCACCATCGTGTCCCGATCCGCGGGCGAGAGCAACTCCACGGTCCCCCGCGTCTCGCCCCCTGGAAATAATCCAATGGGATTGGGTGCCACGCGAAGCCCGCGAACGAGCGAGGTGCTCGGAAAGGCCCGGAAGGAGGTAGCGCTGGAGAAGAACCGTTCCCAAGCCGTGCGGATGGAATCGACATGGGCAACCTCTTCCGGCGACGGCGACTGTCCTTTGGGAACCACCAAAACGAAGGCGAAATTGAAGCGTTTTGGCGAGATGACGGAATTGGGAAAGCGCGGGCCGGAGGAAGCGACGATCTGATCGAGTGAAATATCCTGCCGCTTACCGGAAAAGGTGACATTCCGTTGCGGAGCGCGGGCGGGGCTGATGGCCGGACCAACGACCAGGAAACTGGGGGGGACCTCCGACGGCGGGAGCAGGCCCATCAGGTATTGATCGAGATCGCTATAGTGTTCGACGGCTCCGGTGGTGGTGAAGGTGCCGTCTCCGTTGTCGCGGATGCGGTTGCCCTCTTCGACCGAGGCGTCGGAGTTGAACAGGAAACTCCAATGCTGGAGGTCGCGGCCGAGCAGCGCGTTGCTATTGGAAATGCCGCTGGGGTCGTTGAACGCGGCGTAGGCCAGGAAGCGGTGTCCCGTCTCCTGCCCCAAAATGCTGAGCGTGGAATCGACGCCCCGGAAGAAAACGGCGGAGGGATCGGTGGGATACTTGCCGAGGTTCGCCATGTTCACGACGCTCGATAAACGCGAGCTGCCGAAAAAGCGGGAAAAATCGAAAATGGGCTGCGCGGCGATGCGTCCGAGTCCCGTGACTTGATTGGAAATATTAAGCTCGAATGCGAAAGCTGCTCCCAGATCGAAATTGAAAGTAGTAAAGACCACCAGGTATTCATAGGCGTCTTCGTGCGTCTGATAGAAGCGCTGTCCAACGGCCGCGAGATCGAGTTGCGTGGTGGACGTGAAGACCTCGGCCGCCGGCCCGTCGAATTTTTCTCCCGCTCTTTCTCCCGACGCCGCGCTCAAATCGGCCAGAGCCGGCAATCCCGTGAAATTACCGGGCGAGACTCCGACCACCGCTTCTCTTCCCCCCATGCCGTCGAAAGCGAACTGGATTTGGCCGTCGGGAGCCAGCGCGACTTGAAAGGTCTCCGAAGGGCCAAAGCCGGATGCGGAATAATCCGGCACCTGGCTCCACGTCACGACAAAACGGCTGGCGGATGAGAAGAGGGTCAGGCGGCCTCCCACGGACGGGTCGAGGTCGGAGAAAAAAGGAGCAATGCGGGGCGCACCGACGAGGAAGCGGGCGAGACTCCTCTTGCTCGTCGAGGTATCGCCCTGCCCGAAGGTCAGGTTTCCGTCGGAATTGATAAAAACAGTCGTATACGTTTTGCCGAAGTAAGGGAACGCGAAGCCGATCGGGACCTCGCGCGTGCCGTCGTCGCCAATATTATCGGGATTGTCGGAAGTGCCGGGGTTCAGGAGCAGGCCGTTGCTCGCGGCGGACGAGTCGAAGCCGCCGGCGCTTGCCGCGATGGTGTATCCCCCGGCTGCGGGCTGAAACAGGATGCCCTTCTGGTCCAGGTCGAACCGGTTTGCCGGGAGGACCAGCGAGCCGTCGTCGGGAATCACGGCGACGTTGCCGCTATCCACTGGCGCCGCCGCGAGCGAACGCTCGGGCGAAAATCCAGAGCGTGCCCGCTCGGCGGCGAACTTGCGGTGGAGAGCCAACTCCGTGAGTATGCGGCCGGGATAGGTGCCGCTAAAGGAATCCGGGTCGCTCGAGGCGGCAATTACGGGCATGATCGTGCGAACGGAGAGCGCGAGTAGGAGCAGGCAACGGATGCGTAACCCGTTGCGGTGAGGCTTGCCGAATCCGATGCTGTGTACTTTATTTGGAACGATGTTTCCCACTGCCAGTCCGATTGAAGTGTGTTGATTACCGACTCGAAATCGATTTTAACACAGCGCGGCGAGGACGCGACAAAGCAGAAGTCAGAAGTTAGAAGATAAAGCGGGTCCTTCTCCCGCAGGGCGGGGTCAGGATGACAGCCGTTTCCTTTGTTACTATCAAAACAAATCAGAGCCGCGAGCGCAAAGATTCAGAGCCCCGACCGCAAGGGAGGGGTTGTTTCCGGTGGAATACGGTATCGTTCGGGCGACCCCTCCCTTGCGGTCGGGGCTCTGATTGGCACCGATTACTTTACCGGAACTTTTTTCTTCAGCTCTTCGAACCAGTTCAGGACCACGTTGATCTGCGTGGGGGCCGCTTCCTGCTCGGTGGGCTTCAGCATCAGGAAGCGCTGGCCGTCGGGAGAGACGTCGTAGTTGGGCAAGCTGGACGGGGTTAGGAGGTACTGTCCTTCGAAGAGCATGTGGGGCGCGCCGGCGGAGAAGGTGGCGGGGGCAGGCGTCGCGGGATTTCCTTGGTTCGCTCCCGCTCCATTACTGTCGCGGCTCTGATTAACATCCACGGCCATGATCTTGCTGCCGCTGCGGTAGAACAGTTCCTTCCCATTGGGGTTCCAGACCGGCTCCTGGCCGCCGTCCGTCGAGATCTGCCATTTTCCGCCCGGCCCCGGATACGGCTGCACGTAAATCTCCCGTCGTCCCGACTCATCCGAGGAATAGGCCAGCCAACGCCCGTCGGGAGAAAAACCCGGCGCGCCGTCCTCCGCCGGTGTCTTGAGGAACGGCTGTGCCTTCCGGTCACTTAGGCGGAGCACCCAGATATCCCGCCCATTGGGGCTGGTATCGGTGAAAGCCAGCAGTTGCCCGTCCGGAGAAAAGGAATTGGCGGCCTGAGTGAATTCGCTGATGGAGAGGCGCTCCGAACCGCCGCTGCCATCGGACGGTTGCCAGAACAGGTTTTGCCGCCCTGCGCTGTTGGACTGGAAAGCGATCCGTTTCCCATCGGGCGTCCACACCGGGAAACCGTTGGCACTACCTTGAAAGGTCAGCCGGGTTAACGTCTCCCGGTCCAGATCGTAGGTCCATATCTGCGTCCCTTGTTCTTCGATGCTAACGGCCACGCGCCGCCCGTCTGGAGAAACCTTCGGGCTCCGATAACCGTGCGCTGCCGCTTTCAATGGCTGCTCTGCCCCCTTGCGATCCACCCAGGTTAGCATGCTTTGGGTGGCCTGGATGCTCCCCGGAACATAGACCAGCGAGCCATTGACGGAAAAGGTGTACTGGGCGACCCCGGTGTTAATCGATTGCGCGACCCCCTCTAGAATAGGGACCGCCGCCCCTCGCAGCTCCAGACGCCGGGGATCAAACGGCACGGCCATCAGCGTCCCCGCTTGGGCATAGACCAAGTGCCCGGAAGCCGCATAGGCCGGGCGTGAGCCTGCCAAAACGGGGTCCCGTCGCTCACCGCTCCCAAGTTCACCTACCGCCACTTGCGCGCCGGACCAGTTAGCACCAGCCGTTGAAGCAGCGAACAGCACCGCCTTCCCACCGGGCAGGAGTTGAGGCCAGCGGTGAGCGACTTCTGCCTTCTTGGAATCCGGACTAATGACCTGTTTAGACGTCCCTCCGGTCTCGGCTACTTGCCATAGCCCGCCAAAGTTCTGGTAGTGAAAAACAATTGCGCCATCGCTTCCCCAAGCTGCACCGGCGACGCCGCTTCCAAAGGCGGGACAGAGGGTCACAGCCGCCCCGCCGGTGATGGAGATCTTTTTCATGCTGGCTCCAGCGAAGAAGCCGATCCATTGCCCGTCGGGTGAGAAAAAAGGTGCGAAACCGCCCTCAGTCCCAGCGAGGGGCTTGGCTTCCAGCGCCCCGATGTCGCGCACGTAAAGCTGCTGCGCCCCGCCGCGTATGGCTGCGTAAACCAGGCGGCTGCCATCGGGCGAGATTGCTAGGGCCGGATTACTTCCCGCCGCCGCAAGCCGGTCGCCCGTCGGCAGCGTGATGGTGAATCGCGACACCTGTTGCTGGGTCGCCGCCGGTTTCAGCAACCAAGCCGCAACGCTGGCGATGACGGCCCCAATCAATACCGCCGCGCCAAGCGCTGCCGCTTTGCGCCAGCCGAGTAGGGCAGGCCCCCTCAATTGCCCTTCAAGAACAGGCGAGAGGCCTGTCCCACTGGCAATCGCTCCCTCGCGGTCGCGGCTCTGATGGATCCACTGCAATTCGCGGCAGAGGTCGGCGGCGGATTGCCAGCGGTCGTCGCGTTCCTTATGGAGGCAGGTCTTCACGACGCGGTCGAGAGCGGGGGGCGACATTTTCCCGGGGGGCTGAAGAGACGAAATCGGAGCGGGGTCGTCGCGGAGGATGGCTGCAATGAGGCTGGTGGAACTCGCGCCCTGGAACGCCTTTTTTCCCGTCGCCATCTCATAGACGGTGGCGCCGAAGGCGAAGATGTCGGTGCGCGAGTCGATGTTGTCTTTCTTGCCCTCCAGTTGCTCCGGGGCCATGTATTGCATCGTGCCCAGGATGGTGCCCTCGATTGTCGGGCCGCCGGGCGGCGGCGTGGGGGCCTGCGAGTCCAGGACGTAATCCTTGCGCGCCTCCTGCTTGAGCTTCGCCAAGCCGAAGTCCAGGAGCTTGGAGCCTTCCTTCGTCAGCATGATGTTGCCGGGCTTGATGTCGCGGTGCGTGATGTTTTTCCGATGCGCCTTGTCGAGCGCGTCGGAAAGCTCGATGGCGTAGCGCAGGACCTGCTCCAAGGGCAGAGGACCTTTCAGCAGACGCTGCGCCAGCGTCTCGCCTTCGATGTACTCCATCACCAAGTAGTCGATGCCGTCCTGCTGGCCGATGTCGTAGAGAACGCAGATGTGAGGGTGCTTCAGGCTCGCAATGGTCTCGGCTTCGCGTTTGAACCGCTCGCGCAACTCGGCGTTGACCGCCAGATGCTCGGGCAGGACCTTGATGGCGACGTCGCGCTTCAGGCGCGGATCGTACGCCTTATAGACCTCTCCCATGCCGCCCGCGCCGAGCGGCGAGCGAACTTCGTAGGGGCCGAGATGGGCGCCGGGTTTTAGGGGCATGGGCGTTAGGAGTCAGGAGTTAGAAGCTAGAAGTTAGAATCAACAGCAGATCCTTCGTCGCGCTGCTCCTCAGGATGACATCCTCCATTTTCTTCTGTTTCCTGTTCCCTACTCCCCATTTCCCGCGCTCCCGCCCTGCTGGATCGCGGGTCGGTTGCTGCACGATATTCCGCCGGAGCCAGAGGTAGATTACACGACGCGAAGGTGCAAATCAACGAACGATTGGGGCGGGGATTGCGAGGAGGCGGGGCTGCCGGAGACTCACTCCGCGACGGCCTGGGCAACGGCCGTCTCGCGCATTGGCACTCGAGTGGGGACGAAGCGCTCCTCGGAGGTGGCCAGCTCCCAGAGCGAACGGTCGCGGACTAGCTTCAGGACCAGAGCGGTGTGCATGGCGTGGCCGGCGCGCTCGGCTACGACGCGGGCATGCAGCGGATGGCCGATCAGGGCCAGGTCGCCGATGAGGTCGAGGATTTTGTGGCGGCTGCATTCGTCGGAGAAGCGGAGGCCGTCCGAGTTCATCACCGAGTCGCGCGTGAAGACCACGGCGTTCTCAAGCGAGCCGCCGCGGATCAGACCCATGTTTCGCATCTGAGGGAGCTCATCGAGGAAGCCAAAGGTACGAGCGGGGGCAATTTCATCCTCATATCGCTGTTCGGTGAGCTCGATCTCCATGGACTGGCTCCCGACCAGGGGATGCGGGAACTCCACGCTGCTGAAGATGCGGAAGCCGGGATGGGGAAAGATCGCAATGCGCTTGGCGCCTTCGACCACTTCCACTGGACGCAGGACCTTCAGGTAGACACGCGGCGCACGCTGCTGCCGTTTCCCGGCGCGATGCAACAGATCCACAAACGGACCGCCGCTGCCGTCCAGGATCGGCAGCTCCAGCGAGTTGATTTCGATGATGAGATTATCGATGCCCGATCCGACTAGCGCCGAAAGGATATGCTCGGTGGTGGAGATCAGCACGCCGCGGCGCATGAGGCTGGTGGCGTAGCTGACACGGGCGATGTATTTCCAGGAGGCGGGAATCTCGAAGTTGTCGAGGTCGGTGCGGCGGAAGACAATCCCTTTGTTGACCGGTGCCGGGAGGAGCCGAATCCGAACCGCAACGGCGCTGTGCAACCCGATGCCGGAAACTTCAACCGGTTTGGCGATGGTATGTTGGTAGTCCAATGCACTCCTTCGAAACAAATAGATAGAATAGCCTCATTTATATGCAATTGACCAGCCTTTCGTTGGAAGCTAGTAAGCAGTTGATAATAAAATATCTGCATCAATTGCCGTAGGGCTGCTTGTTGCGGAAAAACAACAACTTCTGTGGCAATGCGACCACTTTGGAGCTTTGTGCTGATTGTGTCACTCCCGCAACAGTTGGAGCTTGAGCAACTTGATAACTGGCATTTCCATCCCCGAGGGGAAGAGAACGCAGTGTAGATTCCTCACTCCGTTCGGGATGACGACTTTTGGTTCGGGTGATGAAGTCGAAGAGGGAGGGAAAACGGGATACAATTTGGGGAATACCAGTCAAGAGCTGCTGGGGGACGCCAACCAGACGGAAGGTTATTTATCCATTGTTGAAACGGGCTTCGAGGGAGGGCCGTCGGAGACCTCGACTCCAGCTAGGCCCTCTAGAAGCGTGATGGCCGCGGCGAAGTCTTCGTCGCCGTGCCCGGCGGCGATCGAGGCTCCGAACAACTCGTGCACCAGGGCAGTCGTCGGGAGCGGGACGTTCAGCTCACGGGCCGACTCGAGCATCAACTCGATATCCTTTTGCATCCACTTCAGCGAGAAATGGGGAGCGAAGTTGCGCTCCATCACCAACTTCATTTTGCCCTCGATCAATGGATTGCGCGCCACGCTCGCCTGCAAGACTTCGAGAACCAGCGATGGCGCAAGCCCGGCCTTGCGCGCTAAAACAAAACCTTCGGCCATGGCCTGGCAGGAAAGCGCGCCGATCAGGTTCTGCGTCAGCTTGACTTGCAGGCCCATACCCTGTGCGCCGCAATGGATCACGGTCTTGCCCATCGCCTGCATATAAGGCTTGGCGCGCTCGAAGACCGCTGCGTCGCCGCCGACCATGAAGGTCAGCGTGGCGTTGGTCGCGCCGGTCTTGCTGCCGGTGCAGGGAGCGTCGAGAAAGTCGGCTTTACGCGCGCGGAATCGCTCCGCAATCCGGCGGCTTACGGAAGGCAGGATGGTGCTCGCATCAATGACCAGCGAGCCGGGCTGAATGGCGGGCAGCATGTTGTCGGCGACTTCCATGACGGCCGCCGAGTCTCCCACACAGATCACGATCACGCGCGCTTCGCGTGCGACCTCGGCGGGAGAGGCAGCCACGGCGGCGCCAAGCGCGGCCAGTTGCTCCGCCTTCCCCCGCGTGCGGTTGTAAACGGTAAGCGAGTAGCCCGCCTTCAGCAGGTTCTCCGCCATGGGATAACCCATGATCCCGAGTCCGATGAAGCCCAGCTTTTCCGGTTGTGACATGAGTGCCTCGTTCCTGAAATAATCGCTTCTTGCCGCCCTCAGGCTAACCATTCTGAAACGGGAAATCAAGATTGGCGGACGCTTGGTACTGGGTCAGTATGGCAATATCCCCCTTGTTTTTGTGTCATCTGAGTAGAACTTCATTCGAGCTTCGATAATTCTTTCAAGGTTGGTAGCGTCGGTAAGCGGAACGGTCTTGTTGCAAATTCTGAAAATGTCTACGGCCGCTTTCTCACGGCCGAAATTCCAGACTTCCCAATCTCCGGACACTCAAAAGTCTGTTATATTACCGTCATGGTCATCGCGATCGCCTCCCACAAAGGTGGTGTTGGAAAATCCACCACCGCTGTACATATCGCTGCATACCTGCAAACGAAAGCTCCCACTGTTCTTGTGGACAGCGATCCAAACCGAAGCGTTTGCGGTTGGGCGGTGAACGGCACACTTCCCTTCGAGGTCATTCCCCTTCACCAGGCGGCCCGTCGCGCGCGCGAATTTGAACACGTTGTCATAGACACCAACGCGGGCCTCCGGCCGGACGAGCTCAAAGAAGTCGTTGAGGGATGCGACCTGTTGGTTATTCCGACAACTCCAGACGCATTGAGCTACCAGTCCCTGAACCTGACAATCGGTCAACTGGAAAATATTAAGGGGGGCCGGTATAAAGTTCTTCTCACCATCATTCCTCCGCGGCCAAGCCGCGATGGCGATGAAATGCGCCAGGAACTCGAAACTCGCCTGATTCCCGTATTCAAAAGCTGCATCCGGCGTTTCGTCGCATATCAAAAGGCCGCTCTCGCCGGCGTCCCCGTCAACCAAGCGGACGACCGCCGCGCAGAGGAAGCCTGGGCTGATTACCTGGAAGTTGGAAAGGAGATCCTTCCGTGAGCAAATTCTCCGGTATTGTCGAAAAGCACAAGAAGCTTGGCGAGAATGCAAGGGCCGACGGAGAACCTTCCGTGAGCAAATTCTCCGGTATTGTCGATAAGCACAGGAAGCTTGGGGAGAATGCAAGGGCCAAGCTGGAATTTAACGACGAACGCATCGAGACACAAGAAGGAGAGACTCTGGTGCAAGCGGCGCGGCGGCATGGGTCATACGTGTGGTTCCTGTGCGATGGGCGCGGCATCTGCCAAACCTGCGAATGCCGTGTCATTTCGGGAGATGAGAACCTCAGTGAACTATCCCAACTCGAACGGGACGGTCTGGCGGAGAAACGTCGGCGAAAAGGTTACCGTCTGGGGTGCCAGGCGCGCTTGGTGGGTTCGGGGTCCGTGTCGGTGGTCAGTCGAGCCGAAGAACTGCGGCGGCGGGCACGGGAGGTCCTGTTAGGTTCGAAGGGGCGAAGCCTTTGGGAGCGGCTGCAGGACCTCAGTGGCGACTCGCTGAGCGCTACTGTCGATCTGCTGACAGGAGTGACGAGCGTATCCCCGCAAGCGATCCCCCAACTCGTGAAGTCACCGCCCACGCCCGCTCGCATGGCGGACTACGTCCGAGACACCATGCGACTCGCCGGAAGGCTTGTGGAGTAGCGGAAGCGGGTCAGATCGCAAGAACTCGTATTCCAATTCCTGAGACCTCACCTCGTCGCCAGGCCGCAACCACGATCGGGCGTGCGCCTGCGGGCAGGGCACGTCATCATGCCAATAAGGCTTTTCTCAGGTACTACAGCCCGCAGTCTACTTGGTCGTGTAACGAGCTTTGGTCGTGTAGCGAGGTTCTGGAAAATCACCGATCAGTTTCCAAAATACACCCACTCAAGACATTTAGTGCCGTCAGTATTTATACATCCCAGGTTATTGATTTATTGGGGCGTTCACGATTAGTGTTGCCCTTTACAATTCAAATGCATCTAAAATAAAAAAGGGATGTTTCAATTCGCCGCAAGGAGGATTGTCATGAAAAAATTAGCATATGCACTCGCTTTGGGAGTCTTAGCTTTGGGCATGGCACGTCCGGCGTCGCTGTATGCCGACGACGATTATAAAGAGGCGGCCAAGGCCGAAAAAAAAGCAGATAAGGCCGAACTAAAGGCGGTGAAAGCGAGCCGCAAGGCGAGCAAAAAAGGTGCCAAGGCAAGGCATGAACGAAACGAAGTTCAGGAAAAGCAAAATAGGAAGATCGAAAAAGAGCTTGATAAGCATTAGAGCTTTTTCACAATTGGTGTAGACCATGCCAAGTGGGCTGTCATCCCGAGCAAAGCGAGGGATCTGCACTTTCTTCGTCGCTCTATCGCAGTAAATCGTGGTCTACACCAATACGAGAAATGCTGTAGCCCGGATTATTCACGTTTTTGCAGACACGAAAAGCCTCCTGTGCTACAAACATGTTGTTGAGACAGCATTTGAAGCAACCGAGGAGGCTTTCGCTTGTCTGACCATACCACAACAGAGTGTTTGCTGTTCCCGGATAT
>ORMF011838549.1_pt1 | contig 33750 bp, 26 predicted proteins | sample 1779871 | NCBI WGS metagenome assembly ORMF01 (sample SAMEA104232316, study PRJEB22302) | groundwater metagenome | biome: forest; feature: aquifer; material: groundwater | place: USA | collected 2011-08-07 | depth 5.4 m
CCCGCCCCGCTCATCGCCGGGGTGCCCCGGCCGGGCCGCGCGGAGCCAGATCCCAGCCACGGACGCTTCGGGGCCACGGTCGACGGCAAGCCCTGCGTCGTCGAATACGAACCTGACAGCGAGCTGCGGGATACGGAGCAGGTGCCGTTGCTGGAGCCTGGCGGCGTGGAGGCCTTCATCGAGCGCGAGGTGCTCCCCTACGCTCCCGATGCCTGGTTCGACGAGAACAGCATCAAGATCGGCTACGAGATCAGCTTCACCCGCTACTTCTATAAGCCCCAGCCGCTCCGCTCGCTGGAAGACATCCGCGCGGACATCCTCGACCTCGAGCGCGAGACCGAAGGTCTGCTCGAGGAGATCCTGGGCACCGCCGCTCTGCCTCCCGCCGCTCTGCCCCATTGAAGCAAGGCGGGGGCCATGCTATCTCCAGGCTATAACATAGAGCCCAACCGCCCGCATGTTATAGGCTGGCTATAATATGGACCGTCTCGCTTCCCATGTTGTAGTCAGGACGCCATATGCACTCCACCCAGGCCGGCGTTGGCCGCGCCGGTAGCTACCAGCTCCAGCCTATCAGGCCCGTCGGCTACCGTGCGTTCATTCCGGCCACCCTTCCGCCTGATCCCCCTGTGAAGATCACGGGGGAACTCCAGCGCCTGCTCTCGGAGGCCGACCGTGCTCTCGGCCGGCTGGAGGGCTCGGTCCAAACCCTCCCAAACCCCGACCTGTTCGTGTACATGTACGTCCGCAAGGAAGCCGTGCTCTCCAGCCAGATCGAAGGGACGCAGAGCTCGCTCCAGGACCTCCTCGCGGCCGAGGCGCACGTCTTCAGCGACTCGATTCCGCGAGATGTAGACGAGGTCGTGAACTACGTCGCCGCCATCAACCATGGCCTCGCTCGCCTCAGCGCGCTCCCCGTCTCTGTCCGTCTGATCCGGGAGATCCACGTGGAGCTGCTCCGTGGAGTCCGCGGGTCACACCTGACGCCCGGCGAGCTCCGGACCAGCCAGAACTGGATTGGAGCGGCCGGCTGCACGCTCGCCGAAGCGACCTTCGTCCCACCCCCGCCCGCGGAGGTTCCCGTCGCCCTCGGCTCACTGGAATCATTCCTCCACCGCGATGATGACCTCCCGCTCCTCGTCAAGATCGGCCTTGCCCACGCCCAGTTCGAGACGATTCACCCCTTCCTCGATGGCAACGGCCGGATCGGCCGTCTCCTGATCACGTTCCTGCTTTGCGAGCGCGGCGCCCTCCGCAAACCCGTTCTCTACCTGTCCCACTATTTCAAGCGCTACCGTCAGAAGTACTACGAGCGGCTCCAGGCGGTGCGCGACAGGGGCGACTGGGAGGGATGGCTTGCCTTCTTCCTTCGCGGCGTTGCCGAGGTGAGCGTCCAGGCCGCCGAAACGGCCCGCCGTATCCTCGAGCTTCGTGAGGAGCACCGCCTGCTCATCACCAACGAGCTCGGGCGCGGAGCGGGTAGCGGCCACCGCGTCCTGGAGCACCTGTACGAGCGTCCGATCCTGAGCGTGAACGAGGTGGTGCGCATCACCGGCACGACCTACGCCGCCGCCAACCAGATCGTCCAGCGCCTCACGGATCTCGGCATCCTGCTCGAATTCACCGGCCAGGCCCGCCACCGCCGCTTTCGGTACGACTCCTATATCCGCCTGTTCGACGAGGAGTCTGGCGCATGATCGAAGCCCTAAAGCCATACCCGGCCTACACGGACTCCCAGGAACCATGTCTAGGCGTGGTGCCGACCCATTGGGACGTGAAAAAGCTCCGTCAGGTCGGTCGCCTTTTCAAAGGTGTTGGCGGCACGAAGGAAGATGCGGTCGCTGAAGGCGTCCCCTGCGTACGATACGGCGACCTCTACACGACCCATAGCTACTTCATCCGCACGTCGCGCACTTATCTAACCGAGGAACGAGCCAGAGAATACATGCCCATGGAATACGGGGACGTTCTCTTTGCAGGGTCGGGAGAAACGCTCGACGACATCGGCAAGTCTGCCGTCAATCTCCTCACGGGACCCGCGCGGTGCGGTGGAGATTTGATCATGCTTCGGCCTACCATGACGCTTCACGCTCCCTTCTTGGGATACGCGACAGACAGTCGGCCGTCGACTGCCCAGAAAGCGGCAATGGGTCGCGGCACAACCGTGAAGCATATCTATCCCGAGCAGCTAAAGAACCTGGCCATCTGCCTGCCGCCGATGAACGAGCAAGAGTCCATCGTCCGCATTCTCGACCACGCCGACCGCCGCATCCAGCGCTACATCCGCGCAAAGCAGAAGCTGATCGCGCTGCTGAACGAGCAGAAGCAGGCCATCGTCCACCGCGCGGTTACCCGCGGGCTCGATCCCAACGTCCGCCTCAAGCCCTCCGGCGTGGAATGGCTTGGCGAGGTGCCGGAACATTGGCGGGTGACGAGTCTTAAGACCGTGGCGGAAGTGCAATCAGGGCTCACGCTGGGCAAGATTTACATCTCGCCAGAGCTCGTTGAACTCCCATACTTGCGCGTAGCAAATGTCCAAGCTGGGTACCTAGAAATCTTGATCCGCCAAACTTGATGCATTTGTGTCAAGTTTTTGAGCTGGCAGGACATGGCTCGTCGGGCTGGGGCGAAGCCCCGCTAGATCTTACGGACGTAAAGACCGTCTCGGTTCCGGACAGCGAGGCTTCGCGGTGTACTCTCACGCCGACCGGATCCAGGAAGACCCGTACCGCTTCCTCATCTGCGCAGACAAGTTCCAGACGGGATACGACGAGCCCCTCCTCCACACGATGTACGTGGACAAGATCCTCGCCGGCATCCAGGCAGTCCAGACCCTCTCCCGCCTGAACCGGGCAAAGTTCGGCAAGCACGACGTGTTCGTCCTCGATCTCATGAACGACGTCGACACGATCCAGGCGGCCTTCGCCGACTACTACCGCACCACGATCCTCAGCGAAGAGACCGACCCGAACAAGCTCCACGACCTCCAAGCCGACCTCGATGGCTCTCAGGTCTACACCGCCGATCAAGTCCGCGAGCTCGCCGATCTCTACCTCGGCGGCGCAAGTCGCGACCTGCTTGACCCCATTCTCGACACGTGCGTGGCTACCTATAACGAGCTGGAGGAAGCCGGTCAGGTCGAATTCAAAGGCAAGGCGAAGGCCTTCACCCGAACTTACGGATTCCTGGGTTCGATCCTCCCTTACACGGACGCCGGCTGGGAGCGCCTCTCGATCTTCCTCAACTTCCTGATCCCGAAGCTGCCCGCGCCCAAGGAGGACGACCTGTCGCAGGGGATTCTCGACGCCATTGACATGGACAGCTACCGCGTCGAGAAGCAGGCGGCGATGAAGGTCCAGCTCCCCGACGAGAACGCCGCGATCGGCCCCGTCCCGGTGAGCGGGGTCGGTCACAAGCCAGAGCCAGAGCTCGATCGCCTCTCCAATATCCTGAAGATCTTCAACGACCAGTTCGGCAGCATCGAATGGTCCGACAGCGACCGGGTGGAGAAGCTCATCGGGGAGGAGATCCCGGCGAAGGTGTCCGCGGACGGCGCCTACCAGAACGCGATGAAGAACTCCGACAAGCAGAACGCGAGGATCGAGCACGACAAGGCGCTGGGTCGCGTGATGACGGCGGTGCTCAAGGATGACACCGAGCTCTTCAAGCAGTTCGTGGACAACGACTCGTTCCGCAAGTGGCTCACCGACACCGTGTTCGCTCTCACTTACTCCGCGCCCGTCGCACCCCCACAATAGAGACCAACCCTCAGAGACGGGCCCTCCCGGCCTCAGGACGTATTCATTTCGTAACACGCTCGTCACGATTTGTACGGAAAACGAATCCAGTCGCGCGTGTATGATCCTCCCAACAGGAATCGGCGCCCGCCTCGTGGACGGTATCTGACCTGGGGTCAGCCACGGGACTGGCGCCGTTGCGTTGCTTGCGGAGGATTGCAGTCTTGCGGTGGACCCTGCTCGCGCTCATTGCTCTTATGACCATGGGAGGAGGTCTGGCAGCGCCTGCCCCCGCCCACGCCGCCACCTATGGTCCAGTCACCACGATTTCCGTGCCGGAGTCGGCGCCTGGCAACGGAGCCACGGCGTTTGGCATGGCCTGGCTCGACCCGACGACCCAGCAGTACTTCGTCGCGGATCGAGCGAACCGGGCGGTCGACATCGTCAATGCGGCGTCGCGAACCTATGTGGGTCGAATCGGCGGATTCGCCAATGCCCCCACCAGCAGCCTGAACGGTCCGAACGCGCTGGTTGCCGTGCCGGCCCGCAATGAGCTCTGGGCCACGGACAGCGACGGCACCGTCAAGGTCATCGACCTACCGAGTGCCAGCATCGTCGATTCGATTCCGACCGGGTCGACCAAACGCGCAGACCAGATCGCCTACAACCCTGACGACAACGTCGTGCTCGTGACCAACGACCAGGACTCGCCGCCCTCCGGTACGGTCGTCTCGGTCCTGACCCGAACGGTCGTAGGTCGAATCACGTTCTCGGACGCGACGAATGGCCTGGGCCAGGTGGCCTACGACCGCACGGGCCGGCAGTTCCTGGTCGCGGTACGGGCCTCAATCAGCAACCCGGGGGGCGAGATCAACTCCATCGATCTTGGCGGAATGCGAATTCACCTGGTGTTCCCACTGATGAACTGCAATCCGCATGGTCTTGCGATGGGCCCGGCGCAGCGGTTTATCGTCGGCTGCGCCGCAACGACCAACGGCCCGCTGACAACTCTGCTCATGAACGCTCGGAGCGGGCAAGTGATCTCCACGCTTCCCCAGGTCGGCGGCGTTGGTGGCGTCACGTACAGCGCCTCGACGAACAAGTATTACGTCGCTGCGGTCGACATGACGACCACCGCGGTGGCTGGCGGACCAGCCCAGCCGGTACTGGGCATCATCAGCGGCGACACCAACACGTGGTTGGGCAACGTCCCCCTTCCCTCCGCGGTCTCTCACCCGCTCCAGGCCATCACGGTCAACCCGATCACGGAGGAGATCTACCTCCCTCTCCAGAACGGCACGATTCAGGTGGTCAAGGACCAGGGCGGGGTGGGTGGTGAAGGCCTGGCGATGACCGTCGCGGGAGGCGACCGTTTCATCGTTCTGACCTGGCAGGGCGGAACGACTCAGACCGGCTATTCGCTGGTCCGCATGGGCGCGACCACGGGCATCACCCTATTGCCCGTGGCGGCAGCGGCGACGAACACGGTTGACCGGGTCCCCGACGCGGATCGCGTCGTGTGCTACCAGCTCGTTGCGAACACGGCCAGCGGCCCGCCCGGATTGTCCGACGCGCTCTGCGCTTTCCCAGACATCGCCTCGGGGCAGTCTCCTATAAGCTTCGGCATCCAGCTCAATCAGAGCAGTCTGGCCAGCATCTACTGGACCATCGGACCGGCGCCGAATAGCTACGTGCTCGCGCCCCTCGGAACACCGCGGGCGGAACCGCTGCGGAACGGTACCGTCGCCGTCGTCGACAACACGGGGGGTGCGGTCACGTGCTACGCGCTCATCTCGATCACTGGCAGTCAGCCGGTGGGGTTCACGGACATCGTGTGCGGCATCCCCGGTCGCTCAAACCTGACAGGGCCAACGGGCAGCCTGACCGCAACCCAAACCCAGGCCAGCATGCGGGTCGTCGCGGAAACCCTCGAGAGCCTGTTGCCGCGCTAGCGGAGCTCCCATTCCTGAACGTTCCAGGCCTGGGTGAAATTGGCGCCCCGAGCGGTCACGTTCTGCAGTCGATTCGAGATCAACGTCGGATCGGCCCCATGGAAAATGGGCAGGTGGGAGAGGTTCTCCGTCGTGTGGTGCGCGAATAGGCCCAGCACCTGCATCCGCTCGGCCAGCGGGATCGTGACGAGATAGCGGTCGATGATCGCGTCAAGCTCCGCGCTGCGATACCGGGTCGTGCCGCCCGTGGTATATCGGTTTTCAGGCAGCGGCACCTGTGAGCTGTGCAAGCGATACATCTCGCTCACGGCCAGGCTATTGGGCCGCTCGATCATCTCGAGCGCCGGCCACTGGGCCCGCAACTCCCGATCCTGCATCAGTTGGGGTGGAATCAACTTTTGCTCGACGGTAAACCCGGCCCGCTGCCACATATCCGCGATAGCCGGAAGCGTCTTCACATGGATGTCGTTTTGCGAAGGCGATTGGAACAGGAACGTCAGCTTCTGGCCAGTGCCGTCATAAAAGCCGTCGCTCCGCCTGGTATAGCCAAGCTCCTCCATGAGCTGGCCGGTTCGCCGCAGAACGTAGTCATACTTGACGATCTGCGGCTCGACAAGGTTATAGAGCAGGGCATTCGGGTCCACGTAGCTGTGGGCGATCAGTCCATATCCGGGAAGGACGAAATCCGCGAGCTGCTGCCGATCGAGCGCGTGCAGCAGCGCGCGGCGGAAGCGCAAGTCCGCGACGATCGGTGGATCCGGGTTGGTGAACTGCGGGTTGATCGGCGTCCAGTTCTGGGCAAGGACGGCAATTCGGCCATCCTTCCAGCTATCGCGCACCTGGAGGGCGATGTCGAGCGACACGGTCTTGCCGAGTGTCAGGTCGCCTCCGGCGAGGATGTTGGCGGTGAGTGCGTTGTTGTCCGGGATGAACCGCACCTCGATCTCGTCGATCCGGGGTCGCCCGAAGATGTAGGTTTCGCTGGCCCGGAGAATGGTGTGGCTATCCCGCACCCATTCGCGAATCCGGAAGGCGCCAGCCGCGACGAACTCGTCGGTCCAAAAGACGTGGGCGGTAAATCCCGCCTTGTCCTCGAGGTACGGTTTCTCCATGAGGTGCTTGGGGATTGGCAGGCCGGCTGCGCGGTAGCTGAACACCCCATCCGCCTCGATGTACGGACGTTTCCAGGTCACGACGATGGTTGCGGGGTCGGGCGTGCTGATGCTTTCCACCATCTCGTATTCTGGATAGGCGGGAATCTCCAGCTCTTTGTCTTGCTCGACGATCGCCGTGAACGCGAAGTCGGCTGCCACTATCGGCTTGCCGTCGTGCCAGGGGGCCCCTGGCTTGAGCTTCCAGGTCGTTTCCATGCGCCCATCGGGGAAGACCTTCCAGAGGCCGTTCTCCACCGTCGGCACGGCCTCGGCGAGCTGCGCGGCGCGCGTGCCATCAGCTTTGATGTAGGTCAGCCCTGCGCTCGTGAGCTCCTCGATTCCGTCCAGGCCGCGCACGGCGCTGCCGCGCTGGGTTCGCTGCTGCACCATCGAGACCGGCGCACCCCGGATCGCGGCGGTCATCCGTTTGAGCGCCGCGGGGCGCCCCGCATCCTGCCCGCTGGGCGCGGTCCCGCCACCCCCCGGAGCGGGCGCGCAGGCCGCCAAAGCGAGCAGCATCACCACGAGCCCCGCCAACAACCGACGATCGAGTGCTCGCACCATTCCGCCCGCTCCTCGCTGCCGCGCCGCTCTATTCGGGCGGCCGCGCTACCCGGTCACGCCGATGCCCCCATCGTACGCGCCCGGGCGCAAAAGTCCAGCGGTTGATCGCTACTCGGCGGGCAGGCACAGGGACTGTCGTCGACGATGAGAACGTTGATCGGCCCGTCTTCCATCAGGATTCCTCATTCGGTATTCGTGGCATGCCCGCGAGCCGCGCCAACGCCATCGATGGATGCCGCCCAGCCTCAAAAGCCTGCTTCGTTCGTCAGCGAGACGGCAGACGGCTTCCAACCGACCACGCAGGCGAATGGCGACGAAATCAGCGAGACGTTAACGCAAACCGACATCGTGTCCCAACTCATGGCATCCGTGACGGATCTGTGGCCATAATCGGGGCATGGCGGCCGTATGCTATGTCTTTCTCTGGGGAATTGTGAGCTCCTGCTTGTAGCGAGCGATGAATCGAGGTCAAGGCCAATGGCGCGACAAGCCAAGCTGCAGACCGACGCTGGCCGGGTCGCCAAACAGACCAGACTTCACATCGCTGAGATGCTGCCTGAAGGCCGGGCGCTCCCCGAAGATGTCTGGCAGCGCCGCCATACGGGGATCCTGGTCCTCCTCGGGTTCCATGCCGGCGTCATTTTGTTCTACGGCGTTCTTGCCGGCTACGGTCTTGTGCATAGCCTGCAGGAGGCTGGGGTGGTCGCCGCGGCAACCCTCCTCGCGCAGCGCACCGAATTTTCCCGCCGGGTTCGCGCCTCGATCGCCAGCTTCGGATTGCTGAGCGCCTCCGCGATTCTGGTGCACCTCTCCGGCGGCTACATCGAGATGCATTTTCATTTCTTCGTGATGCTCGCGGTGATCACGCTCTACCAGGATTGGACGCCGTTCCTCATCGCCGTCGCGTACATCGCGCTGCACCACGGCGTGGTGGGCACGCTTGATCCTGAGGCGGTCTACAATCACCCGGATGCTTGGGCGAACCCCTGGAAATGGGCGCTCATTCACGGGGGGTTTGTCCTCGCCGCGAGCGTTGCCGGGATCATCAACTGGCGCCTGAATGAAAACGCGCTTGCCCGCGAGCACGAGGCGCGGCTCTGGCTGGAAGAGAGCAACCGCGCGCTGCTCGAAGCGACTCAGGCGAAGAGCGCGTTTCTCGCGACGATGAGCCATGAGATCCGGACGCCGATGAACGGCGTCATCGGGATGACCGGGCTCCTGCTCGACACAACACTCTCGCCGCAACAGCGTGAATTTGCCGCCGCTGCGCGTTCCTCGGGCGAGGCGCTCCTTACGATTGTCAATGACATCTTGGACTTCTCAAAGATCGAAGCTGGCCGGCTGGATATCGAGGTCATCCCCTTCGACCTCCGGCATTTAACGGAAGAAGTCGCCGAGCTCTTGGCTGAAGCTGCGCACGCCAAGGGTCTCGAGCTCAGCTATCTGATTCGGCACGATGTCCCGACCGCCTTCCGCGGGGATCCAGGACGGATTCGCCAGGTGCTCACCAACCTCGTCGGGAACGCGATCAAGTTCACCGACCGGGGCGAGGTCTGTTTGCGCCTCAGCCTCCAGGGCGCGGTAGCGAGTCGGGCACCGAATCCGACGATGGTCCGCTTCGAGATTATCGATACCGGGATGGGGATTCCCGCGGCGGCGCTGCCCCGGTTGTTCCAGCCATTCTCTCAGGTGGACGCCACCACGACGCGGCGATTTGGCGGCACGGGGTTGGGACTCGCGATCTGTCGCCAACTGGTTACCCTCATGAACGGCGAGATTGGGGTTGAAAGCGAGCCCGGCCAGGGGAGCCGCTTCTGGTTTACGGTGGGACTTGAAGCGGCTGGCGAGCAACCGCGGCCCCAGCAACCCCACGCGAGTCTGGTCGGCCTCCGCGTGCTGATCGTGGACGACAACGCGACAAACCGCACGATTCTTGAGCATCAACTTGCGGCTTGGGGCATGGTGGGTTTCAGCGTGGCGGATGGGCCGGCCGCATTGCGGCTGCTGCGCCACGCGGCCGCGGCGAACGCCTACCCGCTGGCTATCATCGACATGCAGATGCCGGTGATGGACGGGCTGACGTTGGCGCGCGAGATCCGTGCTGATCCGACCATCGCGGGGGTACGGCTCGTACTCCTCACATCGCTGGGGCTCGGCGGCCGCGACGGCGCTATCCAGGCGGCGGGGATCGACGCATCCTTGACCAAGCCCGTGCGCCAATCCCAGCTTTTCGACTGCCTCGCAACCGTCATGGCTCCCGGGCCAACCCCCAAGGCGTTCGACACGGTACATGAGATCGCCGTCCCGCGCGAGCGGCCGGCTGGCCACGGTCCGCGCCTCTTGGTCGCAGAAGACAACGCGGTCAACCAGAAGGTGGCAGTCCATATGCTCGAAAAGCTGGGGTATCCGGCGGAGGTGGTGGCGAACGGTTTGGAAGCAATCGAGGCGCTCAGCCGGATTCCCTACCCGCTCGTGCTGATGGATTGCCAGATGCCGGACCTCGACGGCTACGAGGCGACTGCGGCGATCCGGGCCCGCGAGGGGCGGGACCGCCACACGATCATCATCGCGATGACGGCCGGCGCCATGCTGGGTGACCGCGAGCGCTGCTTGGCCGCCGGCATGGATGATTACATCGCGAAACCGGTACGCGAAGATCAGCTTGCCGCCGTGCTCACTCGCTGGCTCCCTCGCCCGCCGGCCATGCCGGCGCCGAAACCCACCGCGCCGGTCGGCGGCACTGCACGCGCTGAGAGTGTTGACCGCACGGTACTCAGCAAGATGGCTGACCCGGCGCAAGGCGGCGATCCGGGGTTTCTGCGCGACTTGGTCGCTATTTTCATGCAAGAGACGCCCCCGCTGATCCAGGCGTTGCGCGCGGCGGCTGCAGCGGGGAATGGGACTGAGGTTATCCAGCCCGCACATACGCTCAGGGGGAGCGCAGGCTATCTAGGCGCGTTCCGCCTTGGCGCGATCTGCCAGGAGTTGGAAGCACTTGGGCGGACCGAAGTGGGGGACGGAGTCGCCGCGCTGGTGGCCGAGGTGGAGCAGGAGGTCACGGAAGTTCAGCGGGTTTTAGAGGCGGAAGTGCAGCGATGGCAGGCATGAGCGTCCTCATTGTCGACTGTGAGCCCCTCACGCCGTGTGCAAGAATCAGGCATCTCCAACTCGCGGTGGTGCTGCTTCTTGGAAGGTCCGTGCCAGGCACGAGCGTGGCCCGAGGTGGTCCATGAGGGAGCATTTCATGGTTATGAAGACAGCAGTCGCCAGAGGCCACCGCACTACTCTTTAGGGGCATAGCCTCACACCTATGATCTGACCGTCTGGCGAAGGTCGGAACCGCTCGTTCTCGAGTTGTGCCGGTAACGCAGCGCTAGGCGATCACGTCAAAACAGGGTGCCCTCCTCGACGCTGTTCAGCGTGTCGCCGAATTCACCGGTACCGCCGAACCCGCCAATCGCGTAGAGCCGACCGTTTGCCGCGGCAAGGCCTGGGCCACGCCGACGATCCAGCATGTCGGCTCGCCGGACCCACGAGTCGGTGGCCGGCGTGTACTCCTCGACCAGACGCAGCTCGACGTTGTTCAGGAATCCCCCGACCACATAGATCCGCCCGTTCGCCGCGGTGGCCGCCGCGCCCTCCGGGCGAGCCGACGGCATCGGCGCCCTGGTCTGCCAGCTATTGGCGATCGGATCGTAGACTTCGAGGGTGGCCTGGGGGGCAAACCCACCAAAATCCCCACCGACCGCGTAGATCCTGCCGTCGCTCCCTAGCGTCGCGCCGAAGCGCGTGCGCGGCGTCGGCATGTCTGCCCGTCTGGTCCACTGGTTCGTGGTCGGATCGTACTCCTCGACGTGGCTCAGCGCCGTGTTTGCGGCGGTGGAGTAGCCGCCGATCGCGTAGAGCCTGCCATTCGGGGCCGTCACCAGCGCGAGGCCGATCCGAGCCGTCGGCATCGGTGCGCGAGAAGCCCAGGTATTGGTGATGGGGTCGTACTCCTCAAGGGTTGTCAATGCTACGGCGTCGGCTCGGCTGGCCGCGCCACCAGCGACGTAGATCCTGCCATTCGGTGCCGTGGCAGCGGCGAGTTCCTGCCGCGCCGTCGGCATGTTGGCCCGCGCAGTCCACGTGTTGGTCACGGGATCGTAGGCTTCCACCGTGTTGAACGCGAGCACGTCAGGCTGTCCGCCTCCGAAAACGTAGATCCTGTTGTCCGGGCCCACGGCCACGGCGTGAACGCCGCGGCGGGTCAGCATGTCCGCCTTGCGGACCCAGGCGACACCGCCCGTCACGACCGTGGCGCTCGGCGTGAAGGTCGTGGTGATCGTCGGCGTCGGGGTAGTGGTTGCCGTCGGGCAGCTCGGGCACGGGGTAGGGGTTACGGATGGCGTCGGGCTAGGACAATCGAAACAGGGAGTAAGTGAAAACACAGGGGTAACACTGATCGAAGGCGTCGGTGTAGGAGATACGGACGACACTGGGGATAGCGTGAAGCTCGAGGTCGAAGACGGCGTGGCAGTCGTTGTCGCGGTCGGACTCGACGATGCGCCCGGCGTCGTACTGACCACCGAGCTCGGACTCACTGAAGAGGTGGCGGTGGTTGTTAGCGTCGCGCCCTGCGAGATCGGCGTATTGGTCGCGGTGGACGAGCTCGCGGGCGGCGTTGCTGTCCCGCTCGCCGCTACGGTCGCCGTCCGCGTCGGGGTGGCCGTCCCCGTGAGGGTCGGCGAGGTGCCCTGTGGGCTGAACGTCCCGGGCGCAGCGCACACGATGTCGCTGAAGCCGCCGATCTTGAATGGCACCAGGGCGCTATCGGGCACGAGCGCGAGCACCATGTAGCAGCCGAACGTGCGTGGCGTCAGGTCGAGCGCGACCCGGTTATTCGGGCTGAATACGCCGGCATCGCCTGGCAGCACCGTCCGACCGAGTGGAACGACAAGGTAGCCGACAATGGCTGGCGATGTTTGGGTTGGAGCATCCCAGCGAATGCCAACGTTGGGCGTCTCATTCGTAAACACCGTGACGTTTCGGGGGGCATGGGTACCGGCCGCCTCGTTGACGATGGCGCAGAGAACGTCGGAGCGGCCAGCAACGTTCGTTCCGGAGAGGATTTCGAGCTGGTAGCAAGCCACCGCTACCCCGGTCCCGAGCTGGTCGGTGAAACTGGTTCCAGTCGCTGCGATGGTCGGGGCCACGGCGACGGTGCCGGTCGAGGTGATGCGATTCAACCGGTAGCCGGTCTGGCCGGTGCCGCTCGACCAGGTGAGCTCCACCGCGCCGGTACTTCGGCTTATCAAAGTAAACGTGCGACCCCCCAGCGACTGAGCGGCCGCGGGGTTGAAAGCAAACCCGCCGCCGAGGAGGGACGCAGCAAGAATGGCCAAAGGTAGGAAGATCCCGAGGGCACGCATGCGCGCGGATGTGGCGAACCAGGGTCGGGGCGAAGCAACGAGCCTGCGAACCAGCCGGACGGGGTGGAGACGTCCCATGCCTACCTCCAGGTTGACGGCAGAGTATAGCCGGCGCCGGCACCTAACGTTCAGAAAATGGCATCTATTCGGCGAACCAAACGGCCCGCCGAAGGCATATAGTTTGGGAAAAGACCCGGAGGCAGTCCGCACGATGACCGAGCCGGCTCGCGCCCCGTCTGACGCACACGCAGCCGTCGTAGTCCGCCTGGCTCAGCCGGAGGACTTCGACGCGGTGTCCGCCGTGAATCGCGCGGCCTACGCCGAATACGCCGCGTTCATGGAGCCTGAGCGGATCGCGCGGTACCTCGACAACGCGGGCGACGTGCGGAGTCGGCAGGAGGTTTCTGATCTCCTCGTCGCGGAGTTGGACGGTAAGATCGTCGGCTCGCTGACCTACTACCCCCCCGGCCCGCGCTCCGAGGCCCAGCGGTGGCCAGCGGAATGGGCCGGGCTCCGACTGCTCGCGGTCGCCCCGAGCGCGCGTGGCCTTGGCATCGGTCGACTGTTGATGGAAGCGAGTATGGAGCGAGCGCGCTCTGAAGGGGCCCCGGTGATCGCGCTCCACACGACGGAGATGATGGAGATCGCTCGCAACATGTACGAGCGAATGGGCTTCGTCAGAGTGCCGGAATACGACTGGGTTCCGAGCTCAGGCCGCGGCGCGATGGCCTACAAGTTCAACCTCCAGCCGGCGGACTAACCGCACGAGAACGGCACGCGTTCACGTCGCAAAGGGTCCACGCGTGCCGATGATTCTGTGCTGAAACTGCACTCGCTGGAATCGAGCTTCCGCGCGGCCTGATAATGGCGCGAGCCGTTTGGGCCGCGGGAGACGCACGTGCCGCTACGGACAGGGCAGCAGTACATCGATTCGCTGCGCGACGGCCGGCGGATCTGGCAGGGCGGTCGCCGTATCGAGGACGTGCCGAGCCACCCGGGCTTCGCCGGCGCCACCAGGACGCTCGCGGATCTCTACGACCTTCAGCACGACCCGGACTACCGCGGGCTGATGGGCACGACCTGGCAGAACGAGCAAATCTCCTACAGCTACCTCCCACCCAGGACCATGGAAGAGCTGCTCGCGAAGCGCCGCAACGTCGAGGTTTGGGCGGATCGAACCTTCGGCGCCATGGGGCGATTCCCCGACTTCTGCGCGGGCCTGGCGGTCGGCTTGCTGGATGCCTCCGAATGGCTGGGCGAGGTTGAGCCGCGCTACTGCGAGAATGCCCGCCGTTACTTCGAGCACTGCGCCGAGTTTGACCTGTGCCTGACCCACGCGCTGAACGACCAGTTTTACGATCGCACCAAGCGGGCCTCGGAACAGAACGATCCGGATTTGATGCTCCACGTCGTCCGTGAAACGGCCGACGGCCCGATCGTTCGCGGCGTGCGCGCCCTCGCCACGCTGGCGCCGCTTTCTGACGAGGCGCTCGTGTATCCCAACCGCCCACGCGACAAGGACGAGCTCGATTACGCAAACGCGTTCGCCATTCCGATGAACGCGCCGGGACTTACGGTGATCTGCCGCGACCTCTACGCCGAACACGCCGATCCGGAACGGCTCCCCCTCACGGCGCGCTTCGACGAGGTCGACGCCACGCTCGTCTTCGACGACGTGCTCGTCCCGTGGGAGAACGTGTTCGTTTACAAGGACCCGATCCGCGCGGCCCAGCTCCACGGCCGGATCAATCTCTGGGCGAGCTACTCCACGCTGATCCGCCTGCTCACGCGGCTCGAGGTCTTCGTCGGCGTCGCATCGCTCCTGACCGAGTGGTCTGGCCGCGACAAGGACCGGGCCGAGCAGGTGCGCATCGGTCAGCTCATCGCCGACGCCGAGGTGCTGCGCGCCTGTCTCCAGACTGCAGAGCGCGAGGCGTACCCGACCCGCGGCGGCTTCCTCGCCCCGCGCACGAGCCCAGCGCACCGGCTCCACGGCATCGAGGCCTCAGACCGGGCGGACCGGTTACTCGAGGACATCCTCACGAGCTCCGTAGTCCTTACCGGCGGCGCATCAGACCTCGCAAGTCCCGAGATCGGCGGCTACGTCGAGCGCTTCTTCAAAAATCAGGCGCCGAGCACAAAGGAGCATCTGCGCCTGCTCGCGGTCGCCGCGGATCTCGTTCAGAGCAGCTTCGCCAGCCGCAATCAGCTCTACGAGCGGCTCCAGAGCGGGGAGCCCGACCAGCACCGCGTGCGCCTCGCCGCCGGCTACGATCGCAAACCCGCAACGGAGCGCCTGCTCCGCTTCATCCGCGAAGGGATGGACCGCTAGCGCCTTGCGGCGGTCCCCTTGAGGGTGGCCTCACGGCGCTCGGTGCGCTCCTCGAGCGACATCGCGAAGAGGCGCATTCCCTCTTCGTAGCTGACAAAACGGATGTCGCCGGGCACCGGGATGAGATCCTCTGCAGCCTCTCCGCGCATGATCCCGACGGGATCGAGCCCATCCTGAACCCGCTCGATCTGCTCGCGCCAGAGATCGTGCATGAGAACCACGCCGCGATCCGACGTGGCGAGCCGCCAGCGATCCCAGTTTGGCAGGCCGTGCCGTTCTTCCGCGCCCTGGGTGCTCATGATCGCCTCGTCCTCCCAGATCGGTCCCTGCCGAAGCGGGTGGCCGTAGTTCCAGAAGTGGCCGACGTCCTCGAACCAACCCTCGTAGAACGGGCCACCGGCGTCCGTGGGAGTCTGGCCCATCATCCGAGCGTGGACGTGCTCGGGGACCTTGCCGTTCTCGTCGAAGGGGTAGAACGCGACGCCGAACCAGCGCGTCGTGTAGTCGTCCAGGGGTACGGCCCAGTTGATCGACGAGCCGCCAGGCTGGCCGAATCGTTGGCAAGGCAGCACCGCGTGGGTCTCGTGGTACTCGAAGCGATCGGGGCGCTCGGTGCTCTGGAGCACGGCGTAGCAGGCGCCCCAGGGCGTCCGCTCCATCTTGATTGGCGTCTCGTCCTGGCCGTCGCGGCCGTGGTGGATCGAGCCGACTCGCGGCTCGCCCTTGAACCAGCCGTGCGCGATCTCGCGATGCCAGACGTCGAGTACGTTGTCCAGCGTTTGCAGAAACACGTTCGACTTCTGAATCCGCTTGCTGTTGCCCGTCACGCGGATACCGTCCTCGCGGAAAAGCTGGGGATAGCGCGGAAACGGCGGCTCCTTCTCGGGCGGGCCCATATAGGTGAAGATCAGACCGCCGACCTCCCGGCAAGGATAGGCCGGATGGCGGACGGTGAGCTTGAAGTTGCTGTCGGGCGGCTCCGCCGGGGTCTCGAGGCACTGCCCAGCGCGATCGTACAACCAGCCATGGTAGAGGCAGCGCAAGCCAGTCTCTTCGACCCGCCCGTAATAGAGCGAGGTGCCACGATGGCTGCAATGCTCCTCCAGCAACCCGGGCTTGCCCGAGGCATCGCGAAACAGCACGAGGTGCTCGCCGAGAATCGTCAGGCGGAGCGGGTTGTTCGTCCCCGAGTAGCTCGGGCCGTGACCGCCGCCAAGGTTCGACGTGAGCTCGATCGGCAGCCAGTAGCGGCGGAACACCTCGCCGGACGGCGTGCCGGGGCCGACGCGGGCGTATAGCTCTTCTTGCTGATTCGTGGGCAAGGCCGGCCTCCCCATTCTGTTGGCTCAGTGTTCGACCACCGCCTCGAATTCTGCCGCGCGCCGAACAAACATTCCTTGGTGCAGACCATTGTGGATTGATGCCGACGCGACGACTGCGTACGCTACTTGAGCTGCCAGTCGTGGATGTTCCAGTAGACGGTTTCGCTGCTCGGCCCAGCGGTTGGTCCCTGCAGGGAGGCGGCGACCGCCACCGGGTAGATGTTGTAGTAGACGGGGATTCCCGGAAGCTGGTCGCTGAGGACCTTCATCGCCTGCGCCACGACTTGATCGCGCGCCGCCGGGTCGAGCGTCGTGTTGTAGAGGTCAAATAGGCGGTCGAACTCCGGGTCCGTCCAGCCTCCGCGATTGCTTCCGTTCCAGCGATTGTCCGCGGTGCCGATCTCTGACGACGACCACTGGCTGAGGGCCTGCTTGGCGTTCCCCAGACCGGCCCCTGGCGAGGTGATGCCCGGCGACTTGTGGCGCCGCTCGTTGTTGCGGATCATCGCGTTCGGCATCACGGAATACTGCACGTCGATGCCTGCGCGGCGCCAACTATCTTGCATGATCTGGCCGGCGCGCGCGTAGTCGGCGCTCTCCAGCGCCTCGAAGTCGGGCGCAAAGCGAACGCCTGCCGGATCCGCGAAAAATCCGTCGCGGTCCTTTGCGAGGCCGGCCTCGTTCATGAGCTGCTCGGTCCGCCGCGGGTCATATGGATACTTCGTGATGGCCCGGTCCACGACCGGGAAATAAGGCTCGCCCGCGGAGATGAACGTGTATGCTGGTACGCTTTCGCCTTCATACAGGGTGTCGACCACGGCCTGCTTGTCGATCGAGTGAGCGAGCGCCTGCCGGACGCGCAGGTCCATCAGCGCGGGGGATTTCAGGTACTCGGGGCGGTACTGGACGTGGTTGTAGAACACCGCGTTCTTGCTGTAGAGCACGCTGCCCTTGTTTGCGGACACCCAGTCCCGCTTGAGTACCTGGGCGTGGGTCATCCGGAGGCTGGTCGTGGTCGTGAATTGGGCCTCGCCAGCCAGCACGTTGGAGAGGATCGTGTTCTCGTCTGCGATGAACCGATAGATGATCCGGTCGATCTTTGGCCGGCCCAGGGCATGGCCCGCAAAGGCGGATGCCTCCATGCGTTCGCCGTGTTCCCACTGGTCCAGGCGGTAGGGGCCTGCCCCGATGTATTCGGTCGTCCAGAACGGAAGGTTGAGGAACGTTTCCCGACCGGCAGGGTCCTGCTTGGCCGCCTGACGTGACTGCTCCAGGAGGTGCTTAGGGAGAGGCTCCAGGGAGTTCTCGGCGAGGCGTCCTGCATCGGGATAGGTTGAGCGCCACCGAATCAGTACCGTGCGCGCATCGGGAGCCTGGACCTCATCAATGAGGTTCTGTGGCGTGGCAGAGAAGATCCCGAGGGTCGGTTCGCTGTAGACGCCAAACGCGAACACGAAGTCATCGGCCGTGAGTGGCGCCCCATCTTGCCAGGTGAGGCCCGCGCGAAGGCTATAGGTGGTCTCCATTCGGCCATCGGGATAGACGCGCCAACTGTCGGTGTTGAGCTGAGGAATCGCCTCGGCCAGGTACGGCGTCGGCACCCCGTGGTCGTCGTTGACCACGAGGTACGCGTTGAACAGGCGCCTGGCCGTCCCGGATGTGCCGGCGGCCAGGATCTTCTCCAGCAAACCCTGAGGCTCGTGCCGGTCGATCATGACCAGCGTGCGGGGCTGTTCCGGAGTGCGAGCTCCACCTCCCTGGCCAGTGGGGCCCGGCGTGGCCGGCGGCGAGGCGCAGGCGGCGAGGCCGAGCGCCCCGGCGACGACGAGGGCGAGCCAGCGACCTCGCGCCAAGACCGTATGAGAACAAGTATGCAACTGACCCGCTCTTCGCATAACGTCCCTCTCTGCCGGCGCCGTCGCTCGTGCGTTGGACGACTCACGCGGGATCCAAGCCACACGCCCACGATCGGCGCACATCGGCCCGGCTACCCACGAGCATACTCCGCGGGAGCAAATTGTAAAAGGCGCCACTGCGACCGACCAAGCTTCGAACCTCGTGGGCAGCCCGGATAACGCCCAAACTCGCATAAGCCCCTGGTGCGCGCAGGGCGCGTGCTAAGCTTGCCGCGTGCGGGTTCGATTGGGACTTCGACTGGTTTGCCCGGAGGCACACATGAGAGCTTGGAAAGCCCAGGTAGTCATCAAGCCTTTGCTCCAACCCAAGGGTGGAAACAGCGCCGAGGTGCCCTGCCTTCATGGAAGCAGGATCATCGCTCAAACGGTGGAAGAAAGGATCATCGCTCAAACGGTGGAAGAAGCGATCCGCGACATCCATGAAGTGACCGAGATGTCCGTTGCTTCGTGGATTCAGCATGGCGAGCCGCTGCCAAACGAGGTCCACGAAGTTTGTCCCGACTCCGAGGGCAAGGCTCTGGAGCCATGATCGAGCGGGAACGGATACGCGAGCGGGTGCAGGATCACGCCTGGGACGAGTCGCGCGCCCTCGATCGCCAGCAGCGCGCGCAGCTCCTCGCCGCTCGACCGCTCGTCGTGCGGGACGCGGACGTGCCCTGAGAGCAGTCACAATCCGCCCATCACAAGGTCTACACCGGAGCTGATCTGCCGCTGCTCGAGCGGAAGCCCTGGCTTGCGCCGTTAACGCTGCTGCGCACATCCTGTACACGATGCTCGCGAGCCTGAGCACTAGCGCGTCTTCTTGGCGGACCGCTTGCGGAGCCAGAACGCAAATCGCACGCCAAGCAGCCCAGCGACGACAATCCCATAGGCGACGGGTTGGCTGACGTCGATCTTCACCCGCCAGACGAAGTGAAGCACTGCCAGCGCTCCGGACACATAAATGAGCTGGTGGAGCCGCAGCCAGCGGTTGTAGCCGAGCCGACGGATCCAGGCGTTCGTCGACGTCAACGCGAGCGGGACCATCAGCACAAACGCCGCGAACCCAGCGGTGATGAATGGCCGCTCCGCAACGTCCGCCAGGATCGCCTCCCAGGCAAAGAACTGGTCGAGCGTTAGATACGTGAAGAGGTGCAGTGAGGCGTAAAAAAACGCGAAGAGGCCAAGCTCACGCCGAATCCGGATCGGCCAGGTCCATTTGAACAGATGTCGCGCGGGCGTGCAAGCAAGCGTCGCCACCAGCAAGATCAGGGTGGTGAGCCCGAGCTCGTTCTCCATGTCCGCGATGGGGTTCGCGCCCAGCTCGTTCTGGCTCGCTCGCAGCATCAGGTAGACGAGTGGCACGAGGCATCCGAGAAAGACCCCGGGCTTCAGCCACGGCAGCGGCTCGCGTCGCTTCGGGGCGGCAAGACCGATTGCTCGTGCCAGGGCTGGCAATGTCGATTCAAGCGCCACGTCGCACCGTCCCGTCCGTCATTCAGTCGTACCCGCTACGCTGCATTGTGGGAACCGCAAGGGCCGTTGCCCAGAACAGCGCTCTAGAAATTCTGCCGCAGGTCGAGGCCCGCGTAGAGGCCGGCTACCTGCTCGGCGTAGCCGTTGAACGGAAGCGTGGGCCGGCGCTGCAGGTCGCCGATGCGCCGCTCGGTCGCCTGACTCCACCGCGGATGATTCACTTCCGGGTTCACGTTCGCGTAAAAGCCGTACTCACGCGGCGCGGCGATCGCCCACGTGTTCTGGGGCTGCGTATCCGTAAAGCGGATCTTCACGATCGACTTCACGCCCTTGAAGCCGTACTTCCAGGGGACGACAAGCCGGAGTGGCGCGCCATTCTGGTTCGGCAAACTGCTGTCATACAGCCCCGTAGCGAGCAACGTGAGCGGATGCATCGCTTCGTCAAGCCGCAGCCCTTCAACGTACGGCCATTTCAGCACCCGTGACCGCTGGAATGGCATCTGCTCCGCATCGAGAAGTGTTGTCAGCTCGATGTACTTCGCGTTCCCGTTCGGCTCGAGCCGCCGGATCAAGTCACCAAGTGGAAAGCCAACCCACGGGATCACCATCGACCAGGCCTCGACGCAGCGCATTCGATAGGTGCGCTCCTCCAACGGAAACCACTTGAGGAGGTCTTCGATCGCGATCGTCTGGGGCCGCGCAACCTCGCCCTCCACACTGATCGTCCAGGGCCGAGTCTGCAACGTGTGCGCGTTGCGGGCGGGATCATCCTTGTCCAGACCGAACTCATAGAAGTTGTTGTAAGTCGTGACCTCGCGGAGCGAGGTCCGCGGCTCGTCGGTATCGTACAGTCCACTGCTGGACGCCACGACCAGGCTCTCCGTCAACGGCGGCGTCGGCAGTGGGTCTGGCGGCGGCTTGTTGCCGACGAGAAACGTCAGGCCGCCCCCGACCACGGCCGCCGTGCCGAGCGTCAAGGCGCTGTTCTTCATGAACTCGCGCCGGGACAGGTAGAGCTGTTTGGGCGTGATCTCGCTGCTTGGTGGCTCTTTTGGTATGTCTTTCATAATCCACTCTGGGTCTGGTTTCCAAATGAGTGTACGCACGCACCGCGAAAACAGACCTTACGAAGCTTACGGGCACGGCCAATTCAGCAAACAGCCCTTGATCCTGGCGATCCGCGACGACCGCATCGTCGACGGGGTCGTCGGCTTCACCCGGCCGATGACGGGCGGCTATTGCTGGTGCCCGCCTCGAGAGAATGGCCGCCTGAACCTGTCCGCACTGGGTATCTAGCTTCCACACGCCCGTTTCTGTGAGATCCTCCCTCCCCTTCTCGTGCTCTCCCAACCGCCTCTCCCGCTCGCTGAAGGCACTACTCGGCCGAAGGGCGTGCAGCCCTCAATTCGCAAAGTGGCGGCAACAACCCTACAATGGGTCGCCAATAGCGGATTTCCCCCGCGTCAACTGGTCTAATCGCCACTCTACGAACTGATGCCTCGAAGAGAGAACATGAGCAAGCACCTGCGACTCATCATTGGCATCAGCTTTTTGATCGTGCTTGCTTGCGGCACGTTCCTGGGCATCCGCGTCCTGAGCCCTCCCCCAGCATTTGCGCTGATCGACGACACGACGCTCGCGGTGCTGAGCGGAACCGTCGAAGTCCAGCGCGTTGGCGGAAGCCTCGAGACCATCACGGGCAACGCTACGTTGAGGGTGGGGGACCGGATCCGGACGGGAGCCAATGCGTATGCGACCGTCACCTACTTTGAAGGATCGCAGACGACACTTGACCCTGAGACCGACGTCACCATCAAGCGCCTCGACAAGCTGGCTGGCGGCGGAGCGAGCATCTCCTTCCATCAGGAGATCGGGCGCACGTGGAACCGCGTCCAATTGCTGATCGGATCAGAGAGCCGCTTCGAATCGACGACGGCGGCCGCGGTCGCGTACGTCCGCGGCACGAGCTATCTCCTCACGGTCACCGTCAGCGGCGAGACCGTCGTCCAGTCGGTCGAAGACACCGTCATCGTTGAGAGCGCCGGTCAGACCGTGTCCATCCCGCCCGGCTTCCAGACCACGGTTGAGACCGGGCAGCCACCTGGTCCCCCAGTACCCGCGCCGCCAGCGCGATTTGGCTTTCGGCTGACGGTTCAGGGACCGGTCCGGCCATTCCTCACCGATGATCGCAACCGCAGCGAGGGCTTTCATCCGAACGTCGATGCCTATGGAAGTCAGATTCCGGGTGCGACGTATCTCGCAGCGGGTGACGGCCAGAGCATCACCGTCCCGAACCCATCTGGATCGTACGAGCTAGTACTGACGAGCTCCGGGGCTGGCGGGGCATTTACGGTCACCGTCACGAGTCTGGCGAACGGCGAGGCGGTCGCGCAGGTCCGGCAACCCGGACTCGCGCGCCCACTCGCAGCCGAACAGCTCACCGGCACGATTGGCACCGGCGGGAGACTCGCATCGGGCTTCAGCTACCGCGACGGTGAGATCCTCGATTTCCGTCGGCCCGCCGTAGCCGTGGCCGGCGCACCTGAGCGAAGCCGCATGCTCTTCGTTCGCGGTCGGTCGGCGCCAGCCGAGCGAGTCCAACAGACGGCGATCGTCCAGGCTACCGCCGCGCTCGACCCCATGGGTAACGCGACGCGTGGCGCAGCGACGGCCATTGCTGCCGCCATCAGTAGCCCCGGTTCGCTGGCGGGCCCGGGCTCGGCCCTCGCGACGACCGTAGCGGGCACCACACCGGCACCACTGCAAACGTCAAGCGCGAATCTCACCGCTGTCGCTCGCGCTGCTGCACCGGCTAGTACCGCGGGATCAGGAACGGTGGTCGCAGCCGCTTCCACATCCGGGACGCCGGCACCTACGCCCACAGCGATCCTTCCGTTGATCGGTGGTCTGCCACCAGGCTCGCCAGCTACAGCGTCGGTGGCCATCACGGGCCAGCCGACTGCGACGATTGCGCCGCCAACCAATCTGCCGAGCACACCCGTCATCACGACGCCAACCCAGGAGACGCCACCGACCCCAACCGCGATCCAGGAGGCAACGGCCACATCAGAAATCGCCCGGCCAAGCGTCACGTTGCCGCGGTCGGCCCCCCCTACCGCGGCCCCTTCTTCGGAGACGTCGCCGACGATCGGGCCGGCAGCTACCAGCGAGACTCCTGAGGCTGCGCGGTTGACCGCTACGCCGACTGAGGTGCCGCCGCAAACGACACCAGCGGCCCCGGCTCCTGTCCTGCCACCGCCACCGCCACCGCAGCCAGTCATCGCGCTGGCCCCGGTTGTGCCCGCAGCGCAAGCTGCGCCCGCGAGCGCCCCGGTTGCGGCGCCTGCAGCGGCCGCGCCAGCGGGAGCCGCGCCAGGGGCGCCGGCGGCCGCTGGGCCCGCAGCTGGCGTCGGTGTGGGCGTGCATGGCGGCGGGGTACCTGCTACGCCGCCCGTTCTCCCCAGCACGGGCTTGCAGCCATTCCAGCAGTTCACCCTGAATGGTGACTACGTCGCGGCGGGCGTCGGGCTTAGAGGCGCGACGGGCGGGACGATCGCCATCAGTGGGATCCCCGCGGGATCGACCACCTTGGCGGCCTATCTATACTGGGCGATGGTCGACAACGGCGAAAGCCCGACCCTCCGCAACCTTGTGTTCAGCGGAACGCCCCTTCAGGGAACCAAGCTGGGCAGCGGCCCTGACACCTGCTGGGAGCGTACGGATAGCCACGGATACCGGGCCGACGTGACCAGCCTCGTTGGGGGCAACGGCAGTTACCAGATCAGCGGCGTCGCCACCGGGGGCAACATCCTCGCCGAGGGCGCCTCGTTGATCGTGATCTACGAAAACCCGGCGAGCGTGCGTCGAACAGTCGTCGTGTATGACGGTTTCGCGGTGCTCCAGGTGAATCCGCTGGCGCCGCCTCAAGTAACGACGACGCTATCCGGGTTCCGCATCGCCGCACCCATCGCCGCGAAGACCACCTTCGTCGTCGGCGATGGACAAGCGTCCGCTGGTCCTGGCGAGAATTTCTTCGATCAGATCACGTTCACGGGGGGAAGCGCGACGCTCACCCGTGATGATGCGCTGGCAGGAACCGACGGCCCGTTCTGGGACACGGTCACCCTGGACGTTAGCGGGCAATTCGCTGAGGGCAGCATCCAGGGTCTGGCGACGATCATAGGGCACCGCGATTGTGTGATGTGGGTTGGTCAGGCGCTGTCGGTGAACGCGGCGACAAACGCCACCCCGGCGCCTGCGAGCCCGACGCCGTCGGTCTTCGCGTTCCCTACGCAGGCTACCCCTGCAACGGCGAGCGCGACCGCGACGCCAACCTCGACGATCCCGGGAGCGCTTCCGACCGCGACTCAGACCCCCACGGCGCCGGTCACGCCTGCCGCGACTCCCTCACCGTCGCCGACCACGACAACATCGCCCACCAGCACAGTGACCCAGACGTTGGGGCCGACGGCCACGCGGACACCACCCCCGACGCGAACCCCGTTCACAGGTCCCCCGCCGGTCAGCGACAACTTCTCCAATGCGCAGGATCTTCCCGTACCGGGAAGCGCCACAGGGGTGAACGTCAACGCCACTGTCGAGGCCGGCGAGCCCGAGCCGACGTGTGCCAGTCCGGGTGCCCGCGAGCGCACGGCCTGGTTCAAGATCGTGGCGCCGCAGACCACAACCATTACGTTGACAACTGAGAACAGCGACTTCGACACGATACTCGCCGTTTACACTGGCACCGCGTTCGCCAACCTGCAGGAGATCGCCTGCGACGACGACATCATGGTCGGCGTCATACAAACGCTGGTGAGCTTCAACGCCACCGCTGGTCAGACCTACTTCGTTCAGTTATCGGGATTCGCGGGCAATGGCGCTGGTACGTTCTTCCTGCAAGCGCTCCTACCGCCGCCGAATGACAACTTCGCAGGCGCGATCGCGGTTCCAGTTGGAACGTCTTTGACCGGCTCGAATCGCGCAGCCACGGTCGAAAGCGGCGAGCCGTCGTGCAGTTGCGTGGGAAGGACGGTCTGGTACCGCTTCACCCCGAGCCAGAGCGAGGACGTCACCATTACCACGCACGTCGGCGATACGCTGGATGCGACACTCGCCGTGTACACGGGGGCGTCGCTCAGCTCGCTCATCGAACTCGATTCGGCGGATAGCAACTCCCGGGGCGGCCCAGAAACCATCACCGTACCGGCGACCGCCGGGCAAACCTATTTCGTTCAACTCGGCGGCCATAGCGGGACGTACGGCGATTACCGGCTCGTGATCTCAGGACCCAGCGCCCCCGCCGCTCGCGCTGGCGTGACCCTGGCACCCCGTCCTACAGCCGCGGCCGCGGGAAAGTCCGGCGTGATGGTGACCCCGAACGTCCTTTCGGCTGTCGCGACGACCCCAACCGTAACGCCGACCCGGACCCGAACGCCTTCTCCGACTGCCACCAGGCCCCCACTTGCCAGCATCGTCAAGTCCCCTCCCCCGACCGCCACGCCCACGCCTCGCCTCTGACAGCCCCCGCGCGCCGCCGCCGAAGCCGGACTCGTACGCGAGCTTCAACCTATCCCGCCCGCTGGGAATCTCGAGCCGGCTACCGCACCACCGCGCGCGGGAGGTCGACGACCTGCTCCGCCAGCAGCCTGAGCATGGCCCATCCGCGTTCATGATCCTGGGTTGCCGCGAGATCGCCCGCATTCCAGTCCAGAATGACGTGTTCGGCTCCCAGCCTTTCGAGCTCCTGGAGATCGGCATGCACCTGTTCGACGCTGCCACTACCGGCCAGGCGCCCACCGGCGTGCGACTCATCGCGCACGTCGAGCCGAATGCGCGGACAGAAGGTCGGCACCCGACGGTGGGCCTGCTGGGCCGCCTGGTGGAGCCCCGGCAGTCCGGTCTCCTTGACCCAGTCGAGCGAGCGCAAGATCGGATGCCACGCGTCTCCAAAGCGCGCGGCACGGCGGAAGGCAGCGGAGCTGGCGCCGCCCACCCATATCGGTGGGTGGGGCCTCTGGTGCGTGGCGATGTTCGACACGTCTTCAAAGTGGATGAGTCGGCCCTGATACGTGACAGGTCCCGCGCCGGTCCATGGAGCCAGAATAGCCTCGAGACACTCATTGGGCCACGGCGCCGCGCCGTTCGCGCGGCTGCCCGAGGGCGGTGAACTCATCTACGGGGTTGCCAACGCCCACCCCCAGGATGAAACGGCCTCGACTCAGATGGTCAATGTTCGCGACGAGCCGCGCCGTGAGCACCGGATGGCGGTACGGGAGAACCGTGACCGTCGTGCCAAGCTGGACGCGTGCGGTCTGCCCCGCCAGCCAGGCCAGCGTCGCAAACGGGTCGTAAAACGGCTCGGGATAGCGTTCCCGCACCGACGGCGTAATCGCGATGTGATCCGACATCATCACCGAGTGGTAGTTCAAACCCTCTGCGAGCTGGGCCCAGTCCCGCAGCGCCTCCGGATTTGCACCAGGACCAAAATTCAGGATGTTGACGCCGACGCGCATGGATGACCTCCGTAAGAACTCTTTCGACCTTCGGGGCGCGTGCCGATGCGTCCGACCGTCAATCGATCCACCCGAGGATCGATGGGGACGATCGATGGGAAGGAAGCCGCGATGGAACAGGCGCGATGGAACAGGATGGAACAGCTAGGCGGTGACAATCGAGGGGCTTCAGGATAAGATAGAGCGATTTTCACCTGGAGGAGGAGGAGATGAAGGGGTTCTTGCGTTCATCCGTTTGGCGTCTCATCGCGGTCCTCGCCCTGGCGTTCGTCTTGGCCCTGCCCGCTGCAGCGCCGGCCTCTGCGCAGTACTACGGGTATCCATACTATGGATACGGCCCCGGCTATGGGTATGGGGGAAGCGGCTACGGGTATAGCTTCGGCTATCCGTACTCGGCCTACTTCGGCGGGTATGGCTCCTCGTACCGGGGCATCGGCTTCCCGTCCTACTCCGCTGCCTGGTACTCCACGACGCCGTACTCAAGCTACTACCCCTACGCTGGCACTGCTGCCGCATATACCGGCTATGGTTACGGTTATCCGTATAGCTCCTATGGATATGGGACGGGATACGGAGCCGGTTACGGCACGGATCCGTATGGCGCCTACTATGGGGCCTACCTCGGCGCGTACTACGGAGCCTACTACGGCTCAATGGGTGGTTACGGCGGCTACGGAATGCCCTGGTACTAGGCACGGCTGGGCCTTTATGTAAAGCTCAGCCTGATCGTCGATCGATCCAACCGGTGGATACGACAGCCCATCGGGCCCGGGAATTTCCCGGGCCCGATCTTTTTGGGCAGCGACCACAGCCGCGTGCCAGTCGGCGGGGCCGCAGTCGCGTACAGTTAGGACTACTCCCACTGCTGAGGTCGTCTCATGCTTCGATTCCTTCGGATGGTCTCCCGAATGCCCTTCGGAGTGCCACGCGGGTCAGCGACACTGGCCGCCGTTCTTGTGATAGCTCTGCTCTTTCCCACCACGTTGCTGTCTGCCCGCCAGGGTGACGAGGCTGGAACGCCGATCGTCCAGGACGAGGCGACGCCGCTCGATGGCCAGGCCGACACCACCCCTCTAGCTCCTTCGGATGGCCAGAGGGACCCTGATCAGGTCCTTTCCGATCCCGGCGCAACACCCGATGACTCGCAAGCGAGCCCGACCCTGCCCGGACAACGCGGGAACCCCGCTCCAGAGCCAGGCCCGGTCTCGCCGCCAGCGCCGACCCCGACGCCTTTCCCCTCGACGATCCCATCCTCGCCCGTGGTAGCCACCGCGACGGCGACATCGGTCCCCCGCAATCTAACGATGCAGGTCCAGTTGGACGTGTTTAGCGGCCGCCCCAATCCAAGCTGGGAGACGACGGTCGAGGAAACCGACCGGTTGGTCGCCACCTTCCGCCAGCTCCCCGAACGCGCGAACGCCACCTTGCCCGCCAGCCTTGGCTTCCGAGGCGTCGTCCTGGAGGGGAGTGCCGTACGCGCCCTCGGCTATGAGCGCATCACAATCCGTCGGTCAATAGTGCTGGCGGAGGGGCCGCGCGGAAGCAAGACCTTCTCAGACTGGGACCGCGGGTTCGAGGGACAAGTGACCGCCACGGCTGAGGGGCGCGTGGACCTCTCCCCGTTCGTCGACCTGCTGCCCTCGCCCACACCTGTCCCCAGGATCCCAGGCCCGCCGAGCCGACCATTCGACCGCGACCGGCCCTGACTTGCCGCGGTTAGTTTGCCGAACATCCTGTTCCCGCTATGATTGCGCCCGACACCTTCTGGAGGATGAGCGTGGATCGGCTGCGGATCAACTCGTTCGGGCGACTCGCCCCTCATGACGTCGCGGTGGCGAAAGGCTACTACGCAGCCGAAAACCTCGAAGTGGACCACAACTCGACTCAGGCGTCGAAGGCCCAGATGGGTGAGCTCAAGGACGGCGCCTGGGACATCGTGCATACCCACGCGGACAACGTCTTCTGGTGGAACGAGGACAACGACGCTCGTCTGCTGATCACTTTGGCCCTTCCGACTGAGCCGAATCTGATCCTGGTGGTTGGACCCGACATCAAGTCGTACGAGGATCTTCGCGGTAAGACGATTGCAGCCGACGCTGCCGAGAGCGGCTTCGTCACCTCGCTCCGCGTCATGATGCGGCGCCATGGGTTGCCCGAGTACGGCAAGGATTACCGGTTCGAGGAGATCGGGGCAAACCGCACCCAAGCGCTCCGCGAGGGGCGATTTCCGGCGTCCATGCTGAACGTCGGACAGGAAAACACCCTCGCGGACCTGGGCTTTCACGTGCTGGACTCCATCAAACCCCTGTACGCGAATTACGCAACGATCGCCGTATCGCGCCGCCAGTGGGTCGAGGAGCACGAGGCCGTGGTCATCCGCTACCTACGCGCCCACATGCGCGCGCTTCTCTGGATCGAAGACCCCGCACACGCCGAGGAGGCGAAGCAGTACCAGGCGCGGGCTACGCTCGTGAAGGGCGCTCCCAAGCCCCCGCCGTTTGCGTGGGATGGGATCCGCGAAATGCTGGAGATCCGCCATGAGGCCGGCATAATGCGTGGGGCCGCCGATCCGCAATGCTTCGCGGACGATCGTTACTACCGCGACGCTATCGCCGGCCTGGCCGGCTCGAGCTAGCTTGGCTGCCCGCGATTGGATGTCGCCTGGCTTGCCGGAATGGCAACTCGATCACAGTCTTCAAATGAGTTCTCCCATGAGTTCTCCCAAACTTCGTACGACATGCCTATAGTCACGCTGCGCCACGCCCCGTATGGTCTACGCGGCACCGTGGCGCCCCCTGCACAGCACGTTGATCGGAGGCTTGCGAAACGGTCGTGCAAAGCTCCATGCTGACAGAAGAGATCACGCAGTGGTCGCGGGTGGAGCGCGTGGTATATCGGGTCGAACAACGTTATCAGTACACGTACTCGGCACCGGTGCGAGGATTGAATCATCGGTTCCGTGTCGTGCCGCGCTCCGCCCACGGGGACCAGCGGCTCCTTGCGCATGAGGTGGCCGTTGCTGGAGCGTCCGATGAGGCCGCTGTCGGTTGGGATCGCGACGAATTCGGCAACTCCGTCTGCACGGTACAGGCCGAGCACGTTCCTGAAGCCGTGACGTTCGATGCGAGCTACCACGTCCAGCGCTTTGCCCGCTCCCAGGAGCCCCCGCCGTTTGGAGATACCGGAGAGTCGGTCGACCTCGACCGGTTTCTCGAGCCGACGCCGCTCACGACGCCGGACGAGGCGTTGACGTATGCCGCCGAGTCGATTCGGGCGAACAGTCCCTGGCAGGAGGGACGCGCGTACCGCGCTTTTCACTGGGCAGCCGCTTCGATCATCTACCGAACGGACGTCACCGGCGTGGACACGACGGCCGCCGCTGCATTGGCTGGCGGCGCGGGCGTTTGCCAGGACTACAGTCACATCCTGCTGACGGTGCTCCGGCTGCTCGGCATTCCCGCTCGCTATGTATCCGGTCATCTGCTCGGGGAAGGCGCGCCACACGCCTGGGTCGAGGCCCTGTTCGCGGACAACGCGGCGCCCGGTGGCGTGCGCGTGGTCGCGTACGATCCAACCAATCGCCGCGAACCCGGGCTCCGCTACATCGCGGTTGCCCTTGGCCGGGACTACGCAGACGTTGCGCCAACCTCCGGTTGGTTCGTCGGTCGGGCGCAGGGCCATCTGACCTATACGAAGCGCGCCGAAGTAATCGAGGTCGAGTACCGCGACGCGGACATCCCAACGACGGAGCGCGGCAGACCCGGGATTCGCTGGTGACGCGCAGCGAAGCGCAGGCACTCGGCCCCGCGGAGATCGCCGAGACGCTCGCCTATGACACTGGCGGCTTCTGGGACGAGATGTTCGACGTCGCCGGCCGGCCGCGACCGCACTATCTGCCGTTGAGTAGCAAGCTCGCGACGCTGAGCCCCGATGAGGTGGCACGCCGCCAGGCGGCCGCCGACCGATCATTTCACGATCAGGGCATCACGTTTGCCGTCGGCCATGATCCGCTCGGCATCGAAAAAATCCTGCCTTTCGACTTGATCCCGCGCATCATCCTGCCGGAGGAATGGCGCCACATCGAACGGGGACTGGAGCAACGCGTTCGCGCGCTGAACCTGTTCCTCGCGGACATCTACCACGAGCAGCGGATCCTGGCGGACGGCGTCGTGGATCCCGAGCTCGTCCTGGGCTCGCGGGTCTATCGCCGCGAGTTCCAGGGCCTCAACCCACCACTTGGCGTCTACACCCATATCGTCGGCAGCGATCTCGTGCGTGACGCGAGCGGGGAGCTCTACGTCCTCGAAGACAACCTTCGCACCCCATCGGGCGTCTCCTACTTGGTCGAGAACCGGCGGGTCCTGAAACACACGTGGCCGCAGCTCTTTCAAGACTACGACGTGCGGCCAGTCGAGGGGTACGCGCAAGACCTCCTCGACGTATTGCGCGCCATCGCCACCGAGTCGGACGAGCCCAACGTCGTGCTGCTGACCCCCGGCATCTACAACTCCGCCTATTTCGAGCACGCATTTCTTGCCAAGGCGATGGGCATCGAGATGGTCCAGGGCGCCGACCTCTTCGTGGACGACGGCTACGTGTTCATGCACACGACCCGGGGCCGGAAGCGCGTCGACGTGATCTACCGCCGCGTGGACGACGACTTCCTCGACCCGCTGGCCTTTCGACCAGACTCGAATCTGGGCGTCGCTGGGCTCATGGCGTCGTACCGCCTTGGTCGGGTCGGGCTCGCGAACTCGGTCGGTACGGGCATCGCGGACGACAAGGCGATTTACGCGTACGTCCCGCGCATCATCCACTACTACCTTGGAGAGGACCCGATTCTGCCGAGCGTGAAGACGTTCCTGCCGGTCGAGGCTGACGATCTCACGTTCGTGCTCGAGAACCTGGACAAGCTGGTCGTGAAATCCGTGAACGAGAGCGGCGGCTACGGGATGTTGGTCGGACCGCATTCGACGCAGGCCGACCAGGACGCATTCGCCGTCGAAATCCGCGCGAACCCGCGAGGGTTCATCGCCCAGCCGACACTCGCGCTCTCGCGACACCCCTGTTGGGTAGAAGACCACTTCGAGGGCCGACACGTCGACTTGCGCCCCTTCGTCCTCTTCGGTCGTGAGGTCAAGGTCACTCCCGGGGGGCTCACCCGAGTGGCAATTCGGCGCGGATCGCTCGTCGTGAATTCGTCGCAGGGAGGCGGGAGCAAGGACACCTGGGTTCTCGCGTCGACGGCGCCGACTTCTCGGCGCCCGATCGAGTCAGAGGACTAGGAAGCACATGCTCTGCCGCGTCGCCGACGACATCTTCTGGATGGGTCGTTATGTCGAGCGAGCAATCGCCGTCAGCCGGCTCGTCGACGTCACTTGGCACCTCGAGCTCGACGCCGGTGCTATCGACGATGCGGACGGCGCGGCGTTCTGGCTGCCGTTGCTCGCGCTGAGTCATCCGCGCAACACGCTCATGGGCGACGAGTTCCCAGAGCCGCGCGACATTCGGCACTTCCTCTCGCTGGACGGCGACAACAACAGCTCGCTCGTGTCGTGCGTGCGGTCGGCTCGCGCGGCAGCCCAGCGGGTGCGCGAGAGCATCTCCAGCGAGATGTGGGAGCAGATCAACGCGCTCTATCACGCCACCCTTACCTCGCAGCTCGCCCGCGAGGTCGATGAGGACCCCCACGCGTTCTACCGTCAGCTCCGCGAAGGCGCGCAGTTCTTCCTGGGACTCGCGGATTGCACGATGGCCCGCGACGAACCCTGGCACTTCCTCTCGCTCGGCAGCTACCTCGAGCGCGCCGACAACGTCGCGCGCATGCTGGAGCTCCAGGCTCATCTTCTCAATACCGACATCGCGACGGCGACCGACGCCCCGGTGCGCTGGCTTGCCGTGCTGCGCTCCTGCGGCTCGGTGGAGGCCTACGCCCGCTACTACTCACTTCGCGTCGAGCCAGCACGCGTGCTCGAATTCCTCGTCCTCAACCCCGTCTTCCCGCAATCGATCCGCTTCAGCCTGGCCGCCGCGCGGGGCGCGCTCAATGAAATAGCGGCCGCGGCCGGCACCTCGCCGGCAAGCCCGGCGCTGCGGAGCATGGGACGGCTCTGCGCTCGCCTCGAGACAACAGCAGTGGATGAGGTCCTGGACGAGGGCTTGCCGCAATTCCTGCACACGGTACACGGCGGGATTGCGGACGTCGCGGAACAGATCACCCGCACCTATCTGCGGGATGAGGCGCCGCCAGCGCGGCTCGGCGGCGTCGCGCGCGCTGCCATGATCATGGCCGCGCAGCAGCAGCAGTGAGCCAGCGATGCGACTGCGCGTAACGCACGTCTCTCGATTGAAGTACTCCGAGCGGGTGACCGAACAGGTCATGGAATGCCGACTCGGCCCGCTCTCGGACGACGACCAGCGCTGGGAGCGTTTCGAGCTGCGGGTGAAGCCCACCAGCCGCATCGCGTCATACGTCGACGCCTTCGGGAACCCCGGGTACCTCGTGACGCTCGCTGCACCACATGAGCAGCTCGAGCTCACGACCGAGAGCCAGGTGACGACGCTCCTCAAGGACCCGTTCGCCTTGCCTCTTGTCCAGCCGCGCCCCCTGGCGCCGCTGGAGCGACACGACTACCTCGCACCATCAGGACTCGTCCCCGCCGAGCCACGCCTTGCGGAGCTCGCCGAGCCCCATCGCCCGAAAGATCCCGAAGATGCATTTACCGCGGCTCAGACCCTTTCGGAGTTGATCCACGCAGAGTTCGCGTACATGCCCGAGGCGACATCCACCACTACGACGGTTGCCGAGGTGCTGGATGGCCGCGCGGGCGTCTGCCAGGACTTCGCACACGTTCTCATTGGCCTCTGTCGAACCGTCGGCCTGCCGGCTCGGTACGTCAGCGGCTACGTTCTCGTCGGCAACGGCGATCCCGACAGCATTCACGTGAGCGCTTCGCACGCCTGGGCCGAGGTGTACTCGCCAACCCACGGCTGGCGGGGGTTCGATCCCGCGAACAACGTCGTCGCCAGTGAGCAGCACGTGAAGATGGCGATCGGCCGCGACTACGGCGACGTGCCGCCCACCCACGGCACGTTCCGCGGGCTCGCCGAAACCACCCTCGACGTCGAAGTCTCCGTCCGCAAACTCCCGTAAGCAACCGACGCGTTCCTGGCGCGACCGCCACCCGCGCGGTACGGTTCACACGAGAACTGGAGTAAATGGTGAGCGTGCGAGTCGGCGTCACTCTGGGCCCGTTTCCCTTCGCGGATGCCAGCGGCTTCTGGCGGTGGGTCGATCTCTGCGAGGAAGGCGTGATCGACTCAATCTGGCTGTCGGACCGGCTGGTCGGCGCGGCGCTCTCGCTCGAGCCGCTGAGCGCGCTCGCCGCCATC
>ORMF010722504.1_pt1 | contig 33746 bp, 35 predicted proteins | sample 1779871 | NCBI WGS metagenome assembly ORMF01 (sample SAMEA104232316, study PRJEB22302) | groundwater metagenome | biome: forest; feature: aquifer; material: groundwater | place: USA | collected 2011-08-07 | depth 5.4 m
AGATCCGATTCCTCGCGCTCGGCCCACCGGATCTCGCGGGACAAGGCGTCTTGGATCCCCTTGCGGTTGAGAAGCCCCGTTAAAGGGTCCATCAGGATCTGCCTCTCAAGCCTTGAGTTGGATTCTCTCAGTTCTTTCGTCACCGTCAGAAGCTTTCTTCGGATCCGGTGCCGCTCGATCGCGTAGCGGATCGTCCGGACAAGCACGTGCTTAGTCACGTGCCCTTTCACCAGATAATCCTCCGCGCCTCTTTTCACCGCCTCAAGCGCATGCACCTCATCATTAAGCGCGGTCAAGATCACGACCGGGACGTCGGGGATCTGTGCGTGGAGTTTGCCCAGCGCCTCTATTCCCTTCGCATCGGGCAATGAAAGGTCCATGACGACGACATCGATATCCCCCTGGGCCAGGCGTTCCAATGCCGCGTCGAGACGAGAGACATAATGAAGGGCGAATTCCTGCATTATCCCGTTCGTCTGTGACAAAGTCTGCTGTACCAGAACAATACCGTCTGGATCGTCTTCGATCAAAAGAATGTTTATTTTTCTCGTTTCCATACCCGGCCCTTGTGAATTAATCAAAGTATACCTTATTATTTGATCACTTGTGGTGGTTTTTATTGAAAATTACTGACTTTTCTTAAGATTTATTAAAAGGTTGGAATAGAAAATAGAGGTAGAGACCCTGCCAGACAGTGATGGCTATGGCTAGGAAGTTGATTTTGAGGCTCCATTCAAAGTGATCGTTAGCAAAAGAGAAGAGCGTGATGATGTAAAACGACAAAATAAGCAGAATAATCAGGCGGGCGACCCTCTTAAAGCTACTGGAAAATAAGAACTTGTGAGCCAAAGGCAAAAGAACGCTGCCTAGGACCACAGCGATAGGAAGTGAACCAATGATCGAATCAAGAAAATCGGACCCATGGTCCCAGTTGAGCGTCGAAATGTGATAAACAAGCGCGTAGATCAGCGTTGACGCCGCCAAAAAGGACAGGTGTTTGGCCGCCACAAATTTTTTAAAAGTATTAGAATCCCAGCAGACGACCGCCAGGCCAAACACCGGCCCGACGACCCAATACCCTACGGCGTATTTGACGCTGATCCAAGCGCTCGCCGCGAACACGACCAATCTAAAGAATAATTCCACGGGGTTTGTTCTCTCCTTTTGAATGTGATAGCATTTTTGAGCTAAAACCTCAAGAAAAAAAGCCCCCCGGCTTTTTTTTATATCTCTCAAGCTGATTGGCGCAAAAAACAGCTCCCACAATACACGAGACGCCGCCTAAAAACAACGTAAGTGGAGCCCCGATCCTCTCAGCCAAACCCCCTCCGAGAAGACTGCCAAAAGGCATCATGCCCATAAAAGCCATCGTAAAAAAACTCATGACGCGCCCTCGCTTATCGTCCTCGATCATCGTTTGAAGCAACGTATTGCTCGACGCCATCTGCACGATCATTCCAAAACCCACGAAGACCATTAAAATCACCGATAACCACACTGCCCTCGAAAATGAAAACACCACGAGGCCGACGCCAAAGAGCGTGACGCTCTTCACGATCACGCCGCCCAATCCTATCGTATCTTTTCTCGAAGCCAAATAAATGCTTCCGGACAATGCCCCGATCCCCGACGCCCCGAGCAGAAACCCGTAGGTGTGAGAATCGCCATGAAGAATATCTTTCGCGAACACAGGCAATAAGACCGTGAAAGGCATGCCCATCAAGCTCACAAATGCGACCAGCATCAATAACGAGCGGACCGGACGTATTCCAAAAGCGTAAAGAACCCCTTCTTTCAGATCCTGCCAAATGCGCTGGGGGTTTGTATCAATGACTTTGGCCTTCACCTGCATCGCCAACAAGGCGAAAATGACGGCGAGGTAGCTGATGCCATCGATCAAAAAACACATCCCTTCCCCCACGGCCGCGATGAGAACGCCCGCGATCGAGGGGCCTATAAGCCGCGCGCTGTTGAACATAAAGGAGTTTAACGCGATCGCGTTGCTCAGGTCCTCTTTGTTCTCCACCAAATCCACCACGAAAGATTGGCGGGCGGGAATATCAAAGGCATTGATGAGCCCTTGGACGCTGCTCAATATCAGAATTTGCCAAGCCGTGACCACCCCTGTCAACGCCAGCGCCGCAAGCACGAAAGACTGGATCATGCCTAGAATTTGAGTGGTGACGAGAATTCGATGACGGCTCCACCGGTCAGCCAAAACACCCGTGAACGGGGCCAAAACAAAGGTGAGGATCTGGCTGGAAAATCCGACAAGCCCGAGCCAGATGACAGAATGGGTCAGCCGGTAGACAAGCCAGGTCGTGGCTACCTGCGTCATCCATGTCCCGATGAGCGAGAAAGTCTGCCCGCCGAAAAACAACTGATAGTTCCGCGAGCGCAGGGCGCGAAACATCGCCGGCGGCGTCATTTCCGACAGACCGCGAAAAGGTCTATGGACTTTCTGAGGTTATCCGGACGAATGATAAAATCTTTGACGCCCACCTGCCGGAAATGCCCGCTCACGACATTCCATCTTAAAAGCCCCCATTTTTTCAACCGCCTGAAAAAACGGTGGCCCGGAGAGTAATGGAGCCCATGCATGCGGACGCGCCCAAAGACTTTTTCGAGCAATCCCTCGAGCTCCGAGGCGTTAAACTCTTTTTCATGGTCCTGATTTTTATGGTACGAGGCGCCCGGCTTTTGCGCGCTTTCCAGATTCAGCGTGGAAACATAAAAACTCCCGTCCTCCTTCAAGACTCTCTTGATCTCCGAAAGCCATTCAATGAGCCTCCCCTCCGGAATGTGCTCGATCACCTGAAACGAGCAAACGATGTCAAAACTCCGGTCGGGAAAAGGAAAACGGTAGCCGTCAAAATGCAGGAATTTTAGATTTTCTTTCCCATATTTTGCCCTCGCCAAAGGGATATTATCCGGGGCGATGTCGAGACCGGTGATCTCTTTCGCGGCGTCCGACAGATAATTCATGCCGTAGCCGTCCCCAAAACCGACTTCAAGAATGCTCTTGCCGGCCGCGTCCTTTTTTAAGGCATGATAAGCGCTCAAATGCTTGGCAAAAAATTCGGGCGGGTTGTCCTCAGGGATCAATCCGCACCGCACCGCGTCAAGCTGGGACTGGGTCATAAATGATTGGTTTTCCGTTTTTTGTCAAAAAAAATCTCTTCGGATTTTTCAACCCAAAGAGATTTCTTTTAGATTTCGGCGCGACTCTTTCCTTTAGCGACCGCCACCCTTGCGCTTTGAAAAGCAGTCCTTGCAGTAGACCGGGCGATCTCCGCTGGGTTTGAAAGGAACTTCGCACTCTTTCTTGCAATCTTCACAGATCGCTTTATGCATTTCCCGAGGCCGACCACCGCCAAATCCACCACCTTCTTGAAACCCCATGTTTTCTCCTTTTTTGTTTGAGAACTAACCAGCCGCTATTCTACACTTTTGGCGATAAAAAGAAAAGCTTCCCGTGTTGGGCTAGTTTGGCGACTATTTTAAAAATTCAGGACCCGCGTGATAAAAAAAGGGTGCCCCAAGAGGAGGAAAGCAATGGCAATGATGACGATGATGCTTCCTGATTTCAGCATGTCGCGGGTAGAAATGACCCTGGTCGAAAAAGCCAGCGCGTTTGAAGGCGTCGAAATCGGCAGAAGCATGTCGAAAGAACATGAGAGCGCGACGATCACGGCCAACAAGAGCTTATTTTCACCCGGTAAACTCATGACCAACGGGACGATCAGATTCGCGGTGGCCGTGTTGCTCACGAAAATAGAAACCAAAACCGTCAGCAAACAGAAAGTCGCGACCAATAAAAACCCCGTCTGAGAAAATAAAGGCAGGGTAACCACCCATTGGCCGAGCCCGCTCACCTCCATCGCTTGGCCGAGCGCCAAGCCTCCCCACATCAGAACCAGGATGTCCCAATGAATGCCGTTCATGTCTTCGCGGCTTAAAAAACCAAACGCGCCGAAAAGCGCCACGGACAAAAGCGACACGACCGATTCGGGTATCCGGTGCCACCCCGAGGTCAACCATAAAACGACGGTCAAAAGCCCGATCGCGATCGTTCCTTTCGCCCGGGCATCCAGTCTCTGTTTCAACTCAAACAAAATTGGAAGCTGCCGATGTTTGGGAGGGAACATCCGATAAAGGACCACGCTCGTCAACAAAAGCAAGATCAACGCGAGAGGGATCGCCATCATCATCCAGGACAGAAAATGGATCTTGATCCCCTGTTCGGCCAAAATGCCTATCGTGATCGCGTTGGGAGGCGTCCCGACCGGCGTGCCGATGCCGCCGATGTTCGCCGAAAAAGGAATGGCAAGCACAAGCGCTTTTTTAAAACGATCATCCTCATCCAAACGCGAAAGGATCGGAGCGATGATCGCGAGCATCAAGGCGGTCGAGGCGGTATGCGACATCCAAAGGGAGAGAAAGGCCGTCGCGAAAATAAATCCCAATAAAATGAAATAGGGTTTGGTCCCGAAAAACGGGAGCAGCCGGCCCACCATCGCCTGGTCCACGCGGTATTTCTGCACCATTTTTGCCAAAACAAAACCGCCGAGAAAGAGCATGATGACCGGGTTTGAAAACGGCAATAAAAAAATCTGATACCCGGTTTCATCCATGCCGAGAGCGCCTCCCGGGTTCGCCAGAAGAAAGATCAGAAACAGGACCACCAAGAGAGCGGTCGCAAATAGAGGGATGATCTCAAGGGCCCAGAAAAGCGCGGCCAGGACAAAGACGGCCGCCGTCCTCTTGGCGGGTTCCGGACAACTTGAAGGCAAAACGAAATAAACGACAAGGGCCGCGGCGGCCGCCAAAATCGCTAGCCCTATTTTTTTATTTTTCAAGGGCTTATCTGGGCGGAATGACGAGGCGCGTAAACAAATTTGTTATAAAAATAGGGCGTGATAAAAATAACGAGGACCAATATCAGAATGAAGATAACCGTGAACTTGACCTTGTTGAACATGAGAGGTCTCTCCTTTCCGGCCGGTTCGACATGCGACTTTACGTATCATACCTGAAGTCGCTAAGATAATCCACCGTGGGTGGCGAGCGGGATGACGACGCCTAATTCATCCGTCTTCGCAAGGCCCAAAAGGACAGTGCATAAAACCCCAGCGCTAAAAGCGACAAAAACCGGAATCCGGTCACCAGGGACAGATACTCGACGAAACCGCCCAGAACGGCCCCCAGCAGATTAGACCCGAAAGCGCTGGGAATATCGCGGACCCGCTTGAATAGCACCGCGAAAATGATCGCCGCGAAAAACAGGGGTAAAAGCACGATGAACGTCGAAAGCGCCATCTTCATTCCGAGGCTAAACGGCGAAAGATAAGAAAACCGGAAGAAATAATTGAAAAGAAGCGAGGCCCCTAATAAAAGGTAGGCGGGCAAAACATTGCGGATATTCAGTATATTCACGGCGTAGTTGCCGAGAAGGATCAGGATCATGATCCCGGAAAACACGAACGAATTCACAAGCCAGGTGGTGCCGAAAACAAGCGCCAGCTCGGTGACCGCCTTTGTTTCCAGCAAAAGGAACGCGGAACCCAAAAGAAAAAAAGGCCAGTCGATCCGCTTTTGTCCGGGCAGATACACGCGCGCAAAGATCAATGAAATGGCCAAAAGCGCGGCGATCATGGCCCAATAAGCTTTCGGGATGGCGCGCGCCTTGAGGTAAATGAACGGCCAATCGTCCGTCGAGAGGACGGTCTTTTCCTGCGAATCATAATGGAGTTCACGGGAAGGGAAGTATTTTTTCCAAACGGGGTCCCTCAAAAGATCCCGGCGTGAGATGCCCTCACCCGCCAGCAGCACCATGCTGTCCGGATTGAGCGCGATCGGCGGTTGCCCAAAGACTTGTTCGAGCATTTTGTAGAAACGCTGTCCGATCCATATTTTTTGGGCGTCCCCCGAAAACGAGATATAAACCATCCCGCCGGGCTTAAGAAGGGACTTGGCGTCCTCAAAACTCTCTTGGGTGTAAACATAGTTATCCAGTCTCAGGTTGGAAAAACTCGAAAACTGCGTGTGAGAATCCAAAAGCCCAAAAACGATCAGATCGTATTTGTTTTTTGTTTTCTTGAAAAAAGAGCGCGCGTCGTCCACCACGGCATGGACCGCCGGATTCGAATAAGGTTTTTCAGGGTGAAGTTTTCGTCCGAGAGTCAGAATGAGCGGATCGATCTCGACGGCGTCGATCTTCTGCGCGCCGTTGCGGATCGCGGCCGCGACATCCGGGCCAAGGCCCGCCCCGACCACGAGCACGTCATGAGCGGGCTTGACGCGATAGGGAAGGTCGCGGATCTCTTTGCCCACAAGATTTTTCCCGTCAAGATGCCGCCGGACAAAATCCTCCGAATAATCGATCGTGGCCTGGTGGCCGTCCGCGTTCACGAGAAGCGAATAACCGGCCGGGATTTCGCGCTTTTCTTGCTTTGAAAAAACGGAGATCGGGATCACCTCTATTTTGTAATATGGCGACCAAAAAACCTGGTGAGGTTCGTGGCGGACCGCCAAATACGCGAGAAATGCCGCGCCCACAAGCAACATGGCCAGGACCTGTTTTAAATTTTTTCGCAGAAACCATAGGAACGCGATAAGAAGGATGGCAAACCATACCAGAGGCGGCGTTGAAAAGTAGCACAAGATCGTAAAAACCCAAATGCCGAAGAGACTGCCCGCAATATCGATCGAATAGCCTTTAAGCGGCTCGAACCTTGAAAGAAAATTGCCCAGCAAGGAGCCCAGCGTGATAAAAAGCCGCGTGTTCCATACGAAGATAAACACGAAAATGAGGACGAAACACGCCAAGGCGATCCACTGCGTAAAGAATGAATTGGCCTGACCGATGCCCCATATAAACTCCTCCGAACCCGCGGGGTTGAGAAACACGAGCCGGGGCCCTAGAAAAGACACGACGAACGAAAAAAGGCAGAACCAAAACGGGAACGAATACACACGGAGGGGTTTGGGCGATTTCACGGAAGCCACGCCCAGGCCGATCCCGAGAAAACAAGAGATAAGCGGCACGTTCTTAAAATAAGCGAAAACGCGCATCTCGACCGAAAGCCACCGGATCACTAAAAGTTCCGTGAAAAGGCATAAGGCGCTTATCAAAAAAAGATCGAACGCGTGCGGTTGGGCGCTCCCGGCATCCGAGGCTTGTTTGTCATTCACGCCGAAGAAATTCTCTATCGAATGGCCGAAAATAATTTTTATCACGCCAAAGAACGAGAGCAGCGCTCCGATCAAGAGCCCCGAAGACCGCAGATCCTTAAGCCAAAACAAAATGCCGGCATCGAGCGGCTTGTCGGATCGAAAGGCGCCGTGCAAAAGGTCCAGCGCCCCTGGGCTGGTCACAAACCAACTAAAAAAAGCGATCAAGGCCCCGGAGCCTATTAAAAAGAATGCGTTCCTTCTTGTCATGTCGATGCGGACTTTTTTAATTTAAAGACTCCTTACGCCGGACTCGGCACCCTATTTTCAAGGGCAGATTATACCATGACAAACAGGGCGCGCGAACTTACCATTTTAACCTCATGCCCGCTTCGGCCCCGGATTCTTCCAGCGACTTTTGGAGTCTGACAAACGCCTGCCCCTCTTTGCCGAATAGGTCTTTTGTGAGGATGAGCTCCATCCCAAGCGGCTCCCCGGCTTGAGATTTGAGATTGACGGAGATTTGGGTCGTATCGTTCAGAGCATAGTCCCCGCCGAAAGAGATGGCTCTCTTTTTTCCTCCGGCGTATTCGATCTCGAAACCAAGGGCGAGATCCCTCGAGAGCTTCCATTTGCCAAAGAGCGTGATGGTTTGGATTTTTCGCCTGCCGGCGGCCTCGAGTCCTATCTGGTAGCGGATCTCCCCTTTTTTGGCGAGGATACTTTTTGTCTCAAAAGCGCCTCTCAGTCTAAAGGCGTTATTGGAGTCACCGCCGACGAAGTAGCTGAGCCGATTGTCATCCGAGATATCCCAGTAACCTTTGAAGACAAGCCCCCGGACGGCGTTGGCCTTGGTTTTAAGCTTTGTTTTCTCGTAGGTGTAGACGATCTCGTGATCGTCGTTGACCTGCCAGGCGCCTTTGAAGGTCAAAACATCGTTCTTGCCTTGTTCTTTCTCCGCTTCAAAGGTGATCTGGTTCTTAGGGTTGAGCTTCCATTGGCCGGTGAGTTGATGAAGACTCGTGACGATCTTTTGGTCTGTTTGGCGTTCCGTGACCGAGAAAACCAGGGCCCCCGGTTCTACGGCGACGAGAGTTCCCGTGAGCTTGTATTCCTCGTCCTGGCCTTTGGATTTATATCGAAGTTCGTGGTTCGGGGTGAGTTCCCAGCGGCCTTCGGTGGTTTTATTGCCTTCCAACAGGTCGTTAAATTTTGAGAGCTTCAACCTTTTGTATCCACGCTCCATTTGACCCCGCCGCGGCAGGCGATGCAGAGAAAAACAAAGCAGTAGAGAACGGCCAACTCGCCCTTATTGATGGTCGGGAAAAAGTTGGAACCGAGCTGAAACTTCCAGTGAAATTGAAAATAGGCCACGGCCATGGTGCCGCTTGCCAGGAAAGCCGCCCAGCGGGTCTGGAAGCCGACCATCACGAGAAGGCCGCCGACGAGCTCGATGATCCCGCCGAACCACGCCTGCGACCCCACCGCCGGACGGAAATCGGAAAGTACACCCAGGATCTTCTGGGCGCCGTGGAAGGAAAACATCAGCCCCGTCATGATTCTCATCAACGCATAAGCATGGTCCGCATATTTTCCAAGCTGTTTCATAGGTTTGCTCCTTCTTTTGTGGTTCGATCCGGTTATTTACAGCCCGAGTTGATGACGTCGACGATCAGCGTGTATTTCTTTGATGGGTTTTGAACATAGTATTGTCTGACTGCCTTGACAATATCGCCATAGCTGGTGCCGGCGGGATACAGCTGTTTCATTTTTGCGTCGTCAGTTAAATAATAGAAGCCCTGGATGATACCCATGATGAATTGATCGGCCGTCCCATGGTCCTTGGACTGAGAATCCGTGATTTCAATAAACCGTCCGTTCGCGAAACCATTTTTATAACCGGTGGTATATTCTGAGGCATCGGCAAACGCGTTTGATGCCATAAAAATAAATACCGCGATTAAAACGAGTTTTTTCATGCCGGTCTCCGCTTGCTTTGATGCGCTATTTCTTCGCCATCTGAGCGAAAATTGTTGATTGTTAACGCGCCAACGGCGCGCTCGTGTTTTCTAACCTCTCCACTACGGACGGACATCGTCCAGTTTATCACGCGCCTCTCTCCACACTTCGGATAAATTTAGCGGGCGATCCGGCAAACACCGAATAAGGCGGGACGAGGGTATTTTTTGGCAAAACAGATCTTGCGGCGATCACGGAATGGTCCCCGATTTCACATCCCGGCATGAGAACGGCTCCCAGACCGACGGTCACGTTCCCGCCGATCCTGGTTTTTTTAAACTTTAATATCCCTTGCTCGGCGATGTGGGCGATCAGGACGACTTCTCCCCCGATGACGGTGCCGTCCCCGACTTCCAACAGCGAAACGTCTCCGATGTCTTTCGAGTTAATCAGCACGCCTTTCCCTATCTTAGCGCCCATGCATCGAAAATAGAACGGCAGAAGAGGGGTGGCTTTGATGAAATCCATGAACGTGAACTTCACGATGAGGATCATGGAATTCACAAAAACCCATTTAAAACTTTCAACGGAAAAAAGCGGGTACTCCCCTTCTTTCAGCTTGAACCTAAAAATAAACCGGCACAAAATCGTTTCGGTCATCAGCACTAACCCAAAAATAAAATAGCCGAACCCCATACCCACGGCTACGATCAGCGCCTTTTGGAAAATCGTTTGAGGACTTATGGAATTCCAAAGATGAAGAAATAAAAGGTCGGCCGGTAAGATGGCGCCCGCAAAAAGGCAAGCGCCTAAAAAATACATCCACAGGGTAAAAACAACTTGCACCACTGAAATATAGTTTTTCAATAGAATCCCCATGATTCAAAAATCTGCCGGACGCCTACCGGACAACATCTAATGAGGAGAGGTTAACTCCGTTGGATGAGAATGTCAATTGGGCGGGCCGAGCCGATAATTCAAAAACTCCGAGGAGACCAAAGCTTCGCTAAATTGTTACTTTCTTGAGGCGCAAAGCATTGCCGATAACCGAAACGGAACTGAAGCTCATCGCCGCACTGGCAATGATCGGAGAGAGCAAAATTCCAAAGAACGGATAAAGAACGCCCGCCGCGATAGGAACACCTAAGACATTATAAACAAAGGCAAAGAACAGATTTTGACGGATATTTCTCATCGTGGCTTTACTCAAATTCCGGGCACGCGCAATGCCCCGCAAGTCCCCTTTGACCAGCGTCACGCCGGCCGACTCCATCGCTACATCGGTTCCGCTGCCCATCGCGATCCCCACATCGGCCTGCCCCCGCGCCGGCGCGTCGTTGACGCCATCCCCCGCCATCGCCACGAGCCGCCCGCGCGACTGAAGCTCTTTGATCATTTCCCCCTTTTTCTCGGGCAAAACGCCGGCCCGCACTTCATCAATCTTCAGTTTTCTGGCCACCGCCTCGGCCGTCAACTGATTGTCGCCGGTGACCATGATGAGACGCAAGCCCTCTCGATGAAGCATCTCGATCGCTTCGGGAGTGGAGGATTTAATCGAATCAGCGACGCCTAAAAGCCCCAAAATTTGACTCTCACCGGCCAAAAACATCACGGTCTGGCCGTCTTTTCTCAGCTCATCCGCTTTGGCTGCGAACGGTCCTGGGGAAACCCCCAACTCTTCCATCCATTTTTGATTCCCGAGAGTGAATTTTTCCCCATCAATCGTCGCCATGACGCCTCGGCCAGTCATGGATTTAAATTCTTTGGCTTCCGTAAATTGGACTCCCTTGGATTCGGCGCCTTTCACAATCGCCTGGGCCAGGGGATGTTCACTGCCGCGCTCCAAACTTCCGGCAATACGCAAAAACTCTTTTTCGTCCATGCCTCCCGCCGGAATCACCGAAAGAAGCTTGGGTTTGCCTTCGGTGAGCGTGCCTGTTTTATCGAAAATCAGCGTGTCCACTTTGCGAAAAATTTCCAATGCTTCGGCATTTTTGATCAAAATACCCATGAGGGCTCCGCGCCCGACGCCGACCATGATGGACATCGGCGTCGCAAGCCCCAGCGCGCAAGGGCAGGCGATGATCAAAACCGCGACGGCATTGACGATCGCGTAGGCCATGCGCGGCTCGGGGCCAAAGAACCCCCAGACAAAAAAAGTGACCGCCGCCGCAAGCACCACCATCGGCACAAAATATCCGGAAACCGTATCCGCGAGGCGCTGGATCGGCGCGCGGCTCCGCTGGGCTTCGCTCACCATATGGACAATTTTAGAAAGAAGCGTATCCGATCCGACGCGCTCGGCGCGGATCACGAGACCCCCGGTGCCGTTCACGGTGCCGCCGACTACTTTGGATTCTTTTATTTTCTCCACGGGAATGGATTCACCCGTCACCATGGATTCATCCACCGAACTGGCCCCTTCCAGGACGATGCCATCCGTGGGAATGCTCTCACCGGGCCGCACGCGAAGCCTGTCTCCAACCTGAACTTGTTCTAAGGGAACATCCTCTTCTTGATTGTTTGGTTTTATAATCCTTGCCATCTTGGGCGCGAGACTAAGAAGCGCTTTAATCGCATCGCTTGTCTGGGCGCGCGCCCGTAGTTCCAGGACCTGGCCCAAAATAACCAACACCGTGATCACGGCCGCGGCCTCAAAATACACCAACACCTCACCCCCATGGCCCCGAAAAGCGCTCGGGAATATTCCGGGAACGAGCATCGCCACCACGCTGTAGAGATAGGCGACCCCGACACCCAGCGCGATCAGCGTGAACATATTGAGACTTCGCCGCACCAGAGACAAAGCGCCTCGTTCAAAAAACCACCACCCGCTCCAGAGAACGACGGGGGTGGCCAAAAAGAATTCCGCCCAATTCACGACTTTCATCGAAATGAATTTTTCGAGGGGTTTGCCGGGAATCATTTCGGATGCGGCTAAGAAGACAACCGGAATCGTCAACACAAGCCCCGCCCAAAAACGCCGAAGCATGCCCTGGTATTCAACATTCTCAGCCGAAACGCTCCCCTCTGCCGGCTCCAGCGTCATCCCGCATTTGGGGCAGTTGCCGGGCTTGTCTTGGAGGACTTCCGGATGCATCGGACAGGGGAATTTCGTGTTCATACGCATAGATATTTTACCTCCGCCGAGAGAACCGCTTTTTGTTCCTCATTCAACCCGATACGGTTCAAAAGTCCGTCATCCTCGTGGAGGCTGCGGCACAAGATGATATTATTTTCTATCAGATATTTTTTCTGCGAATTGGAAAGGGACGTGAGACAAGTGACCGGATGAAGTTTGGAGGATTCCACCCAATTCCTCAAACTGTCATTCGCCGGGTAATTCCACCCGATGGTTTTCATGCCGACGCATTCGGCGTAACGAATGGCATCGGACGTCAACTCCGTGTTCGTGACAAGCCAGGGCTGATGAAATTTTTGCGTATGTCCGGGCGCCTGCTCCCACTTTTTCTTGATATCCTCAAACCTGGCCTGCACATAAAGGGAAATCTTAACATCCGACTTAATTCCGGACTGGTTATGAAATTTGCACTCGATCATGAGATGCTCCTCGCCTTTTTCAGCAACGATATCCACCTCGTGAATCACGCAAAGTCCCGGCACCGATTGGCCGACTTTCACGGAGTAGCCTTTGGTTTTCATCAGCTCAGACACGTAGTATTCGAAAGGATGGCCGCTGGGTCCCATTTCCATGATGGCACGCTTGAGAGAATATCTGGAAGCGAATGACCGCTGTTTGGCGCGAAGCGTGGCATAAGCAAGACCATAAATCTCTTTTGTTGTCATGCCGTCTTTGAGATTCGTCTCCACGATTCGAATCACTTCAGCCATAATATCCGGGCTTACCTTGGCTCTTTGAAGGGATTTTTTTAGCTTCTCTTCTGAGAAAGGCTGTGTTTCTCCTGAAGCTTTGACAACGGTTATCAATTTTCCTGGCTCGTGTTAAGCATCCAAAGAGAAAGCTTCATAGACTTCTCCTTATTTTATTAGCTTGACCCCTAGGCCGCGAGTCTTGTCTCGCGGCACAGCGCTCGAGGCAATGGATGGCCTCGTAGCCGCTAGTGGTGCGCGTTATGATCCGAAGCATCGGGTTTTGTCTCAGCCGCCCTCTGGCTGTTTTCCCCCGATTCACTATCCATGTTTTTCATCCCTTCCTTCATCATCGGGCACATTTTCATCATGTCCGACATCTGCTTTTGCATCGCGTCCATGTCGACCTTGATTTCCGCTTCCTTCACAACATTCAGGTCCTTGTCATACTTCGTGATTTTATTTCCTGCCAGCACGACAATGCCACCATCCGACGTGGCTACGACCGACTTCTCCATCATCTTCATCATCATTGGCCCCATCATCATGCCCATCTTTTTGTCGCCCATCATTCCTTTTCCCATGCTCGTATTAGAATCTTTGTCCTTCATGGATTTCATGTCTTCCGCGAAAGATAAAGCGCCTAAAGACAGCAAAAACGATAACACCAACCCTACAGATGCGACTTTTTTCATTAGTTTCTCCCCGATTATTTGGTTATTTTTAATTTCTCATCCCTTGTCGAAAATTAGCCTCGTTACAACAATCACTCACGCCTTTCATCCTTTAAAGTGAATCGGTTGCGGACATGCATTGCCGCCGGCATTGTAATCGTAAACAAGTTGCCCGCCAAAATCGGCCCCAAGCGTCATCGTAATCACCATTATAGCGAGCAGCACCAGAAACATCCTCCTTCCTTTTTTTGGAAAGGGTCTCTGAATAAGGGCCCACACCGTCACGATGATGCACAAGACGGCCGTGGCGATCATGAATTGTTTATGAGGCAAAAGGAGTTCTTGTCTCACATCAAGCCCCACCATGACTCCTTGCTCAGCGTAAAGCCCCGTTCCCGCGGCGACTGCCAAAGACAGGGCTCCGAGTAAAAGTACCCAGAACCCTGTCTTGGCTAGATCGTCTTTTTTGAAAACCCAAGCCGCAAAATAAAAGAGCACAGCCCCTATGAGAAACGCTATGGGAAAATGAATCACTAGCGGGTGAATATTCTGCAGGTGCCGCGCTCCTTCTAACATGGTTTACTCTACTGACTCGACGGCCACGTATTTATTGCCGCCTTTTTCGTAGAGATCGCCTTTGAGAGTCACCTTGTCTCCCATTTTGCTTATGACATCCGCGGGATAGCCCGTTTTATCCTTGGAAGGTAGCACGGTATAAAGCTTATCCGTTCCGTCTTCAACGATACTTATAGGGATTCCTGCTTTGGCGCAATCTATCGCACATTGCTTGTGGCCTGAACCCGTTGAGGCCATCGTCACATAGCAGAGCGAATCAACGAGTTCCCCTTTGATCGTCACTTCCTGCCCTGACGCCATTCCCGCCATTCCCATATCCTTGCCCTCATGCGCACTCGCCGATCCCAAGAGTCCCAAACCCAGCGAAGCTCCCAACAACACTGCTAACATCCATGATTTACGCATGTTACATCTCCTTTTTTTTACAGGTTTTAAAGTCATTCCGCATTTGGGACAAGAACCGGGGCCTTCTTGAATGACCTCGGGATGCATCGGACAGGTATAAAGAGAGGGATCTTTCATAATTACATACTATTTTTAAAACCAGCGGCGATCAGATCACCCGGAAAGATAGTCTCAATCATGCAAATGGGTCGGAAAATCGCCGTGTTCATGCCGGCCGATCTTATAATGGTCTTTCCCAAAATCGCTCTCGGGATCGATGTGGATCATGACATTCCCGACATGAGGAAGATGATGAAGGATTTGATGACGGATTTCTTTTGCGATTTCATGGCCTTCTTTAGCGGAGGCGCTGCTCTTGACCGCTACGACGAGCTCCACGCAAAGCTTATGACCCACCCAGCGGGCTTTTAAATCGCCAATGTTGCGAACCCCTTCGACATGCTCAGCCGCGTGTTCGACTTCGTGAAGGACCTCGGGGTCTACCCCATCAAGCATGCGGCTAAAGATTTCTTTTCCGGAACTCCCAACAATAAATAAAATAGAGATAGTGATGACAAGGCCCATGATCGGATCGGCAAGAGGAAAGCCAAGCCAGATCCCAATAGCACCCACGAGCACCGCAAGGCTCGCCCATCCGTCTATCCGAGCATGATAGCCGTCCGCAATGAGGGCAGCGCTTCCTATCTCTTTGCCCACTTTGATCCGAAATATCGCGACGCCCTCATTACCGATGAAGCTTAAAATCGACGCCACCACAACTGCCAAAAGATGAGAAACAGGCTTCGGGTGGAAAAACCGGTTCACGGACTCATAGCCTGCGACAATGGCACTAAAAAGGATCAAGAGAAGAATGATGACCCCCGCCAAATCTTCGACGCGTCCGTAGCCGTAAGTGAAGCGTTTTGTGGGTTTAAGCCTCGCAAAAAGAAAAGCAATCCCAAGAGGAATGGCAGTAGCAGCGTCCCCAAAGTTGTGAATCGTATCGGCTAAAAGCGCGATGCTGTTTGAGGCGATGACAATTGCAAGCTGTATGACGGCGGTTATCATTAGGACTACAAACGACCATTTGACTGCCCAAAGCCCGCGTTCGTGCGTAACGATGGAGGGGTCTATAACACCATGAGAATGGGTATGAGGGTGGTCGTGATCATGTGATTGTTCGTGTCTAGTCATAAAGACTCATTTTACTCCTTTTTCAACTTTAAAGTATTCGCTTTCCATAATTGGTAGATCGGGGGATAAACCAAAAGCTCCATCACGAAACTTGTCAGAAGTCCGCCTATCATCGGCGCGGCGATGCGTTTCATCATGTCCGCTCCGGTTCCCATCGACCACAGGATAGGCAAAAGGCCCAGCATCGCGGCCATGACCGTCATCATCTTGGGCCGGATCCTTTTCACCGCTCCATGAATGACTGCTTCTTCCAAATCCGCTTTGCTCTTCATTTTGCCGGCTTTCACGGCATCTTTATAAGACAGGTCCAAATACATCAGCATGAAAACCCCTGTTTCGGCGTCCAGCCCCATCAATGCGATCATGCCGACCCAGCTTGCGATGGAAATATTATAACCCAATAGATACAGGAACCAAACCGCGCCGATCAGCGAAAATGGCACGGCCAAAAGCACGATGCCTGTTTTGACCCAGGATTTTGTATTCATATAAAGAAGAAGCGCGATCAAAAAAAGTGTCGCCGGCACAACCACGGCCAGCCGTTTTCTCACGCGCGTCATATTTTCGTATTGGCCGCTCCATGCCAGCGAATAACCGGGGTTGACATGCACTTCGCGCGCAACGACTTTTTTTGCCTCATTCACAAATCCGCCGATGTCGCGGCCGGTAAGGTCCACATAAACATAGCCGGATAGCTGGCCGTTCTCATCGCGTATCATCGCCGGCCCCTCATTCATGCGGATGTCAGCGATCTGTGCAAGCGGCACCTGCACACCGGCGGAAGTCGTTACGAAAACCCGTTTCAGCGAATCAAAACTGTCGCGGAAATCCCGGGCATAGCGGACGTTGATCGGAACCCGTTCGCGGCCTTCGACCGTCACGCCGACATTATCGCCGCCGATGGCCGATGCGATGACGCTTTCAGCGTCTTCGACGGAAAGGCCATAGCGCGCCAGCTCTTCCCTTTTCAGATCAAAGTCGACAAAGTAACCGCCGGTGACGCGTTCCGCATAGACGCTGCGCACGCCCCTGACCGGTTTCAAAACCGTTTCGATCTGAAGACCGATCTTTTCTATTTCTTTCAAGTCCGAGCCGTGAATTTTGATGCCGACGGGCGTCCGAATGCCGGTGCTTAGCATGTCGATGCGGTTTTTGATCGGCATGGTCCAGGCATTGGCAACGCCGGGAAAACGCAGCGCTCCGTCCATCTCATCGATCAACGCCTGATAACTTATCCTGTCGGGCCAGACATGACGAAACGGTTCTTTCAGGAGCTCCGGCATCCATGAATACCAGCGCCGCACCTCACGCCATTCTGTTGGCGGTTTTAAAACAACCAGCGTCTCCATCATTGAGAATGGCGCGGGGTCCGTGGATGTCTCCGCGCGGCCGGCCTTGCCAAAAACTCTCTCCACCTCTGGGAAACTTTTCAAGATCCGGTCCTGCGTTCGTAACAGTTTCTGCGCCTCCGAAACGGAAATGCCCGGCAGCGTGGTCGGCATGTAAAGGATCGTGCCTTCGTTCAGCGGAGGCATGAACTCCGAGCCCAACTTGAAATAGACGGGTAGGCTCAATAGAAAAACAACGACGGCGGCCAAGACCGTGGCCTTTCCGTGGCGCAGCGTCCAACGCGCGGCCGGTTCATAAATTTTGAAAAGAACGCGGCTCACCGGATGTTTTTCCTCCGGATAATAACGGCCGATCAGCGCCGCATTGGCCAGCCGGCAAAGCCAGCGCGGACGGAAATTGAAATCGTCCATACGCACGAACAGCATGCGTATCGCCACGTTCAGCGTCAGCGCCAAAACAGCCGCGATGGCCATCGCGAAATTTTTGCTGAACGCCAGCGGTTTGAACAACCGCCCCTCCTGGCTGACCAGCGTAAAAATAGGCATGAACGCGACCGCGATGACCAGCAGCGAAAAGAAAACCGACGGCCCCACTTCCTTCAACGCGTCGAGCCGGACCTTGTGATAATCGCCCACGCGGCCGCCGGACTGCCAGAGCTCCAGTTTTTTATAGGCGTTCTCCACTTCGATGATCGCGCCGTCCACGAGCACGCCGACTGAGATCGCGATGCCAGCCAGCGACATAATATTTGATGTAATGCCCATGAAATACATCGGAATGAAGGCCAGTAGCACCGAGACCGGGATCGTGATGATCGGAATAATCGAGGACGGGATATGCCATAAAAAAAGAAGGATCACGAGACTGACAATGATCATCTCATCGCGGAGCTGGCCGGTCAGCGTGTGAATGGATCTCTTGATAAGTTCCGAGCGGTCGTACACCGGAAGGATCTCGACCCCCTCCGGCAGATAAGGCCTCAGGTCTTCGATCTTATTTTTCACGCGCTGGATCACATTGAGCGCGTTTTCTCCGGAACGCATGACGATGATGCCTCCGACCGTGTCGCCTTCTCCATTCATGTCCGTGATGCCGCGACGGATCTCGGGACCGATCACGACGGATGCGACATTGCGGACCAGGATCGGCGTACCGTTTTTATCGGATCCGACCGTTATTTTTTCAAGGTCCTCCGGTGATTTCGCATAACCCCGGCCGCGCACCATATACTCGGCGCCCGAAAATTCCAAAAGCCGGCCTCCGACATCGTTATTGCCGGCCTTAACGGCCTTGATCACGTCCAAAATGGACAGATGATAAGACAAAAGTTTGTTGGGATCGACGTTGATCTGATACTGTTTTTGAAATCCCCCGACCGAGGCCACCTCGGCAACGCCCGGGACCGATTGAAGGGCGTAGCGCAAGTTCCAATCCTGATAGCTGCGCAGTTTCTGTAACCCCTGTTTGCCGGTTTTGTCTACAAGCGCATATTGATACACCCATCCCACGCCGGTGGCGTCGGGACCAAGCTCCGTCTGCACTCCTTCCGGAAGCTTGGGAAGAATTTTACTCAAGTATTCCAACACGCGCGTTCGGGCCCAATAAATGTCCGTACCGTCCTCGAAGATCACGTAGACATACGAAAATCCAAAGTCCGAAAAAGCGCGGATGTCCTTCACCTTCGGAGTGCCGAGAAGTGCGGTCACGATCGGATAGGTGACCTGGTCCTCGAGAATATCGGGGCTGCGGTCCCATTTGGAATAAACGATCACTTGGGTGTCCGAAAGGTCCGGGATCGCGTCGAGCGGAACCTGCCGCATGAAATAGACGGCGAACAGCATCGCGACGGCTGTCACGATCAGGATCAGAAATTTATTTTTCGCCGAGAAATCGATGATCTTTTCGATCATGAAGCCGCTCCCGCGCCGGCGACGGCGCCTTTCAAGCGGCTTTCCGAGTCCAGGAGAAAGTTGCCGTCCACGACGACTTTTTCGCCTTCACTCAGGCCGGCTTTGACCTCGTAGGATGTCCCGATCTGCGCGCCGAGCGTCACTTCGCGAGGTTCGAACGTTCCGGGCTCTTTTTCGATGAAAACGATCGCCCGCTCGCCGGTCAAGAGCACCGCTTCCGCCGGCACGGACAGTCCGCGCCCGAGGTCCGATTGGATCGAGATATTCACCGGCATTTCGGGTTTCAAAAGCATTTTTTCATCTTGGACAAGCGCCCGAACTTTAAACGTGCGGTTCTCCATGTCCGCGAACGAGCTGACCGTTTCCACATGGCCTTCAAACTTAAGATCCGGCCTCGAGGCGATCGTCACTTCGACCGCGTCTCCTCTTTTAACAAACGGGATGTCGCTCTCATAGACATTCGCATACACCCAGGTTTCCCTCATGTCGCCGAGATGCAAAAGCCGTTTGTCCGGCCGGCTAGTCCTTTTGATCGCTGAAACCGCCTGCTGATCCATCCCTAGCTGCATGAGCTTTAGCTTGGCGCTTTCCTCAGCCAGAGGCGCCAGCCGTCTTTGATAAGCGGTCGTATAGGTATCTTTCAAGACCTGTGGCGAGCGGTAGATCGCTTGAATGTATTCCATTTGCGCGTCATAAAGCGCCTCGTCGTGGGCCACGATACCCAGCGCGCGTATCGGTTTTCGCAAACTTTCGAACATCGCTGTAGCCGTTCGAAGGCCGATCATCTGTTGTTTGTCCGGGCCAATGGACACCGCTGCACGGCCGGCCACGGTTGTCTTAGAACCTTCATCGGAATAAACAGGAATATAGTCCATCCCCATTTCGTCTTTGGCGGGGACAGGCGAGGTGACGCCTAGGGTCATCGGATGACGATAATAAAGCACTTTCTTTTGCGGGGCAGGGTTGTCGTGGTCTTCCGCTACGGAAGGGGCCACCGCCAAAAATGGGGCGATTACCGTTAATAGACTGATAAAAATTATTTTTATGAATGTTTTCATGAGTGCGTTTCCTTTCTTTTTTCAATGGATCAAGACAGAAAAAAAGCGCGCGATCCGGCCAAAGGCCTGAAATTCACACGCTTATAAAAGAAAACGTCTAAATGCGGTATTCGGAGTAGAGGTCGTAGAACTTCTTTTCGGGGGGAGACTCTGATGCAGAATTGGAAAATGTTTGCTTGGGTGTTCGCGTGTCCAAGGCGGTGCGTACCGGGTGTTCGACCGGCGTCCCCATCGGATCGCTGCGCATGACCTGGCTTTGAGCGACCGTGATCTCGGGACGCGCTTTTTCGAGATGGCAGCAATTGTCCGCTTGACAGCACTGCATCGCCGTATGAATGCCTATCGGCATGGACATCGCGCAGATCGGCGATGCATAAGCGAAGCCGCCGGCGCCTAGCAGAGCAATAAGCGTTAAAACCACGATTTTCTTCATGCATGAAGTATACATGAAAAACCGGGTTTTTTCCACTTTTAGCTCCCCGGGCAATCTGCCTTCGAGTCCTGGCTCCAGAGACAAAATAAAAAGAGGGAAACCGAAAATCATGGCCCCCCTCTTTTTATTTTTGGCTCGCCAAGACATACGTCAGACGAACTATGCAACTCGAGGTGGTGCAATTACTTGTGAAAATGAACAAAACGCGTGGGCTAAGAAATGCCCGTAAAATTAGCCTTGAAACCTAACTCGTCCCCTTGGAACCTGGTCCGGTAAGCGAATTTATGCGAGCTTGCCCAGGAAAGCGCCTAAACGAAACAGCGCGAATCCGCCCACGAGGCTGATTGAAACATTCAATAAGGCCGGCCACGCATGACCGCTTCGCAGCAGAAAATCCGATTCCACCATAAACGCGGAAAAGGTCGTGAACGCGCCGCAAAAGCCGGAGATCAGCAAAATTCTGGCCGAGGCGCTAAGCGGGAATCGATCGCCGGCCATTGAAGCGATGACTCCAATAATGAAGCAGCCGGCCAAATTGACCGCAAGCGTCCCATACGGAAACGCGCTGCCGGAAACCCGTTGAACAAAAGCGCCTAGATAATAACGGGACAGCCCGCCCGCAATGCTTCCGATCGCCACGCAAAGAACTTTCGTCATCGACCCTCCTAAAAATAAAAAACTCCCGCAATCCTTTCGGATTGTAGGAGTTATCGGTCCGCCACTAAAACATCGGCGCACGGTTTGACAATCAGGCGAACTCCATCGCCGAAGTCATTCTAATCTTTTTACCGACGGATTTCTACAAAAAATTGGCTCGCCAAGACATACGCCAGACGAACTATGCAGCATGGGCTTTATTATGAGGCACTAAGCTAATGCGTTTTTTCAGGTATGCCTAAGAAGGATTGGGTAGGTGATGTTAATTAAATAAAAATATAGCTCTAACGCGCGAGTAATTTTTTAGGGTCGGCTTTTACTACTCTCCCACCACGCCAAACTATTACAGGATCACCGGTTTTCTTGTGATCTCTGATAACCCCAAGGACCGCCTCTTTGAGAGCTCTTTCGGCATTGGATACTAAGGATGTGCTAACTATTTTTGTTGTAGCCATTTACGCACCTATCGATTTCTTGATCTTGTCATATAGCTCGTTATCTTCAATATCAAGTTTACCATCTTCTTTCTTAGCAATCAAATAAGGTTTTGCTGTTGAATTTTCGAATAAAATCCATAAATCTAACAGAGGTTCATAGAGTTTAAAGAAATTATAAATGCCTCTATTAAAGCGACGCCTGACATCTGGCTCCAGTACATCATGCCCTCCCCTCGCCACGCGATCTTTGATGCGGGCAAGTGATAAATCAACGCTGGGAATCCATAAAAAGAAAAGGTGAGTCTTATAACCTTTCTCTTTCAGCTCTTTTAGAAAAGAAACATATTTCTTTCCTGATAAAGTCGTTTCAAAAGCAAAATCGAAACTCTTACCTGCATATGCTCGAATCTCTTTAAGCACTAACCTCCCCGCTTTCATACCGGCTGTTCGTGGAGAATAAGGAGATAGCCCTTTAGCAATATTATCTGCGTTTACAAAGTTTTTGCAGTCTGTGTAAGATGGTAAGAAAGTATCGGCAAAAGTGGTTTTACCGGATCCATTGGGCCCTGCAATGATGTAAAGATTCGGCTGTTTTGTCATATCAAAAACTACTTTAATCGAAATTAATCAAGTAGTAAAGGAGAACGAATTTTGAACTCGTTTGGAAGTATGCTAGACGAACTTTGCAACCTGAGATGGTTCAAATACTTGTGAAAATGAATAAAACACGTGGGCTGAGGAACGCCCGCAAAATTAGCCTTGAATCTTAACCAGTCCCATTGGGACCTGGTCCCGTCTGCGCCTGTGCTTTACCATTCTAACCTCTCCCGCGGGACGTCGTCCGGTTTATTACGGTTTACGTTTTCTGCTTCTGCTTGGGGTAGGCTCCGGTATCAGACTCTGAACCAGGCCCATAAAATTGTCGTTTTCGGCCGCTCATCATTTGGAAATAATCGACTTGACTCTTCCAGTTTGATATTTGGAACGTAGTAAATTTTTGTCTATAAATTTCGATTTCAGCCGGGGTCCATTTTCGTGGGTTCGAATTGCTTCCAAACAGAAACATAAATGATTGCATAGTACCTTTTCTTTCAGTTTCAATATCTCTTGCAGTTCCATATAGAATATATCGGTCTTTGTAGTAAGGCAAAAGGAGATTTTCCTTTTCGGCCATCCAGCGAACTATCTTCTCCTTGCTAGCCCCCTCAAGATCCCTTTTCATTGCTGCATCATAGATTTTGAGGGCAATGTTTACTGCTTCCCGCTTCTTCATAGTCCGAATAGTTTCACTTGATTTTGAGTTTTTAGGAATAAGACACGGGGCAAATGCATCTTCTCCTATTAACATAGTGTCCATATAAAATAAACCGTTGGCTTCATTAAAACAAAAATGCTTCAAACTATCCATGTCATCAATCGTGGCTGCAAATTTAGAGGCTCTAATAGAAGCTTTGTCTATTAGGTCAGATCTAAAATTTAACTCCTCCAACACCCCTGGGTCCATTTTGCTTGTGATCTGTTTATAATTTTCTTTTATCTCGTGATCGAACTTTTTATAATCAAATTCGAAATCTTCCAGAATAGAGGACGATGGCGACAATGCCCAGGCAGCCGGGATATGGTGAAAGAAGAACACAAAAATAACCAGGAATCGAAATATTCTGAAATTATTATACAAATTCATCGGCTCCTTATCGACGCTACGTTAATGCTTCCCCGCGGAACGGCGTCCGGTATATGCACTTTTAGCTCCCCGGGCAATCTGCCTTCGAGTCCCGGCTCCAGAGACAAAATAAAAAGAGGAAAACCGAAAATCATGGCCTCCCTCTTTTCATTTTTGGATCGCCAAGACGTACGCCAGACGAACTATGCAACCTGAGATGGTTCAATTACTTGTGAAAATGAACAAGACGCGGGGGCTAAGAAATGCTCGCAAAATTAGTCTTGAAACTTAACCCGTTCCTTAAGGAGCTAGTCCGGTCTACTTAGGATATCAACCCTTCTCCGCCGGACGGCGGGCAATTAATGGTTAACGATTGAATTTTATATAATTAAGAAATTTTTGATTTTGCTTTTATTTTCACAATGCAATCTTTTAAAAACTCGTCCTCAATCTCAACTGATCCATCTTTTCGGAATTCATTTTTCCATACGACAGGTGATTTCTTTTTGGAATGTGTAACAAAAGATAAGTACCCTGCTCGACCAAAATAATTTTGCCATGCAAAGGTATTGCACATATAGTTTGTATTTAAAGATTTTGGTGTATAGTCAAGCAAATCCTCGGGTTTACTTGTCTTATAAAGGGGATGAACATCATGTAATTCGTCACTTTCTATTCTGCCTAACTTAGCAGAAGACATTCGAACACTTCTGATAATTAAAATATCATTATAATAAGAATAGTTACATGCTAGGAACGGAAACCGGAGAATCCATCGATTTTTCTTAGTCTCCACGGCCCGCCAGAATAAATAGGTTACGGTATCGAGTTTTGCGAAACCCCGTCCCAAAGGATGAATGATTTCGTAGCCTGCTCCAAATAAATTTTGAAGCGTGTCGCGTGTATGAAGCTCTTCTGCTAGTAATGTTGTAGTAAAACCTAATGCGAGAAGGATAACATACATATCATCGTTTGCACCTGGTGGTACGGAAGGAAGATTTGGCAATACAAACTCGGAAAACTTATCGAAACCGGATCCAGCTACTGCAAAAAAATCAAAAGATGGATCAAACTTTTTCTCAATTGATCGAAATTGGCGACCAAAAATAGCTGTTTGTTTGCCATCTTTACACATACCAATAATAGAAAGCTTTTTGTGATTATTAATGGCCTCATATAATTCCATGATGGCATTACACACATCTCTTGTCGGATAACGTGAGATCTTTTCATGTAACTTGTCCTTAATTATTGCATTTAAAAGAAAATGTGCGTCAAACGCATCGCCAGAAAATGCGATTGCCAATTGATGACCTAAAAGATTTATCTTTTGGCATAAGCTGGAGGGCTTATACTTCACACTTGAAATATCTTTTTTCGAAATTTTGCCAACCGTGGGTAATATAAGCTCTGGATTAGGACTGGGGGAAGATAATAATATATCACCGAATAAGACCGTACATTTTTCCTTTTTGAATCCAGCAATCAAAGTCATTTGTTATTCTAACTGTATATGAACTTTTATACCTTGCAATACCGGTTCCAAAAGTATACTGGACGCAGTGGATAAGTTTACCGTTTACCGGACCAGGTCCCAAAGAGACGGGTTAACTCCATAAATATTTAACACCTCACCTCCAAATTGGAAGCGAGGCGTTATTCTTTAGACGAAATTCAAAGTTCGTCTGAGCGTCAATAATGGCTCCCCGACCTAAATTCGGGGTCGTATCTGAACCGCCCGACCATTCCGTCTGCGGTCTCGCATTACCCAAATTAACGGCTGCGCGACATTCAGTGTCTTTAAACTCTAACCGGCGAATTGTGAGATTCAGTAGCTCTTTGCGCTTGTACGGTTTAAGCTCTTCCATAAAAGCGCCCTGGCTTTGCTGAATAGATGTTTTGATTATATCTGACTTAACCTCCCGATTTCCAATAGATTCGATCTCATGGCGCAACTGAGCCAAATCCTCCTCAAGAGCTTTACGACTCCCTGAAAGTTTCTCAAGCTCGTCTTGAACAAAGATTTTACCCTGACCTGCCCAATCCTCTTTGTTAAGCACAACCCGAGCCTGATCGTTTACGATAGCCAACTCTTTTTCTTTTCGTTTTTGCACGTCTTTAAGCTCGGGTAATCGCATCTGTAGCAATCGATTGAGTTTCTCCACCACCTTCGGAAAGATTTCTTCGCTCTGCGCTAGTTGATTCACTAAGGCCATGATTGCTTTTTCAGCCTCTTTTTCGGGCAGCTTAAATCGACATGAGGCTGTTCTGCACACATAATAATAGTATTTCTTGCGCCCTTTATGACCGTGGCCGTTGCGGCCCTCCATGCTACCTCCACACTTTTGGCAATAGAGAATGCCCCCATTGAGCAAATAGAAATGCTTGTTTGGAGCAGAGCCGTTGTTATGTGTCTTATTGTTCTCTTTTAAGAGCTTCTGAGCCTCGTAGAATTTCGGTGGGTCAACGATGGCGGGCCAAACCGCCACAACCAGACGATCAGCTTCTTTTTGAGCCCCCTTTGAGCCACCCTTTTTATTGATGTGGCGTTTTCCAATGTAGGCTTGGTTGGTAAGAATCTGGTAGGTACTGGCATGACAGAATGGCCTTGCCGGGTGGACAGTGCCCCGGCGACTTGTATAATTTTTTGTCAGATGCCCTCTAGCATTCAAGATGTCGCGGGTCTTGATTACAGACCCGCATGCCATGTACGTATCAAAAATAAAGTTTACGATCTCTGCCTCACCAGTATTTATCAGCAAATTTCCTTTCTTGGCGAGATCAAGATCATATCCAAACAAATGCCCCCCATTCCAGAGGCCGCGCTCGGCCCTGGCCAATACCGCTGACCGCGTCCTATCACCTGTTTGCTCTCTTTCAAATTGATTAAGTGCTCCCATAAATGTCAGGAGTAATCTTCCCATCGGGGTTGTAGTATCGACATCCTCTTTGAGACAAATAAAATCTACTTCGTGCTCTCGAAAAAAATCGACCAAATCCAGGAGATCCCTGGTGGATCGGCTAATTCGAGACAACGCCAAACAAAGGACGGTATTGATTCGCCCATCTTTAACATCTTTCAGCATACGCTGGAAAGCAGGGCGATTGGTATCCTTGGCCGAAATCCCTTCATCTACATAACGATCCGCAATGAGCCAAGGCTCCTTGCCAAACTGCCCCTTCATTGCAACGTGCTGCGTAAGGTGATGATCCTGGTTTTTAAGGGAGCCCTCTTCAACTTTTGCCTGTTTTTCTGTACTAACCCGAATATATAATCCGCAGTTTTTCATTTTGCTCTCTCCTTATGGCAATCAATCCTAAATACAGATTTTGGGTCGTCCGCTTTCTTCATAGTTTCGTAAATGGCTGAAGCGATAAGCTCAGCGATTTTATCGTCTAAATCCTTCGGCAGACATGGCTCTTCTCCGCCTGCGTGTAGCATCGAACGCAGTACATTTGGCGAATACCGCATTGAAATCTCCACCGCAAGTAAAAAGGAGGTGTAGAGTTCATTATTTTTATAGACATAAATACAATAATTTGAGGAAATCATCCGCTTAGATTGCCCATCGTCGGCAACATCGGCTACGAGTGCCGCCGCCACTATCCCTTTTCTAAAATGCCCATCACCTGGAACAGCGGAGATCGTCAAAATCACAGCTTCATATAATCGCGGGTACACCCGTTCTTCATAAGTTACTAATTTGTCCATATAACCTCTTTGTTTGTTGTTAATGCCTGGTAGGTATAAAGAGTAAGATGTATATCTATATCTAATGCCTCCGTGTACTGAAGCGTATGCCTGTATAGGTAGCCGTTGATAGAGTAAGCAGATCAGAGCGGCTAAAATTGTAGGGGCTTCGCATTATTCTTCCACCGGGGTTACGGTGTAGCGGGCTTCTGTTTTTTCTCCAATCATAAGAATCGAGATTTGAGTGCCTAGAGGGATGCTACTCATTATTTGAGCGAGCGCCTTGCCCGGACGATCCCAATATTTGAGTTGATCGGCCTCCAGAACATGGTACCGGGGTACAATCGTCTTTCCGCCATCCCAGTAATTTGGAACCATCTCATATTTGAGATAGGTCACAATGACGGGTTTGCCTTGAGGCGGCTTAAAATACTTTGAGCGTGAGCCGCTTGCCGCGTATTCCTTCAAGAAATCCTGACTGGCATCATCCATGTTGAATCAGTCCTATGAATTGGGCCGAATTATGCGATTCTACGATTTCGCTCTCTGGGTTATTGTCGATTTGTTGTTGGGTGACCAACGAGGCATAGCCGTTATGCTCTGGCATAAGTAGCCCGCGATATTTAAGAGACTGCCCCAATTTCAGTCTGATTGATTGTCGAGCTTTACATTTTGTCTCACCGGGCAACCGGAACCGAAGGCGCGTATTTGGGTAGCAGCGTTCCAACGGACACACCGGCGCATTGCAACCGGAGAAGGATGGACAGGCTTTCATCGGGGCTTCGACAATCATTGGGTTATTTAAAGTCACCATAAAGTCACATTTTTGAACAAAAAAAATCAGACTATTCTCAACTCTTCCATTTTTTTGCGGTATTCATTATGCGGTGTTACATCTCCCTTTTCCCAACGAATAATCTGGCGCCGATCTACACCGATCTCCTTCGCCAACTGACCTTGCGATAGGCGGTTTGCTTCCCGAAACTCTCGGAGACGTACTGCTATGAGATTCCGCTCAGCATTTCTATTCCCAGCAGTGTAGATTTGGAAAAGCAGCTTCCAAACTCGGCTTAATTCAGAAGTACCGTCGGAATGTGGGCCAAGAGAACGAAGCGCATTTGAAATTATCTCCTGCATGTTAAGGAGCCGCGCTTTACCTGTAACGACAGGACGAGACGGATCAGCCCCCATTTTCTTGGCTGCATCTTTGACTGCTTTATTTATCTCCGCCTTTTTTGACATGCCACGAGTGTGACCTATATGTGACTTTATGTCAAGACTTTTTGTCGCTCTCGCTGCAATTTCCAACGTAGTCATAACATTTAACATATTTTGCAGCTAAATCGTTCATATCACCGTAATCCCGGTATTCGGGATCACCAGGACGACAAGGGCGTTCAATTTTTCGGCAATCAGTATTAGAAGGCTGAGACCGTATAGCCTCTCTAATTTCTTTGTAACTTTTCCAACCAGCGCCTGGCACAAAGAGATGCGTCGCTACACCTGTTCTCTTATCAACTTTTTCGGTACGACTTACATCGTCAACATTCGTTGTAACAACATCGTAAGAACTGCAACCACATAACGCCAAAGATATAGCCACCCAGACAAGTTGGAAGTTTCTCATCAGTGGAATATACCACCATAGTATCGAGGGTGTCCATATTGAAGGTGCCACCTGATAATATCGTCTATGGGCGATTCTATTCGGAAAATGTTTGCGGCAGAGATTAGGAAAACGCGGGAGAAACGCGACTACACCCAGCAGGAATTAGCTGCACGTGCTGATCTTGAGTATAAGTACATTCAACGTATTGAAGGAAAGAACCCACCGAACATGCGGCTCGAAACTGCTGAGAAACTGGCCAAAGCTCTGGCCGTCAAACTCAGCACCCTTATCAAAAAAGTTGAATAATAACGTGGCTATTTTTTTTCACGCGCCCGATGTTTTTCAAACTGAGTTGCGAGTCGTTTTCCAATGATAGATTCTAAGTGATTTGCAGGCATAGCCCAGAATTGATCTGGTGCGTTTATGCCCGCATTGAAGAGGTCAAGGTATTCACCCCTGTCCATTCTGACAGGCAGTTCAATTAGTGGCAAGGCTTCTTCGGGCAAACCAAATTCGATGCGCTTTAATAGCCGATCCACTTCGTCCCCAATGCTTTCTTTTCCAAGAAGAATCAAAGAGGCAATATCGCTTGCGGGTTTCAAATGAAACCTCGTCATGCTGGTGATGCTCATTATGTGCCCGTAGCTGAGACGATAGAAAGAGTTGTCCACCAAAGTATATTTAGCTTCCAGCTCTTGAACAGCCATTCCTGAAATCCAATCTGTCAGAAAAAGCGCTCGTTTACATCTAGCATAGTAATCGTAAACGTCTTTAGGAACATGGCGTTGTAGTATACGGATGACCTCGCTACCATAAATGCGTGAAGCATTGTGTGGCCAAACTTCTTCTTTTGATCCTTTCCTAAAGAGAGGTATCCGAGCCTGCTCATCCATTTCATCAAGCCCCTGGATAACAGCCATTAAGACAGTTGGCGTTATGGTTTGAGGATTCAGAGATTTTAATAGCTCAACAAGTCGCATGGCGCTTTTAAATCGTAAGTTTGACCGACCGCAAGCACGCCCCAACAATGTTAACCTTACGTAGTCATTTTCTTGTTCAACAAGTCCTAAACTGATCATTTGAGAAAGAAAGCTTTCCAAATGTTTTGTCGTCTGATCTGACCAGCCGGGTGTTCTGCGATTTGCAAGATAACCTGCAAAGGTATGCGAAAGAAGTTTAGTTGCATCCTCGCGTAAAATTCGAGAGACTTGAGCCAATAACCTTACGAACCAAGTGTCAGTTTCATCAGCGTTGAAGGATGACAGAAGAGCTTCTGGTGTACCGAGAACGTATTTACGAAATAGTTGCTCTCGTTCTATATCGCTCGAAGCATAGATGATGGATCGTCCTTGCTCATTGAAGCCCAGACGCCCTGCACGACCCGCCATGTTTTTGTATTCGGCGATGGTAAAAGGTCTACCATCTTCACCGATAAACTCATTTTCTGCAAGAATAACGGTGGATGCAGGCGTGTTTATGCCCGCCGCCACAGTTGTCGTGGCTGCAAGAACTCTGAGTTTGCTTTTGGGGTCTCTGAAAAATCTTTCGACAACCATTTTTTCCTGACGGCTAAGATTTGCACTATGGAAAGCGGTGCCTCCACCGAGCGCTTCTCGAAGTGCGGTAGAACTTCGAGAAAGATCATTGTTCGGTAATTCAGCTTCGGCCTCAGAAGCGGCGGCAATTCCTAAATCCTCAGCAAGATATTTAGCGCACCCTTCTGTTCTTCCTCGGACGTTACGAAATACTATCACTTTCTCATCTGGGTTTTCTGAAAGGAGCTTCTTCACAAGCGGCACGATAACATCTTGTGCGCTAGGCTCATCGTTTCTTTGGGAAATCAGTTCTGAGGATAAAAGTTGAGTAATTTGTGGTTTTTCGTCAATTCCAAGAAATTGGAAGCAACCACGCCTATCAATGACTCCTTCGATCAGAGGCACGGGGCGTTCTTTTGTAATAAGTTTTTTGATTCCAAGCCAACTATCGAAATTGTTTACGTCACCGATTACCGCCGATAAAGCGATAAGCTGGGGATTGATCCCACGCTCTCGAACTGAAATTAAATACGTCATAAGCAACTCTACGGATATTCCTCGTCCGGGATCGGTAATGAACTGTGCTTCATCAATAACAACGAGACCAATTTGATTCAAGACGGATGGATTTGAAACAACGAGAGACAAAAAGGTCTCGAAGGTAAAAAAAGCGATGTCATATTTTCCTCGCATAAAAGAGCCGACTTGTTCTCCGTAGTCGCCAGAACATCTGATAACGCGGACGCCAAGCCTGTTTTCATATAGATCGGAAAACTGGTCGTATTTTTCGTTCACAAGAGCCTTATAGGGCAAAATAAAAGCGGCTTTTTTCCCTTGAGTAACGGATTTAATAGCTGCCATCTCTCCGATAAAAGTCTTTCCTGAGCTTGTCGGGGCGACAACCAGTAGCGAATCTCCATCCAATACCCGGAAGTCGTTCACTGCGCTTACCTGTAAAGAGTTTAAGCCGTTCTTAAAGTTCTTTGTCCACTCGTCAAGAACGGCGGTAGGAATACCAAACTTCTCCAGATCACGAACAGTACTTGATACTCGAAGACCTTTGAGCTCTGGAAAAGATGCAAAAAAATTGGAGCCCTTTTTCAAAACAGGCAACACTAACCCGCCTTCTTGAAAACTAAAAACTACGGGATTCTGACAATGCCCCATCTTCAATGCTTCCGCGCGTACGGTCTTAGAAACTTCGCTCATAGCACTCAAAAGATCGATAGTATCGTCACCAGATTGCAACACATTCAATAGAGCTGCACTTAACAGACCGTGACCGCCCGGTATTTCTAAGGCAACTTCATTAGCTGCCGAAGCAGAAATGATTATTCGTCCTTTGCCTGCCAGTGCTTCCCAGGGAAATGAACCGTCCCGAGCGGCAGGAGTATCTTCCATCACACGAGCGGGGGCTTTACCACTAAAACAACAATCCAATACAAGAAGAATGATTTTTGCCCGAGAACGCTTAAAAGCATCTGCAAGAGAATCCATTCCGATTGACGTGTCAGGAAGTGACTCTTTAAAGGTATCAAAACAGATTAAACGATGATCGCGACTGCCGTGGCCCGAAAAGAAAATAACTACTGCATCGTTTTCTGTGGCCGTTTCAACTGAGTGGAGGAGGACTTGCGAGATCTTGTCTTTCGTGGCGTTTTCATTTACGAGTAGGCAGGCGTTCAACTCGGGGATTGTATCTACGAACAGAGCCCAAAGTGCCGTTGCATCTCTACGCGCAGCCGTGAGTTCCTGTGCCCTAGAATCGCTATATTTATCTATTCCAATGAAAACACCGTGGAATGCCATATAATTCCTTATAATTAAGAGCCATCAGCAGTAAAATAATTTAGATCGGCTTTGAAATAAACAGGCACGTTTTAATAACCTTCTTCCCGCAAACCTTTACGGTGATACCCAAGATGTTTCAATCTAAACCGCGCAACTCTAAAATTGACATCAAAGTCATCTTTAATATGGTTTGCTACTTCCTCAATTGTCTCGGCACCAGAAGTTTTTATGACTTCGTCGACTCGCGGTTCCACAAGATATCGTGGCATCAAAAACATTCCGGATAGTGCTCGCGCATTTGTTTCGACTCTGTTTCGAGACTCTTCCTCAAACAAGCCATCTTTGGCAATTCTTTCTTCAGGGGTCTTACAGTCCGAATAGACATCGCGGTGAAGCAAGGTGTGGGCAAACTCCTCGCCGATGGTAAAACGTAGCTTTTTTTCCTGCATAGGATCGTCAAGCAAACCGTCGTCCACGAAAATGTAATTTGCTCCAATAACCGTAAACGCGTATATGGAATATCTTTGTTTTAGGCGATGGAAGGATTCGATGCGGAGATTAAATTCGGACTCCATAAAAAGTTCAATATCGACCCGCAACTTATCAATATACTTGGATATGTTCGCCGAATGGGTTTTGGCGATCTGCTCTAGTTCGGTTAGGGTGTAATTACGTATCTGTACCGGTTTTTTTGTATCGGCCACTTTTTATGTCCTCGATAATAGCTTTGAGAACACCGGGGCCGATATTTTCGTCTTCGACAGACCGGAGAAGAGCGGGGATGAGTTTATTGTTTTGGATAAGCTCTTGTAGATCAGATGGAACACCATTTTTTGCCTCCGCAGCTAAGTCCAAAAGTGTTCGATATTCTTCGGTTCCTTTTGAAAAACCGAAGAATTCCGTCATCTTCTGAACCTGTTCAGTTGTTGGATTCAGCGTGCCATTTTCAACATGGCAGTAATTGGAAGGCTGGAAACCACATGCTGTTGCAAACTTCCGCAACGACACCTGTCGCTCCAATCTTAATTTTCTTACGTAATCGCCAAATCTCACCCCCTGCCTAGCCACAGAGTGTGCTCCCTTTTTTACGATTAACTTCTTCACTACTGTTATAATGAACTATAACATACTCATCCTTTGTCGTCAAGGGCCGGAAAAACGAAAAGAGGGTGACTTATATGTATCGGGTGGTAACGAGTCACCGATCAGGGGCAAAAATTCACGTACCCCTCCCACCCCAGAACTTCTACCCAGTGTTATAATAATTACAGGAATGGAGGTTTAAATGGATAGTAAAGAAGTTATCAAAAAGGTTGTAGTATATTGTGCTGTTTGCGGTCTTTCTTTTGCGACTGCGATGGGAGAGCTAGGAGAGATTCGTGAGGGCAAAGATATGAAGGAACATGCCCACACTCATTATCAGTACCAATATCTTGGCACACCTGCCTTGGCCATAGGAACATCAGCTTCTGGCGTCGCTATAAGCGGCGATACTTCTCTAGGGAGGTAGGCTAGTAATAAAAGACGGAGGCTTTTACGCCTCCGTCTTTATTGGGGATTCTGTGAGAGCCCATTTCACCTTGTTGGCCTTCACATAGACCTTACGGGCACCGGCACGTTCTATCCTAACTTCAATGGGCATCGAGACCCACAGAACAAACGCCGTTCCCGTATCTAAATTGGCTCCGCAATAGCTCTCCCTACGGAACTGCCGTTGATTTTACCACACAATCTTTTAGATCGCTCTCGCTTTAGTAAGTAGGAACGATTCGTACCCCTCAGCGTCCTCTTACACTTGTTCCGCCAATTTCTCCACGCGCC
>ORMF010214908.1_pt1 | contig 33738 bp, 44 predicted proteins | sample 1779871 | NCBI WGS metagenome assembly ORMF01 (sample SAMEA104232316, study PRJEB22302) | groundwater metagenome | biome: forest; feature: aquifer; material: groundwater | place: USA | collected 2011-08-07 | depth 5.4 m
AGCGACGTCTTGCCGGCGCCGGCAGGACCGAAGATCGCGACCGTCGTCTTTGCGTTGACGACTGCAAGACGCTCGTCAGCGGTGATGATGCGTAGCGCCATTGCGCGCCTCCGTTGATCTTGTCGAAGCGATTGGCTGGATCGCCATGCGCGCGCGAGCAGCGTGGCCCGCTGGCGGCGCGGATCGTTCACCGCCAGGGGCGGTCTGGCGCATCCGTGCTCGCTCGTTGGTGGAACGCAGGTGCTGCGCTTCGAATGCTTCGATGTCGTCGAGCCGATAGAGCACCCGTCCGCCAATCTTGAGAAAGCACGGTCCCTGGCCGAGCCAACGCCAGCGTTCCACCGTGCGCGGCGAGACGCTCCACCGCCGGGAGAGCTCAACCTGGTTGAGGTGCTTGATGGGGCGATCGGTCATGCGGACCTCCTATGGCGGTGCCGCTTCAGCTCGACCGCCTCGAACTCGGCGATGAACGAAAGCACCCTATCCGCCGTGGCCAGCGTCGGCCGCGGCCCCCGCCGCAATCCCAGGGCGAACGGGGGGTCGCCCACCGCCTGCCTGCCGAATTCGGTCGGTTTGAACCCGTGGGCCTTGAGAAAGGCTTCTACTTGCTCGCGAAATTGGCTGCTGATCTTCGGCATGATAGGAATTAGACAATCGTAATTTGCCTATTGCGTCAATTGGAAAAGATTGTTAATTTCCTATCCAATCGATTCAAGGAGTTAGCGCCATGGACCTCGATCCGATCCGCACGCGCCTGCTGAAGCTGATCAAGAATGGCGACACCGACTTGAAGCACGCGTCGCTCGCGATTGGCCGCAACGCCGCCTATTTGCACCAGTTCATCTTCCGGGGAACGCCGAAGGTGCTGCCGGAGGAAGCGCGGGAGGCGTTGGCCAAGCATCTAGCAATTGACGAATTCAAGCTGCGGCACCGCGAAGTGCCGCCGCGCAAGCAGCGGTCGCAAGACAGCGCACGCGACAATGATGTTGCGGCGCCGTTGCGCGCAGGCCGCGTGCCGGAAGGGTTCGTCGGCATTGCTGAAATCGACGTGCGCGCCTCGGCCGGGCATGGCGCGTTCAATGAGGACATTGAGGAAACCAAAATGACATGGTTGTTCCCCGAAGCGGTCGTGCGACACGAGTTTCGGGCCCCTCCCAAAGAGCTGCGGATGATTACCGTCGATGGCGACTCGATGGAGCCGCTGTTGTCGAGCGGCAATCGGATACTGATCGACACCAGTCAGCGTGTTCCAGTTCCGCCCGGCATCTTCGTGATCTGGGACGGCATGGGTCTCGTAGCAAAGCGTGTCGAGCACATCCCGAATTCCGACCCGCCGAAGGTCGTCATCAAGTCCGTAAACCCGGAGTATCAGGCCTACGAGCGCATTGCCGAGGAGGTGAATGTCGTGGGCCGGGTAGTGTGGGCGGCGAGGCGACTGTGATCTCCCCCGCTCATCCGATCATGCTCAGCGCAGTGAAATGGATTGGAACCGCCGCCGGTATTTCGGGCGCCATTCTTATTGCCCTCAATCTCGGTGCTGTTGCGCATGGGTTCGTTCTATTCCTGGTGTCGTCCGTGCTGTGGGGTGCGGCTGCTTTGATCCAACGCGAGCCGAGCCTTCTCGTCCTTCAGAGCACATTTACGGTGATCAACGTGCTCGGGATCTGGCGCTGGATCGGGAGCTGATCCTAAAGAGAGAGGCACCTTCGTGTTCCTTTGTTTTCGCATTGGTACGATAACCCTCTGATTGTTCTGTAATTGCTCGAACGTCGCACTTAACGTCCGCTGCCAACATCGATTGCGGACGGTCTCCAATCCATGCGCAACGCATTCGTCGGCCCCAACGCTCTCAATCCCGGCCGCATGACGGCCGCCGAACGAATCGCCGAAGTCGGACGCATTCTGACCGCCGGTTTTCTTCGGCTTGGCGCCAACAATCATACGAGCGCTCCATCGCCCGACGAGCCTGAACGGAGAGACATTCAACTGGACTTCTCGCCCACCAAGAGCAGGTGTCATGCACCAGGCAAACGGACGGGCAGGTAATCATGACGCAGGCTGCCAAAGCAAAGATGGTAACCGCTGGGCCGCTCCGAAGGGGTGATGGCAAGGCAGCCGATGCGACTGTGCTCACACGGATTGCGGCGCTCAAGACGATGAGTGTGAACGACCTCAAGGCCGAATGGCGGAGCCTCTTTGGGGCCGATGCACCCAACAACAGCAAGCCCTTCCTCGAGCTGCGTCTTGCCTATCGCGTCCAGGAACTCGCCTACGGTGGGCTCAAGCAGCAGACCGTCCGGCTCCTTGATGCGCTCGCCGACGAGGTCGAGGGCAGGCCCATCCGCCGCTCCGCTATTCCCGATCCGCGCAAGCCGATCGCCGGCACCAAGCTCCTGCGCGAGTGGGACGGTGTCGAGCACACCGTCACTGTGTTGCGCGACGGCTTCGAGTTCGAAGGACGCAAATACAAGTCGCTCTCGGCCATCGCCCGCGCGATTGCCGGCACCCGGTGGAACGGTTGGCGCTTCTTTGGTTTGCGCGCTGCTGGAGATAACCGATGAAAGGGGCCGCAGCCTCCTCCGTCACCCCCGTGCCCCGACGTCTGCGTTGCGCCATCTACACGCGCAAGTCGTCCGAGGAAGGGCTGGAGCAGGAGTTCAATTCCCTCGACGCTCAGCGCGAGGCCTGTGAGGCCTATGTTGCGAGCCAGCGCGCCGAGGGCTGGAGCCTGGTGCGCGACCAATACGACGACGGAGGCTTCTCGGGCGGCACGCTCGAACGCCCTGGGTTGCAGCGGCTCCTCGACGATATCGAAGCCGGTCTGGTCGATGTCGTCGTCGTCTACAAGATTGACCGCCTGTCCCGGTCGCTCCTTGACTTTTCCAAGCTGGTCGAGGTGTTCGATCGGCACAACGTCACCTTCGTCTCGGTGACCCAGTCGTTCAACACGACGACGTCCATGGGACGGCTCACGCTCAACATCCTGCTCTCGTTTGCCCAGTTCGAACGCGAGGTCATCGGTGAGCGCATCCGCGATAAGTTCGCCGCCTCGCGCCGACGCGGGATGTGGATGGGTGGCTGGGCGCCGCTGGGCTATGACGTTGTCGACCGCAAACTCATGTCGAACCGGCCAGAGGCCGACCTCGTCCGGCGTATCTTCCGCCGCTTCCTCCAGCTTGGCTCTGTAACCACCGTGGTGCACGAACTCCATGCCGAGGGGCTGCTCAATAAGCGCGGGAAGTCGTTCGACAAGGGCTTCGTGTACAAGCTCCTGAACAACCGCACCTACGTCGGCGAAGCAATGCACAAAGGCACTGCCTATCCCGGAGAGCACGAGGCCCTTATCGATCGTGACACCTTCGACAACGTGCAGGCGATCCTCGCAACAAACGGCCGCACGCGGGCGGCCACAACCCGCCGGGCGACGCCCGCCCTGCTAAAGGGTCTGCTCTTCGCTGAGAATGGCCGCGCGATGACTCCGGCATTCACTAAGAGAGGCAGCCGGCTGTATCGGTACTATGTCTCAACGGACGCAATCCGCGGGCGCGCCAACGCGGATCGCACCGGCAGAAACTCCGAAACGCCCACGGTACCGCTGCGGTTGCCCGCAGACACCGTCGAAACCATCGTGCTGCGGGAGGTCCGCCGACTCATTTGCGCGCCGGAGATCGTGGCGCAGGCGGTGGCCGCGGCACGGCAGGAGGACCCTGCAATCGAGGAGCGCGACATCGTTGCGGCGATCCACCGGTTTGACGAGATCTGGTCGGCGCTGTTTCCGGCCGAGCAGGCACGAGTCGTCCAGCTTCTGGTCGAACGGGTGGTGGTCACGAGCGAAGGCATCGCGGTCGATCTGCGCACCGACGGGCTTAAGTCAGTGATCCGCGAGATGCTGTCGCCGCACGACGCAGAGAGAGTGGCATGACCGGCGAAACCACGCGTCCCGTACCCACAACCATCCGCGTCGTAGTCCCGCTCGCGTTCAAGCGCCGCAACGGCCGTCCGCGAATCTTGGCACCGGCCGATACCGGCCCGGATACGGAGACGAGGCTCGACCCGAGACTCGCTCGGGCTATTGCCAGGGCCTGGAGCTGGCGACGGCGGCTCGAACGGGGCGAGGTCGCAACGCTGAGGGACATTGCCGATGCTGAGCGAGTCACGGTTCCTTTCGTGAGCCGCTTCATCCGGCTCGCCTATCTCTCCCCCGTAGTCCTCGAACAGCTCCTTATCCATCGTTCTCCGAGCGCGTTGTCCATCGAGAAGCTTGCGGTCGCAGCGCTCGCGTCATGGGTAGACCAGCAGACGGTCGCGTTCGACGACTGAAGGCTTCCCGGCATTGCGATGTTTTGCGCACAAATGCGCACGCTTGCCATTGAGCACGCACATCTACTCTCGCGCACGCTGGCGGCTCATAATTTACGGTCGTTTGAAACAATCACGGGACGCGAGGGCCGAGTACAAAGTAAACGCGCCGCCGCGTTGTCATCCCTTTGAACGGACTTTGCTTCCGCAAGCTTTACCGGGGCGGCGTCGGTTAATGCGGAAAGAGACGGAGACGCCTGGAAACGGATATTTGCCGGCCCTGCGCAGTCTCTCCGGTAAACGTGTCTCTCAGAATACCGTCGGAAACCAAAAGAAAATGACCGCCAACGGGTGGTGGAAATCTGTTTAGCAAAGCAAACTGGCGGAGGGAGAGGAACTGGAATCCAACGGTCTCTTGATTTGTAGGCCGCTAACTTGCCCGAGCGAGAGGGACTGGAATCTAACCGCTTTGTTGAAAATAAAGCAGAATACGGCCCGTCGCGAGTTCGCATTGAACTTGCTTGAGGAAGAGGAACTGAGACCAACGGTATCCACCTCTTTGGGCTACCTTCATCGCCAAAAAACCCAGGCGTGACAATAACCGGGCTAGCCGTCGGTGGACGTCGCCAGTGCGTCATCCTTGGGTCTGCTGGTCGAGGTCACCGATCGGTCCCATAGGTCCTTAGTAATTATTCCGGCGGCCATCGCCAGCACGAACACCATCACGCTTGGCATGAGGCTAGCGAGATTCACTAGCGCTGGGCCCGGGCACAATCCGACCAGGCCCCAGCCGGTTCCAAACAGCACCGATCCGACGACCAGGGGCCCGTCAATGTCAGTGCGTGTCGGCCAAAGGTGCTGAGCCGCCAGTATCGGCCGCCGCCGCTGCCGCACCAGCGCAAAGCCAACGCCCGAGACAACGAGCGCGGCAGCCATAACGAGGGCCAAGGTAGGATCCCAGTGGCCGAAGATATCCAGAAATCCCAGCACTATTGGCGGTTGCGTCATGCCCGAGATTACCAATCCGAATCCAAAAATCAGTCCGCATACCAAACTTGCGAGCGCCACCATAATCAGCCTCCAAAACCATGACGCATGATGGAAACTACGACAATGGCGCTCGCTATAAAAACGGCCGTGGCCACAATCGAGCGCGTCGAAATTCGTGCAATACCGCAGACCCCGTGGCCCGATGTGCAACCACCACCGAGCCGAGCGCCAAAGCCTACCAAGAGCCCAGCAATGACAATCATCACCCAACTAGCTGGCATCTGCGGCGCTGGCAGGCGATAGCCCAGAAGGCCGCTCACGACAGGCGCGAGAATGAGTCCCGCAATGAATGCGAACCGCCAAACTTTGTCGCCAGTCGCGAGCGTGAGGCACCCGCCGAAAATGCCGCTAATACCAGCAATGCGACCGGTGAGCATCATCAGCAGCACTGAAGCCAGACCGATCATCGCGCCACCGAGCAAAGCCGAGATCAGATTGAACGAAGCCATACTTTCGAGTCCCATCTGGATAACGATCGCTGAATTTAATGATATCGTCCGCAAACTCCTTACGTCCTACAGGCTTGGCACTCAGCCGGGCTTGCGGACGTTGCAGCCCTGCCATGAATCGGCATCTAAAGGCCGGCGCGCATTGCGGACAGTACAACAAGTAGGGTGGATAAGCGCAGCGCAATCAGACATTCTGTCTCTTAAGCGCGGCTTACGTTTTTGGCTAGCCCGCTATGCGCGTCGGCTGAAGCATTTGCGCGGCACCGACGCAGGGCCCGCGTAGAGAGCGCCGGGAGATCGAAAATGAATAATGCCTGGCTTTCAATCCTGCCTTCAGTCATCACAATTGCCATTGCAATTTGGTCGAAGAAAATTTTGCCCTCGCTTCTGTTGGGCCTTTTGGTTGGTAGCTACCTGTTGAACCCAACGATCATCGGAGGATTTGAAACCGCCATCGACAATATTGTAAAAATATTGTCGGACAAAAGTAATCTGCAAGTTCTGCTGTTTCTGTATTTGTTCGGCGGCTTAATCGCTCTTATACGAAGAGCGGGCGGTATCAACGCATTTTCCGATTGGATCAGTAAATATATTAAAAGCAAGAATGGTGTGTTCTACATTTTGTGGGCATTGCTGCCCGTTACTTTTTTCGACTGTGCATTTAGGGTTATCGGCGCAGGCTCCATTATGCGCTCGCTCGCCAAACAGAATAAAATTGCGAACGAGCGACTTGCTTTTATGATCAACAACACCGCTAGCCCAATCATTGAACTCATTCCAATCGCCACGACATTCGTGGGCTTTAATGTAGCCAACATCAGCCAAGGATTAAACGCTGCTGGAATATCCAAAGATCAATCTGCTTATAGCATCCTGCTTCATGCCATTCCCTTTGAGTTTTTCAGCATTGTGATTCTTCTTGTCACTTTCTTTTCAATCTTTTTCCAATGGGAAGCCCCTTCCGCAAGACGTCAGAAGCCGCACGCAAACAAAGCGTCCTCGGATGGGATGAAAATGGCAATGGAAGATACGGCGCCGCAAATCAAACCGCGGATAATGAACATAGTGATTCCGATACTGCTCGTAACTTTTCTGAGCTTCTTTTTCTTTTGGTATTTTGGAAAAGACAAAAGTGGAGCAAGTGAAACTGTTTCGTCTGTGATTGCCATCACCGATCCCAATAAGGCGATGCTGGTGGCTTTGTCTCTTTCAATAACCATTACCGGGCTGATTTATTTCTTCCAGAAGTACCCCGTCGGAAAAGTTACTTCCGACATAATATCAGGGGGAAATGAACTCATGAACATATTGGCTATTCTGGTGGTAGCGTGGTCTTTAGGTGCCGTTTCGCAGGAACTGCATTTGAGTAATTTCATTCAGCAGCAGCTGGGAAATTCCCTGCCTCTATGGAGCGTACCTGTATCGCTTTTCCTTATATCAGCTGCCGTCACTTACTTTATAGGCTCAGGCTGGGCTGCGGCTTCGTTAATCATGCCGTTCGCTATTCCCATTGCTGTCTCTGCTGGCTCGGGAATTCCGATTTGCGTCGCAGCGGTCATTACGGGAGGAACATTTGGTGATGTGACTTCACCTGTCGCCGGAATGACCAACATGGCGTCTACCGCTGCTGGCGCCGATCATATGAAATACCTCCAATATGCAAATCCGTATAATTTTACGGCGCTGGCGTTGGCGGCGTTACTGTTCACGGTTTTTGGGTATTTTGGGGCTTAGCTTGCTTGGGGCATGATGGGCGGTTGGAGCGGTGGAGCATTTGGCATGATCATCTGGCCTCTGGTTCACCGGTGGTACGGCCGCCATGGATTCGTGACCCAACGCTTAACGGACTGCCTTCGCTGCGATGGTGGACTGCGCGAATCCCATTCGGCACAACCCCCACAGGAACAGTGCGAAAAACAGATGCGGTACCAGAGCGGCTGGAATGAGTTTTGGGCTGACGCCAAGGCCGAAGAAGCCCCATCCCACGACCGGAAAGAAAACGACCAAAACGCCGACCCAGAGTGCCAGGCCGAGCCATAAAGCGTTCAGGAATGTCAGGCTGTTGCGGAACAGTACGACGTAGGCAACGGACCAGAACGTCACATACGCAACATGGAACAGAAGGCCGACCGGCAGCGGCAGTTCGCGGCCCAGCACGGTTTCGGCAAATGCCAAGCTTGGGAATTGCGGCATGGGCGCAATGCCAAACTTGAAGGCCGGCAGCATGATCGCCGAAAGCAGGACGGCGGTGACAACGCCGATGCCGATGGCCTTCCAAAAATCCTTGGTTGTAAGCGAGTGAATCTTCATATCTGGCATCATTTTACGTTTCCTTCTCGTTCAAGACTGAACATAAGTGATGATCGAAAATCGTGTGGTTCGGCCAAAATAAACGTCGCGACCAATTTGCCGGCATCTATAACATGGAACTTATGTCTGAGGCGCCGGTCGGATAGGCGAACATCGTCATCTTCAGATCATCAGCGGTTAGCCCGTGACGAATCGCCAAGCCGAAGATGTTGATGACCTCATCGACATGCGGCCCAACGAGGTGAGCACCGAGAATCCGGCCGGTTGAATTCTCGACCAGAACTTTGAACCCGTAGACCGGCTCGGCGACGCGGCGCGCGGTATACCAATCGGAAGCCTTCTGGCTCTTCACACTGAATTGGAGCCCCTGTGTCCGTGCCTGAGCTTCGTTGAGCCCGACGGCGGCAATCGGAGGGACAGTAAAAGCGACGCTCGGCACGCCAAGATAGTTTGGCGTATGACGATTGCCTTCAAGCAGGTTGGCAATAGCCACCTTTGCGTCGTGGCTCGATACCGGCGTAAGCGGCGGCCCCATTTGAGCGGCGTCGCCGGCAGCGTAGACGGCCGGGTTCGAAACGCTCTGTAGAAACTCATTCAGCTTGAGGTGGCCCTTTTCTACAGTCACACCTGCAGTATCGAGTTCGAGCAAATCCAATGCGGGTGCGCGCCCAGCGGCATGGATAACCAAATCAGCTTCGAAGGTAGTTGATTTTCCTTCCGACGATGCACGCACAGCGAAGCCCGAATCGGATTTCTCGATCGCTTCGACTGTGGTCTTGACCCGAACGTCAATGCCGATGGTACGGAACGTCTCCATCAACCAGCCGACCAAATCGGGATCGAATTGCTCCAACATTCGCTCGCCCCGTTGCAGGATGGTGACGCTAGCCCCTGCTCGCGCGGCGATATGTGAGAACTCCGATGCGATGTAACCGCCGCCAACCAAGACAATTCGGCGCGGCAGTTGCTCCAGGCTCAGAAAGTCTTCGTGAGTGGCGAGGTATTCTTCACCAGAAATCCCGAGCTTGACCGGTTCCGCCCCAGCAGCGATCAGGAAATGACGGCCTTCCAACGGCGTATCGTCAACCGTCATCGTGTTGCGGCCGGTAAATCGAGCTTTCCCTGTAAAGGCATCGATGCCCTTCTCAGCGTACGTTCTCTCACGATTTCCCGGCACGGGATCGGTGAACGTTCGTTTGAAGGCAATCAGGGCCGGCCAATCGATATGCAGTTGGCCAACAACGCCATTAGGTCGCATCCGCCTGGCGGCGTCGATTACTTCTGCGCCGCTGACCAGCATTTTCTTCGGGTCACATCCTCGAAGTGCACATGTGCCGCCGAACGGCCTAAAATCGATAACAGTCACCGTCCAGCCGGCGGCACGCGCCCGCATCGCTGCCACCATTGCTGCGGTGCCGGTCCCGACAATAATCAGGTCATACTGTTTTGCCATTTCATATCCGCAGTGCCCAGCGCGTCGGTCGGGTGTAGGTCTTTCAGGATGGTCCGGTCATTTCGGTGGCCCGCCGCGATCCATGTCCATTATCCCGCGCAGCAGGAAAGCTTCGCCACGTCCTTGTCGAAGGTTTGCGCCGCGAGCTTCAATCCCTCGACGGTCGTCAGATAGGGAAAAATCATCTCCGTAAGATCGTCGATCGTCAGTCCCTGTCGAATTGCGAGCGCGGCGGTCTGGATACTGTCGCTGCCTTCCGGCGCCAGGATGTGCGCGCCGAGCAGAATACGAGTTTTCCCGTCCGCAACGAGCTTGATCAGCCCGCGCGTATCGCGCGCGGCAATGGCGCGCGGCACATAACTCAACGGCAGCACCGACGTCCGCACTTCATGTCCAGCGGCCCGGGCCACCGCTTCGGTGGCCCCGACGCTTGCCACCTGGGGATCGGTGAACACGACTGCCGGCATGGCGGAATTGTCGTATCGCAGGCTATCGCCGTTGAGCGCGTTCTTGGCGGCGAGTTTTGCGCCGTAGGCCGCCATGTAGACGAACTGATCGCGGCCGGTCGCATCGCCCGCCGCGTAAACTCCCGGACGGGTGGTGCGCATTCTGTCATCCACGACGATAGCGCCATGCGACGAAAGCGCGACCCCGAGCTCTTCGAGGCCGAGCCCGTCGGTGTTTGGAGTTCGCCCGGTCGTGACGAGGACCTGCTCGGTCTCAATCGTCTCGTTTCGGCCGTCGCGCTTAAACGAAAGCAAAATCCCCGCAGGCGACCGGCGGATCGATTCATAACTCCCCCCGCCAGCAACGGTAATCCCTTCGTCGGTGAGGTAGCGCTGGAGTGCCTCACCAATTTCCGGCTCGGCCCCTGGCAGGAGTCGCGAGCGGAACACCAGTGTCACGTCGACACCAGCGCGGGAGAACATTTGCGCGAGCTCCGCGCCGATGTAACCGCCCCCGATCACCAGGAGTGATTTCGGGAGAACTTCCAGTTCGAGTGCCGTGGTGCTCGTCAGATAAGGAATATTGTCGATTCCTAGGATGGCCGGAATCGATGGACGTGCCCCGGACGTGATGATGACTTTGCCGGCCGTAACACGACCACCGTTGAACTGGAGACCACCAGCAACGAGGCGGGCTTTGCCTTCCAGATAGGAGATATTGTTATAGCCCGGTAACAGATCCGCGTACTTTTCCTGTCTGAGACCGGCGACCAGTTCTTCTTTTTGACGAACGACGGTACGCCAGTCTTCAATGCGCGCGGCGGACTTGATCCCATGGAAGCGCTTCGCAGCATCCGCTTGATGCAGCGTCTCCGTCGCTCTGATCAGAGTCTTCGATGGCACGCAGCCAATGTTGACGCAGGTGCCGCCGATCATGCCGTGGCCGATGAGCGCAACCTGCGCGCCTTGCTCCGCCGCCGCGATCGCGGCGGAGAACCCCGCGGAGCCCGCCCCGACGACGGCAAGATCATAGCCCTTGTCCGTGTTCTTTGGCGCGCAACAATCGCTCATGATTTAATACCTTTCTTGGGAGAGTCCCGATCGCAGCAGGCTTGGACCGCCGCGCGGCGGCGGTAGAACCAGAGGGTGACGAGCCCGAAACCAATGAGGGCGGCCGGGATTAGCACGTACACAGAGTTCGTGAGCCAACCCGTCAGCGCAGCCGTGCCGAGCGCGACGATGAGGAATGGTGCCGCGCAGCACAGCACTGCGAGCGTTCCCACAATGATCCCGTATTTGACGTTGCTGCCATCGTTCATGGTCGGCTCAACTCTTCGGCGCGGACGGATAGCCCGCGTTCGTGGTCGCGGCAGTGAGCGCCTTCACGTCGGTCTTTGTGTCGTCGTACTTCACAACCGCGGTCTTGTCTGGGAACGACACCACGACCTTGGCGACGCCGGGCACGGCTTGGAGGCTTTTCCTCACGGTGCTTGGGCAGGCCGCGCAGTACATGTTTTGCACCGCCAGCGTGACGGTTTTTTCAGCGGCAAATGTCGCGGACGAAGCCAGAAGACCCGCGCCGAAAACAGCCGAAATGAGCAGCTTGGTCATTTGCTTTTCTCCGTTCGTTACGAGAGCAGGTATGGTGCGATGTAGTCGAAGCCGAACGCGGCAATCACGAGTACTGTCGCCGCGATGAGCACGATCTTGACGAAGCGGTTCGGAAGAGGTCTCGCGCAAGCCTCGCCATCGGCGCAAACGAGCTGCGACGAGCGGTGGACCAGCACATAGCCTGCGCCGAGGAACGCAAGCGTCGCCACGATGAAGTAAGGCTTGTAGGGCGCAAGCTGCGTGAAGTTGCCGATCCACGCACCGCTGATGCCAAGGCTAAATAATACCACTGGCAGAATGCAGCACGACGATGCGGCGAGAGCCCCAAGCAAACCGCCAGCGGCCGCCAGCTTTTGGCCGCGGGTAGCAAAGGCATCGCTTTTGGGGCCGATTCTGGGAATTAGCGCAGAGCTGGCCGCTATGTGCATCTGATTGCTCATGAGGTCGTTGTCCTTGATCGTCGACATCCATAGATGTACTTCCTGTAGTAGCTACAGGAGCAAGCCCCTATGCCCACGCAACCGATCACAGATGCGCGAGCCGACGGGTTAATGATTGGTGAGTTGTCTCGCCGGACCGGCGTGCATATCGAGACGATCCGATATTACGAGAAGATCAAGATGCTGCCGGCTCCACCACGCACCGCGGGAGGCCGCCGCATCTACGGACCGGTCGAGACCCGCACACTTGCCTTCATTCGTCGTGCGCGTGAACTAGGGTTCACGCTCGAAGAGATCCGCGCCCTGCTCAAACTCGGCGGGCCCGGGAAGGCCTCGTGTGCAGAGGTCTGCGCCATAGCCACACCTCATCTCGAAGATATTCGCTCGAAGATTGCCGATCTTCAAAAGCTGGAGCGCCTCTTGAGCCGGACAATTGCACAATGCTCCGGCCAAGCCGTCCCGGATTGTGCGGTTCTTGATGCGCTTTACCCGTCAGACATCAAGTCAAAGAAAATCGTGAGTAGCGAGGTTAGCGCTTCGCGGTGACCGCCTACGCATGGATTTGTCACCTTGCGGTTCGATCTCGCCAACGCTTTAGCGCGACCACGGCCCATACCGCTTCGACGAGCCCGAACGGCCAAGCTCCTTGTAAAAATCCATAAATCGAAGCCGTCCCGCACGCGATGGCAAATGCGAGGACAAACCACGGACTACGATCTTCGAACGTATAGAACACCAGCATCGCGGTGACCGAGAACAAGCCAAACAAAGTCAAGCTGTCCAACATGATATGGTCCTACCTTGCCGGAGCTGGGGCTCAGCCCACTACCTCGACGACATCCGCGCCAAAATCGCCGATCTCAAAAAAATTAGAACGCTTACTGGCGACAACAATTGCGAAATGCTCAGGCCGCACGGCTCCTGACTGCCCTATCATGGATAGAGACGCTCAAAGTCGAACTGAAACTTATGATCCGCCAGTGCAAAGGCGGCCGGATCGCCGACTGCCGGGTCATCGAGGTGCTCGCCAACGCACGCCTCAGCGCGGCCGAGCAGCACCCTCGTACATGAACGTCATCGGCTTCGGCCCATGCATGTAACCGGTCTCAAGCCGCTCGATTCGAAAGCCGGCGCCCCCGATCAACTCGCCAATCGCGCGGTTCAGGTGGCATCCGCCGCCAATGCGCCGCCAGACCGGCGTGAGACGATCCTGCCATCGGCGAACGCCCGGGTCCGACGCGCGCCCGTGCTCGACAAAAAGCAAACGGCCGCCGGGCTTCAAGACGCGGCGCATCTCTCCGAGCGCGCGTTGCACGTCGGGGATACTGCACATCGTCCACGTTGTTACGATCGTATCGATGCTTCTGTTGTACAGCGGGATCGCCTCGGCGCTGCTCTCGATCAGTTCGACAGATACCGAAGCTTGTCGCGCTGCCTCCCGAGTCATGGTCAGCAGACTCGGTGATGGATCGAGGCCGATGACTCGCTCCACCGTCGCCCCGTAGAAGGGCAGATTGAGGCCAGAGCCGATCCCGATCTCCAGCACTCGCCCCTCTGCGGCTGGGACGACACGCCCACGATAGGCAGCAAGGTTCCGCTGGCGCATCGTCAGATGGATTAGGCGCGGAAGGATGTGATCCTGATACAGGCCCATTGCGATTCCACCTGACGTTGTTCATCACCCAATTGTTGAAAGCACCGGGAAAGCATCGAGCAGCCAGAATGAAAAGGTCGAGAGATGACCTGAGATCATGGCCGCGCCCATTGTGACCATCACGAGGCCCGCTAACGCTTGCAAGCCTCGCCCCAGACGGCTGGCGGACGAAAGCCTCGCAATAAATCCGTCCGTAAACGCTGCCGCCAGCACAAACGGGAGACCGAGCCCGAGCGAGTACACGGACAGCAACGCCACACCGCTTGCCACTGTTGTCGACGCAGCGCTTACAGTGAGAATCGCGCCCAGGATGGGGCCGATGCAGGGCGTCCATCCAAAACCGAACGCCAACCCGAGCAGGTAAGCGCCCAACGGCCGTCCGCCCGGCAACAAAAGATGGAAGCGAATGTCGCGTTGAAGCAAAGCGGGGTGGAGCAAGCCGAGCGCCAGCAGGCCGAATGCGATGACAATTGCGCCGCCAACGAGATTCAGCTCGTGGCGGTACGATAGCAGCAATTGTCCGAGCGCCGTTGCGCTGGCCCCGAGCAGCACGAAGATCGTGGAGAAGCCCAGGACAAAGCATAGGCTCAGCGCCGCGGTCTGCAGCCGCACTGAAATGGTGCCTGCCGACCGCTCGGCGATCGAGTGCCCGGCAACATAAGACACGTAGCCCGGCACCAACGGCAGCACGCAGGGGGACAGAAAGGAAATGACCCCAGCAGCAAAAGCGGCGGCGATGCCGATACTGGAGATATCTGTCATGAATCCCGAGCACTGGCCAACGTGATCTTTCTCACTGCTTTCCCCGCGCTTCCTGAATGAGCGCTTGCAAAGTCTTTAAGTCGACCGCTCCGCGAGCGATCTGATCTCCGATAATGAAGCCTGGTGTTCCGTTGATACGGAGAGCCTGCGCGAGGGCTAGGTTTCTTTCAACCATTGCTGTGAGAGCGGGATCGTTCATGTCCGATTTCATGCGCTCCACATCCACATCGACCTTGGCGGCGATCCTCATGACCTTCGCTTCGTCGGCCACGCCACGGTCCAGCATCATCTCCTTGTGAAACATCAGGTACTTGCCTTGCCGGTGGACCGCGAGCGCGGCCTTGGCAGACAAGGTTGAATTTGGCCCTAGGATCGGAAATTCCTTGTAGACCACGCGGAGCTTTGGGTCGGCTGCCTCCGCTTCCTGCATGATGGGAGTCACCTGCCGACAATAGGGACAATTGTAGTCAAAGAACTCGACAAGAGTGACGTCACCATCGGGGTTGCCGCCGACCGGGCTGTCACGGTCGCGAAGGATTTCCTCGGCGCGCACCTTGAGTACCGTCGTGGCCTCACTCTCCTCCGCAACACGCTGACGCTGTTCAAAGCGTCGGGCCGCGTCCATGATGACTTCGGGATTGTTGAGTATGTAGTCGCGCACGCGGCGCTCGAATTCATCCTTCGGCACAGCGGCTGCTGTGTCCAGCGGCGCAGATCGCGGTCGAAAGGCAGGATCAAACACGTACCAGGCTCCGGCGGCGGCGACGACAACCAGCGGTACCAACAGCCACGCGAGAATCTTTCGGTATTTTCGATGGTCGCTCATCGACGGACCTCCAGGCAGAGTCTTCTGCATATCGATTCACTCACTATTCGGCACCGAGCCGCGTCCAACGCTCACCGCCATTTTGACTCGTCATCACGCTCTGAGCTCGTGTCCGGGAATTGTGGGTGACGGCATAGAGGCGCTGTGGGTCGCGCGGATCGGTAGCAAAATGCAGCAGATATTCTTCGCCAAAGCCCTTGCCGACGACTTGCAAGGCAAGATTCCTCTCGGCAGTCCGGACGAGGCCCGTCCCAATCATGAAAGCGTATACAGTGCCATCACGGGTCACATGCACCATCGTGGTCGTTCGATCCGAGAGTGATTTCCAGGTTCGACCGCCATCTGTGCTTTGCTTTAGGCCGCCTTGGGTTGCCGCGTAGAGCGTGTTGACGTCGATACTTGAGGCGGCAAGTGCGATGATGTCGGCTGGCGCCGGCCCCACGGATTGCCAGGTTTGTCCGCCATCGGTGCTCCGTTGGAGCGATTGGTAAACGCCATAGATCACGTGCGGATCGGCCTTGCTTACGTCCATCTGATGAAAATCGACCGGGCCGCCGATGCCGTCCGAAAGTTTTGTCCATGTACGGCCGCCGTCCCTCGACACGATGAAGCCGAGATTACCGCCGCCGGCCGGATGACCACTCGCAAACAGGATCGTTGCATCGGTCGGATGGGCCGTGAATCCCATATAGTCGCGCACCTCGGAAATCAGCTGCACGCGGCCATCGATCCCCGTCATGTAGAGCCCGTGATGGGTCGCGAGGTAGATGCGTGAGGAATCGGTGGCATTGACCGCAATGCCGTGGAAATGGGTGTCCTTGGCAAGCGCCACAATGGTCGTGGCACCCTGCGAAAAAGCGCCACCGACATAAAGCCCGCCGATCCCAGAGGCTGCGCCAATTGCCAGAAGGCCCAGGACAACTCGCCTGGTTGATTTTCTATTCATGATGACTCCTCGGATGGATTGAGGTGATCTGTCCGACGCGGTCGCGCCCAGCAGAACGCAGCAGCAGGAATGACGAACCATTGCAGGAGCGGCGAGAGTCCGGTCCCGATTACCGGCAACGTCGGCATCAGGCTGGAATAGGCCCAGCTACCGCGGACTTCCGTGTTGTGCCACTCGCTGAAAATCGTGTACGCGACGCCGGCGAGGACCGCCGGCGCGGCGACTGCGATGTAACGTTCATTGGGCCAACGCTGATTGCCGCAAAGTAACAACGCGCCCAACAGAGAGGCGGCGGTAATCAGTGCGTCGCCGCCGGTACAATGAATAACGGCGAATGCGATTTTGCCCGGCGGATCCGTGTACCAGATCGTGTAAAGTGGGACTTGTGCGGCCTCCCAAGCGAAGTGTGCTGGAATCGCGAACACGAAATACCGGCGCAGCACAATGAGCCACAAGGCATCTTTATTGGTAGGACTTCGGTGCGGTCGAAGAATGATCATCGTTCGACGGCTCCGACCACACTGGTCGCTCTGAAGGCTGCTTGATGCGTTCGGAGATACTCGTCGAGTGCCGGCCGACCTTTGTCGAAGAATGTATATGAGAGGGTGATGGCAGTGACCCCCTTGCCGTCCTCGTCCTCAACAATCGACGGATCAACGAAGAATGACACCGAAAATTCCTTGCGTTCGCCCGGCATCAAGAGTTGCTCGGTGAAGCAGAAACATTGAATTTTGTTGAAGTATTTTCCGACCTGGAGCGGCGTTACGTTGAAGGTCGCCGTGCCGAGGGACGACTGACCCCCGTAATTGGTTGCGGTGAATGCCACCAGCCGCTCTTCGCCGAGGCGCACTTCGACCGGCTTGGGTGCGTTGAAGCGCCACGCGAGCCCCGGTGCGACGTTGGCATCGAAGCGTACCGCAATTACCGAAGTTCCGACAGCGCCCGGTGCGGATGCCGCAACCTGCGTCGTGCCTGCAAATCCCGTTACCTGGCAGAACAGCCGATAGAGCGGGACGGCGGCGTACGTCAGTGCCACCATGCCGGCGACTGTTACGAACGAAGCCGCGACGATCGTGAGATTACGACGACGCAAATCCCACCCCCGTTGAGCTGTGTGCGGGTCGTGCATTGCTAAAATCCCAGCCGTTTTTTGATCCTGGTCCAGGTACTTTGCTGCTCGTGGCCATGCGGCGCATGCGCGTCGTTCACCAGCGCGTTGATGAACACGACGAGGTTGGTCGGATCGAACTTCAGGCCGTGAAAATTGGCCCGCCACCGTCCTTCCTTGTCGATCACGTGCGTGACGATGCCGTGGACCTGATAGCCGTCCTCTTGCTTCATGAACTTATGGCCGAACTGCTCGGCAAGCTTGCGGGTCACGTCTTCCGGCTGACCGGTGCCGATTGTAAGGAAGTCCCAATTGGCCCGGTCAAGCCGATGCTGCTCGCCGTAGGTGCGCAGCACCTCAGGCGTGTCGTTTTTCGGATCGGTGGTGATGGTGACAAACTGGACCTGCTCCTTCATCGGAGTCAGGTTCACCATCGATTGAATTTCGGCGATCCGGTCGGCGTGCAGCGGGCAAACGTCGGGGCAGCCCGCATAGATGAAGTGCAGGACAACGACTTTACCGCGCAGGTCGGGCAGCCCAACAGGCTTGCCGCTGGCGTCCTGCAACGCAAATTCGGGTGCAGGCTTGTCGACGGGCTGGAAGTATTTCTCCTTGTCACCGAGGAGTGTTTCCAGATCCTTGAGTGAATGCGCCCACGCCGCTGCCGACAGCGACACCAGCAGCAGCGTGAGCACCCACCGTCTTAGGTAAGCCATTTCGGTACTCCGACCGGTTAGCTTTTCTTTTCGGGCACCGACGGCGCCTTGCGCCATTGGTCATTTGGGAGCTGGGTGCCCTCCTGCATCATTTGGCTGCAGTGATCCTTCATCCGCATCATGGAGCCCCCCATCATCCTCATCATCCCGCCATTGCGCATCATGCCGTCGCGCCCCATCATCCCGTGGTCGCGGCTGTCATGAGCAAGAACCGCGGAAGCAGCGACAAAGCTCGTGACGAGAGCGGAAGCGATGAGCAGGGCTTTCCTTTGCTTACGCATGGGGATCTGTCCTTTCTCGACTCTGTTGCAGATCGATCGTCTGTTCGAGCTTGTTGGCATCCATAGAGCCTTGGCAGCAACTCGCGACGCTGGCGGGTGGAATGGCTTTAAGGGACGGTGGCGGCGCTGCCGCCTCGATTGAGAGGGGCGCGGAAGGTGATGAATTCGTACCCGTCGATGGCTTATCGGTCGCCGAGACCGCAAGCGTGGTAGACGCGCTTGCCGATTCGGCGGCATCCCGGACTGGAGCGGATTTCTTCTCGCCCGAACGGCACATCATGCATACGCCAAGGGCGCACATCACCAGGCAAGGCAGTGTGCTGATCAGGATTGGTGCAAGACCGGCGGCGACGAGCCAGCCCCAATTGAGCGCAAGACCCGCGATGATCGCGATCGTGGCAAGCGTTAGCAATACGCGCGGGCGCCACAGGTAGTAACGCGCGGCATAGAGCAGGTCGCGGGCGAATGAGGAGTCTTGGCGCTGGGTTGTTACGGGCGTGGTCATGTGGTCCCTCCTGGTCGGTCTGATGGGCTTGCAATTGGAGCGGTTCTGCCGTCGGCGCGCTCCAAGCGATATGCAGGCGCGACGGCGCCGGTCTTCCGCGCAATGACGCGATTCAGGAACTGGACGATATTGGGCTCGTCCCACTCGACCGGTCCGACAAGCCGCCCAAGCTCCCGGCCGTCGCGATCGATGAGGAGTGTCGCCGGCACCCCGACGGTGGCGAGCTCGCGCGTCGCCTTTCCCGAACTGTCGACATAAATCGACAGATTGCGAATCCCGACATCCGCATAGAACTTGCGAACCGCTCCGAGTCCGCTGCGATCGATGGAGAGAGCGACGACTTCAAAATCAGCAGCGCCCAGCATTCCTTGTAATCGATCGAGCGATGGCATCTCGCGGCGGCATGGACCGCACCACGTCGCCCAGATGTTTAGCAGCACGACTTTGCCCCGGAAGTTGGCGAGACCCCGCGCCCCGCCCTGGTCGTCCTCGAATGCAATCGAGGCAATCGGCTTAGGCGTTTCGTGCAGGATCAAGTTCTTAGGCAACTGCTGTGCCGCTGCGATTGTCGCTCCTGCAACGAACAGGCTCGCTGCCAACAGGGGCTGGCCGAAGCAACGCGCTATCAGCATTCGGTCTAGGGTCATTGCTACTGCAGCCTCCGAACGAGCGGCAGGATTGTCTCTTCGATATCCTTGCGTGTGAGCGGCCCGATATGCTTGTGAGCGATACGGCCATCCTTCGTGATCACAAATGTCTCCGGAACGCCGTAGACACCCCAATCGATGGCGACTCGACCGTCGCGATCGGCACCGGTCCGCGTGTAGGGATCGCCCAGAGTGTCGAGCCAGCGCGCGGCATTGTTGGGCTGGTCCTTGTAGTTGAAGCCGTGAATCGGCACGACATCGTCCGCCTTCAATCGCATGAACAGCGGATGCTCTTCGCGGCATGCGACGCACCATGACGCAAACACATTGACAAGAGAGACTTCGCCAACGAGGTCGGCTTTGGAGAGGCCGAGCGTGCGGCCTTGGACGGGCGACAAGCTAAATTGCGGCACGGGCTTTCCGATCAGCGCCGACGGAATCTCACGCGGATTGTGCGTAAGTGCCCAACCAAGGATGAGCGCAAGCACCACAAAGATTGCGATCGGCACGAGGAAGAGAAGTCGACGATCGCGCCTTGCCGGCAAGTCATGCATTGATGTTGTGGAAGCCGCGCCTATTCCGTTAGTCATGCTGCACCAGTGTTTCTCCGTCGAAAACTGTCGACCAGGGTCCTGGCTAGCAATGCAGCGCCCACAGCGAGAAACGTCAGGCTGAACAGGCCGACGGCGACAATCACTACAATCCCGACCCAATCGCCAAACGCACATTGCGTCATACTGGTCATGAGGCTTGAATTCATGGCGTATCCTCGATTGCTCAATCCTTGTCGTAGACGCGGATATCGCTCCCGTTGCCAATCTCGTAGATCGTGAAGGGTTCTGATTTCTGACCCGTCATTCCGGGCGAGCCCTGCGGCATGCCCGGTAGCGAAATGCCATTGATATTTGGTCGCTCGGTCAAAAGCTTATTGAGCGACTTGATGGGGACGTGGCCCTCGACAACGTAGTTGCCGATCAGCGTGGTGTGGCAGCCTTCAAACTTTTGAGAGACGCCATGCTGCTTTTTGAGCAGCGATAGATCATGGGTAGCGACCACTTTCACGGCGAAGCCATTCCCGCGAAGGTAGTTGGCGTACTCTTCGCAACAGCTACATTGTGGGTTCTTGTAAAGCGTGGCGGAGGGCCGTTCCTCCGCGGTCGCGGCGCCGGCAAACAGGGCTACGAGAAAGGCCAGCAAGATCGGCATACGCATCGCTTCTTTCCTCATTGTTGACGACATCGACTTGGTCTCTTTCGTCATGATCAGCATTTGTCTTGAATGAATGTGCTGATCTGGGCCGCCTCTGAAAATACCAGCGAGAATCGATCGCCCTGCATTCCGCTCGGTGTCAGCACCGGCTTTCCGCCCTTTGGACCGCTCGGCCCGGAGTCGACCTTGAGTCGCAAATTCAATTCCCAGATCGCGCGTTCTGTCCCGTCAGCCATGACGACGAAGTAGGAATTGCGACAATGCCGGACGGAAGCGACCTGTTCGTCTGGCCCCGCATGATCAAGAGATTCCGGCACCTGTCCCTGCGCCATCTGCGCGGGAAGCAAGCCGGTAGCGACAACCGACTTTGCTCCGCCCGGGGCAAGAGCAAGGTGAAGAAACGCGATGAGGTCGGCGCGGGCCCTGTCGTCCTTGATACCGCGGAAGGTCATGTAGGTACCCTTCACGAAGGCTTCGGGATCGGCGATCCACGCGTTCAACGTGGTCGCGTCCCACAAGAATTCCTGAGCTTTGAGGGCCTTCGAATAGCGCGGGAAGTCCGTGACCGAGGCGGCCTTCTTGTCCCAAAGCCCAGCCAGGCTCGGGCCAGTCAGATGTACGCCCGGCTCAAGAGAATGGCAGGCAACACAGGCTCGATAGACAGACGCCCCGCGCTTTGCGTCTCCATCGGCGGTCGCCACTGCCGTGGAAACCATCAGGACACTGATCGCGGCCAGAATTCGGGTTCGCATTGCACTCCTCCAGTCAAGCGACACGGATCACCCCCATCATTCCGCCAACCTGATGCTCAAGGATGTGACAATGAAACATCCAGTTACCCGGATTGTCGGCGACGAGAGCGATTTGGGCGCGCTCTCGCGGAGCGAGCAGAACGGTGTCCTGCCATTCCTTCAGTTCCGTTGGTTGTCCGTTTCGGCTGATCACACGGAAGCTGTGACCATGGAGGTGCATCGGATGATGCCAAGCCGTGTCGTTGATGAGTTGCAAAACGTAGGAGCGACCGCGTTCGAGCACGAGCAGTGGGTCGTGAATGTGTCCCGTTGCGGCGACGCCGTTGATCGCCCACACGAGCCCGCTGTGCATGAGCGTGCGCACGTCGACGCTCTTGCCGTCCATCATGGCCGACATCATCCCGCCCATCATGCCGCCGCCGAGGGTCACTTCGTGCCGCTTGGCATTCTTCAGGTCTGGCTCGGTTAGCGGATTGGCCGGAAGACGGATGGATTGCGCGGCTGAAAGATCGCGCAGCAACGGCTCAGTCCCGTAGACGACGTCGAGGAGTCGGTATTCAAGGCTGCGGTAGAATTTATCGGTGACTCGAAATTGCTGACCCGGCCGCCCCGTCATATCCAGCAATACGTCCGCTCGCATTGCTGGGCCGAGGACAATACGATTTCCAGCCGGCGTATGGGGTTCGACAGGTTGGCCGTCGAGCGCAATGATTTGCGGACTGTGGCCCTCAAATTCTAGGCCAAAGATGCGCGCATTGGCGCCATTGATGAGCCGCAAGCGAATGCGTTCACCAGCGCGAACGGCGAAGGATTCGGTCACCCGCCCATTGACGGTCACGGTGTTGCCGACGCGGCCGTTGTGGCTCACGTCCATCATGTTCCCGAAATCGTCGCTGATCGAGGCGTCCTTGAGCAGCCGCCAGTCGCCGAGCACCCAGGTAACATCGCGATCGAACGTGATGGGCTCCGGCTCCTCGACGATCAGCGCCCCGTAGAGACCCCGGCCGACCTGCGCGAAGCTGCGCTGGTGCGGGTGGTACCAGAACGTCCCGGCGTCCGGACATTCGAACTCGTAGACGAAGGTCTCGCCCGGCGCGATCGGCTTCTGCGTCAGATGCGGCACGCCGTCCATCGCATTGGGCACCCGCACACCGTGCCAATGGACCGTGGTCTCTTCCGACAGCCGGTTCTCGACCGTGATGCGAATAGGCTCACCTTGACGCACGCGAATCTCGGGACCGGGGATGCGGCCTCCAAAACACCAAACGTCCGTGTCCGGGTGCGGTGGACCTACCAGGGATGCCCGCCCGGGTGCGGCAACGAGCTTGAACTCCCTCACCGGCCGCGTGGTACCGATGACCTCGTGCGGGAGGAAGGCCATCGCGGTGATGCTCGCACCTCCGGTGAGAAATGCTCGACGAGGAATCGCAGGAAATTTGAAGACCGACATGAACAACCATCCGTGCATTGGGGAGCCCGCAGCTCTGAACAAGCCACAAGCGTCTCAAGCTCAAACGCGTTGCGCCATTGCAAGCGCGCGTTCGCACGCACCGCTCAAAAGCGACGCGTGTCAGCTCAGGATGGTGGATCTAGGAGGGTAGGGGTCGGGCGGCCCGTAATGGCCAGCGATAGAGGCAATGGGCGGTGTGAAAGGAGACACCAAGACGACCGCCGCAATAGCCGGAGCAGACGGCAGTATCGCAACCACGGCGCTACTGCACACCGCAAAGCATGTCATTGGCATGCCTTGGTCATCGCCACTGCAACCACTGCAGCCACCCGGCATCGGCATGTCGTTCGACGCGGCCGTGGTCATCTTCGCGGCCATGTCGGAGGCCTGGACGACCTGAATCATAGGCCCGGCGACCAGCGCCAGGGTCAAAAGCAGGATCGATATTCGGCGAACCATCTCCGACATGGATTCGAAAATAGCGCCTGCTCGGGCAAATAGCCAGAGCGCCAGCGTGCCGATAGCACATCACCAAGCCTTCTGAAGGCACAAGCCTTGAATTTATACCGCGGCAATTGCCGCATGGTCACGCAATCGTGAGGCCGGACGCAATAGCTTCAGAAAATCAAATGGCTGCTGGAGACGGCTGCAGATCGGAAGGTTGGCGCCAATGCTCCCGGCACGCTGCCCCAGAAGCACGACTGATTAGCTTTGATGTATCGATGTTGGCGACGAAATTAACGCGCACATTGATCATGTCGTGCTGCACAAGCCGTCAGATTTTAATTAGTAAGTCGTCGACCAGCGCGCCTGAGATCGCTCGCCCGCGACCGGGCTCGACGACCCGATGGACAACCGTCGCCAACAGCCTCGGGTTCCCATCGATCAACGTAAGTCTTCAGTAGCCCAGGTTAACCAGATCAATAAGTCGTCTGGACGGTTAATTCTCCGCAATCTACTGGTTCTCAAGGGATTTGGCCTAATTGCCTCCCGAAGTCGTCATTTGACCAACAGACCTGTTCGCTCGATATTGTCACCGCCTCGGAAACAACATGCGCACCGGCCGAACCATATTGGCACTTTTTGTCGCGCTTTCATTGGCGATGCTGCCGATAGCCGGTGCTTTTGCTGTGCCGCAGAATGAATCAACGGCATCAACCCAAGAGGTCGCGTCGGCACATGATTGCTGCGATCACGACGGTACACCAGCGGACCACGCAGCCAATGAATGTCAGGCGGCAGCCGGTTGTTTTGCGAAGTGCTTTAATTTCTGTGCCGTGCTGACGCCGAACACGACGATCCACCTTCCCACCAATGGGATGGTATCCATATTTGCGGCGACCTCCTTTCCCTCCCCGTTAGGCAGCCCGCCTTTTCGACCTCCTCGCGTCTGACATTACCCTGGCAATAAATGTCATTGGCGTGAGCTTGCGCTCGCGCTGAGATTCATTCGGCTGCGCAAACCAATCGCGCAGGCTGACAATCGATGTATGAGGATTCAAGATGTCTCGCAAATTTCTCCTCGCAGGCGCTGCCATTGCGGTTGCCATAGGACTGAACGTTGCCGCCCACGCTGGTGCCAACGACTACGCATTCGAGCCGGTGACCGCGGAACTCAAGAAGGGTGACGACGTCGTCGTATCGGTGCGCCTAAAACATAAAGCAACCGGCAAGTCAGTCACCGACGCCGTAATAGTGCAAACCAGGATCGACATGTCGCCAGACGGAATGGCGGAAATGGCCTCACCGCTCACCGCCGTGCCGAGCAATGAACCTGGCGTCTATTCATTCAAGACCGAACTATCCATGCCCGGCCGTTGGCTCTTGAGCATAGCAGCGAAGGTGCAGGGCGAGCCGGAGACTGTCGTCGGTAAGATCACGTTCCGCGCTACGAGGTGAGCGAGCCATGCGTCGCTTTTCAATCGTAATGCTTATTGCGCTTGGCTTGATCGCCAGCGCGGTGGGCGGGTACTGGTACGCCAGCCCGCCTACGGATCTACCCGTGTCGACGATCGTGTCGCAGAACACGGCCCCCGCGGAGGAACGCAAAGTACTCTATTACCGCGATCCGACTGGCGCGCCATATTGGTCCGCCGATCCGAAGAAGGACGCGAATGGCCGTGCTTACGTTCCCGTCTATGAGGACGAAGAGCCTGCATTCGGCCCTGGCGGTGAACTAAAGAAACGCGTGGGCACCAGGAGCGGCCCCCAAAAGATTCTCTATTACCGTAATCCCATGGGCTTGGCAGACACGTCTCCAGTGCCGAAGAAGGACTGGATGGGGATGGACTACATTCCTGTCTACGAAGGCGAGGAACAGGACGACGGCAAGACGGTCAAAGTAAGCCTGGACAAGGTTCAGCGCAGCGGTGTGCGTACCGAAGTGGTCGAGACTCGCGTCTTGGTCCAGCCAATCCGCGCCATCGGCACGGTGACGATCGACGAACGCCAACAGACAATCGTCACAATGCGATCGGAAGGCTACATCGAAGACTTGTTCGTCAATACCACCGGACAATATGTGCGTGCTGGCGAGCCGCTTTTCCGCGTCTACAGCCCCGAGATCCAACGTGCGCAGATCGATTTTCTGGTCGCAATGCGCTCTAACCAGCGGTCCGTCCCAGGGACCGACTCACACCTGGATCTCGATGGCGCCATGCAGCGACTGCGCAATCTCGGCGTTCCGGAAAGCCGCATTCGTGAGGTGCGCGACAAGGGTACCAATCCGCGGACCATTGACTGGCCAGCCCCCGCCAGCGGGAACGTGGTCGAAAAAAGGATCATCAATGGCCAGCGGGTGATGGCTGGGGAGTTACTTTATCGCATCGTCGATCAATCGCGCTTGTGGGTTATTGCGGAATTGCCCGAACGCGACCTCGCGGGAATCAAACTCGGTACTCATGCGGTTGTGACCATTCGTGCCTACGAGGCGCAGCCGATAGAAGGTGAGATAACGTTCATCTATCCGGAACTGAAGGCAGAAACCCGTACCGCGCGCGTACGCATCGAAATTCCGAACCCCGACGGCCGTTTGAAGCCGGACATGTACGCGGACGTGATCATCCACGCCGGGGCGGATAGTCCGCCGGTTGTCGCCGTCTCAGCCGGTGCAGTGATCGACAGCGGAACCCGGCAGGTGGTGCTGGTAGCCAGAGGTGAAGGGCGCTTCGAGCCGCGGCCGGTCAAGCTTGGCCGGCGCGGCGATGGCTATGTGGAGGTGCTAGACGGCGTGAAGGTAGGCGAAGAGATCGTCACCACCGCAACATTCCTCATTGACGCCGAGAGCAACTTGCGGGCAGCGCTGAAAGCCTTCACCCAGCAGGAGGCGCCAAAGTGATTGCTGCGCTCATCCGCTGGTCGGCACGCAACGTTTTTCTGGTGGGACTTGCGACCGTCTTCGTTACCTTGGCTGGCATTTACGCCGTCTCGCGAGTACCGCTCGACGCGATTCCGGATCTCTCCGACGTCCAGGTAATCATCTATACGGAATTTCCTGGCCAGGCTCCGCAGGTGGTCGAGGACCAGGTCACCTATCCGCTGACCACCGCGATGCTGAGCGTTCCGAAATCGCGCGTGGTTCGCGGCTTCTCGTTCTTTGGCGTCTCATTCGTCTACGTGATTTTTGAGGACGGCACCGACCTCTATTGGGCTCGCTCGCGCGTACTTGAATATCTCAACTTTGCGACCCGGCGGCTTCCCGTTGGCGTTGCTCCGTCACTTGGGCCGGACGCGACCGGCGTAGGATGGGTCTATCAGTACGTCGTCCGTGGCGCGCAGAAAAGTCTCGCCGAACTGCGCACTATTCAGGACTGGTACGTCCGTTACGGCATCGCCAAAGCAGATGGCGTCGCTGAGGTCGCCAGTGTCGGAGGCTTCGTCAAGCAATATAGCATTGTCGTCGATCCGCACCGGCTCCACGCACTCGGTATACCGTTGGCAAAAATTCGCGACGCGGTGCGCGCGAGTAACATGGATGTCGGTGGGCGCACGGTGGAATTAGGCGAGACCGAATATGCGGTGCGCGGACGCGGCTACATCAAGAGCATGTCGGATCTGGAAAGCATCGTCGTCAAGAGCGACCGCGGCGTACCGGTTCTGCTCAAGGATGTAGCACGGATCGAACTGACGCCCGACGAACGTCGCGGTATCACCGAGATGAACGGAGAGGGCGAGGTTGTCTCTGGCATCGTGCTGCAGCGCTTTGGTGAGAATGCGCTGACTGTCATCAAGAACGTCAAGGACCGCATTGCGGAGGTCGCGCGGAGTCTGCCTCAGGGCGTGACCATTGAGTCAGTCTACGATCGATCGGACCTGATTTATCGCGCGATCGACACCCTCAAGCGAACGCTCATCGAGGAGAGCCTGATCGTGGCTCTCGTCTGCATCGTGTTCCTGCTTCACGTTCGAAGCGCACTCGTTGCAATTATTACACTTCCTCTCGGCGTATTGATCGCCTATTTGTGCATGCATCTTCTTGGGCTCAGTTCGAACATTATGAGCCTCGGCGGGATCGCCATTGCCATTGGTGCGATGGTCGACGCGGCAATTGTCATGATCGAGAACGCGCACAAGCGGTTGGAGCGTGCTCCGCCAGACAAATCCAGGACAGAGATACTGATCGAGGCGGCGAGCGAAGTTGGACCGGCGCTATTCTTCAGCCTGTTAATCATCACGGTCTCGTTCCTTCCGATCTTTGCCCTGGAGGCGCAGGAGGGGCGGCTATTCAAGCCGCTCGCTTACACAAAGACGTTTGCTATGGCAGCGGCGGCGCTGCTGTCTGTCACACTTGTTCCCGCGCTCATGATTCTGTTCGTGCGTGGACGAATTATTCCAGAGCACCGGAATCCAGTGAATCGTTTTCTGATCTGGATATATCGGCCGGTAATTCAATTGGCACTCCGCTTCAAGACGGCAACCATCGTTATCACCTTGGTGGTTCTTGCTGGCAGTATTTGGCCTGCAATGAGACTAGGCACAGAGTTTATGCCGAATCTCAATGAGGGCACGCTGTTCTACATGCCGACCACGCTTCCGGGCTTATCGATTACTAAGGCAGGCGAGTTGCTGCAGACGCAGAACAAAATCATCAAGTCGTTCCCGGAAGTCGCTTCGGTTTGGGGAAAGGCCGGACGTGCATCGACGGCGACTGACCCGGCACCAACTGAGATGTTCGAAACGGTCATCAACCTGAAGCCGGAAAGCGAATGGCGTCCGGGAATGACCCCCGACAAGTTGATCGCCGAAATGGACAAATCGCTGCAGTTTCCCGGCATGTCCAACGCCTGGACCATGCCGATCAAGGCGCGCATTGATATGCTTTCGACCGGCATTCGGACGCCAGTTGGTGTCAAAGTCTTGGGCACCAACTTGGTTGAGATGGAGCAGATAGCTCGACAGATCGAGGCCGTGCTACGCACCGTTCCAGGCACGACGAGCGCTTATGCCGAGCGCGCCATCGGTGGGTACTATCTCAATATCGATCCGGATCGAGCGCAGCTTGCACGTTATGGCCTCATGGTCGGCGACGTTCAAAACGTGATTTCCATGGCGCTCGGCGCCGAGCCCGTTACGACCACCGTGGAAGGGCGGGAGCGCTACACGGTCAGCGTCCGCTATCCGCGCGATTATCGCAGTGACCCGCAGGCGGTAGCGGCACAAGCGCTCATTTCAGTTGGGGAAAGAGGAACGGTGCCACTTGGCGAGGTTGCCAAAGTCACCCTTGGACAGGGCCCTGCCAGCATTCGCACTGAAAATGCCCAGCTTGCAATTTACATTTTTGTCGATCTGCGCGACCGCGACCTCGGCAGTTACGTCGCCGACGCACAAAAGGCTGTTGCGACGCAAGTCAAGTTTCCGCCCGGAAACTATGTTACCTGGAGCGGTCAATTTGAATATCTGCAACGCGCGAAAGCTCGTCTCCAGGTCGTCACCCCCGTGACGATCTTGATCATTTTCATGCTGCTTTACCTGAACTTCCGGCGGGTAACTGAAACGTTGATCGTCATGTTGTCCGTGCCGTTCGCTCTGATCGGCGGCCTATGGCTGATGTGGTGGCTCGGGTTCAATCTCTCGGTCGCCGCTGCGGTGGGATTCATCGCACTCGCCGGCGTTGCCGCCGAGACCGGCGTTGTGATGCTGATCTATCTGGATAAGGCGCTAACGGAAATACAAGCTCAACGCAATTCGGAAGGGCGGCAATTCACCCGAGACGATCTCTACACCGCGATCATGTCAGGCGCGGTCGATCGGGTCCGTCCCAAGATGATGACCGTCGCGGCCATCATGGCAGGCCTGCTGCCGATCATGTGGAGCCATGGCACCGGCGCTGAAGTAATGCAGCGGATTGCGGTCCCAATGATCGGTGGCATGGTCTCGTCTACTTTGCTCACTTTGATCGTGATTCCTGCGATTTACGCGATTGTCAAAGGATTTGGTATACGCGCAGCGCATTCGGCGCCATCGCTACAGAAGACGTGACAACATGACGCCTGCAACAAATTGCAATCGAACGCTATGGACGCTTGACCGTTGACGCCTGCTCAATCCGATCAACACGCCGTTCAATTGCGTTGAGCTTCTCGTCCTGACGCGCTGTCAGCACGACCACGTTCGCAAGCTGTTGCAGCGTGCTTTCGATTTTCGCCACGCGCTGATCGACGTTTTGCAGCTCGGCCCGCATTCCGTAATAGGCGCCTGCTCCCGCGACAATGAAACTAACCGCGGTCAGGATGTGGCCGTAGTTGATCGTGGGGTCGAACCGCGGCTTGGGCTGTCGGTATGCGTCGATCTCATCGCTCATCGATCCCCCTTCTTTATTGTCCATGTAGACGGCGACCTACCGCTTAAAGATTCGCGCGACCTTCTCGATCGAGCGGCCGCCGACATAGGCCGTGATGATCATCCCGCTCCAATCTGCGATCATGCCAGTGATCGGGTCAGTGCTCCCCAGTCCCAGGACCTTGTCCCACACGATCACCTTCCAGAAATAGATGATCACAGGAGCGGCGAGCATCGGCCGGATGATTGCCGTGTACCATCGGCCCTGCTCCGCGATGATGATGGCAGATGCCTGCTTTCGTGCCTCGATGTCGGCCTCGATTTCCTTGGCAGCGAGGTCAGCCGCAATCCGATCCTGCGTGTTCGTTGCGGCGAGCTTGGCCTTGTAGGCATTGATCAGCCCGTTCACGATGGGCCCGCCGATCAGGCTGGCCAGCCAGGTCCACATGTCTTATTGCCCCTGGCCGGCTGCCGTGGGCTCGACCAACTCGCCCCTATTCCGGTTATCGGCCAGGTTTCGTAGGAACTGGAAGAGCGCGGTCAGCGAGATCAGGACCAGGGGCCAGGCCCAGGAGGGCACTTGGGATGCGAGCGAGCTGACATCCATGCCACTAACGATTGGGGCCAAGAAATCATATCCGCTCACCGCAATGCTCGCAGCAATCACGATGGCCGAGGAGAGCTTCTGCTTGATGCCCTTGAGCTTCTCGCGAAGCGCAGCGAAGAAGCTCTCCTCTTTCTCGTAGAGGTCGTGGAACGCCGGTCGCGATCTCAGGATCGGACGAATCCAGAACGCATAGACCGCTAGCAGCGTTGCGGATACCAACACGAATGTGACCATGGTTATCTCCTTGATTAGGCTGCGACTGGGATGAGGCCGGGCGTTGGCGCTTCTTGGCGCGCCTGATGCCAGCGGTTGAGCGCGTAGATCGCGCCACCGATGACGCCGGCGCCAACAAGGACGATGCCCGCCGTCTCGTAAGGATGGGCTGCGAGCCAGTCCCAATATCCGAGACCCCCCGCAGCACCTCCGGCCGGCACGCCCTTCGTGATGATGCCCTTCACGGCCCTGGGCGGCGGCACTGTGCCCTTGGCGGGCGCTGATTCCGTCGACACGGGGCGTGGTGTCGGCGCCTGCGCGGCAATCGGATGATCTGCGAGATGCAGCGAAAACGCCTTCACCTCTGCGACGCGCCGGCCCCAACCAGGGCCGAACACTGGCCACGTTTTGAGGCTCTTAAGGAACCGCAGACGTTCATCATTGATCGCGATAACAATCGCCTTGGCGTCGCGCTTTGCGACCGCATTCAAAACTTCTACGTTCACCACGCTCGTGTTGTCCGGCAGGCCGACAACGCGACGCAGCACTTTGCCGGAGCGGCCGATGCCGCTATTGACGCCGTAATCGAATACGCTGTCGTCGACGCCAGGCGGAAGGTCGTCGCAGCGCTGGGCAGCCCAGTACTTGGCACGGTAGATGGCCTTCGCCTCGGCAAGCTTCATCGTCCGCACATCGGCCGCGGTCGCATTCGGCTTCACGTACTTGCGATAGTCGACAATGGTGATGCCGAAGTTCGTCGGGCCACCCGGATCGGACGGATGATTGGTGTAGCCACCCTCGTGGGCGAGCAGGCGCCGCAGCGCCTCGTCGTAGGTCCAAGCTGCCATGGGAAGTCTCCGAAAATGAAAAAGCCGCCCGGTGGGGCGGCCATGGTGCGGTGGATGGTGGTTTCGTTCAGGGCACGTAATGGCCCCAGAAGTGCGACTGGTCGCTTTCGATGTAGCCGTCGTTGGTTGCGAAATTGACGCGTACGTCGATCACGTCATTCGCCGCGAGTGGCGTGAGGACCGTCAGGTTGTAGGTGGTGACATCGTCGACCGGAGCGCCCGAGACTGCCCGGCCGCGGCCGAGCTCGGCGCCGTTCTTGTAGAGCGTGGCGATCACTTTGGTGGGGACCGTCGCGTTGGCCTTGAACCGCAGCGAGAAGCCAAGGACGTAGTTGCCGGCGAACGGGGCTGTGAAGTTGTTGTTGCTGCCGTTGAACGCGCTCTGGTCGTTGGAGTCGGCGTTGTTGAACTGGACCTTGGTCCAGGCGTTGGCGGCGATGTAGTTGTCAAAGTTGGTATACGCGGAGAACTTCGGCGCCAGCGGCATCTTGAATTGCCCGCTGTCCTTGTCGAGGACGAAGCCGGTGAAGTAGGTCGACCCGTCCGGCGATACTTTGAACGTGAAGTGATCGTCGCCGAGCAGGCCGACCAGCGCGCGGGCGGAGTAATTGGTCTGGAACGTCAGCGCGACATCGTCGCCGGCCGCCGCCTTGTTGAAGGTGAAGCGGACATCGTCCGTCTCTCGGTCGAACAGGAAGGCAGTGCCCTTGACGATCAGGGCGTTGTTGGCGTCGGCAGTCGCGCCGCCGAGACCGACATGGCCGGTGTCCTTGTCGATCGAAATGGCGGTGTAGAAGACCGAGCCATCCGGGCTGACCTTGATGACGAAGTCGTTGTCGCCGAGCAGGCCGACCAGCGCTCGGGTGCTGAACGCATCCTGGAACGTGAAGCCTGCGTCCTTTGCCGCCGCGCTTTTGTTGAGCGTGACGCGCATGTCGCCGCTGCCGGGCGTCACGTCGTCGTGGCTGAGCAGCACACCGTCGGATTTGACGGCCAGGCGGTTGGTCGCATCTGCCGTGGTGAGGATGCCGAGCAGCGGCAGGTTCTGGATGGCCGAGACGGCGGCGAGCGCATCGACCCAGGCCGAGCCGTTCCAAGCGAGCAGCGCCGCCTCGTCGGTGACCCAGGCAAGCCAACCGGCACCGGGAATGAAGAAGCGCCAGGCGCCATCGAGCCAGGCCGCGATGTGGTCGGCATGGCCGGCCCAGGCGCCGGTCGGGCTTGCGGCCACAAGATAACGCGCGCCTTGTGCCGGCGAGCCGGGCGGCGCCGCAAGGTCGCGGTCCAGCACAGCAAGCTGCACCAGCGCGTCGAGGCCGAGCAGCGCCTCGTTGACGGTGACGTGCTTCTGCGCCTGGTCGGCCGCGAGTTGCGGCAGGCCCAGATTGGGTGTCGGCATGGACTGTCCTCAGAGGTCGGAAATCTTTTCCGCGATCACGCCGCGGCCATAGGCGCGGGAGATTTGGGCAACGCGCCAGGTGAGCGAAACGGGGAGCGTGCCGAAGTCGGCGGTCTGCTGCGCGGCGGCGTAGAGCGCCGTTTGACTCGTCACGCGAATGGTGCGCACGACGGTCGCGCCGTCGAAGATCGTGACCTCATATTCCTCGGTCTCCTCGCCGAGCGACACTTCATTGAGCCAGGCGTCGCCGCCGACGCGCGTCCGCCTGATCCAGGAGAGCTGCACGTCGCCGGATGGCGCATCGCGCACCGCCTTGAGATGGACCGGCGCGAACGGCCGCAACCCTCGGCCGCTGTTGGCGAACACGATCTCGTCGGACAAGTCGCCGCTCGGGCCTTGCGGCACCGGCGCGGTGCGCCAGGCGATCTCGATCCCGACCCGCGAGACCGGGAAACTCGGGCGCGGCTGTCGGGCAGGATCGAGCAGGATGAAGCGGCTTGCCACCGGATGCGTCGCGATCTCGTGTTCGGTGCCGCGTTGGCCGCGAAGCAGGCGGCTCAGCCGGTAGCGGCCCTCGCCGATCAGCTCGGCGCTGGCGAACTGGATGACCTCGTCGCCAACGAGCGCGGCGTTGGCACCCGCCAGCACCCTCTCGTCGGCGAGGCTCTGCAGCGTCCCAAAATCGAGCTGGACCTCGAGGCTGTTGACCTGGTCCCATCGCCATGCCGGTCCGGGGGCCAGTTCGGTGACGGTTTCGCCCATGATGGAGGGCAGCCCCGCGAACACGGCAACGACATAATCGAGACCGTCGGCGGTAGGCTGGAACAACGTGGCGCCGCGGAAGCGGCCGGCGCCGACCGGACAGGCTGCCACATAGAAGCTCGCGGCCGAGGCGTCGTGGCTGTCGGGCATAATGGGCATATCGAGCAGTTCGACCCGGAGCGGTGCGACCGGCTCCCCGCCGGGGCGCGGCCGCGGGG